>Ga0066903_100005743_pt1 | contig 10841 bp, 4 predicted proteins | sample PanSoiMetaGPlot1_FD_67491 | JGI IMG/M metagenome (GOLD analysis project Ga0066903, IMG submission 67491) | Tropical forest soil microbial communities from Panama analyzed to predict greenhouse gas emissions - Panama Soil - Plot 1 (version 2) | ecosystem: Environmental > Terrestrial > Soil >...
CTCAAATTCTGCGAAGGCCTAGGCACCGGAGATGTGTTCGTGAAGAGCGCCACCTATCTCATGCACAACGACAGCTTCTCGATGGTGCGCGAGTTCTTGCTCGCGCACTCCGCCACCATCCTGCAGGACGACACCGGAATACCCGTGCGCTTCTTCAAGCCCGAGGACTGGGAGGTGCGTCCGTACGGCCGCTATCTTGGGCCCATCCCCTTCTATGGCGACCGCTACTATCAGCGGCAGCTGTCGGATCTCTTTCAGTCGCAGCACGCCAAGCCAATCGCCTTCGGCGTCGGTTATCGCTGGCGGCTCAACAAATCCCATCTCCTGCTCGCTAGGCGCCAACGGCGCAGGGCTGATCCATAGCACGAAGCTCGCCTCAACCTGAAAGCGCTCGCCTTAATATTGGATATGCGGCGTGCAAGCTGACGTCAGCGTCCATGACCGGCGGTTTCCCGGTGATGGAGAAAATGACCGCCTTCATGATTTGCTGCGGCCTGTTTGCTGCGGAGGCGTCTGCGGCTGCATCGGGACCATCGACAGAGGAGGCCATACGCGGACCGATGCAGTGTGCTCGTCAGGCAACTGACGGCATGCCATCATTCGCGGTTCTGCGTGCCGCCTCAACAGCGGCACTTGCCCTAGCGCAGGCGGTTCTGCTCGCCGCTGACGCTCGGCCATCATCCATGGTCTCCTCGAAGCCACGCGAGACGCTCTCGTCCATCACCAGGTGATCCAAGACTCCAAGACGACTGCCTGGTGGTGAGCTCTCCGCTACGTGGGCGTCCAAGGTCGCGCCGGCGCCTGAGGTGGGGCGAGCTTATGCGCCTGGCGAGATGACGCGAATTGCGTCCATACTTTGCTTCAGTTTTGCTCATGAGATTTCGGAGGACCGAAGTAGTCTAACGTCATGCCGTTTACTTGGCATGATATCGTGCCTAGCCGAGTGTTTACTGAAAAACCACTACCCGAAGGAACTTCCTTTGTTGAGTAATCGTAGAATAAGGCTATTGCTTGTTCGTTGTCGATTCGTAGCCGGCGCAAATGGATGGTCAATTTCGTAACGTGCATCGCTGCCATCGTTCCCCCTGTCGTTATCCTCCCTCCCCATGACACTCCCGACATTTCCCCTACGCCTGTTGGACAACTGAATGTACAGCCTTTGCTGCTGGGGCATGAGTAGTTCCACTCAAGATCCGCGTCCGCCGGTCCAGGCGTCGCCGGCTCAGCTGCCTGCGTGCCGGCGGCGAGACCGAACACGCCAATGGCTACCGTTGCATACAACCATGGCGGCATCTCGTCCTCCTATTGCCACATCACGGGGATCTGGTCGGTATTGCCCGCATCGTCGCGAGAAGCGAGAAGCGAGAAGGAGTTAGACATCTTCATCAAGAAGGCTCGCGAGAGCATTAGGCCCAATGAGCATTGACCTAAGCAACCGGGGGAATGACGGAAATTACTAGGGGTATATCCTGATTCGGGATTGGGATCGGACGCCAGGGTGGCGGAACGGCGTCAGCTCATCCACGGTCTGCTCATAGTCGCCTTTCGCCAGTTGGACCTGACCTTCTGCCGCAGCAATCTTAGCCTTCGCCGTGACGGTTCGTGCGTCAATCCCCGCGATTGCGCTTGGCGACCCCGTGCGCCGCCTCCTGTCTTGAACTGTCCAGTCTGAAGAGGGGTTGGCCCTTTGTGACGTCTGTGCTCAGCCTCGGCCGCACGACCGTTTGTCTAATGCGGAGCACGAAGAGTGAATCGGTACATTCCCTAACGAGGCTTCGCCGCAGACCGACGACATGCCCTGGACCCGCGGACGACCGGACCCCGCGATGACGATAGCACGATCCGTGGAGGAGTGGTGATTGGTGGCGCCAATGTGTAGAGGAATTTCGTTGCTGCTGCAGGCATCGATCTGTTAGCTGCAAGCGGACGTATGGCGCAGTATTGTGCCATTAAGCTGAAGCAAACTGTGCCATATTTGCTTTCAGTTTTGAAGAAGAGATTTCGGGGGACCCATGTAGTCTAACGTCATGCCGTTCACTTGGCATGAAATCGTACCTAGTCCAGTATTTATCGAGAAACCATTACCCGAATGGAATTCCATTGTTGAGTAATCATAGAATAAGGCCAAGGCTTGCTCGTTGTCGATTCGTAGTCGACGCAAACGAATGGTCAATTTGGTAACATGCGTCGCTGCACCTGCTCCTGGACAACTGAATGCACAGCCTTTGCTGCTGGGGCATGAATAGATCCACTCGAGTGACGCTTCCGGGTCCGGCACCCCAGACGTCACCGGCTCAGCCGCCTGGGTGCTGGTGGCGAGACCAAACACGCTAATTGCCAGCGTTGCATACAACCATCGCCGCATCTCGTTCTCCTATTGCGGCATTCCAATCACAATTAGGCATTAGATCCAATGAACACTTCGAGTTAAACCTTAGCAATTGGGGTAATGATGGAAATTACGTAGGGGTAATTCCTAATTCGGCCCTTGAATCGGGCGCCACCAGACCGAAGATTGCATGTGCGTAGCTGGCCAGACTCACGCCGTGGCGATCAGCCGCGCACTGTGAGCAGCACTCGCAGTAGATGAGCGAGCCGACGACCGAACGAAGTGGATTTCCTGGTGAGCGCGCTCAATGGCTGGCGCCTCGCAGCTTGAACTTGGGGACGGTCATGCCGCCGACGACCTGCGAGCAGGTCTTCCCGTCGATGCTCGCCAGTGGAGCGCAGGGCCTCGTGCATGTCTCCTCCCGAAGAGACGCGCCCGCTCCGCTAGACTGGTCCCCACAACGAGCAGGACAGTTAGTTACGGTGGCGGACGTCGCGTGCGGCTGAAGGCGCCGACGACTGACGGCAAGCCGGCGCAAGGCGCCGTGCGGCCCTCGGTTGCCTTGGTGGCGATCTTGAGAAGACGGCCGAACGCCACTTCTGGAGCAGGCTTCCGTACGTCACCTCATGCGCGAGCGCATGTTTGCAGGTGTACTTGGGCTCAGGAAACAGCCTGGTCTCTTAAAGGAACTCGGCGCTTTGCAGGCGCGCCAAGCACTCGCGTTCTACGGCGTCTTCGCGATCGCTTCTGGCAACGCCAGCCACACGCCCTTGCCAATCACCGACGCGGCCTCAGCAGCCGCTTGTCAGCCGGCGCCAGACGAGCGATGCGCGCTGCAACGATGGCCTGCTCGGTCGCTGGGATCTGCCGCGCTGCCGCCTAGTCATAGGTACGATGCGAGTGCGCGAGCTCCCGGAAGAGCCGCGACTTGCCGATGCCGGGCGCGCCGACCACCGCGACGATGTGGCCGCGACCACCGCGCGCGAACTCAAGTGCCCGGCCAAGTTGCGCCAGCTCGCTCGCGCGCCCGACGAATTTGGTCAAGCCGCGGGACGTGCGCCTGGAAGTAGGAGCGGAACGGATTGGCACCGGCACGCTCGTCAATCTTCGCCTGGACGAAGTCCTGGCACAGCGCCAACGTCGCAGGCGCGAGCAAGATCGTTCCCGGCTCGTCGAACTGCTCCGTCCGGCCGGCAAGGTGGGTCGTCTGGCCCACTGCCGTGTAATCCATGTGGAGACCGCTGCGCCGATCCCGCGCCACCACCTCGCGATTAGCCCACACGGATGCCTTCCTCGCGGCGTGGCGCCCTCGGCGTAGCCCTTGACCACCTCCTGCATACGCGGCGAAGGCGTGGCAGGCGCGCATCCGCTTTCTAGGCTCGATCTTGGGCGGATTGAAATCGAAGACCCTCCCCGGTCTCCTCCGGCAGACGGGTTGCGGGCAGCCGCTTTGGGGGACTGTGGAAATGAACCAGATGTAGCGGCTGTCCAATAATGACGACGCTATCAGTTTTGGAGTAGAGAAGGCTGTGCCGATGAGGTTGAGTAGGCCCTACCCAACGTGAGCGGGAGGGGCCGGTAAGGCACCCTCCCAAAGCGCAACCGCGGCAGCGTTAGAACTTCGTGCGGTCCTGCTCGTACGGCTCCTTGGAGTCAACAGCGCTCGCGGGCGCAGCGACGCCCGCAAGAACGGAGAGGGCCAGAAGCGCAGAGACGATGATCTTCATGACGATTTCCCCTCGCAAGCAAATGCGAACAACACCACGTCGTGGCGTCTGGAGCCGATCATGCAGCAATTGACTAAGGACGCCTGTGCCCTAGGTAACAATGCTGGAAAGAAGTAAGAGCCCTGTCGGCACACCGTGTTGTGTCACACCGAGGGTCCGCAACCTTGCGATTCACCAATCCGCAGCCAGCACGAGAATTCACCACACTCAGCCATGGGGTCTCTACGGCCGACGGTGCAGGAAGAACGGCCCTGAGCCGGTCACGGCACCCGGCGTGATGGCCTCTCAGTAGCCTACGCTGTCGCCGGTCAAGCCCTGCTGAGTGGGCTGGAAATGCGCGGTACGGGTACCTTTTGACGCAGTCGGAAGCATAGGATCGCTAGGGACAAACCTCGGTAGAGCTGCCGGGGCGGGGCGTAGGGATGGCCGCTCTCTGCGCAGTGGTGTAGGGTGCTGACCACGACCGCGATGACGTCATTTCCATTCGAAACGGCTGCGCGGCACCGATCTCACCGGCTGGAACTCGGACTGTTGGAACATCGATCACTGGCACATGGAGGGCTAGCCGCGTATTTTAAGACTCTCTAGGCGTTCCAGGGGCTCACGACAATGAATCTCAGCACCGACCGCATCCTGACAACACACACCGGCAGCCTTCCGCGGGCCCAGGACCTGACAGTCACCCTGGAGGCGCTCGACTCGGGGCGCATGCCGGAGCCCGGGGCGTTCGACGCGCGCGTGCGCCGCGCCGTCGGCGACGTCGTCCGCCAGCAGCTCGAGGCCGGCGTCGACATCGTCAACGACGGCGAGCAGGGCAAGGTCGGCTATTCCACCTACGTGCGCCATCGTCTCACCGGTTTCGACGGGCAGGCCGCCGTGCCGATGCGGGCGGACTGGGCCGATTTCCCCGAGGCGGCCGCGCGCGGAGAGCGGCGCTCGACGATCATGCGGCCGGCGTGCGACGGGCCCATCGAGTGGAAGGACCGCGCGGCGGTCCAAAAGGACATCGCCAACCTCAAGACAGCGCTCCAGTCGGCCAAGCCGGCCGACGCGTTCATGACAGCGGCGTCACCCGGCGTCATCGCGCACTTCCTGAAGAACGAGCACTACCCTAGCCGTGACGCGTATCTGGCGCGTCTCGCCGACGTCATGAAGGTGGAGTACGATTCGATCTACCAGGCCGGATTCGTGCTCCAGATCGACTGCCCGGACCTCGCGATGGGGCGGCACCTCGCGTTCCCCGAGGTCAGCAACGCGGAGTTTCTGAAGATCGCCGAGGCCAATATCGAGGCCTTGAATCACGCCCTGCGCGACATCCCGGCCGACCGCATGCGCTTGCACCTCTGCTGGGGTAACTACGAAGGGCCACACCACCGCGACATCCCGCTGCGCGAGCTCCTGCCGGTCGCGCTGAAGGCGAAGCCTCAGGCGCTGTCCTTCGAGGGCGCAAACCCGCGCCACGAGCACGAATGGGTCGTGTTCCGCGAGATCCGCCTGCCGGACGACCGCGTGATCATCCCGGGGGTGCTCGACTCGACGACCAACTTCATCGAGCATCCGGAGCTGGTCGCCCAGCGCCTTGTGCGATACGCCGAGATCGTCGGGCGCGAGCGTGTGATAGCAGGCACCGACTGCGGCTTCGCAACCTTCGCGCGGTCAGTCCATCAGGTCGAGCCGGAGATCACCTGGGCCAAGTTAAAGGCAATGGTCGAGGGCGCGCAGCTGGCGTCGAAACAGCTCTGGAAATAGTCATGACTCCCTGAATCACCCTTCAGCCAACGGCGGTGACAACAGCGAAACCAACAGAGAACGTGGTCCGCAGCATAGGCGCCCCCCTTGAGATTCGATCTGGTCGTGGCCGGCTCCGCTCTGGGATGGGGACTTGCCGCCACCCGACCCCAACTGGTGCGCCGCGCCATCACGCTGGCCGCTGCACTGCGTCGCTTCCAGTCAACCCTCGAGTGCGGACCGCCTGGCGCTCGGGCCAATTTTCGGCTGTGTGCCCATTAGCGGAACTGCGCAGGCGCAAGCTCAACCAGCCGAACGGTGGTGCTGCCATGATGCAGCGATAGAGAGTGGAAGCTTTACTTCTCCGGTTGCTGGGGCTTCACCCGATCACCGGCCAAGACCCCTGAAGTCATCGAGACGGTGGTGTGACCGTTCGGGAGGTCTGCACAAGCGCAAGGTTGGACGCGCCTAAAACCACGTCTCTACATTCGACATCCATTGAGCGCCGCCGATACCATTCGCACAGGGCTGTGTTTAAACGACCAAAGCAGCGGATTTTCCCTATATGCGCAGGAGGTAAGCCACCCCGGCGAACTTATCGAGCCATGTGCCACGGGTCAGTTTTGCCGCGGCGGCACCAGAAACGAGCGTGCGGCCAGCGTTTCTCTGCTCGGTAATAGCGATACCGCGTCACAAGGTATCCCGAAAACATGGCCCTGAGTTCGTCCTGGTAGTCATGCAGGGCACGTGGTTCACCCCCGAGCTGCGCTGAAACGGCAGCCGCGGCCCGCACGGCCGTCTTCATGCCCTTGCCAATTCCTTCAGAACAGAGCGGATCGAAACTCATTGCCGCATCGCCGACGGCCAGCCAATCTCGGCCAATCGCGCGGTCGAGGCACTGCGTCCGCGCGCACCGCACATTGAGGTCACCAACCTCGAGCAATGCCGCGGAGCGGGTGACGGTCATTGAGGCCTTTCGCAATAGACTTCGCCATGTGGAAGCGCGCGCAGACTTTGTGAGGTCGGTGACATCAGAATCGGTAAAGAACGTTGCCACAAGGCTTCCATCCTGCAAGCCGGCCGAATACCACCAGCCATCCTCCAATGCCTCGATCACGACGCGGCGATCCGTGACTTGCGAGCCTCCGGTTCGCCCGACGAGACCGACAAGGCGGTCATAGACCGTTAGCCGCGCCCCGAGCCGCCGGGCTAGCGCCGCAGTACGACCCGTCGCATCGATCAGGAAGATCGCCGAGATAGCTCCAGCCGATCCCTCCCGGGTGGTGGTCAGCCACCACTTGCCTTGGCGCCGCTCACACTTGCGTACCTGCGCACCCGTCCACACGGTACCGCTGAGGCGCTGGACCTCGGCGGCCAGGCTTCTGTCGAAGTCTGGACGGAAAAGATTGAGCGCCTCACCCATCGGGTGGAAGAGGTAGTCGCGATCGAGAGGCTCGGGCGTACCCCAAGCAGAACGTATGCCAGGACAGGATGCATGCCGGCCGCGAGCCACGGCATCCGCGACACCGAGCGACTTGAGTAGAGGTTTGGTGTCAGGCGGCAGATGCTCGCCCTCCCGCGGCGTATCGTAGTCCGCGCGCTCGATAACGACTGCTGAGAGGCCGTGATGAACAAGCGCGACCGCCGCCGCGAGGCCGGCGGGTCCGCCACCAAGGATCGCGACGTCGCTGGCCAGCGTCTCAACCACGCGATCACCACACCAAGGCATGCTCGACGAGAGTTCGATCAATGCACCGTGAAGAAGCCAAAGGCCACCCCGGTCGGGTGGGTCTCCGCTTCACGGAGGGGGGTGTCCAAGGACAAAGGCTTCAGGCGCCCATCTGTTGGTGCAGGTATTGGGCAATCTTCGATGAGCCACGCATCGAAAACCTCCCGACCTGTCTTGCCGTCGTTGCCGGGGGCGATTGTCGCGAAGGCCCGGCCGAGGTGTGTGGTGGTGTCCCTCAGGTTCTCGACGAAATGGTCAAACCCATTCTTTGCATCCTTGTCCTTGGGCGCAACTTTGGCTTCTTTCAACGCCACGAGCAGGTCGCGCGCAGGTGCGGCGGGGTTTGTGGCCTGGCGTATGTTTACGATGAAACTGGTGAGCGTCTTGGGTTCGGCGCTCGGGCGTTGGTCGCTCGGATCATGCAGCTTGAAATCGTCATAGGCCAGCCCACCGCACGAGCTAAACGCCAGATGCGTAAAGACGCGCACCATGCAGCCGGCAATGTAGCCCCGCAATCGCGCAAGCAGGTAGCTGGTCGCGGGTGTCGGGCCGCCTGGCACCGACAGCGATTGTGCCGCGAGCTTGTCGGGATGCTCGCGGGCAAGCTGCTCCCGCTTTCGTGCGCGCTCGAGCCAGACCCCCACCCGGCGATGGCTCGCCACGCGCTTCAACCGCGCGTGAGAGTGATCGCCGAGAGCAAAGGCCTCGACGGTATTCGCCGCACGGGACGCGGCCTTCGCCTCTGCCTTCGGCTGGGCTGGCCCCGGCCCCAAGGACAACACCCAGTCGCGCCAAAGCTCGATCTCCGCGTCGGAGAATACGCGGTACATGCGTCCAGCCTCGTACTCAACCGGCCGCGTCCCACCCTCCTCATGGTCGCTTTCCTTGCCGGCCTTGGCATCCTTCCCGACCTCACCGCCCTCGCGCGCAGGGGCCTGCCGTAACCGACGGCCGCCATCGATTTTGAGCAGGTGGAAGAATGGGCTCTCGTCCGGCTTGCCAGGCAGGATCCATCCTTGCTTCACCAACTCGGATAGGAACTCTTCCGGTTGGTCGAACCAGTCGTTGAGATACTGCCTACCCAGCTTCTTGTCGCCATGGTTCAACTGTCCGAACGGCTTCTTATTGTCGATCAGCTCTTCCAGTCGGGCCTGGGGCGTCTTCGGATTCGAGATCATGTATGTGATCTGGTTGATGAGAATGGAGAAGGTGTAGCTGAAGGCCACATAGCCGTCCCAGATGCGGCGCCATTCACACTGCACGGCCTCGTCACCCCCTGCAAGGCGCACCTGTGCGAGGTAGAGTTTCACCGCCCGCATGATGCGGGCGCCATGCCCGTTGGCGGCATTGTCGATAGCGATGTGCATCCGATAGAAATGCGAGTCCATGCCGAACTTGTCGAGCATATCGGCGGTACGGTGGGGCACCAGCACGCTCCATTCGAGGAACAGGGTCATGCCGATAATCTCGGGATAGTAGCTCTTGGTGAACTCCGAAATGGCGAGCTGGAAAGTCGGGCTGTCAAAGGCAGCGTTAAGAAAACGCGGACATTGTGCGAATTCCGAGCTGGCGGCCGGCGGCGGGAAGAAGCCGACCGAGTGGCATAGATCCAGCCAGATGTTGGCATGGTTCTGCGCCGGCATCCCGCCGCCGATCTCTTCGTTGAGAATCGAGTACAGAATTGCGTTGATGTCGTCCACGGGACCAATGCGGTGGATGTTCCGCAGCCACGAACCGTCGAGCAGATTGAAGGGTGTCAGTTGGATGATGCGATAGATTACATCCTCACGCGTGTGGAACGGGGATGTGTCGGGATTGAACGCGTTCGCCCCGCTCGGTCCGATGAAGGTGCGGGTATCCTCGTAAATGCCTTGCATGCGCGCCTCGAACGCCTCCTCCGAGTATGGGAAGGGGCGAATGTTGTCGAGGTTGGCAAAGGCGTGTGGTCCCCGCTGCACGCGGCGCGCGGCTTCGAGCACGCGCTCGACATACTCCCGGGCCTTGGGCAGGCACTTGGGATTGTCCTCGATATTGAGCAGGGCATTGAAGAGGCCGCGCGTATCCATGCCGGCGCAAGGAACCCGCTCGAATTCGACGTGCACGGTCTCGCCGCTGCGAGCGCGGCGCGGTTCGACGACGCCCAATTCGCTCCAGTAGTCGACCATGTCGTGTCGCCCGAATCTGTCGGCTTCATCCGGTCGATCCTGCACCTCGGCCGGGTTTTGCCAGGGCCGCAGGAACAGCGTGGTGACGCCGATGCCGCGATCCCACTTGACCCGGTCCTTCAGTCCATCGGCGACCTTGATCCCCGAGGCGGGGTCCCAGGCCATGTTGGTTTCTGTGAACACCGCCTCGGTGACGACGTCGTCCGGGCGCTGCGCGGGCCACCAGTTCGTATTGCACTCGTAGAAGTCGGCCTGCCATGGCACGGCCATGTACTGGGTGATGTCGCCTGGCCCGTTCTGCGCCGCATTGATGCGGAAGGGCTCCGAGAACGTGCGCTTCCAGCGCGCGATGTAGGTCATCTCGATGCCCGGATTGAAAGCCCCCCCGATGCACGGCTCGAGCGCGGCCCGCTGCAAGGCCCTGACCTGGGCGTCCGGGGGCATGCTCTGCAACGCAACCGGAGGAATGTCGCCAGGCTTGGGGCTCGTTTTTTCGAAGTCACCCTTCGACCACTTCTTGAGTTTGGCGTATTGCCGCGGCAGAAAGGTCAACCAGGTGGAAGGTACGTCCACCTCGGCGTCGCCGCTATCGCCCGATAGCGCCGGCATATAACTGCTGCTGGCCTGTTTCCATCTGTGGTCGCCGGCCGCTGGGCACTTCGGTTGCACCCACTCGTCGGCCCTTTCGGTGCTACCGACCATGTCTAGGGGCTGGCGAATACGCTGGAAGATCTTCAAGGCGAGGCCCTCTCCCGCCCGGTTCTTCACATGATCGGGATCTGCCAAGGCTGCCGCATCGAGCAGGCCCGCGTCGATCTTCGTATTGATGCGGGTCGGCTTGCCGGCGCTGCTCTCGGGGTCGTGTGTGTGATAATCGCCGGGCTGCCCATAGCCGTGCCCGCGGCGCGCTGCTCCGTTGACCCATGCCATGTCGGCGGCGCGCAGCAGCAGCGGGTAGATGTCGCGATAGTAGTCGACCTTGTCGGGGTCATCCTCGCACCACTTGGCGCGGATCGCCGCATTGCGATTGGCGCGGATCGCCGTATCGAGGATCACTTCATAGAGTGTCACGATCGGCTTGACGGCGGGAGCGAACTTCGGTGGCGCTACGATCACCCATGCGCCCTTGGCGTCCATTTTCTTTGGCTCCCCGCCAGGGAGCG
>Ga0066903_100005744_pt1 | contig 10841 bp, 5 predicted proteins | sample PanSoiMetaGPlot1_FD_67491 | JGI IMG/M metagenome (GOLD analysis project Ga0066903, IMG submission 67491) | Tropical forest soil microbial communities from Panama analyzed to predict greenhouse gas emissions - Panama Soil - Plot 1 (version 2) | ecosystem: Environmental > Terrestrial > Soil >...
GTCGGCGTCGCCGCGGAGCTGTCCCGCCTGATCGCCGCCCTCGAGCCGGCAATCGCCGAGGCCCGGAACGCCGCGGCCGCCGAGTCCCGCCAGAGCGCGCGCGTCGTCCCCATCCGCCCGGCCGCGCGCGCCCGCGCCTGACCCCCGGTTTCGGCCCGAAAGGGCCGTTTCTGCGGCCCCGCGCGACCCGGCGGGCAGGACCGGCCTGCTACAATGGGTGGGCTCCACCGCCCAAGAAATGAGCGTCTCCAGCAATAGCGGCACGTGGCCTCGGGCCGGCGGCGAAGGGAGTGGTACCGTCACCGCGGTCGCGGAGGCCCTGTTCGACGACCTGACCCGCCTGGCGGCCGAGACCTGCGACGCCCCGATCGCCGCCCTGAGCCTGGTCGAGAACGGGCATCACTGGCTCAAGTCGCGAGGCGGCGCGCCGGCCTCGTCGGCGCCGCCGGAAACGCTCCGCCTCTGTACCGAGACGCTCGGCAGCCGGGACGGCCTGGCGCTTCCCGACGTGACTGCGGACGGCCGGTTCGCGTCGTTCTCCGGCGAGGTGCGATTCTTCGCCGGCGTCCCGATCCTCACCTCGCGCGCCGGGCCGATCGGGACGATCTCGGTCATGGATTCCTCGCCGCGCGACAACCTCGACGGCGTCCTCGAATCGCTCCGCCGGCTTGCGCGCGAGGCCGGCCGCCAGTTCGACATCCGGCTCGGCGCCGAAGAGGTTCTCGCACACCTCCCACGTCCCTCCCGGCCGGCGGCGCCGGCGGAGCCGGAGTTCCGGCACCTCGTCGAGCGCTCTCCGGTCGGCACCTACCTGATGCAGGACGAGCGTTACCAGTACGTGAACCCCAAGCACGCCGAGATCCTCGGTTACGAGCCGAACGAGCTCGCCGGCGCGGAGATCGCTCCCCTCATCGTGGAGGCGGACCGGGCCGAGGTGCTGTCGCGCATTCGTTCGCACGCGGCGGGCGAAGCCGCCGCGGCCTATGCCTTCCGCGCGATCCGCAAGGACGGCGAGATCATCGACCTCGAGGTCCACGAGTCGGTGACCGATCTCGGCGGCCGCCCGGCGCTGATCGGGACGCTGCTCGACATCACGGAACGCAAGCGAGCCGAGGCGCAGGCGGCCGAGCGGGCGTTCGTGGATCCCCTCACGCGGCTGCCCAACCGCGTCCGGTTCCTCGAGCGCCTCGAGACCGAACTGGCCCAGTCCCGCCGCTACGGCCGGCGCCTCGCCGTCGTCCACCTCGACCTCGACGGCTTCAAGTTCGTCAACGACAACTGGGGGCACGGAGCGGGCGACCGCCTCCTCCAGTCCCTCGCCCTGCGCCTGACGCGCGGCGTCCGCGAGGTGGACACGATCGCCCGCATTGGCGGCGACGAGTTCCTGATCTTGGTACCGGACCTGAAGCAGTCGGGCGACATGTCGCAGTTCGCGCAGAAGCTCCTCGGACTCATGCGCCGGCCGGTCGAGCTCGACGAGCGCACGCTCCAGGTGACCGCGAGCGTCGGCGTGGCGAGCTTCCCCGACGACGGCCAGGACGCCGAGGAGCTGCTCCGCAACGCCGACGCCGCGATGTACCGCGCGAAGGACCTCGGCGGCAACAACTTCGAGCTCTGCACCCCGGAGCTCACGGCCGCGGCCCTCGAACGGCTGGAGCTCCAGAACGGCCTGCGGCAGGCGATCGACCACAACGAGCTCCTGCTCCACTACCAGCCCCTCGTCTCGCTCGGATCCGGCCGCATCGTCGGCTTCGAGGCGCTCGTTCGCTGGCAGCACCCGCAGAAGGGGTTCCTGCCGCCCGTGACGTTCATCCCCATGGCCGAGGAGACCGGCCTCATCCTCCCGATCGGAGACTGGGTCCTGCGCACGGCGACGCAGCAGCTCAAGCAGTGGCTCGGCAAGATCGTCAACCTGCGTGTCTCGGTCAACTTCTCGGCCAAGCAGTTCCGGGAGCGGGACCTCGTCCACACCGTCGAGAGCGCGCTCACGAGGTCCGGCCTCGAGCCCCAGAACCTCGAGGTCGAGATCACCGAGTCGACCGCGATGGAGGGCGCCGAGATCGTCGTCGCGAACCTGAACCTCCTGCGCACGATGGGCGTCGGGATCGCGATCGACGACTTCGGGACGGGCTACTCGTCGATGAGCTACCTGAAGACCTTCCCGATCACCTCGCTCAAGATCGACCGCTCGTTCGTGACGGACCTCGCCTCGAACCCCGCCGACGCCGGCATCGTGCGCGCCATCGTGGAGATGGCCCACGGATCGCGTCTCTCGGTCATCGCCGAGGGCGTCGAGACGCAGGAGCAGTTCCAGCACCTGCACAAGTACGGCTGCGACGAGATGCAGGGCTACTGGGTCAGCCGGCCGCTGCCCGTGGACGGAATCGACCGGAAGCTCGACGAAGAGATCGCGCTCTGGAGTCAGACCGGCTAGGGGTCACCGGCTGCCGATCCATCCCCTCCTGCGGAACCAGGCGATCATTCCTCCGGCGATGAGCAGCGAGAGGATCCAGAACGTCGGGTAGCCGTAGCGCATCTTCAGCTCGGGCATGTGCTCGAAGTTCATCCCGTACACGCCGACGAGAAACGTCAGCGGAATGAAGATCGTGCCGATGATCGTGAGCACCTTCATGACCTCGGAGAGCCGGTTCGACATCGACGTCATGTAGGTCTCGGTGAGGGAGGACGCCACCTCCCGGTAGGTCTCGATGATGTCCATGATCTGGATCGCGTGATCGTAGACGTCTCGAAGGTAGATTCGCGAGTTCTCGCTGACGCACTCGTGGGGCTCGCGCTGGACGCCGTTGACCACCTCGCGCATGGGCCAGACGGCGCGCCGGAGCAGCAGCAGCTCGCGCTTCAGCTCGTGGATCTCCCCGATCGTCCGGCGGTCGGGGCGATCGAGGACGAGGTCCTCGAGCTCCTCGAGCCGGTCGCCGTAGTGCTCGAGGACCGGAAAGCAATAGTCGACGATGGCGTCGAGGAGCGCGTACAGCAGGTAGCTCGCATCGAGGCCGCGGATCCGCGAGCCCTCCTTGGCGATGCGCCGGCGAATCGGGTCCCAGACGTCGCCGGGCGTCTGCTGGAAGGTCAACACCGTCGAGTGGCCCAGGAAGATCGAGATCTGTTCGCTCGAGAGCGTCTCGCCGAGGAGCTGGATCATCCGGACGATCAGGAAGATCCGGGGTTGCATTCCCTCCTCCTCGCCGAACACGTCGATCTTGGGGCGCTGGTTGGGGTCGAGCAGATCCTCGACGGCGAGGGGGTGGAGGTTGTACTTGACGGCCAGGGCCCGGATGACGCTCGGATCCCCGATCCCGTCCACGTTGATCCAGCGAACGGTCGTCCCTTCGGGCCGGTGCCGGACGAGGAAATCCTCGACGTCTTCGATGGCGCGACACTCGTGGAGCGCCGGCCCATAGTCGATGCAGGTGACACGGGCCGCCGAGCCCGGCGGCATCGCGGCCAGGGCCTCCGGATCGACGCCCGGAATGGCGCCGGGCACCTGCCCGAAGCGCGTCGGAAGCTCGAGCCCGTCGACCTCCGCCTTCTCGGCAACCGTCATCGGCGAGCCGGCTCCTCCGCCAGAAGGGCCGCGGCGGCGCGGGCCATCACGAGGTCCTCGCGGGCGGCGATGACCAGGATGCTCGCGGGGGACTCCGGCCGGGAGATCCGCGTGTCGGGCACGGCCGATTCGTTGGCCCGCTCGTCGAGCTCGAGGCCGAGGCATTCGAGCCCGTCGCACGCGGCGCGTCGAAGCTCGGGGCTGTGCTCGCCGATGCCGCCCGTGAAGACGAGCGCGTCCACGCCTCCGAGGGTCGCCGCCATCGCACCCACCGCCTGACGCACGCGCCGCGCGAACATGTCGAATGCGAGCCTGGCCGCGGCGTCTCCGCCGCGGGACGCCTTCAGAAGCTCGCGAAAATCCGAAGAGACGCCCCAAACGCCGAGGAGACCCGACGCATGGTAGAGCGCTTGCTCGAGCTCCGGTGGTGCAATCCCGCATCGCCGCTCGAGGTGCAGGAGCAGACCCGGGTCGACGGATCCGCTCCGGCTCCCCATCATCAGGCCCTCCAGCGGCGTGAACCCCATCGTCGTTTCGACGGATCGTCCGTCGGCGACCGCGGTGACGGACGCCCCGCCGCCGAGGTGGGCGACGATCAGGCGAAGGCCCCTCGGCGGATGCCCGAGCAGCGCCGCCGCGCGCTCGGCGGACCAGGCGTGGCTGAGCCCGTGAAATCCGAACTTTCGCAGTCCCCACCGCTCGGACCATTCCCGCGGAAGCGGATACGTGTACGCCTCGGGAGCGAGCGTGGCGTGGAACGCGGTGTCGAACACGAGAACGTGGGGCGCGTCCGGCACCCGCCTGCGCGCGGCGTCGAGAACCTCGAGGCTCGGAGGCAGGTGCAACGGCGCCAGGTTCACGAGCTCGGAGAGGGCCTCCCGGACCTCGGGGGTGACGCGCACCGGCTCGACGAAGCGGGTACCGCCGTGGACGATCCGATGGACGACCGCCTCGGGCGCCGGCTCCCCAGCCGCCGAGAGGTCCGCGAGGATCTGCTCCACCGCCGGCTCGAACCCCGACCACGGCACCGTCTGTGTCGGCGCCTCGCCGCCCCGGCGCTCGAAGACGTAGCGGACGGGTGATCCGCCGAAGTCGGCTTCGCCCGAGGCCCGCGCCTCCGTCGCTCCCGGATCGAGCAGGCTGAACTTCAGTCCGCTCGACCCGGCGTTGAGCAGCAGGAGAGCCATCTCATGACACCGGGCAGGGCCGCGTCTTCCAGATCTGCTCGGCGTACTCCGTGATGGTGCGGTCGCTCGAGAATTTCCCCGAGGCGGCGACGTTCAGGATCGCCTTGCGAGTCCAGTCGTCGGGACGGGCGTAGAGCTCCGAGACGCGCCGCTGGGCGTCGGCGTAAGGGGCGAGGTCCGCCAGGTGCATGTAACGGTCGCCGCGGTTCAGGAGGGCGTCGTAGATCGGCCGGAAAGCGCCGGGCTCGTAGCGGCTGAAGAAGTCGCTCGCGATCATCTCCACGGCCTCGCGGGCCTCCGCGTCGTGCGCCAGCAGGCCCGCCGGATCGTAGCGGTCCAGCCCCGTCGCGACCTCGTCGGCGTTCAGACCGAAGAGGAAGAAGTTCTCCTCGCCGGCCTCGCGCGCCATCTCGATCGTCGCCCCGTCGAGTGTGCCGATCGTGAGCGCGCCGTTCATCATGAACTTCATGTTGCCGGTTCCGCTCGCCTCGTAGCCCGCGGTCGAGATCTGCTCGGAGAGGTTGCTGGCGGGGATGAGCCTTTCGGCGAGGCTGACGTTGTACTCGGGCAGGAACAGGACGCGCAGACGGCCCCGCGTCACCGGATCTCCATCGATCGTGCCGGCGACGTTGTTGATGAACTTGATGATGAGCTTCGCCAGGCGATACGCCGGCGCGGCCTTCCCGGCGAAGAAAACCGTCCGCGGCACGACTTCGACGTCGGGGCGCGCCCGCATCCGGTTGTACAGGATCACGACGTGGAGCGCGTTCAAGAGCTGGCGCTTGTACTCGTGGATGCGCTTGACCTGACTGTCGAAGAGCGTGTCGGGATCGACGACGACGCCCGTGGAGCCCTTCAGCCAGTCGGCGAAGCGAATCTTCGATTCCCGCTTGGCCTCCCGGAACCGTTCCCGGAAGGACGCGTCCTCGGCGAGCGGAGCGAGCTCTCGGAGACGTCCGAGGTCGGTGACCCAGCCGTCCCCGATCGCCTCGGTGATCAGGCGGGCGAGCGGCGGATTCGCCTGCATCAGCCATCGACGAGGCGTCACGCCGTTGGTCTTGTTGTTGAAGCGGTCCGGGTACATGTCGGCGAAATCCTTGAGCACGTGCGAACGCAGCAGACCCGAGTGGATCTCGGCGACGCCGTTCGTGCTGTGGCTTCCGACGACGGCGAGGTGCGCCATCCGGACTCGCCGGACGCGCCCCTCCTCGATCAGGCTCATGCGGCGAAGGCGGTCGTCGTCGCCCGCGAAGCGGCGGCGCACGTCGTCGAGGAAGCGGCGATTGACTTCCAGGACGATCTCGAAATGCCGGGGGATGAGCTCCTCGAAGAGATGGACCGGCCACTTCTCGAGGGCCTCGGGAAGCAGCGTGTGGTTCGTGTATGCGAGCGAGCGAACGGTCAGATCCCAGGCCTCGTCCCATCCGAGATGCGCCTCATCGAGAAGAATCCTCATCAACTCGGCCACGGAGAGCGAAGGGTGCGTGTCGTTCAACTGGATGGCCACCCGATCGGGCAGCGCCGCCCACGGATCTCCCGACGCGCGGAAGCGGGCGACGATGTCCTGCAGCGAGCAGCCAACCAGGAAATACTGCTGGAGGAAGCGCAGGGTCCGTCCCGCTTCCGTCGAGTCGTCCGGGTAGAGGACGCGGGTCAGCGATTCCGCCTCCACGTTCTCGATCACGGCGCCGACGAAGTCCCCGTGGCTGAACTCGGTGAAGTCGAAGGATTCGGGGGCGGCCGCCGCCCAGAGCCGGAGCGTGTTCGCGCAGGGCGCCCGGTAGCCGACGACGGGTCGGTCGTAGCCGATGCCGAGCAGAGTCGACGGACGATTCGGGACGATCTGGATCCGCGAGCCGTCGAGCACGATCGAGGCGTTCAGGCCCACGCTGTAGAGCCGCCCCGGCCGGACGATCTCCCAGGGATCCGGCCGCCGCAGCCAGTTGTCGGGACGCTCGACCTGATAGCCGTTCTCGATCGACTGCCGGAACATCCCGTACTCGTAGCGCAGGCCGTAGCCGATGGCCGAATACTGAAGCGTGGCGAGGGAGTCGATGAAGCACGCCGCCAGGCGGCCGAGGCCGCCGTTGCCCAGCCCGGCGTCTGGCTCCTCCTCGATGAGGGACTCGAGGTCCCAGCCCTCCCGCGCGAGAACCTCCTGGACGAGCGGGTCGGCGGCGAGATTCCGGATGTTGTTGTTGAGCGTTCGGCCGATCAGGTACTCCATCGAGAGGTAGTAGACCCGCTTGGGATTGGCGAGCTCGCGGACCCGGCGCGTGCGGACCCAGCGCTGGGCGATCAGGTCGCGGACGTAGCGCGAGAGAGACTCGAACCGCTGCCGCGGGGGGACCGCCTTCGGATCCATGAGGTGCTGGAACAGGACGTAGCGATCGGCCCAGGAATCTTCCTTCTCCGGAGTCGGGAGTCCGGAGCGGTCTACCGCGGGCCGCCGCGTTTCGGTCGCCATGGCCTCATCCTTTCTGCCCGCCGGTCGCCGCGGTCGGGCCGTTCCGGCGCGTCAGAAGTCTGCCGCCGTGTCCCCGCGCCGCGGCTCGTCCGCCTTCGCGCCTCCCCACCGCCAGTCCACGACCTCGGGCATGTCCTCGCCGTGGCGCTCGACGTACCGGCGATGCTCCGCCAGGGCGCGCTCGATCTCGCGGCGCACCGGTTCCGCGCGCGCGTCGAGTCCCGGCACGCGGTCGAGGACGTCCCCCGCGAGGTGATAGCGGTCGAGATCGTTGAGGACGACCATGTCGAAGGGCGTCGTCGTCGTGCCCTCCTCCTTGTAGCCGCGAACGTGAAGGTTGTCGTGGTTGTGCCGGCGATAGGTGAGGCGATGGATCAGCCACGGGTAGCCGTGAAACGCGAAGACGATCGGCTTGTCCTTCGTGAACAGCGCGTCGAAGGCGTCGTCGGACAGGCCGTGCGGGTGCTCCCGCTCGGGCTGGAGCTTCATGAGGTCCACGACGTTGACGACGCGGACGCGGAGATCCGGGAGCAGCCTTCGTAGCAGATCGACCGCCGCCAGCGTTTCGAGAGTGGGCACGTCGCCGCAGCAGGCCATGACGACGTCGGGCTCGCCCGGCCCCGGGCTCGAGGCCCAGTCCCAGATCCCGACGCCCGCCGTGCAGTGGGCGATGGCCTCGTCCATCGTCAGCCACTGCGGAGCGGGCTGCTTTCCGGCGACGACGACGTTGACGTAGTCGCGGCTGCGCAGGCAGTGGTCCGTGACCGACATCAGGCAGTTCGCGTCCGGCGGCAGGTAGACGCGCACGACCTGGGCCTTCTTGTTGATGGCGACGTCGATGAACCCGGGGTCCTGGTGGCTGAACCCGTTGTGGTCCTGCCGCCAGACGTGGCTCGAGAGGAGGTAGTTCAGCGAGGCAATCGGGCGGCGCCACGGAATGCGCGCGCTCGCGTCGAGCCACTTCGCGTGCTGGTTGAACATGGAGTCCACGATGTGGACGAACGCCTCGTAGCAGGAGAAGAACCCGTGGCGGCCGGTCAGCAGGTAGCCCTCGAGCCAGCCCTGGCACTGGTGCTCGGAGAGCATCTCCATCACGCGGCCCGAGGGCGAGAGGTGGTCGTCGGAGTCGAGAATTTCGGCGTTCCAGGCACGGTCGGTGACCTCGAGGATGTCCTGCCACCGGTTGGAGTTGTTCTCGTCGGGGCTGAAGACGCGGAAGTTCCTTGCCTCGCGATTGCGCTTCATCACGTCCCTCAGGAACCTTCCCATCACCCGCGTCGCCTCCGCGTCCGCTCCGCCCGGCCGCGACACGCCGACGGCGTAGTCCCGGAAGTCGGGCAGGTCGAGGTCCTGCAGGCGCAGGCCGCCGTTGGCCTTCGGGTTGGCCCCCATGCGCCGGGTGCCCCGCGGCGAGAGCTCGGCGATCTCGGGACGGACTCGTCCGCCCTCCTCGAAGAGCTCCTCGGGACGGTAGCTCTTCATCCATGCCTCCAGGATGCGGACGTGCTCGGGGTTCTCGCGAACTTCCGCCATCGGCACCTGGTGGGCTCGCCAGGAGCCCTCCGTCTTCTTGCCGTCGATCTCGGGCGGGCACGTCCAGCCCTTCGGGCTCCGCAGGACGATCATGGGCCAGCGCGGGCGCCCGCCTCGGCCCGCGCGCGCCGCGGCCTGGTGCGCGCGGATTTCGCCGATGACCGTGTCGAGGGTCCGGGCCATGCGCGCGTGCATCGCGGCCGGCTCCTCGCCTTCGACGTAATGCGGCGTGTAGCCATAGCCGCGCAGGAGCTGGTCGAGCTCGTCCCGGCCGATGCGCGCCAGGACCGTGGGGTTCGCGATCTTGTATCCGTTCAGGTGGAGGATCGGCAGCACGGCACCGTCGGTCGCCGGGTTCAGGAACTTGTTCGAGTGCCAGCCGGTCGCGAGCGGGCCCGTCTCGGCCTCGCCGTCGCCGACGACGCAGGCGACGATGAGATCGGGATCGTCGAAGGCCGCCCCGTAGGCGTGCGACAGCGAATAGCCGAGCTCTCCTCCCTCGTGGATCGAGCCGGGCGTCTCGGGAGCCGCATGGCTCGGAATTCCGCCCGGAAAGGAGAACTGTGTGAAGAGGCGCTTCAACCCGGCTTCGTCCTGCGAGACGTGGGGATACACCTCGCTGTACGTTCCCTCGAGGTATGTGTTCGCCACCATGCCCGGTCCGCCGTGGCCGGGACCGCAGACGAAGATCATGTCGAGGTCGTGGGCGCGGATCACCCGGTTCAGGTGGACGTAGATGAAGTTCAGCCCGGGCGTCGTCCCCCAGTGGCCGAGCAACCGCGGCTTGATGTGGTCCCGCGTCAGGGGCCGCCGCAGCAGCGGATTGTCGAACAGATAGATCTGCCCGACCGACAGGTAATTGGCCGCCCTCCACCAGGCGTCCATCCGCGCGAGCAATTCGGGCGAGAGATCCTCCTCGCCCTCCGTGTGCGTTCCGACATCGGCCAGCATCGCCTTCTCGGTCATGGCAACCTCCGTTTGATCGGTTCCCCGCCCGGCTCTCCGAGCTCAATCTATCGCCGTCCCCCGCGGAGGGGGTCGAGGCGCTGAATAGCGCCGGAGGGTGAAGTCCGATTGAAGGAAACCGGGGGCTAGGACGCGCCGAGACCCGCCTTCAGCTCCGCGGCGAGCAGCCGGTGGAAGAGCTGCTCTCCGCCCTCGCGCCGCACGGACAGGCGGCCCGCGTTGTACGCGCGCGAGCCGAGCCCCCGCTGGACCGAGTCGCAGATCGCGAGGTCCTCGTCCTGGACGCGGTTACCGACGTCGATCGAGGCCTTGTTGCGGGCGATCGCCTCGGGCGTCGCGACGTCGGTGAAGTAGAAGTCGAAGATGACCTCGGACTTGCCGGTCGAAAGCGGGCGGACGAGGTTCGTGTCCATGACGCCCTCGTACCAGTTGATCATGAAGTTCGGCCAGAGCCAGTAGTACAGCGCCTTCTCGCCCTTTCGGACCGCCGCCACGTCGCCCTCGGCGTTGGAATGGTCGATCGGGCTCCACTGGAGGCACCAGTTGTCGCCCGTCTCGATCGTGTAGCCGGTGTAGTCGAGGACAGACGAGAGCCCCTTGTGGAGGTGGGGAACGTGATAGCCGCCGTCGAGGTAGTTGTCGACGAAGACCTTCCAGTTGCACTCGAACGTCCACCGCCGCCGCTCGACGAAGTGGAAGCGCTCGAGGCCGAGCTTCGCGAACTGCCCGACGAGCGGCCCGAGCGACTGCTCGAGCGACGGGCCTCCCGGCGTCAGGCGGACGAAGACGAACTTCTCCCACACCGCCGTCTCGACCGGCACGAGGCCGTTCTGGCTCTTGTCGAACGCGCAGACGCCCGCGAAGTCGGGCGTTCCCTTGAGCTCGCCTGACAGCGAGTAGGTCCAGCCGTGGTACGGGCAGCGGAGGATCGGCGCCTTGCCCTCGGGCTCCGTCATGACCGAGGCCGCGTGGTGGCGGCAGACGTTGAAGAACCCGCGGATCTTCCCGTCCTCGCCGCGGACGACGACGATCGGCTCGCCCGCGAGCATCGCCGTCACGTATTGCCCGGGCTGCGCGAGCTGGTCGACGCGGCCGATCGGCTGCCAGGAGTTCGAGAAGACCG
>Ga0066903_100005745_pt1 | contig 10840 bp, 8 predicted proteins | sample PanSoiMetaGPlot1_FD_67491 | JGI IMG/M metagenome (GOLD analysis project Ga0066903, IMG submission 67491) | Tropical forest soil microbial communities from Panama analyzed to predict greenhouse gas emissions - Panama Soil - Plot 1 (version 2) | ecosystem: Environmental > Terrestrial > Soil >...
CCCGACCGCGAGACGGTGCCGCCGTCGGCCAGCCCCTCACCCGCGAGGACGCGCGCCAGCGTGGTCTTGCCGGCGCCGTTGCGGCCGACCAGGCCGACGCGATCGCCCCGGGCGATCGTGAACGACGCTGATTCGAGCAGCGTGCGCGCTCCCGCGCGCAGGGTGAGGTCGGTGGCGGTGATCATCGTGAGCTCCTGACTGACTGACGAGGTGGACGCGAACCAGCGCCCGCCGTGGGTCCGGCGGGTCGTGCGTCCGGGTCAGGCTGCGAGCTGCACGATCGAAAGCTTACCGCGCCGGCCCGGCGGCGGCCATCCCCCGAGAGCCGCCCGCGGCCAGCGCCGCGTCGACCGGGACCCGCGTGCCTCCACCGCCGTGCCGCCGCTCACGAAGACGTGCATCAGGTGCGTCAGGGTAAGCTGCCCGGCGGGATGACCCCGCGCCGGGCGGCCCTGCTGGCCGTCCTCACGATCCTCGTCGCGGCGTGCAGCCAGCCCGGCTCGGCCGGCGGCGCGCCGGCCGCCCGCGGCACCGCCGCGCCGGCCACGACCCCCGCGCCCACGCCGACGCCGGTGCCCCAGCTCACCCTCGGCGGCCTCTTCCATCCCACCGGGCCGGTGCAGGCGGACCCCGCGCAGACCTGGACGCTGCTCGCGACCGGCGACACCATCCCCGCACGGCTGGTCGACATCGAGGCCACCCGGCGGGGCGACTTCCTCTGGCCGTTCCGGTCCACTGCGGACTATGTGAAGAACGCGGATGTCACGTTCATCAACCTCGAGACGCCCCTGCTGGCGGGCTGCCCAACCCGCTCGACCGGCCTCGTCTTCTGCGGCGACCCCCGGTTCGTCGACGGGCTGACCGCGATCGGGACCAAGGTCGCGAACCTCGCCAACAACCACGTCTACGCCGGCCCGGACACGCAGCGGACCGCCGACCTGCTCCAGCAGCACGGCATCCCGAGCGTGACGAACCTGGGCCCGCCCGTCATCCTGAGCGTCAAGGGCCTGAAGGTCGCGTTCGTCGGATGCAACGCCGTCACGGGCGGGCCGCCCGTGGACCGGGCGGCACTGCAGGCCAGCATCCAGCACGCGCGCGAGCAGGCGGACGTGGTGATCGTGCAGTTCCACTGGGGCAGGGAGTACGAGCGCCAGCCGCTGGTCGCACCCGGCATCGCTCCGGACGACCCCATCGAGCTCGGTCACCTCGCGATCGACTCGGGCGCCGACCTGGTCATCGGCAACCACCCGCACTGGGTGCAGGGCCTCGAGGTCTACAAGAACCACCTGATCACGTACGCGCACGGCAACTACGTCTTCGACCAGGTCAACTGCTACCCGTCCATCGGCTCGGACTACCGGACGTACTGCTCGGACGACACGCGCACGAGCGTGGTCGGCACGTACACGTTCGTCGGCACCCACCTCGCCGGCGCAACCTGGAAGCCCACGTACGCTGACACGACCTACCAGACCCAGTGGGCCGATCCCACCCGCGCGGCGCAGGTCCTCAAGACGATGGAGGACGCCAGCGTGACGCTGGCGCAGAAGGAAGGCGAACCGACCGGCTAGCGCAACCGGGCGGGTGCCGCGAGCATTGCATCCGGTGAGATGAAGATCGTCCCCCGGCGCCTGGCCGCCGCGGTCGTGCTCGCGCTGCTGGCCAGCGCGGTGCTGGCCGGCGCCCACGAGCTCGGCCTCGACGACATGCCGGACCTCCAGTCGGTGCTGCTGAGCCACCTTGCCAGCGACACGCTGGTCTACGACCGGACCGGCACGGTGCTGCTTGCGGACGTGCAGCAGTCGGGCCTGCAGCACGTGGACATCCCGCTCGCCGCAATGGGCCGCTGGCTGCCGGCGGCGACGGTCGCCGTGGACGACCCACGGTTCTGGAGCGAGCCGGGCATCGACGTCGCCCGGGTCGCGCATGCCGCGTGGGACGCGGTCCGGGGCCGGTCGGGCGGAGACACCGGCTCGTCGATCGTCCTGCGGCTCATCCGGCTGCAGGGCAGCCCAGACGCGGGAGTCGTGACGAGGGCCCGGGCGCTGGCGCTCGCCGTCCGGGTCGCGGCGGCGGTGCCCAGGACCCGGATCCTGGAGAGCTACCTGAACCGGCTGCCCTACGGCAACCGGGCCGTGGGTGCGGAGGCCGCGGCCATCACGTACTTCCAGGTGGATGCCGGCCGGCTCGACCTGGCGCAGGCCGCGCTGCTCGCGGGCCTGCCCGACGCGCCGGGACGCTTCGACCCGCTCCAGCACTTCTCGCAGGCGAAGGCACGGCAGCACCAGGTGCTCGACGCGATGGTGCGAGCCGGCTCCGTCGACCGGCAGCAGGCCGACCAGGCGTTCGCCGAGCCGCTCCAGCTCGTCGGCCCGGCCACGCTCGACGTCGCGCCGGACATCGTCACCCGGGTGCTCGCCGAGCTGAGCACGCGCTACGGCCCGGGCGCGGCCGAGCGCGGGTACACGGTGCTGAGCACGCTCGACTGGGGCCTGCAGCAGGCGGCGGAGCGCGCGCTCCAGCAGGCGCTCGCCGACGGCCGGCTCCGGCGGGTCACGAACGGGGCGCTCGCCGCCGTGGATCCCCGGAGCGGCCAGATCCTCGCCCTGGCGGACGCGGCCGCGAACGGCAACCGCTTCACCTATGCGGCCGCGAATCCGCGCAGCGCCGGCACCGCCTTCCGGGTGTTCACCTACACGGCGGCAATCGCCAGCGGCCGGTACACCATGGTCACACCGATCAGCGACACGCCCATCACGATCACCCTGGGCGCCGCGTCCAGCTACTCGCCCAGGGACTTCGACGCGCGCGACCACGGGACATGCGAGCTGCAGGCCTGCCTGGGCAGCGGCCTGAACATCCCCGCGCTCGTCGTCGAGCTCGGCACCGGCGTGGCCAGCGTGGCCATGACCGCCCGGGCCCTCGGCGCCCCCGCGTTCCAGGGTCAGTACGCACCGAACGGCACCGTCTCGTTCACCACCCAGAACTCGGACCAGTCGTACGGCCCGTCGCTGACGCTGGGCGGCTACCCAGAGACGCCGCTCCAGATGGCAAGCGGATTCGGGACGCTTGCCGACAGCGGCTTCCAGCATGCGCCCGAGGCGATCCTGCGCGTGTCGACGAGCGACCGCGGCACGGTGTACCAGGCCCGCGCCGGCGCGGGCCAGCGGGCACTGGACCCCGGCGCCGCCTTCATCGTCAGTCAGATGCTGGCCGACGACGGGAACCGCGCCCAGGTCTACGGGTTGAACTCGCCGCTGGTGCTGCCGGGCCGGCACGTGGCCGCAGTCGCCGGCACCGCAGAGGCCTTCAGCGACGCCTGGACGGTGGGCTACACGCCCTCGCTGTCCGCCGCCGTCTGGCTGGGCAACGCCGACTACTCGCTGATGGCGCCCGGCTCCGACGGCGTCGTGGTCGCCGCCCCCGCCTGGCACGCGTTCATGCAGGCCGGCCTCGACCAGCTCGGGAAGGGCGACGAGTGGTACGCGACGCCGGCCGGCGTCCAGCCCGCCACCGTGAACGGGCGGCTGGCCTGGTTCCTGCCCGGCACCTCGGCGGCCACCCCGGCCCCGGCCCTGCCGTCGAACGTGCGCACGAGCGGGTAGCGTAGGGGGTATGGCGATCACCGACGGCTACCGATTCGAGTCCAGCCCGCGCTGGGTCCGGACCGTCCTCAACGGCACGACCGTGGCCGACTCCAGGCGGGTGAAGCTGCTCTGGGAGCCCGACCGACTCCCCGTCTACTGCTTCCCCGCGGAGGACGTCCGCATGGACCTCCTGCGGCGATCCGGCGAGCGAGAGGACGACCCCAAGGGCCCGACCGCGCTGTGGACGGTGCAGGTGGGCGACCGTGTCGCGGCCGACGCGGCCTGGTCGGTCGAGCGTCCCTCGGAGGGCTGCCCGGACATCAGCGGGTACGTGGTCCTGTCCTGGCGCGACATGGACACGTGGTACGAGGAGGACGACGAGGTGTACGTGCACCCGCGGGACCCGTACCACCGCGTCGACGTCATGCGCAGCTCCCGCCACGTGCGGGTCGAGATGCTGGGCGAGACCATCGCGGACACCGGGCGCCCGAGCCTGCTCTTCGAGACCGGCCTGCCCACGCGCTACTACATCCCGCGCCGCGACGTGCGGATGGACATGCTGGCCCCGTCCAGCACGATGACGCAGTGCCCGTACAAGGGCCGGGCCACGTACTTCGGCGTACGGGTCGGCAACCGGCTCGCCCGGGACCTGGTCTGGACCTACCAGTTCCCGATCCCCGAGTGCACGAAGATCGAAAACCTGCTCTGCTTCTACGACGAGCGGGTCGACGCGGTGTACGTCGACGGCGAGCGGCAGGAGAAGCCGGTGAGCCCGTGGAGCCGGCCGCCGGTCATCGTGGACGTCGAATAACGGCGATCCCAGCGGAGCCGAGGCAACTGGAGGGGGAACGATGTCCGAGGGAGTCCTGGTCGATGCGACGGCGCCGGCGATCGAGGCGCTGCGCGAGCTGGAGACGCTGCTGGGCCGGATCTCCGACGCGGACCTGCACCGCGCGCACCCGGACGGCGGCTGGACGTGCGCGGAGGTCGTGTCGCACATTCAGATCAGCGGACTGCTGTGGATCGCGGCGCTGGAGCGGCTGCGCCACCAGCCCAGCCTGTTCATCTACCGGGAGGAGCTGGGGCACGACGCGGTGGGCGCGACGCCGCACTCCGCGGCCGAGGCCGCCGGTCGCATCGGCAGCGTGCGCGCGGCGCTGGAGCGGTGCGTGCCAGCCGTCGACCCGGCCGTCGCGGAGCGGGAGGCCGAGGTGCCGCCATTCGGCAAGTTCGTCGTGGGCGCGGGCGCCTCGGTGATCGCCGCGCACCTGACCGGCCACTGCGGCCAGGTCCGGGAGATCCTGCAGGCGCGAGGGGTGATCTGACTCGGGCCAAACCAGGGGCGAGTTCAGCCCGATCCCGACCCGCCCCCCCTGCGCTCGCGCAGGAGAAACATCGTGCCCACCGCCGCGACCGCGACGATAGCCAGCTCGATCGCGACGGTCACCTCCCACGGCTGCACCGCCGGAGCGGACGGCCGGGGACCCAACGGGACGAGGCCGCCGCCTGTCACGGCGTACGCGGGCGGCCCTCCCGCGCGGCCCACCACGCTGCTGGCCCCCTGCAGGGCCGCGAGCATCGCCTGGATCGGGTTCGCGAAGAGCAGGGCCTGGCCGACCCGGATGTGCCCGCTGGCCAGCAGGATCGTGCCGGTGTACCAGCTCGCCGCGGTGGCCGCGAACGTCAGCCCGTAAGCGACGACCGTGGCGCCGAGCGTGCGCCGGAACATCGTGCTCAGGAACAGCGAGACCGCCGCCACCGCCAGCGCCGTCGTCGCGGTCAGCAGCTGCGCCACCAGGAACTGCTGGCCGTCGATGCCACCGAAGAGGAACACCGTCGCGAACAGCGGCAGCGCGGCCAGGATCAGCAGGAGCACGAAGGCCACCGATGCGACGAGCTTGCCCCACACGATGCCGAACGACGGCACGCAGCTCACCAGCAGCACGTCGAGCGTCTGACGCTCGCGCTCACCGCTGACGGCTCCCGCCGCGAGCGCCGGCGTGACGAGGCAGACGAGCGCGAGCTGGACCAGCGCCAGCGCCGTGAACACGTTGCTCGCTACGCGCGCGAAGCCGGTGGGCTGCGGGAAGCCCGTGAGCTGGATCGAGAACGCCAGCCACGCGAACAGCCCCAGCAGCCCCAGGTACAGCGCGATGACCGCCGGCGCCCGCCAGGAGCGGACGCGCGCGAGGCCGTCCTTCACGATCAGCGGGTTGAAGACGAGCCGGCGGAGGCCGCTCCACTCCCACCGCACCGGATCCGCCCGCTCGCTCATGCGACACCCTCGGTGCCGCGCTCGGTGAGGCGCAGGAAGACGTCCGAGAGGCCCGCCTGGACCGGCGTGAAGGCCCCCACGCCGAACCCCGCCTGCACCAGGTCGCGCAGGAGCAGGTGCGCTGGCAGCCCGGCCTCGATGGCCGCCTCCAGCCCTTTCTCGACGTCCTCGACGGCGATGACGCCCGGCCAGCCCGCGACCAAGCGTCGCGCCTCGGCGGTCCTCGCCTCGTCCGCGTCCACCAGCTCGATCCGGAGCCGGCGGGCGCCCGCCGCCCGGCGCAGCACGTCGGCCTTCGGGCCGATCTCCACCATCCGCCCGGCGTCGATCACGCCGACCCACGTGCACAGCTCCTCGACCTCGGGCACGATATGGCTCGAGATCAGGATCGTCTTGCCCATGCGCCGCAGCTCGCGGATCAGCTCCTGCATCTCGAGCCGCGCCCGCGGGTCGAGGCCAGAGGCCGGCTCATCCAGCAGCAGCACCTGCGGGCTGTGGACGAGCGCGCGGGCCAGGCAGAGCCGCTGCTTCATGCCGCGGCTCAGCGTGTCGACCTGGTCGCCGGCGCGGTCCGCCAGGTCGACCAGTTCCAGGAGCTCGCCCGCCAGGCGCCGGCGGCGCCGGGCCGGGACGTCGTAGCACGAAGCGTAGAAGTCGAGGTACTCGACCACGTTGAGCCGGTCGTAGACGCCGAAGAAGTCCGGCATGTAGCCGATCAGGCGGCGTACCGCGAACGGCCGGCTGTCCACCCGCACCCCGCCGATCACGGCGGTCCCGCCGTCGGGCGGCGTCAGGGTGGCCAGGATGCGCAGCGTGGTCGTCTTGCCCGCGCCGTTGGGACCCAGGAAGCCGAAGATCTCGCCCTCGGGCACCGCGAAGTCGAGGTGGTCGAGCGCGAGCCTGCGGCCGTAGCGCTTGCGCAGCCCCCGGACCTCGATCACGGGACGTCGCTCAGCGAGACCTGGACCTGGCTGCCGTCCGAGGTCACGCGGGTCCTGATCACCCCATCGGCGACCTCGCCTGGCGTGAGCGGCGCCGCCGCCGCGCTCCCGGTCACGGCCCGCCAGGTGTGCGATTCCTGGTCGTAGACCTCGAGCGACGGCGCCACCGTCGGCGGCTTTCCGGGCAGCAGGCTGGTGGTCAGCGTCACACGACCCGCCAGGCCCGGCGGCACGACCTGCTCGTACACCTGGATCAGCGCGCCGGTGCCCGACGTGTAGGTGGAGACCAGTTGGGCCGGAGCCGCCGCGGCCGCGGAGTCGACCGACAGCAGCCGCGCCGGCTCGACCACGAACGCCCGCCCGCTCCCGTGCGGCCGCTCGCCGCCGACGCGGAGCGTCTCCGTCCGGTCCACCAGGCCGACGAGCGCCCACTCGCCGGGGCGGACCGCGACCTCCGTGGCGGCGAGGGCGACCATCGTCTGGCCGGCGTTCCGGGCCGACGGCGGCGCGAACACACCGTTCGGAATGCCGACCCCGACCTTGCCTCCGAGGGCGCTCACGGTGCTGGAGGTCACCGGCGCGTCCACCGCCGCGGTGGCCCCCGGCGCGACCGAGCCGGCAAGTGCGACATGCGCCGTCGGCGAGATGAGCTGGACGTCGTGCACCGTCCGCGATGTGTGGTTCACCACCTGCCCCTGCAGCCGGCCGGCGCGCAGCCTCAGCTGAGTCTCGATCGGCATGCCGGCGCCGGCGCCCTCGCCGCCGTGCGTCACGGAGAGCGTCTGCACGGGACGCAGGTCCCAGACGGCGACGTTGGGGAAGGTGACGCCGGCGGGGTTGGCGACCGTGATCCGCGCCGGGTCGCCGGCGGTCGCGAAGGGCCCGAACGCGAACGGCCCGAACGCGGAGCCCGCGGTGGTCACCAGCGCGCCCGGCGGCGCGGTCAGGGTGACGTCGCCGCGGCGAGGGGCGAGGACGCCGTCGAACTCCGAGGTCTCGACGACGCCGCCGGGCGCGAGGCGCTCGACCTGGACCTGGACGACCTGGAAGTCGGCGCCGCGGGTGCCGAAGCCTGCCAGGTAGGCGCCGGCCGTGCAGACGATGGCCGTGACGGGCACGACGACCCAGAGGAGGCCGCGCCTCCCGGCGGCCCGGAGCACCGAGTACGCCAGCCCGCTGACCGCGAGCAGGTAGGCCACGAACAGGACGGCCAGCAGACCGAACGGGGGTGAAGCAGCCGCCGGCGCCTCCGCCAGGGCCTGGCCGAGGTAGCCGGGGTAGCCCGTCGCAGAGCCCGGCCCGGATCCGACCGGCGGCCCCCCGAATGGCGGCGCGCCGAACCCCAGGCGTCCCAGCTGCATCGAGCCCGATCCCGCCACCCCGGTGAGACCGCGCGCCAGCGCCTGGACCCAGGCCGCGGCCGCGAGGTCGATCCGTCCGTCGAAGGGCGCGGCCAGCGGATCGAACGCGAGCTCGACGACGTCGCCGGCGCCATACCCCGCCTCGACGATCAGCGGCGTACCGCCAGGCGCGGCCAGCGTCACCCTGGCCCCGGCCGCAACATCGCCCGTGGAGACCGGCGCGGTCACGGCGGTGGCCAGCCCGCCCAGCTCGGCGACCGGCGCCACCGAGGCGGTGCCGACTCCGGTGGGACGCAGCGGGACCAGCTCGCCGGGCAGCGGGCCGAGCGTCCTCCGGGCGCCGGCCCCGCCCGCCAGGATCAGCGTCCCGCCCAGGCCCACAAAGTCGGTGAGCGCCCGCAGCTGCAGGGCGCTCAGCGACCCGGTGTCGAACTCGTCGAGGATCACCGCGTTCAGGCCACTCAGGCGGACCACGTCGGCGGGGAACGCCTGCCCGGCCGAGAACTGCGACACCGCGGCGTCCAGCTGGCTCTGCGACCGCAGGAGGGCGTCGAGCCGCTGCTGGACCTGCGGCACGTCGCTGACGATCGCCACGGCAGCCCCCGCCCCGCCTGACGTCGGGACGCGGGCGGTCGTCAGCACGCTGCCCTGCCCGTCGCGCAGCTCGGCGTGGTAGCCGTTCGCGGACTCGAGGACGTAGGCGGTCACGGCCCGCTGGGAGCCCGGCGGCACGATCACCACCGCGTCGTACTCGGGGAACCCGCCGAGCGGGATCGGGCCGTACCCGGTGTCGGCGACCAGCGCCACCGTGCCCGCAAACGTCGTCTGCCCGTCGTTGCGGACGGTCACGACGTAGGGCGACCAGGAGCCTCCGCGCGCGTTCTGGTTCCAGAGGTGGCTCACCGTGAGGGTCGGCACGCCGGCCTGCCCGGCAGCCGCCGCGGGCGCCGCCCAGGCGCCCGCGAGGAGGCCCAGCGCGGCCAGCGCCAGCGGCCACCGGGTCCTTCGCGCGTGCGCCAGCCAGCCATGTCCGGGCCTTCTCATGCTGTGGGTCAGCACAGTATGGACGCCGGAGCTGTTGACGTTCTTCTTACGCCTCGCGCGTCACAAGAGCCCCGCGCGCGGTGCCACCCTGAACGTGAACACCGCCGTTCTCAGCACGCACGGGCTCTCGAAGCAGTACGGCTCCCGCCCGGCGGTCCGCGACCTGGACCTCGAGGTCCGGCGCGGTGAGGTCTTCGGCTTCCTCGGCCCCAACGGCGCCGGCAAGACCACCACGATCCGCATGGCGCTCGGACTCATCCGGCCGACGGCGGGATGGGTCGAGGTGCTCGGCCGCGACGTCCAGCGGCACCGGGCCGATGTGCTGCCCCGCGTCGGCGCGCTGGTCGAGACGCCGGCGCTGTACCCGTACCTCTCGGGCCGAAGCAACCTGCGCGCCTTCGCCCACATGCTCGGCGGCGTCCCTGACGCGCGGCTGGACGAGGTGCTCGACCTGGTGGGCCTCGCCGATCGCCAGCGCGACCGGGTGCGGACGTACTCGATGGGCATGAAGCAGCGCCTCGGCGTCGCGGTCGCGCTGCTCAACGACCCCGAGCTGCTGATCCTCGACGAGCCCGCCAACGGGCTCGACCCGGCAGGCATCGTCGAGATGCGCGACCTCCTCCGCCAGCTGGTCGCGTCCGGCAAGACCGTCTTCATCTCCAGCCACGTCCTCGCCGAGGTCCAGCAGATCTGCGACCGGGTGGCCATCATCGACCGGGGCGAACTGGTGCGCGAGGCGACGGTGGCCGACCTCGTGGCGAGCCATGGCGAGTTCGTGCTCCGGATGGAGAACCCCGAGCCGGCGCTGGCCCTGCTCCGGGCGCAGCCCTGGGGGAGCGCCGCACGGCTCGACGATGGGGAGCTCGTGGCGGCCTCGCCGACCGGACGCGGCCGCGACCTTGTGCGCTTCCTGGCGCAGTCCGGGATCTGGGCGGACACGATCGACGAGCGACAGCGGAACCTGGAGGAGATCTTCCTCAGCCTGACGGCGCCGATCGGAGCGGGGAGTTGAGCACCGCCGCCCTCCCCGTCGCGGTGCTGCGCCCCGCCCGGCCGAGCTTCCCCGGAGCGGTGCGGTCCGAGCTGCTCAAGATCGGCCGCCAGTGGCTGACCTGGTGGCTCGTGGCCGGTTTCGCCGCGATCACCGCGATCGCGCTGGTCGCGATCGTCGCCAGCGGCGCGCCGCGCGACACGTTCAACGCCAGCCCGAGGACCTTCTACCTCGCGTACCTCTCGGGCGTGCTCCAGGTGTTCACCATCGGCTCGGGCGTGTTCCTGCTGATCGTCGGCTCGCGCCTGGTGTCGATGGAGTACGGCAACGGCACCATCCGCATGGTGCTGGCGCGGGGAACGAGCCGGCTCGGCCTGCTGGCCGCGCAGTACGCGGCACTCGCGATCGCCGGCGCTCTGCTGCTGGCCGGCTTCGCGGTGGTGGCCACGGCATCCCTGCTCGCGATCTCGACCGCCTGGCACGGCAGCATCAGCCCGATCACCTCGCTGCCGGCGGCCGCCTGGACCGACACCTGGCTGAACGTGCTCGTCGCCGGCGTCAGCATGGTCGTCTGCATCCTGCTCGGGACCGCGGCCGCGGTGGTCGGCCGCTCGGTCGCGTTCGGGGTCGGCGTGGCCGTC
>Ga0066903_100005747_pt1 | contig 10838 bp, 12 predicted proteins | sample PanSoiMetaGPlot1_FD_67491 | JGI IMG/M metagenome (GOLD analysis project Ga0066903, IMG submission 67491) | Tropical forest soil microbial communities from Panama analyzed to predict greenhouse gas emissions - Panama Soil - Plot 1 (version 2) | ecosystem: Environmental > Terrestrial > Soil >...
AACGCCGTCGATGAGTAAGCAGGCCACGAACGGTAGGTGGCGTTCAGGACTCCGCGGAACGCTCAACTACAATCTCCGGGCTATGACCGATCAGGCGCGGACCGCGACCGGGCTCGCGCAGCCTCAGCAGCCCGCGGCCGAACGCGCACGGTGGTGGCAGGCGGCGATGGGCAGCGATCGCGTCGCCCTCGGCGCGCACATCGGGTCGCTCGCACTGGGAGCGATCCTGATCCTCTGGCTCGATCGGCACATGTGGTTCCTGTACGACGAGTGGGCCTTCTTCGCGATCATCCATCCCGCCGCCGAACGCGGCGACTGGGTGCACTTCCTGTTCGCGCCGTACCTGAACCACTGGGTCACGATCCCGAACCTGACATGGGAGGCCGTCTACCACGTCGCCGGCGCGAGACTGTACTCGCTGTACCTCGTGCCGGTCGTCGCGGCCCACCTGTCCGTGGTCGCGATGGTCCGTGTGATCCTGCGGCGGGCGGGGGTCGGCGCTTGGGCGGCGACGCTCCTGTCGCTGATCATCCTCCTGCCGGGGCCGGGCGTCGGCCTGGTCACGTTCGGGTGGCAGATCGAGTTCCTCGGGTCGATGGCGTTCGGCCTGGCCCAGCTGCTCATCAGCGACCACGACGGGCCGCCGGACTGGCGCGACGCCCTCGGCGTCGTCTGCGGCCTGCTCGGCCTGATGTGCAGCGGCGTGGCCCTGGCGCTGGTGGCCCTGGTCGGGATCAACCTCGGGCTGCGCGGACGGTGGAGGGCGGCGGTGCTCGCAGTCGCGCCGCTGGCGGCGGTCTACGTCGTCTGGTACGTGGCCATCGGCCACGCCGGCGCCCCACACCAGACCCCCGCCCAGCTCGCGCTGCTGCCGCAGTTCGTGTGGGCAGGCGTGGCCGCGACGCTGGACGGCATGCTCGCGCTCAAGGGCGTCGCGGGCGTGATCCTGCTGGCCGCCATCTACCTGCTCGTGCGCAGCCGCGTCGACCTCAGGGCTCCGGGCCTCAGCCTCGTGGGCGCGATGGCGGCCGCCGGCGTCCTGTTCTTCGCGATCACCGGGTTGGGCAGGGTGCAGGGCGGCGTCGACTACGCGACCCAGTCGCGGTACCTGTACGTCGGCACCGTGCTGCTCATGCCGCTGCTGGGAGTGCTGGTGTGCCGGTTCGTGCTGACCCCGCGGCTCATGCCCGTGGTCGCCGGCGCGCTGATCTGGATCACCGTGGCGAACGTCGGCGCCATGTACGCGTCCATCCACCAGGAGTCGCTGCACGCGATGGACCTCCGGCAGTACGTGCAGCGGCTCGCCGCGTCGCCCGATCTCGACGCCGCCGACCCGCGGCAGGCCGTGACGCTCTGGGGCGCCACCTACGTCACCTTCGGACTCGTACGGCAGCTCCGGGACCAGGGCCAGCTGCCGTAGCGTCGATCGGCCCTCAGCCTCGCCGTGAGGGCCGCGGGCTGGCGGCCTCGGCGCGGGCCTGCTCCGCCGCCGGCTGCTCCGCCGCCCGCGGGGCGGCGTCGGGCAGGAGCTGGCGCCGCAGCGTGTCGGACAGCCAGCGCTGGAACCGCTCGGGCTTCCACCGGCGCTCGTTGACGAGCTGGTGGTACAGGCCCGGGTCGTTGAGGATCCACACGATGTCGGTCGCGGCCTCGGCGTCCAGCCCCTCGCGCAGGCGCCCGCCCTTCTCGCGCACCTGGCGGACGACGCCGTCCGCGGCCTGCCGGCGCTGCGCCCGGTGGCTCTCCCACAGGTACCGCGCGTCGGGGTCGGCGCCGGCGGCCGAGCGCACCACCTCGTGGATCGGCGCCAGCCGGCCGCCGACCTCGGTCAGGATCTCCGCGTACAGCGCGAGGTACCGGTCCGGGTCGGGCTCCTGCCGGGCCGCCCGCGACCGCGGCCGCTCCTGCAGTGACACCGGCTCGTCGTCGCCGACCACCGCCACGTCGAACGCCGTCTTCAGCAGCGCGGGCTTGCCGCCCACGGTCGTGAACACCGTCGCCCGGCTGACGCCGGCGGCCTCCGCGATCTCGTCGATCGAGGTGGCCTCGTAGCCTCGCTCGAGGAAGAGGCGTCCGGCCGCCTCGATCACGTGGAGGCGATTGGTCTGGGCCACCCTAACATGATCGGCTCCGATGCTCGTCGGGCGCCTTCAGAGATCTGTAACGTCCCCCGCGCGCGCTACGCTGGTGCGATGAGACAGGCGGAGGCTGCTGGACGCGTGCGCATCGACAAGTGGCTGTGGGCCGCGCGCTTCTACAAGACGCGGTCGCTGGCCTCCGAGGCGGTCGACGGCGGCAAGGTGCACGTGAACGGCGACCGGGTGAAGGCGGCGCGCCCGCTCAGGGCCGGCGATCGCCTCCGCATCCGGCGCGGGACCGACGAGCACGAGGTGGTCGTCATCGGCCTGTCCGAGCAGCGCGGGCCGGCGACCGCCGCGCAGACCCTGTACGAGGAGACGCCGGAGAGCGTCGCCAGGCGCCAGGCGGTGGCGGAGCAGCAGCGAGCGCTCGCGGCCGCCGTGCAGCGGCCCGCCGGCCGCCCGGACAAGAAGCAGCGCCGGACCATCACGAGGATGAACCGGCGCGACTGACGTCGTGATGGGCGGGGTGCTCAGCGGCCCATCTTGCGGAAGAGGTAGGTGGCGCCGGGGATGGTGATCACCATGCTGCCCAGCACCCAGGCCAGCGCGGTGGTGACCTCCGAGCCGCTGGCGGCGGCCCCCAGCGTCAGGTGGCGCGCCACGTCGACGACGGCCGTGACCGGCGTGTGCGCGGCGAACGCCTGGAGCCATCCCGGCATCGTGCCGACCGGCACGAACGTCGAGCTGGCGAACGTGATCGGGAAGATGACCATGAAGCCGGCCGCCTGCACCATCGTCGGCGTGCGCATCGCGAGGCCCAGGAACGCGCCCAGGCAGGCCATCGCCAGGCCGTAGAGCAGGAGCAGCAGCGCCACCAGGGTCGCCTCGGCGGCTGTGCCGTGGAACCGGAAGCCGACCAGGTACGCGACGCTGACCATCAGGACCAGGCCGGTCACGTCGATGAGCAGGTCGGCCATCACACGCGCCACGGGGACCGCCCAGAACGCGATCGGCAGCGAGCGGAAGCGGTCCATCAGCCCCTTCTGGCTGTCCTCGGCCAGCGCCACGGCGGTGTTGATGCAGCCGAACGTGATCGTCTGCACGAAGATGCCGGGCATCAGGAAGTCGATGTACGACACGCCGGGCACGTGGATGGCGCCGCCGAAGACGTACGCGAAGAGGAGCGTGAACAGGATGGGCTGGACCACGACCTCGGTGATCAGGTACGCGGGGTTGCGCACGATGCGCAGCAGGTTGCGCCAGGTGAGGACCGCGGTGTCGTAGAGGCCCCAGCCGGCGCGGACGAGAACGGTCGGGCGCCGGGCGCCGGCGGTCGGGAAGGTCGCCACGCTCATGCCACGTGCTCCGCGGTCTGGCCCTCGGCCTCGGCCGGCTGGCCGGTCAGCGTCAGGAAGACGTCGTCCAGCGTCGGCCGCCTGACGCCGAGGTCGATCACCCCGACGCCGGCCGCGTCGAGCCGGCGCACGGCCTCGACCACGGCACCCTCGGCGGCCCGCAGCGGCACGGCGAGCAGCTCCTCCTCGTCGCGGGGGGCGCCAGCGGCGAGTGGCTGCAGGGCGGCCGCGGCCGCGGTCGTCTGGGCGCGGTCCCGCAGCCGGAGCTCGAGGACGTCGCCGCCGACCTGCCGCTTGAGCTCCTCCGGCGTGCCCTCCGCGATGATCAGGCCCGAGTCCATCACCGCGATGGTGTCGGCCAGGCGGTCGGCCTCCTCCAGGTGCTGAGTCGTGAGCAGGAGGGTGGTGCCCTCGCGGACCAGCCCCTCGATCACGTTCCACACGTCGATGCGGCTGCGCGGGTCGAGGCCGGTGGTCGGCTCGTCCAGGAAGAGGACGGCGGGGGCCGCGACCAGCCCGGCGGCGATGTCGACGCGGCGCCGCATGCCGCCCGAGTACGTGCCGACCGACCGGCCGGCGGCATCCTCCAGGTCGACCAGCGCCAGCAGCTCATCGGCGCGGCTGCGGGCGTGCCGCTCGCCCAGGTGGTAGAGACGGCCGATGAGGCGGAGGTTCTCGCGGCCGCTGAGCTGCTCGTCCAGCGCCGCGTACTGGCCGGTGAGCCCGATGCGCGATCGCACCGCGAACGACTCGCCGACGACGTCGTGGCCGGCCACCCGCGCCTGGCCGCCGTCGGGCGGCAGCAGGGTGGCGAGGATGCGGATCAGGGTCGTCTTGCCCGCTCCGTTCGGCCCCAGGACGCCCAGCACGGTCCCGGCGGGCACCGAGATGCTGACGCCGCGGAGGGCCTGCGTCGATCCGAAGGAGCGCCGGAGGTCCCGCGCGACGATCGCCGGCCCTCCCGCGCTCAGAACTCGCTCCATGAGCGAAATTAGAAAGGATCTCTTATCAGAGTGTCAAGTCGATTTCCGAGATTACTCATCGGGCATGGGCTTCAGCCCCAGAGGGTGCAGATGGGCAACGCGTGGATGCGCTCACCGAGTCGATACTTCCGCGGGCCGGTGTGCAGGACGGCGCCGGCGAGGAACCGGTCGTCGAGCGCGTCGCGCAGCCAGGCGAGGTGCCTGGCGTCGTCGGGTCCGGGCGCCGCCGTCGCCTTGACCTCGACCGCGACCACGTCGCCGGCGGCGAGCTCCGCCACCAGATCGATCTCTCGCCGGCCGTCCTTCTCACGGAGGTGGTACAGGCGGGGCCGACGCCGGCCGAGCGACAGCTCGGGCCGAATCTGCGACGCGACGAACGTGTCGATCAGCCGGCCGAGGAGCTCTCCGTCGCGCAGGACCGCCGTCTCGTCGAGCCCGAGCGCGCTGCCGATGAGGGCGGGGTCGACGAGGTACCGCTTGGCCGTCTTGACCAGGCGTCGCAGACGGTTGCTGGTCCACGCGGGGAGCGTTTCCAAGACCAGCAGGTTGGTCAGCAGCTGGTCGTACGCGATCGCCGTCTTCCGGTCGAGGCCGGCGCTGTCGTACAGGCTCCTCGCGTCGGGAAGCCCGGCACTGTTGAGCGCCAGCACCTCGAAGTACCGGCGAAGGCGAGTCGGATCCCGCAGGCCGACCAGGCTCTCCGCGTCGCGGGTCAGCAACTGCTCGAGGTACGAGTCCAGCCACGCCTGCCGGAGATCGGGCTCGGGTCGCAGAGCCGCGTCAGGAAACCCGCTCTGGAGGGCGTGTGCCACGTAGCCGCGGAGATCGGGGACTTCGGCGGGCAGCGCGAACGCGTCGGGGTCCGCATCCGCCAGCCGCTCGATGAACGTCCGTCCGCCGATGGCTCCTCGCAGCTCTCGCACGGTGAGGCCGTACATCGGCACGCGCACCAGCCGGCCGGTCCCGGGCCAGGTCTCGTTGTCGAGATCGCCGCGGACGCTGCCGGTGACGATGAAGCGTCCAGGTCGCGGATCGTCGTCGACGGCGCGCTTCACCGCGCCGAGCACGCCGGGCACCGCCTGCCATTCGTCGAGCAGGACCGGCTCGGGAAAGGCGCGGAGGCTCGCGTCGGGGTCGGCGCGGAAGGCGATCGCTTCGGCCTTGAGGTCGAGGCGGATCCGCGACCGCGCGTGACGCCTGGCCGTGGTGGTCTTGCCGGTGGCTCTCGGCCCGGTGATCAGCAGCGCGGGGAACGCGCCGACGTACCGGTCGAGCGTCTGGTCGACCAGCCTCGCGACGTAGCGTGAGCCCTCCACGCCATCAGCTTACCGGACGGCCCAGGTCCCACTCCCACTTTGGACCAGGCTCTACTCCCGTTTTGGACCTGACTCTGCTCCCGGTTTGGACCACACCGGACCGGGCAGCCGGCTAGTCCACCGACGCCAGGAACGCGAAGAACAGGGCGCTCCACGCCGCCGCGGCGTCCACGTGGGGACCGTGGCCGGAGCCCTCCAGCATGTGCATCTCGACCCGGCCGCCGGCATCCCGGTAGCGCTCGAGCACCGTTCGGATCTGCGTGACCATCGGCTGCGGCGGGAACGCCTCCATGCCCGGCCAGCCCGGCACCTGGCCCGCCTGGCCCAGGGTGGCCAGGTCCCAGGCCGAGCCGTCCGCCACCACGATGTCGTTCGTGCCGTGCGTCCACAGGATCGGCGGCTTCGGCGTCACGTCCACGATGCCCGACCAGTCGCAGTGCTTGCCGGACAGCGCGTTCAGGATGCCCCTGGTGCCGGGGGCGACGCCCGGCCAGTGCTCCGACGGCGTGAGGTCGCCGGGGTAGCCGTCATCGCCCGTCACCGACTTGACGACCTCCGCCACGAGCATGTCCTCCCGGTCCGGCGGCTCCCGGTGCGACGGCGACCAGTAGGACGTGTTCATCACGTTGCGCGGCGAGAACGGCGATTCCGTGGACAGGTCACCCGCGGCCAGCCGCTGCGTGAAGTCCGGGCTGCCCGTGCCGCCGCCCGACCCGGCGTAGTCCGGATAGCAGGGCGTGCCGTCGGCCCTGACGCCGCCGAAGCCGTATGGCGACACCGGGTCGATGAACGTCAGGGACGCGACCGGCCGGTCCATGGCGTACGCGGCGATCGCGGCGCCGCCCGTCGACCAGCCGGCCAGGTGCACCGGCCGGTCGATGCCCAGCGCCGTGACCAGCGAATGCGTGTCGTCCGCCCAGTCGCGGAGCCCGCGGGTCGCGTCGATGGGCACCTGCTCGGTGTCGCCGAACCCGCGCATGTCGGGGGCGATGAACCGGTACCGGTCCGGCGCCCCGGGAAGGAGGTGCTCGTAGAAGCGCCCGGTCGCCAGGTTGCCGTGGATCAGCACCACGGGGATGCCCGACTCGGGCCCCGACTCGATCCAGTGCATGTCGAGGCGGTCGGTGGTGGTGCGATGCGAGCGGACACCGGGCAGCAGGTTCATATCGCCCCGGTTCTAGCGCCGGAGCGGCGCGGGTGTCAAGGCGGAGCGTCAGCCACACCTCCGGGCGGTCCGCGATGCCCGGCCGGGCCGTTCAGGCCCGGCCCTCGCGCAGCGCGATGATCGCCTTCTCGATCCGCCGCTGACGGGTCTCGGCGGCCTTCGCCGACTCGATCGGCAGCACCACGCGCTGCCTGCCGCTGTGGGACAGCCGGTCGTACGCCCTGGCGGCGTCCGAGTCGGCGTCGAGCGCCGCCCGCAGGTCCGCCGGGACCGCCACCTCGCGCGGCTCGGTGTCGAGCTCCAGGGCGACGTCCACCTCGTCCCCGGCCGCGACCCCGGCGGCCAGCCGGACCTCGGCGCTGACCGGCAGCAGGTACACCCCGCCCATGGGCGCCACGCTCGTCCGGTACGTGTGGCGCCCGATCGTCGCCCGCACCAGCGGCCGCTTCGTCGAGCCCAGGCCCTCCACCACCTCGGCTGGCACCCTGATGCCGGTCGCGGTCTTGCCGTTGAGCAGGACGGTGGCCCGGAACCTCATGCCGCCGGCTCCCGCGTCAGACGCAGCGCCAGGGCGGTGATCCAGGCCCACGCGATGACCACCGCGATCCAGAAGCCCAGGATGGTCCAGCCGTTGCCCGACCCCGCGGCGATCCCGAGGAAGCCGGCGAAGAACACGGCGCCGGTGAGGGCGGAGCAGGCCGCCCACCGCCGCTGGCCCATGCCCGCGAACCGGCTCGCGAAGACGAAGCACGCCGCGACCAGGCCCAGGAACCCGATGCCGCCGCAGACGAAGTGCAGCAGGCCGTGCCAGGAGACGCTGTGGGCGTCCGCCGGCGTCCCCGGCGGGAAGCCCAGCGCGGGATCGGCGGTGAAGAAGCCGGCGCCGACCAGGCCCAGGCCGTAGAGGCCGAGCAGCAGCGGTCCCCAGGTCCGGCCCCTGCCCGCGGTGACCGCCCGCCGAACTCCGGCCGCGCCGGCGAGGACCAGCAGGCCGGAGATCACCAGGTTGCCGACCTGGATCCAGCCCAGGTCCCCGTTCGCCAGGACGCTGAGGTCGTGCCTGGTGATGTCGAACCCGGGGCGGGTGAACGCCTGGGCCAGGCCCACCACCAGGTAGAGGGGCCCGGCGACGGCGGCGCACACCAGGAGCGCCCGCGTGACCCGAGCGGCATCCGCCGCGTGGCCATTCGGTACTGGACGGCTCAGTACGTTCATGCCGGAATCATATGCTTTCAGTACTGGACCGTCAAGTACTGGAGCCCGCGACTTCGGCGGCCGTACCCTGGGGTCGTGACGCTCGAGCTCATCGATCCCGAGAGGCTTCCAACCTCGCCCGCCTACACGCAGGTGGTCGTCGCGCGCGGCACGCGGACGATCTACGTGTCCGGCCAGGTGGCGACCGGCGCGGCCATGGAGGGCGACCTCGCGGCCCAGTCCCGCTCCGTCCACGAGAACCTGGCCATCGCGCTGGAGGCCGCAGGCGCCCGGCCCGCCGACGTGACCAAGCTGACCACCTACGTGGTCGACTACCGACCCGAGCTGCGCCCGGTGATCGGAGAGACGCGGCGAGCGATATTCGGCGACCACCGTCCGGCCAGCACGCTGGTCGGCGTCGCCGCGCTGTTCCAGCCGCAGTACCTGATCGAGGTCGAGGCGATCGCCGTCGTGGAGGACTGACGCCCGGCCCCGCCCGGCGCGGCGGGCGTTCACTGCCAGCGGAACAGCCGGGCCGCGATCAGGCCGAACACGACCATGTATCCGACCATGACGGCCAGGTGGAGCGGCTGCGGCCAGGCTCCCGCCGAGCCGTCCTGCAGCGCCTGCACGGTCGCGCCGAGCGGGGTGAAGTCGCTGATGTGGCGCACCAGGTCCGGCATCGTCGGCCGCGGCGACCACATGCCGGCGAAGAACAGCACCGGGAAGAACAGGACCGTCCCTATCCCCTGCGCGGCCCTCACGCTCGGCGCCAGCGCCGCGATCACCAGGCCGATGCCGAACAGCGCCCCGGCGCCCAGGATCAGCGCCAGCGCGTACCCGGCGATCTGCCGCGGCAGCGCGACCCCGAAGCCGATCCGGCCCACCGCGAGCACCAGGACGGTCGTGACGATCGCCACGAGCAGGCTCATCGCGAGCTGGGCCGCGAGCAGCGCGATCGGCGGCACCGGCGTGGTCGCGAGCCGCCGCAGGACGCCGCGCTCGCGGTAGCCGGCGAGGACGCTCGGCATCGAGCTCAGGGCCATCAGGGCCAGGACCATGCCGATCGCGATGGGGACGTACACGTCGACGATGCGGAGGCCGCCGAGGTCCTCGATCCGGCCCGGATAGGCGATGCCGAGGATGGTGACCAGCACGGGGGCGAACGCGATGGCGAAGAGCACCGCGATCGGCTCGCGCAGGAAGAGCCGCAGCTCGCTGAGCGTCAGGCGGGGGATCGCGTTCACGACTGCACCTCCTGGCGGCCCGTCAGGGCCACGAACGCATCGTCCAGGCTCGCCTGCTCCAGCCGGAGCTCGGCGGCCACGATCTGGCGGCGGGCGAGCACCGCGGTGACCGCCTGGAGCATGCCGCCGGTGCCGGTGACGGCGACCTGGGCGCCGGACCGGGTCACGCTGGTCACCTCCGGCAACGCCGTCAGCAGCGCGTCGTCCAGCGGCGCCAGCGGCCGGAACCGGATCCGCTGCTCGCCATGGACGCGGGCCACCAGACCGGCCGGGCTGTCGACCGCGACGACGCGACCGGCGTCGATCACGGCCACCCGGTCGCAGAGGCGCTCGGCCTCGTCCATGGAGTGGGTGACCAGCAGGACCGTCACGCCGCGGTCGCGCACCTGCTCGATCAGGCCCCACGTGTCGCGCCTGGCGTGGGGGTCGAGCCCGGTGGTCAGCTCGTCGAGCACGGCGATCTCCGGGCTGCCGACCAGCGCCAGCGCGATCGACAGGCGCTGCTTCTGGCCGCCGGAGAGCGTGCCGAACCGCGCGCTCCGGCGGTCCTGCAGGCCGAGGTCCCGCATGAGCCGCCGCCAGTCGGCCGGCTCGCGGTAGAACGAGCTGTACAGGTCGAGCGCCTCCCACACCCTCATGCGGTCGGGGAGGGCGCTCTCCTGGAGCTGCGCTCCGAGGCGCTGGCGGAGCGCGGCGCCGTCACGGCGCGGATCCATGCCGAGCACGCTGATCGCGCCCCCGTCGGCCCAGCGGAGGCCCTCGATGCACTCGGCCGTGGTGGTCTTGCCGGCGCCGTTGGGGCCGACGATCCCGAAGATCTCCCCCCGCTCGACCGAGAAGGAGACGTCGTCGACGGCGACGTGGTCGCCGTAGCGCTTGCGGAGGTTTCGCACCTCGATGACCGTCTCTGGCATGCCTCGAGCGTGCGCCCGGAGGTGGCCGGCCGAAATCGGCCGGACGGCGCGAAATCACGCCCCGCGCGTCTGATCCCGGCATCAACCGATCGGTGGATTGGGGGTACGGTGTGCCCCGGCTCGATGTCGAGAACGGCCGGCCGGCTCCGACCACGATGAGAACAGGCCGAACGGTCCGGCGCCCGCGGCGCCGGAGATGAGGAGTCAGGACGTGAAGTACATGCTGATGATCTACGACAACCCCGGGACCCGCGACCACTTCTTCGGCGACGCCGGCAAGCCGCTGATGGACGAGATGGACGCGCTGATGGCGGAGCTGCGGCGGTCGGGCGAGCTGGTGAGCACAGAGGCGCTGGCCGACCCGTCGCAGACCCGGACGGTGCGGGTCGAGAACGGCGTGCCGGTGGTGACGGACGGGCCGCTGGCGGAGGCCAAGGAGCACTTCGGCGGCTACCTGGTGGTCGACTGCGCGAGCCTGGAGCGCGCGACGGAGATCGCGGTGCGGTGGCCGAGCGCCCGGTTCAGCCCGCTGGAGGTCCGCCCGATCTTCGACGGGGAGTAAGCCCCAAGGCCCCTCCTCCCC
>Ga0066903_100005748_pt1 | contig 10838 bp, 10 predicted proteins | sample PanSoiMetaGPlot1_FD_67491 | JGI IMG/M metagenome (GOLD analysis project Ga0066903, IMG submission 67491) | Tropical forest soil microbial communities from Panama analyzed to predict greenhouse gas emissions - Panama Soil - Plot 1 (version 2) | ecosystem: Environmental > Terrestrial > Soil >...
GGGCGCGCCGCCTCCGCCGCGCCGCCCGCGTCCGCCGCGACCACCGGTCGGATCGACCTGGTAGGCGAGCCACTTCGAGTCGGCCGAGAAGATGCCGCCCGTGCCGTTTGCGACTTCCGTGTGCTGCCCCGTGTCGAGCCGCACGAGATGCAGCAACGGTTTCGTCTCCGTCGGCGGGACGTTGGTCAGCGCCAGGCTGTAGACGACCCAGTTGCCGTCGCCGGAAATCTCCTGGCCGTTGATGGTGCGCCACTTCGTGTAGTCCTCGACGGTGAGGACCTTCTTTCCGGTGGGCGCCTGCTGCGCCTTCGGCAACGCGTAGGCCGACGCGAGCGCGGCGACAATCGCAAGGACGAGCGCGGCGCTTCGGCCGCGAGACGTGGAAGCCGGGTATTTCATGGCGCCTACGATACTGCAACGCGTCGTGCTAAGCGTGCTAAAGGTGCCAGGGTGCTGAGAGTGCTGGTGCCACGGGTGCTAGGGGTGCTCGGCGTGCTTGGTGCCAGCAGTGCTTGGGTGACGGCGTAGCCTTGGTAGAGACACGACGCCATCGGTGCGATCGACCATCAAGTCACGCGCACGAGAAGACGCGAGCGAGCGCAGCGAGTGAGCCACGCGAACGAGCGCGCCGGCGAAGCGGCGCGCGAGAGAGCGTGTAGGGGAGTCCGAGGGGCGAAGCCCCTCGGATCCTTACAGCGGCTGACCGAACCCCAGCACGTATCCCTCGCGATCGCGGACGGCGAACTCCTCCATGTTGTAGGCCTGCTGCACGAGCGGGCCGTACACGATCTCCGCGCCCTTCGCCTGCATCTCGGCGTGCAGGGCGCGCACGTCGGTCACCCAGAAGAACGCGTCCCACGTGCCGCCCTGCCGCTCGTTCGGACTGATCCGCTGCGGCTCCGGCACGCGCCGCAGCATCACCGACAGGCCGTCGCGGCTGACGATGGCGAACTCCGGCGGCGAGCCCGCGGCGTATTCGCGGCGGAAGCCGAAGACGTTCTCGTACTGGACGGCGGACTGCTCGACGTCCTTCACCGGGAAGTACGGCGCGTGACGCAGCAACCGGGCCGGCTGTTCCGTCGCCATGGCTGTCACCTCTATTTCTTGCGTGTGAGGTAGTCGACCAGTACCAGGCTCATCGTGCGAATCCCGACCGGAATGGAGCTGTCGTCCGCCAGGAACGTCGGCGTGTGGTGGTCGCCGCTCGTCGTCCCCGGCTTCACCTGCCCGAGGCGGTAGAAGAACCCCGGTACTTCGTTCGCGAAGAACGAGAAGTCTTCGGAGCCCATCGCGGGCGGAATCTCCCTGACGTGCGACTTTCCCACGGCGCGTTCGAGCGACGGCAGCGTGTCGCGCGTGAGCTGCTGGTTGTTGATCGTGGCGGGAGCGATGTGCTCGTAGCTCACGACTTCGCCCGTCGCGCCGGCCGCCTCGGTGACGCCCTTGAGAATGGCACGCAAGCGCGTCTCCGCCAGCGTGGCCATCTCCGGCCTGAAGGTGCGGACCGTGCCGGTGAGCGTCACCTGCGCCGGGATGATGTTGTTGCGCTCGCCGCCGTGAATCGTGCCGACCGTGACCACACCGGGCTCGAGCCCGGACAGGCTGCGCGACCGGATCGTCTGCAGAGCCTCGACGAATTGTGCGGCCGTCACGATCGGATCGATCGACAGCTCTGGCCGCGCGCCGTGCGCCTGCTTGCCGACGATCTTCACCTCCCAGCGATCCGCAGCCGAAAGCGCCGGGCCTTCCGAGTAGCCGATGTCGCCGACGGCCATCTCCGAGAATGCGTGCAGCCCGAAGATCGCCGACGGGCGCGGATTGTCGAGGACGCCTTCCTTCACCATCAGCGATGCGCCGCCCGTTTCTCCCGGCGGCGGACCTTCTTCGGCAGGCTGAAAGATGAACTTCACCGTGCCGGGCAATGTCGCCTTCATCGCCGTCAGCACGGTGGCGACGCCGAGCTGCACGGCCGTGTGGATGTCATGTCCGCACGCGTGCATGACGCCGACGTCCTGACCCAGATACGTGGTCCGGACCTTCGAGGCGAACGGGAGGTTGGTCTGCTCCGTCACGGGCAGGGCATCGATGTCGGCGCGCACGGCGACGACCGGTCCCGGCTGCCCGCCCTTCAGGAGCGCGACAACGCCATGATGCGCGACGCCGGTCTGCACCTGCAGCCCGAGTTTGTCGAGATAGTCGGCGATGAGGGCGGCGGTTTTCTCTTCGCGATTCGAGAGCTCCGGGTTCTGGTGGATCTGATGCCGGATCTGGATGATGGCCGGCGTGATCTTCTCGGTCTCCTGGTCGATCCGGGTGACCGGCTCCTGCGCGGACACGGCGGCGCCGATGACGATGGCGAGCAGGAATGACGTCGTGAGACGCGCGGCTGAGGTGGTCATGGTGCGCAAAGAGTGGCACGGCGCGCCCTCCGCTGCAAGCGACGTGGGATGGGATTTACACTAGCGCGATGATTCGCCTCGCCGCTCTGGTTGCCGCGATGTTCGTCGCGGGATTCTCCGCCGCACATGCGCAATCGCCGGATCAACCCGCCGCGCGCCTGCTCATCGACGCCGTCGCCCTCGACGCCCACGGCATGCCGGTCATGGACCTGAAGCCGGCGGATCTCGAGGTCTGGATCGGACACTTCCGCGTGCCGATCGAAAGCCTCACGGCCGTCACGCCAGCGACCGACGAACGAAGCGGACGGCTCGTCGTCCTCCTCCTGGACGACGTGACGCTGTCGCCGCAGTTCGTCCCGCGGGCGAGAGAAGTCGCGCGCCACTTCGTCGCCCGGATGGCGCCCGACGATCGGATGGCGATCGTCATGCTCAACGGCGGGACGATGGAGAGCACGAACGACAGCAGCCGTCTGCTGAAGGCCATCGACGACTACAACCAGCGCGCATCAGGCGTCATCCGCACCGACGACCTCGGCGCGCACGTGCTCGAGACGATCGGGGATCTCTCGCGTCAGCTCGCCGAGGGACGCGATCAGCGCCGGACGATCGTCGCGATCGGATCCGCCTGGCTGCTCGATCGACCGATCCCGCCGCCGACGGTCGGCCACGACCTGCTGCCCGAATGGATCGCGGCCATGCGGATGCTGTCGCTCTCGAACACGAACGTCTACGTGATCGATCCGTCCGGCATCGAACGGGCACGCGCGGATGCCGGAGACAGCGGCTTCGCGCGCGAGACCGGCGGCCACGCATTCGTGAGCACGAACGATCTCAACGGCGCCGCCGATCGCATCGTGCGAGAGTCGGCCAACTACTACCTGATCGGCGTGGGCAGCCCGCCGGTGGGCGCCAACGGCCTGCGCGAGCTCGACGTACGGTCGCTGCGGCGTGGCGTCACGATTCGCGCCAGAAGAGCCATCCACTGAGCAGCGCTGTCGCGATGCCGGAAACACGACGCCACCTGTCGATGCTGCGGTCGTACACGCGCTCCGATGCGCTGACCATCGGCAACGCGGCGTGCGGGATGATCGCGATCTTTCTCTGTCTCGACTATCTGGCGACCGGCACCCGCGGCTTGCTCTGGATCGTGTTCGTGCTGCTGCCGCTCGCGCTCGTCTTCGACGCGCTCGACGGCTACGTTGCGCGGCTCGATCGCACCCGGCAGTCTGCCATCGGCGCCGATCTCGATTCACTCGCCGACGTCATCTCGTTCGGCGTGGCGCCGGCGGTGCTGGGGTTCACGCTGGGACTCCGCGGCGGGTGGGACATGGTGATCCTGACCGGCTTCGTCGTCTGCGGCGTCAGCCGCCTCGCGCGGTTCAACGTGACCGCCGCGGCCCTCACCGACGCCAGTACCGGCAAGGTCAAGTACTTCGAAGGCACGCCGATCACGTCGAGCCTCCTGATCGTGCTGCTGCTCGGCGCAGCCGTCCTTTCGGGGCGCATCCACGACGACGTCTGGTTCGGCGTCTACCGGATCGGCCCGGCGGCGCTGCACCCGCTGACGCTCGTCTACGCCCTGAGCGGCAGCGCCATGATCAGCGCCACGCTGAGAATTCCGAAACCCTAGCTGGCGATGTACGCCGTCTTGACGATCGTGTAGAACTCTTTCGCGTACGTTCCCTGCTCGCGCGGCCCGTAGCTCGACTTCTTCCGTCCACCGAACGGCACGTGGTAGTCGAGGCCGGCCGTGGGCAGGTTCACCATGACGAGGCCGCTCTCGGTGTTGCGCCTGAAATGCGTCGCGTGCTTCAGCGACGTCGTCACGATTCCCGACGACAGCCCGAACGGCGTCGCGTTCGCGGTGGCGAGCGCCTCGTCGTAGTCGCGAACGCGGATGACCGAGGCCACGGGACCGAAGATCTCCTCCTGGTTGATCCGCATGCCGGGCGCCGAATCCGCGAAGAGCGCCGGCGCCATGTAGTAGCCTTCGGTCTCCCGCTTCAGCAGCTCGCCGCCGTGCGCGAGACGCGCGCCTTCGTTTCTGCCGATCTCCAGGTACTGAAGGTTCTTGTCGAGCTGGCGCTGATCGACGACAGGACCGATCTCGGTGCCCGGCTTGAGCGCGTCGTCGATCACGAGCGACTTCATCCGGGCGATCATCGCGTCGATGAAGCGATCGTGGATGCCTTCGGTGACGATGAGACGGCTCGACGCCGTGCAGCGCTGGCCCGCCTGGAAGAACGCGCCGTTGATCGCGACCGACACCGCCGTCGGCAGATCGGCGTCGTCCACCACGACGAGCGGATTCTTGCCGCCCATCTCGAGCTGGACGCGCGCCCCGGTCTTCACCGCGGCTGCAGCGACCGACGGCCCGACGTCCTGCGATCCGGTGAAGCTGATGGCGTCGACGTCCGGCGACGCGGCGAGCGCGGCGCCAAGCTTCGCTCCCGGGCCCATGACGAGATTGAGCACGCCAGGCGGAAGGCCGGCGCGCTGGACGATGTCCGCGAGCGTCCACGGTGAAGCGGGCACGAGCTCCGCGGGCTTGAAGACGACGCAGTTGCCGAAGGCCAGCGCGGGCGCGATCTTCCACGCCGGGATCGCCAGCGGAAAATTCCACGGCGTGATGGCGACGACGACGCCGACGGGCTCGCGCGTGATGTCGACCTCGATCCCCGGGCGCACGGAGTCGACTTTCTGTCCGCCGGCGCGGACCGCTTCACCCGCGAAGAACTTGAAGATCGCTCCGGCGCGCGCCGCCTCGCCGATGCCGTCGGCGAGCGGCTTGCCCTGCTCGCGCGACAGCAGCCGTCCGAGTTCCTCCTTGCGCGCGAGGATCTCGGTTCCGGCGCGATCGAGGATGTCGAAGCGCTCCTGCGGTGTCGAACGCGACCACTTCTTGAACGCCGTCCGCGCGGAGGCGATCGCCTCATCGACGTCTGACGAGGTCGCGCGCGCGAATTCGCCGACGACGTCGGAGAGGTTGGACGGGTTGATGTCGGATGTGCGTTCGGCCGATTCGATCTGCCGACCGTCGATCAGATTCGGGTACGTGGCAGGCATTGGACTCCTTGTCTGCATTATTCAATGCTCGGGCCGCAGGCGCTCTTCGAAGACCTCCGCCTCGACCGGGTACCCGAGCGTGCCGCCCAGTTCGGCGAGTCTCGACGCGTCCGCGAGGACGGCCCGTCGAACGTCGGGCGTCATGGGATCCGCGGTCGGTCGATCTGCGCCCCGTCGCACAGGACGTCCACCATCGCGGAAAAATCCTTCGCGCCCGCGCCTTTCGAGCGCGCCGCGCCGAACGATTCGAGAGCGACCGCGCCGACCGGCATCGGCACGCCGACGGCCCTGGCCGCGTTGACGATGAGCGTCAGGTCTTTGTGCGCGAGATCGATGGTGAAGCCGGGTTCGGTGTCTCCCTTGAACACCTTCGACGGCCACGCGATCTTCAGCTGGCCGTTCGTCGCCGTCGTGCCGTGCACGACCTCGAGCGTTTTCTCGAGCGACAGGCCGAACCGCTGCGAGAGCGCCACCGCTTCGGCGTTGAGCGCGCACGCGACGAGGACGAGGCAGTTGTTCACCAGCTTGGTGCGGATGCCCGTCCCGGCGGCGCCGCAGTGATGGATCGTCGTCCCCATCGCTTCGAGCAGCGGCATGACGCGGGCGAGCGCGTCCGGCGCCGCGCCGACCATGAAGAGCGACTCGCCGCGCGCCGCGTGGCTCGCGAGGCGGCCGACCGGCGCGTCCACGAATCCGCATCCCTTTTCCGCCGCGGATGCCGCCAGGCGATCGGTGAGCGGCGGATCGACGGTGCTCATGTCCATCACGATGCCGCCGGCGCGCAGGTGCGCGAGAATGCCGCCGGCGCCCGCGATCACCTGGTCGACGGTCGCCGAGTCTGGCAGCATCGTGATGACGATGTCGCTCGCGGCGGCGACGTCCGCGACGTCGGACGCTCCACGGGCGCCGAGCGCCTCCACAGCCCGGCGCGCGGCGGGTACGATGTCGAATACGTTCAACGAGAACCCCTTGCGTACGAGGTTCGAGGCCATGGGCCCGCCCATGTGGCCGAGACCGATGAAACCGATCCGCTCGCTCATGCGAACCTCACGCACACGTTCTTGATCTGCGTGTAGCTGGCCAGCGCGTCCAGCCCTTTCTCGCGGCCGTAGCCGCTCTTCTTGTAGCCGCCGAACGGGAGCTCGACGCCGCCGCCCGCGCCGTACGTATTGACGTACACCTGACCGGTCTTGATTCGCGACGCGACCGTCATCGCCTTGTTGATGTCGCGCGTCCAGACGCCGGCGACGAGGCCGTACTGGCTGCGGTTGGCGATCTCGATCGCCTCATCGAGATCGTCGAACGTGATGATCGCGAGCACGGGACCGAAGATCTCTTCCTGCGCGACGCGCATGTCGGGCGCCACCCTGTCGAGCAGCGTGGGCTGGAAGTAGAAGCCGCCCGCGAGCGAGGCGTCCGACGGGCGCGCGCCACCCGCCGTGACCTCGGCCCCCTCGTCGCGGCCGATCCTGACGTAGCCCTCCACCGTTTCGAGCTGCTTCTTCGAGATGATCGGCCCCATGTCGGGATCGCTGACGCCGGGGCCGACGCGCATCGACTTCGCGCGATCGTTCAGCCGCGAGACGAGCGCATCGTGCGCCTTGCGCTCGACGAGCAGCCGCGAGCCGGCCGAGCACGTCTGGCCGGCGTTCTGGAAGATCGCGTTGGCCACGCCCTGCGCCGTGACGTCGAGGTCGGCGTCCGCGAACACGATGTTCGGCGACTTGCCCCCGAGCTCCATCACGACCGGGACGACGTTCTCGGCCGCCATCTTCGCGACGGCAATGCCGACTTCGACCGATCCCGTGAAGGTGAGCTGGTTGATATCCGGATGGCTCGCGAGCGCCGCGCCCGCTTCCGGTCCCATCCCGGGCAGGACGTTGAGCACGCCCGGCGCCAGCCCGCATTCCATCGCGATCTCGCCGAGTCGAAGCGCCGTCATCGGCGCATCCTCGGCCGGCTTGAGGACGACGGTGCATCCCGCCGCGAGCGCCGGCGCAACGCCGCGCGCGCCGATCTGGATCGGATAGTTCCACGGGATGATCTGCGCGCACACGCCGATCGGCTCGCGGACGGTGTAGTCGAGCAAGCCGGGGCCCAGCGGGATCGTGCGCCCCATGATCTTGTCGGCGACACCAGCGAAGAACTCGAAATAGCGGGCCGCGACCTGGACGTCGGTCCTCGCCTGCCGGAGCGGCTTGCCGTTGTCGTGGCTCTCCAGCATGGCGAGCTCTTCGGCGCGATCGCGAATCGCCTGCGCGATCCGGATCATGATGCGTCCGCGTTCGGCCGGCGCGGCGCCTCCCCACGTCTTCGCCTCGAGCGCGGCCCGCGCGGATTTCACCGCGCGATCGACGTCGGCTCTCGTCGCCTTCGCGACTTCGGCGAGCACCTTGCCTGAAGATGGATCGTAGACGTCGAACGTTCCTGCGTCGGACGCGGCGACGCGCTCCCCGTCGATAATCAGTTGTTCGGCCATTGCATTTCAGTTGCCAGTTACCCGTTGCCCGTCACCCGTTGCTCGCTCCCGTCTTCTATCCTCTGACAGCTCGCCAGGTCGCTCCGTAGTTCGATCGATCGATCTTTGCTTCGATGAGCGACGGGCCGGGCTCGGCGGCCGCGCGGTCGATCGCTCGGTCCAGCTCGTCCTCCGTCGATGCGGCCCAGGCCGGCACGCCGAAGCTGCCCGCAAGTGCCGGCCAGTCGATCGCGCCGAGCGCGACGCCGCAGGCCGGCAGCTGGCGCGCCTGCTGCTTGATCTCGATCAGGCTGAGCGATCTGTCGCTGAACACGATCGTGATGATTCGCAGCTTCTCCCTGACCGCGGTCAGTAGCTCCGCCGCGCACATCAACAGTCCGCCGTCGCCCGTGAGCGCGACGACCGGGTTGTCGCGATCCACGAGCGCCGCGCCGATGGCCGCGGGCAGTGCGAATCCCATTGTCGAGAGCCCGTTCGAGATCAGCATCTGGTTGGGCTCCAGTACCGGCCACAGCATCGTAGCCGGAAACATGTGGGCGCCGGCATCCACGGTGACGCGGGCGGCTGAGGGCGCCAGCTTCCGCCCCGCAATCTCGACCACTCGCTGGGCCGTCAGGCCGTCGGCTCGAACCAGGATGTTCTTTCGCTGGTCGTCGACGAGGGCCCCGACACGAGCCTGGTCCCACCGCGCGGGCGGCAGGCACGCGTCGATCTCGTCCAGGCCGCCGCAAACGCCCGTCAGAATCTGAAGCGCGAATGGAACGTGGCAATCGTCCGCACGCCAGCCGCCGCAGTGCACAATCGGCTGAGACCATGTCCACGGACGCGGAATGAGCTCGACGGGATCCAGTCCGACGCCGATGAGGAGATCGCTCTCGTCGACGACCGGCCGCTCGATGGACGCATTCGTGAAGACGCCCGCGAACCAGGGGTGCTCGTCCGGAACGACGCCTTTCGCCTTGTAGGTCACCATCGCCGGGACGCTTCGTCGCTCGCAGAACGCGCGGATCGCGGCAGCGTCCCCGGTGCGTCGCGCGCCGAGTCCGACGAGCAGCAGCGGCTTGTGCGCACTCTTCAGCAAGGCTGCGAGATCCGAACGCGCCTCCGGCGTCACGGTGTGCTCGACCCAGCCGATCAGCGTGGCGCCGGGCGCCCCCGCTGAAGCCGAAGCGACATCGCCAGGGCAGTCCAGGTGAACGGGTCCGGGCCGCGCTGAAACCGCCTTGTGCAGGGCCCGCGTCAGCGCCTGCGCGGCGTTGTCGGGTGTCAGGCGCTCGGACGATTTGGTCACCGGACGAAACAGCGCCGAGTGGTCGAGCTGCTGATGCTCGAACTCGGTCGACGAAGCCGGATGACTGTCAGTGAAGACGACGAGCGGCGCGCGGTCCAGGTACGCGCACGCCACGCCGTTCACGACCGACGCCGCGCCCGGTCCGAGCGTCGTCAGGCACGCGCCCGGCCTGCCGGTCACCTCTGCCTGGGCGAGCGCGGCGATCGCGCCGGCGGTTTCCGTGGCCGTCAGCACGAAGGGCAGACCGGCTGCACCCGCGGCGGCGATCACGTCGAGGTTGCTGCCCCCGCCGGGCACGCCGAACAGCATGCGCACGCCCGCGCTCTTCAACGCGCACGCGATGACGTCGGCAACCCGTCTGCGAGGCTCTGGACTGGCAGTGGCCATGAGGCGCTCATAGTACTCCGGGTATGATCGGCGCCGTGCCGACAGTCGATCAACACCAGGATCTGAGGGCCGGCGTCCGCGGGTTGTGCCGGGAGTTTCCCGACACCTACTGGCGTGAGCTGGACGCGAAGCGCGAATACCCGGAAGCGTTCGTGAAGGCATTGACCCACGCCGGGTATCTTGCCGCGCTCGTCCCGGAAGAATACGGCGGCTCCGGCCTCGGCGTGACCGAGGCGTCGATTATTCTCGAGGAGATCAACCGCAGCGGCGCCAACGGCGGCGCCTGCCACGCGCAGATGTACACGATGGGCACGCTGCTGCGCCACGGATCCGAGTCGCAGAAGCGGACCTACCTGCCGAAGATCGCCAGCGGAGAGCTGCGGCTGCAGGCGTTCGGCGTGAGCGAGCCGACGACCGGATCGGATACGACGCAGCTGAAGACGACGGCGACGCGCAAGGGCGACACGTACGTCATCCGCGGGCAGAAGATCTGGATTTCGCGCGCGGAGCACTCGGATCTGCTCCTGCTGATCGTGAGGACGACCCCGATCGCGGAGGTGAAGAAGCGGAGCGACGGGCTGTCGGTGCTCCTCGTGGACATGCGCGAGGCCCTCGGCAACGGCCTGACGATCCGCCCGATCCGGACGATGATGAACCATGCGACGACGGAGCTGTTCTTCGACGACCTCGAAGTGCCGATCGACACGCTCGTCGGCGAGGAGGGAAAGGGCTTCCGCTATCTGATCGACGGGCTGAACGCCGAACGCATCCTGATTGCCGCCGAGTGCATCGGCGACGGCCGATGGTTCGTCGGGCGCGCGGCGCAGTACGCGAAGGAGCGCGTCGTGTTCGGCCGGCCGATCGGCCAGAACCAGGGCATCCAGTTTCCCATCGCGCGCGCGCACGTCAACGTCGAGGCGGCCGATCTGATGCGCTTCCGGGCGGCGGAACTGTTCGACCGCGGGGAACCGTGCGGCGCCGAGGCGAACATGGCCAAGCTGCTCGCCGCCGACGCCTCGTGGGAGGCTGCGAACATGGCCGTCCAGACCTACGGCGGCTTCGGCTTCGCCGAGGACTACGACATCGAGCGTAAGTTTCGCGAGACGAAGCTGTACCAGGTCGCGCCGATCTCGACGAACATGATCCTCGCCTACATGTCCGAACACGTGCTGGGTCTGCCTCGATCGTACTGATCCGGGGGGCTTCGCCCCGCCGG
>Ga0066903_100005750_pt1 | contig 10836 bp, 9 predicted proteins | sample PanSoiMetaGPlot1_FD_67491 | JGI IMG/M metagenome (GOLD analysis project Ga0066903, IMG submission 67491) | Tropical forest soil microbial communities from Panama analyzed to predict greenhouse gas emissions - Panama Soil - Plot 1 (version 2) | ecosystem: Environmental > Terrestrial > Soil >...
GAAACCATTGAATGTTTGTTGCAGTACACGGGCCAGGAGGAGGTCGTGGCCGGCGGCGCACAATATGTGTTTGGACGTGCCATGTTCCAGGGATTGGATGTAGCCCAGGTCAAGCGCAACGTCCTGGCCCACAGCACGCTGGTCGTAAATAACGGTAGCGGGACTGCTTACAATGACGCCGTGGTAATTGCCTGTCCCTTGGTGAATTTTAGCAGAATCGGCCTTAACTTGAATGGGCGCAACGTCTTGGAAATTCTGGCCCCTTCACCACTTGCCGGCAGATATGTTCTCAGCGCACCCATCACAAATTATGCTCACATTGCGCCCATCCCGCCTACGACTTTGACTCAGCCGGTTAGTACGGCCCCCTTCACGTTCCGCTTATCCAACGATGTATACAGCAACTCGGCAGCGAATATAACCCAGGATAATCTAGTGGAATTGCGGGATGCCAACGTATCCTTCTCCGACTTGGGAATTGTTTCGGAGTGGGACATCGCGCACGGACAAAGCGGGGGGCCGTGGAAGGTGGCAATCCCCGCCTACTCGGCCACGCCCTATGTGGTGCATCAGGTGTTGCCGGATGGCGGATTGGTTCTGAATTACGCCAGCAACCTCCCAGGGAGCAACGTCACGGGAGTCACCTACAACGTCCTGACCGATACCAACGTGCAGGTGGCGACGAGTACGACGGGCAGCCTCACCATTACCAAGCGGGCGCTGGTGGACATTAGCAATGACAGTCAGATGAACGATCTGACGACAATTACTGACATCGGCCAGTGGATGTTGGATTCGGCGGGCGGGCAATATCAGATCAGCGACTTCGTGCCCAACGGGGCGCTCATTCAGAAGTTCCATATTTTGGGGTGGACGTTGGGTAACGTCGGCAGTCGGACCATCCATATTTATAACCGATTGGTGGATAACCAGATAGGTTATCTGGGCTACACAGGCCAGGAGCTTAACGCCGGGACCAACTTGGAATCGTCCTTGAACATCAGCAACGGTGCCAATCCGCCGGCCACGGTGCTGGACAATAGCTACTTCAAGGAGGACTTCCTGGTTGTTATCGGCACTGATTACTATTCTATAGCAGCGATCAGCGGCTCGCATTTGACGCTGACGGGCACTCAATATGCTTGGAAAACCCTGGCAACTGGAGGAACGACGGTGACGTTTAATATCTACCAGTACATCAAACAGCCGTATACGATTCAGGGCATGAAGTTCGAGCAGATCGACCGGCGGGGGAAGGAGATCATCACGAACGACCAAGACACGAGTGTGGTGCTGGGAATGGCACCGTCGCAATACCTGTTCGGCCAATTTAACAGGCCCGGCAACGAGGCCCTGGATGCGGTGGCCCAAAGCGAGTCCGTCCATTATACGATTGAGTATGCGGACGGTACTAAGGAAAAAGGAGAGATATGAACAAAGAGGACGCATTGACAATTAAAGGATGTGTCGAGGCGGTCATTGAGTACAAGGACGACCGGGCTAAAGAGGTCTTCCGGTTTCCCAATACCATCCTGCGCCTGGGGCGACAGGCATTGGCACAGAGCCTCACCAACCAAATCGGCCCGGCCTATGATTTCTTCATTTCCCGCATGATATTTGGCGACGGCGGCACCAGCGGGGGCACCTTGAAGTTCGTCAGCACGGAGCGGAACGGTTTGTTCGGAGTAACCCGTGCCAATAAGCCGGTCATGGCCAGCATAGACCAGACGGCACCGACGCAGGCGCTTTTCACATCCGTCATCACCTTTCAGGAGGCCAACGGCTTTACCCTGAATGAAATGGCCTTGCAGATGAATAGCGGCGACTTGTACAGCATGGCCACCTTCCCGGACCTGAGCAAGACCGCCCAAATGCAAATCACCTGGAACTGGAGGTTGTCCTTTGTCTAAGAAGCTGGAAATTCGTCGCGTCCACAACGACGAGTGTGGCAAAGAGATAAACTCCCTGTTCATTGACGAACAACTGTTCGACTACCTCATAGACGAGGATTCGTTGCGTAGTGCCGTCATTTACTGCAATCAGAACCCGCACCTGCGCAAAGCGGTTCACGGCGACATCATGAAGCATTTTGTGGACAGTTTCAACGAATTTGTGGGGGCCGAGTACAGCTTGGAGGAAATATACGAAGGGATTCAAGGAGGCAAGTTGGAGGGTCACTGCGGGCCACGCCTGGCAGACAGCGAGGAATAATGTACATTGTAGACGAGACTGACACCCGTTTTTGCATCAAGACCAGCAGCCTGCCCAATGCCGGGCTGGGTTGTTTCGCCCTGGAGAAGATACCAAAGGGCGACTACCTGGAAGTAATTGGGGTGTTGGTTCGTTGCAACTCGCCGGCAGACCACTGCACCCACTACGCCAACCGTTACAAGTTCGCCCCCAGGGAGAAATACACGGCCTATATTGTGCCGATGGGCTACGGCGGCATGGTTAATCACACGGACGACGCCGCCCTCCAGAATGTCGAGCTACGCTGGGTCAAGAACATGCCCAAGCGGAGCCAGCACGCCGGAGAGATCGTGTACATGGCCATTCGGGACATCGAGCCGGACGAGGAATTGCTGGGAAATTACGGGGAGGCCGTTGGTAAGGAAGTGCGGTGGTATCAAGACAACTCGCAAATATTTGCCCAGGGCCAGGATGTCTGGCAAAGCTTTCTCGAACTTGACCTATATAACTTAGGCATATTGCGAGAACGCCTGTAAGGAGTACCGTGCCCGAACTTGACCTGATACCTGTCCCGCTTTATAATGCACTGCAACCGTACCACGTCGATTTCGACAACCTGCCCTTGCAGGCTTTGATAACCCGGATCGGGGTTGTCAACGACGCCGTGGACATCGTTCAAAACGACATCCAGAACTCAGTAGGTTCCCAATCAACGCTGGCGCAGCGATTGGGCGTGTCCTTGAACAATGACGGTTCATTAAAGACGGCTGCGGTCGATAACGCCTTACATAGTATTGGTTTCCACAAGGACGGGCCGGGGCCGGACAGTGTTGCTTATGTCCGAATGCACCAAGCCGAGCGCGACAAGCTCGCCTTAATCAGCGACGAAGCGACGAACATGACGATTGACGTTCAGACTATCTCGAACGTCGTCATGTTCAACCAGGGGCCGATAGTCCTTGAACCTTCTTCGGCCATCACCTGGGTTGTGGCACCGCCGAACAAGGTATCGGCGCAACTGACGTTCTCCTTGGACGCAGCGCATCGGCATTATTATGACATTCCACCCGTCAGCGGTGATTTTCACCATTACACGACGGGACTGCCCACACCAATCGTGGATGGCAGCTTGCGAGTGTTTATCAACGGAGTCAGGCTAAGTAGCTCTGGGCCGGTTTATGTCCCAAGTTCCAATATTTCGGCCCCCTGGGGATTGAACCAGTTTACACCGACCGTGGACCATCTGGGGTTTATCCTACAGAATGCGATTACGATAAATGACACCATCCGAATCGACTTTGACATCGCCCTCATCTAATGGGGAGTCAAAACTTTATCATCATAAACCGCTTCAACTCGGTTTCGTCGTCCTTTGTGCGGACAACAACATGGGCAACGTCCGTACCACCGCCAACAACTTGCAACGGAACTACGCCGGTGCCCCGCTCGTGGTGGCCGTAAGCGACTCGATGCACCAGGACGACCTGAAGGCCCTGAAAAAGCACTACGAAACTTATGAGGGCAAAGACACGATCACGTCCCTCATCAACGCCGGCATGAAGCACGCCAAGGCGGACTGGAACATGCTGATTATCGCCGGCAGCTACGTTCGGCCCAACCTCGACAAAAAATACTCCCTGTTCGTGGAAAAGGACACCGACATCCTTTTCCCCATTGCCGATGGCAAGTACGTCTTTTACGAGGGCACCCTCAACGGCATTCTGATACACCGCAAGACGTTCAAATTAGTGGGAGACATGGCCGACAAGAACCCGCTCGAACTGTGCAAACTATTCTGGTCGATGTCGGCCATCGAGAAGGGCTGCCGCTTCAAGGCCATCGCCGGTGCAAAAATCTGCTAGACCAATCCGTAAACGTAAGCCCAGCGATTGTTTTCCGTGTGCTTCATGGCCTCCACGTCGCGTAAATACTGATAAACCTCTTCCCACCCTCCGAACATGACCTCGTGGGGAACGAAGCCGTAATACCATAACGGCACGAATTCCTTCCCCTGCGGGCAGATCAGGAGAGTGGGTTTTTTGGCGTTGACGGAGTTGATAATCTCGTGGTGGGTGCCGGTGGTGGGCATTTTGTGCGGCAGGTACGAGATGATAAAGTCGCTCCGGTCCACCATGCACAAGTCCTTGCGCACGAACTGGCGGGAAATCTTCTGCATCGTGTCGTAGTCTTTGCGCTTCTGCGCGTCCATCAGCAGCGGCACCCATTGTTGCTTGGGGTCTTCAAACGGATCGAACAGGTCGATTCCGAATTCCTCCACCAGCACCTTGCGAGGGCTTTCCCGCCAGTTATGCCCGGTGTCGTCGTACTGGATGGGGCCGGACAAATAGCAACGCTTGCCTCGTAACACGCCCATAAATGCCTCCGTGCAACTCTAATAAAATACCTGGCTTATTTTCCCGGAAGGAGTACCCAATGTCAAGCGATTTACTGGAGAAAATGGACTTGCTTTTGAAAAACGATGTCGTCAGCCGCCACAGCTACTTCCAGTTGAAATACTTTATCATCGGCAAGGAGCCGACCCACCAAAGTAAACTCTGGCAGTGCCTCCGAGAACTAAAAGTCCGGCGGGACTCGATCAGGGCCATATTTTTGGAGCTTGAGGACTCAAATGACAAGCTCGCCCTCCTAGATATTGAAGAGGCCCGCCTCAATCTCAAAATCCACGAACCCCTCTCCGTCGCCGTGGGCGAGCGACAACATCAAGAACTCGACCTTAGAGAAACCGAAATAAAAGTCCGGCGCGTTAAAAGGCAACGGGCGGGGGTCTTGGAGGCTATTTCCCAACTGAAGGCCCGGTTGAGGAGCAATGAGGAGGAGGCCCGCTTCTTCGTCCAAGCCTTTGTGGCACTGGAGAAAGTCGAAGCCCTGCGCCCCTTCGATGACCCGGAGGCGCAGAAGGAATACTGGAACGCCCGGCTGACCCAGGACATCCATATGAAGATGTTGATGCAACATCCTATCGACACAGAACTTATGAAAACCATCCTGGCCCTTAATAATGACGCACCAATTAAGCAGGAGGCGCTACATATATTGGACGGTCAGAAGGCGAAGCTGGAAATGCTGAAGCACAAGGAGTTAGATGAGTAGAATATCCTCCCTGGACGCAGGATACAGGACGGGGCAGTTATCCTTATACCCGTTAGCGAAAGACGACCCCTCGCAATTATACAATGCGAAGAACCTCTCGGATACGGTACTGCGGCAGAGCCTCGCCTACAACGGCAAGTATCTCATCGTGGCTGATACGAGTGCGTTCCCGTCTTCGGGACTGTTGCGGGTGGGGCCTAGCAACACGGGCGAAGCGGAGTTGATCTATTACGGGGCCACAACCCCGACGCAGTTTCAGAACCTCATCCGTGGTTTCGCCGGTTCCCGGCAGAGCGCCTGGTCCGCCGGGGTAGGGGTGACGAGCGGCGTCATGGCCGAGGCCCATAATGCCGTCAAGGATGCCGTGCAGCAGATCGAGGTCAACCTGGGCGTGCGAGATTTCCCCGCCGAAGCCTCCCTAAACGGCATCCTCAAGCAACTGGAAACGACCTTTTTGGCCCCAAAACCCCTGTTTCGGGCCTCACCCCTGTCCGGGCCACCGCCACTGCGCGTTCGCTTCCAGAACTTCAGCAACCGGGGCGAGGTGCGCTACCTGTGGGACTTTGGCGACGGCACCACGTCGATAGAAACCAACCCGATCCACACCTACTTGACCGAGGGGGCTTTCACGGTAAGCATGAACCTCATTACCCAGACCGCCGCCCTGGGCATCGCTACCAAGAGCAATTATATCACGGTCAGCAATGATGCCAAGCCACCTTTCTTCTACGTCTCGCCCATCCAGGGCGATTCGGTGCAGCGCGCCAACTCCCTGAGCATTCAGCCTACGACCTTCAATTTCGTGGACCAGACGGACGGCAACATATCGCAGCGGTACTGGATATTCGATGATGGAGATAGCCTGACGGTGGACGACCCCAATAATCATACCGCCACGCACGTCTATCAGAAGCCGGGCAACTACTCGCCCTCGCTGTTGATCGTCTTCGCCAACCAGGCACTCAAGCGGGCATTTTTAACAGAAAAGATCACGGTGTTCTAATGACCATACCAACCTCCAGCGACTACCCGGACGCCCTCGACACCACAACCAACCTGTATCTGGTTCATGACTCGCTGCGCATGAAGCTGGCGGAAGACTACGAACCCGGCGACAAGGCAATTTATGTCTCCGGCGATCCCAATATGTTCCTGCGGTTCCCGGCGACGGGCCAGATCACCCTGACCGAACAATGCAGCGACCCGGCCCTCCGTGCCCTTTCCTTCTTCTATAATAATCGTTCGGTGGCCAGCGACGGCGTGACCATGATCTTTACCGATGTGGAGTTATTGCCCCATTTTATCGACTGTCCAAAACCCAAATTCATCACGGACGTGACCATGAACGTCATGGCCGACCACCACAACAACATCAAGAACGCCGTCATCGCCATCGAGAACTTTATCGGCATTCAGGGCACCACGGACGATAAGCCCTTCGGCCCCACTCTGGAGGGCCGGATCAACTTTTTGCGAAAACTGGTGCTGGTGCCGAGGGCCTGGTTCGCTGTGAACAAGAACGTGGGCCTGGTGCCACTCACCGTGACCTTTACCAACCAGAGTTTTCGCCTGGCTTCGGACGGCACCGACGCCCCCGTAACCTTCGAGTGGAACTTCGGGGACAATACCGGCAGCACCATTTCCATCATCTCGGTCATATCGGCGGTGCCGCCCAATATCAGCAACGTCGAGGTTTTCGATATTGATGGCGGTCCCATCGACAAGACCTATAACGAACCCGGCATCTTCGACGTGACCCTTACCGTCACCAATAAATTCGGTTCCGACACGGTGGTGATGCCGGCCATCGTGAACTCCCGGATCGCCTCCCCAGATTTGGCGGTTTTCGAGTTCGCCCCGTACACGGGCCAGATCGTCACCCCCGGCGTGCCGATAGGCGGACCTTATATTACGCCGCCAGTCATTCGCGCCGTGACCGGCGGCGTCATCCAAGCTGAGATTCCGCCGGGAGTAAACCCCAACACGGGCAGGTCGTTCGCCGGTGAACTCCTAGACGGTTACAACCACCCCATTGACCCCGTTACCCATTACACCTGGGCGGCGGGCGACGACCTCACCCATGCCAACTCCCCGAACACCACCGCCTCCTACAGTGTCGGCGGCATCTACGACCTAATTCTGAGGGTAGACACGAAGTTTGGTGCCTACCGGATTACCAAGTGGCCGAGCGCGTTTGATATTATCGAGGAGATGAATATGTGGCTGTGGACCATCGACCCGGCCCAAAATATTCACTCACGCGAATACGGCCTCATTAGCGAGACATTTAAGGCCAAGCAGGGAGCTTCCTTCCAGATCGACTTTAATTCCAGCTTCCTGTCCACGACCGACCGCAACGCCGTGCAACAGCACTACGAGTTCACGCACAACAACGGTTTTACGCCCCGTGGCTCCACCCTTTCCGGGGATGGCGGCTCCTGCCTGGTCTTCTGGGCCAGCGGTCGGTCGGCGTCAGACCCGCCGACCGCCGAGACGATTGAGTTCTTGGAGTACGAGGGCTTTAGCGACATTTACACCCGGCGGCTGACCATCAATCGTCCGTGGAATTGGGTGCCCTTGGCCTCGCCCAACAATATCCACTTCCTGATGGGCGGCGTGACCGGCCCCATCGCACCGAATACCTCGCCCACCAACCAAACGATGGACACGACGGACCTTATAACCGAGACGAACACCAACACCCCGATTTACACCAGCAACTATTTGAACGGGGCGACGGACCTGATGCAGAACCCCGCCCAATACGACGGCAGCGGCCTGCCGCTGGACGGGCACATGAGCGTCTACCGTTCGGCCTGGAAGGGAACTAACGGTTACTTCGTGCGCAACGACAACGTGGGGGATTTCTTCAAACTACGCAGCTTCTACCGTACCGAACCTGTGGGCACGGTCGAGGCGGTCAATATTCGCAAGTTGCCGGACATGGCGGGCCTCGTCAAGATCGAGGGCCGGCTTGTGCCCCTCAATTCCGGCCTATATTTCTTCAATAATTCGGGTGCCGTGTCGGCGTATAACGACGCGAGCGGGGTCTGGGAAACGAACAACACCAGCCTCAACTCATCGTCCTTCCGGGTTCTTCAAGATACCAGCGTGATCGGCTACGACAACCTGGCGAACACCCTGCTGGCGACCTCCGATGGCGACCACAAGGCATACCTCAGCTTTGACTACAGCACCAGCGCCTTTATCAAGTTCAGCGACGTGGACACGACGTTTTCGGCGTTGGGGGCCAGGCCCGATGGAACGCAGTGGCAAATGGGGATTTTCTAAAGCTGTTGCGGCGAGAGGTATATAAGGAAAAGGGGTTAAATTGCCAAGCGGATTTCCACCACAATCGGTTTATCCATACGGAATTGACAGTGATTATACGCTCTTCCTGGTGTATAACACCGCCGAAACGGTAACGACCGCCGATACCCAGCCCTGGTCCCTCGAAATCCCCATCCAACCCGTGAGAGCCAACCGGCCAGAATTATGGGCCGACAACGGGTTCGCTGTCATCAACGGCGAAATGTTCTATTACGATGCCGTGGCCAAGGACGCCCACGGCAAGGTGGTCACGCTCAAGCGCTGCTGCCGTAACCTGGGTGGCCAGAAGACGCAGTTTAATCCTGCCGGCACCGACGTGCGTGGTTTCGTGATTGCCGAACAGCACAACCAGTTGGTGAATGCAGTCCTCAACATCGAGAACTTCGTTGGCGAAAACTTCACCACGCTCCAGCCAACTTTGGACTGGCGCATCCGCCACTTACAGGCAACCCCGGCGATCTTTGACGACTTCGCCTGCCCCGATATTACCTTCCAGTTCGACGTTACTTCGTCGGACCCAGGAACCGGCACGTCGGTCCAGTATAACGTCCAGATTGTCGGCAACTACACCAACTTCCGCCTTGATTTCGGTGACGGCGGCTTCACGACCTCGCAACTGAGCGGCACCTACAACTACGCACCGAGCGCCAACATCGACCCTGTTATCACGGTGTCCAACGGCAAGTGCCAGATCGCACAAACTCCCAACACCCGTAGCAACGTGGCAGAGCCGCCGCCCCCGCAGGTGGAGCAGCCGTTTGAAATCCCGATCCCTGAGTGCCCACAGATACCTCCTTTGGTGTTTCCCAGCGTGGCGATTCCTTCGGTCAACATTATACCGCCGCCAATTGTGTTGCCTTGCTTGGACATCAGCCCCATCGGGCCAATTATCATCCCATCGGTCATCCTGGTGGAACCGCCGATTGAGATACCGAGCTTGATCGAATTCGGGCCGGTGAGCATTCCGTCCATCATCGAAATCATCGTGCCGTCCGCCATCGACATCGGACCCATTGATATTTCGATCCCATCAGTCATTGATTTTGGCCCCGTGGATATACCGTCCATCATTGACTTCGGGCCGATTGACATTCCGACGCTCATTGACTTCGGGCCGATTGACATTCCGACGCTCATTGTCATCACCCCGATTTCGATACCGACGCGCATCGAGATTACGCCGGTGAACATTCCGACGCTCGTAATCATCACGCCGGTGGACATCCCCACGATCATTGTGATAACGCCGGTGACGATTCCGACGCTTATCCAGATCACGCCGATTGACATTCCGACGCTGATCCAGTTTACGCCCATCACGTTCCCGACCCTGATAAGCTTTACGCCTATTATAATCCCGACCGTGATAAGCTTCTCGCCCATCACGATCCCGACCGTGATAAGCTTCGCCCCGGTGACGGTGCCGACTGTGATTAGCTTCTCGCCCATCACGATTCCGACCGTGATAAGCTTCTCGCCCATCACGATCCCAACGGTTATCAGCTTTGCTCCGGTGAACATACCGACTGTCATCAGCTTCGCCCCGGTGACGGTGCCGACCGTGATTAGCTTCTCGCCCATTACCATCCCGACGCAGATAAGCTTCGCCCCGGTGACAATACCGACCGTCATAAGTTTCGCCCCGGTGACAATACCGACTGTCATCAGCTTCGCCCCCGTGACAGTGCCGACCGTGATAAGCTTCTCGCCCATCACCATCCCGACGCAAATAAGCTTCGCCCCGGTGGACATTCCGACCGTCATCAGCTTCGCGCCGGTGACAATACCGACCGTCATAAGTTTCGCGCCGGTGGACATCCCGACCGTCATCAGCTTCAGCCCGATCACAATACCGACGCAAATAAGCTTTGCCCCGGTGGACATCCCGACTCTCATCAGCTTCGCGCCGGTGACGTTCCCGACTGTCATCAGCTTTGCCCCGGTGGACATCCCGACCGTCATTAGTTTCAGCCCGATCACGATACCGACGCAAATAAGCTTCGCCCCGGTGGACATCCCGACCGTCATCAGCTTTAGCCCGGTTACGATCCCCACACAAATAAGCTTTGCCCCGGTGGACATCCCAACCGTCATCAGTTTTGCGCCAGTGACGTTCCCGACCGTCATTAGCTTCGCGCCAGTGACCATTCCGACGCAGATAAGCTTCAGCCCTGTGACGATCCCGACACAGATAAGCTTCAGCCC
>Ga0066903_100005751_pt1 | contig 10836 bp, 11 predicted proteins | sample PanSoiMetaGPlot1_FD_67491 | JGI IMG/M metagenome (GOLD analysis project Ga0066903, IMG submission 67491) | Tropical forest soil microbial communities from Panama analyzed to predict greenhouse gas emissions - Panama Soil - Plot 1 (version 2) | ecosystem: Environmental > Terrestrial > Soil >...
CAATGGATTCCGATCGTGCCAAACTTATCCGCCGGATCAAAACGTTCGGAAGGGCTTTATTGCGCCCGGCAACGTCAACTGGTGTAACGCCATACCTGCCACACCGAATTGGCCGATGCCTAGCCCCGAGGCTGCGGCCCTGCCGGTTGATTCCAACATGATTAGGGCGGCAGGTCAGTCTCTGGATCCAAATGTCGGCTTAGGAACCGGAACCTGGGATTGCGCTTCCTATTGGAGCACGGAGCACTTTGTCGGACCGGGCAAGGGTCTTCCTCCTCCGGGCTGCACGACCTCGGCTACGATCAGTCGATTTGACGTTTATCGCTATGAAATGCGTTTTCTCAGCGACCGCTCACTCGGTGCGGAATTTGGTGCGCCGAAATGCACACCACCTGGGGCAGCCAATCGCAGACTCATTACTGTGCCGATCGTCAATTGTGGCAGTAGCCCGGTGCCAGTGCTTGGCGATGCCCGCCGCGTTCCAGTCGCAGGATTTGGCAGATTCTTTCTAGTCCTGCCGGCGCAACTCGGCACCAACGGCAATCCCTATGCTGAATTTATCGGGCTCGTGAAACGTTCCGATCCGCTCAGCGCCGATATGGTTCAACTCAATCGCTGAGCGCAGCCGATTTATGCGGAGCCTCCAGACCTTTGCTCAGCGGTTCGTCGTTACAATGCATCCGGCGAACGTCCGATAAAGCGATAACTATCGTTGAGGAGTTTTATGTTGTTGAGGATCGTCGGATTCGTGGGTTCTCGTTCGTAGGCTTTAAGAAAATCACGGCGGGCCGCAACCAAGTTCCCGCGGAGCATGTATGAGTAGCCTCGATTATTGAGAATGGCGGTTGTTTCCCCTACCAGACGAATGGCTGCTTGATAAGCTCGGTCAGCGAGATCAAAGCGTCCCAGGCGATCGTAACTTGCTGCTAAGCCGATCCATGCCGAGGCGTCCCTGGGAGCCTTCTCGACCGCGTCGCGGAAGTACTGCTCGGCTATGCCGAAATTGCCACGATTGAATTGTTCAAGACCCAACCTGAGGGGTTCATCAGAGGGATAATATTGCACATTCGCATTTTCTTGGATCGTTTGCGTCGTGAGGGGAGGTACGCCCTCCTGCGTATCAATGGGATGATCGGTCTGGCATCCGCCAAGCAAAAGGACACTCGCAAGCCATAAGCATGCGAGCACGGCGCGACAGGTGTGCCGCACGCCATTCAATGTGTCCCCCAAATCCCCCATCCGGGCCACATTTACGAAGGATACTTCTCCCCTGTGCAGAATGACAATTTAAACGACAGCTAAACCCAGCCATAGACAGTCCAAATCGTCGGGGCGTGGCCGATCTGCCACAGCGAATGCGGCGGCGACATCGGCTCAAGCTCACCTGCCCCATTACCTGCCGTGAATCAATGCCAGTAGCCTGATCGCCATGGGCAGCATGATGACCATCAGCACGACCGGAAAGATGAACAACGCCAAGGGCATAGTCATTTTTACGGGTAGTTTGTTGGCTTGTTCCTCAGCCCGCAGCAGTCGCTTGTCCCGCATCTCGTCACTGAAAACTCGCAGCGCCTCAGCGATGTCGCTCCCGAGCTCGCGCGACTGCCGCAGCAGTGCGACAAGGGAACGGGCTTCGGGAATAATGAGGCGGTCAGCCATCGACCCCAGTGCATCGACGAAACTTCGGCCCGCTCGCATTTCGGCTCCCATGACCGCAAGATTGATGCCGAAGTTTCGACTGCGTTTGGCGATCTCGCCGGTGATGCGATCGAGTGCGGCCTCCAAACTCAAGCCTGCGTCGACGCAAACGAGGAGTAAATCGAGGACATCGGGAAAGACAGTGCGATATTCGGCGGCGAGTTTGCGTCGCCGGCGCGAGATGAACGCGTCCGGCGCTATGATGCCAAGCGCCCCAGCAACGGCGCTGGCGATCAACTTTGGCCCAATAGGAGCATCTGGTGTCGCGACTTTAAAGAGAACATAAGCGGCCAACGGCAATAGAATCACAGCGGCCAGACGCCAGAAAACGTAGAAGTTGATCGCGTCGCGGCGAAAATATCCAGCCTGAAGGAGACTGAGACGAAGCTTGCTGCGAGTCGCCGCATCGACTCCGAAACGTCTTTCATCGAAGTGCCGCGCGACGAGGCCCGCAATTCCGCCTCCGGTCGCGGGCGTCGATTGCAGCGAGGCTCCCGGCGGGGCTGGCAATCGGCGGTTAAGATGGGCTGCTCTCGTGTAATATTGGCCGACAACGAAGGCGACGCCGGCCATAGCACAGAATGACAACAAAGCAACGAGGATTGGGGTCCATTCGCTCATGCGGGCTAATACTTGAAGTGGACCATGCGATACATGATGATGTTGCCAACGACAAGCAGCGACAAGCCCAGATAAATGGCGGGTTCGAGCAGAGCATTACCTCGCACCGTGCTGTAATATGCCGGTGAAAGGAAATTAATAATCAGAAAGAGTGCAAACGGAAGCAATGTCAGTGCTACCGCGGACAAACGACCTTCGGCACTAAGAGCATTGATCTTTAGCCGCATCTTGGAACGGCTTCGCATCAATTTTGAAAGCCGAGAGAGTATTTCTCCCAGATTGCCGCCGGTTTGCGACTGGATACTCACAGCGACAGTGAGAAACAGAAGATCCTCTTGGCCGACACGTCGGTACAGATTGTCCAGTGCGCTCCGTAGGTCGAGGCCAAATGCGATTTCGTCGGCAAGCATGCCGAACTCGGTCGCCACTGGATCCGCCATTTCTCGGGCTACCAGCGTCACAGAACTGGAAAATGGCAAGCCGGCGCGGACCCCCCTGGTAATGATGTCAATAGCGTCGGGCAACTGCTCGGCGAAGTTGAAGATACGTCGACTTCGCAGATAACTTAATGCAAACACCATGATGGCGACGGTAGCAACGAGCGCAAGCGCAATTGTGGCAAGGCCAAAGCCAAGGAATATGCTAAGGAGTGCGCTGAGGACGAGGTAAAGTATCAAAAAGCTCAAGCCAAGACTCCTTGGCTTGATCGGGATACCGGTTTGGCTCAGCCAGTCGCTCAGCTTTAGCAATGCGGGATTACTGAAATTACTGAAGCTGCGTTCTTCACGCAGAGTCTCCAAAACCGCTGACGGATTATCCAGGCTCTTACTGAGCTCAAGTCGTCGATTGAAGAGTCGTTGTTCCCGCCGGCTGACGAAAACAATCCAGTAGATGGCATAAACTGTCAGCGTCGCCGCAGCAAATATGAGGGCAACAACGATGGTGAGGTCATTCATTGCGGACACCGCTACATGCGACGACCTGGATCAAAATGCGTCGCTGGCAATTGTATGCCATAGGGCAAAAGCGCCTGCAGGAACTGCGGGCGTCTTCCGGTCGCGGTGAAATACCCGACAACATTTCCTTGGGCGTCAGTTTCCTCCTTTACGTATCGAAATATGCCGTGGATTTCGATGGCATCATTTTGCATTCCGGTGATTTCGTCGATGCTGATGAGGCGGCGGCGGCCGTCGGGAAGACGCTGTAACTGCAAAACCAGCGTGATCGCGGAAGAAATCTGGCTCCGAATGCTATTAACTGGCAGACCCATGGCCGCCATCGCCACCATCTGCTCCAAGCGCTTGAGGGCGTCGGGTGGTGAATTGGCATGGATTGTGGTCATCGAACCTTCGTGACCAGTGTTCATGGCCTGCAACATGTCGAAAGCTTCCTCGCCACGACACTCACCGATAATGATACGGTCGGGCCGCATGCGCAGTGCGTTCTTCACCAAATCGCGTTGACGAATCTCGCCTTTGCCCTCGGAGTTCGGGGGCCGGGTCTCGAGCCGCCCGACATGCAGCTGTTGGAGCTGCAGTTCGGCGGCGTCTTCAATCGTAATCAGGCGCTCTTCTCCAGGAATGTAGTGTGACAGAGCGTTCAACAAGGTCGTCTTGCCGGTTCCAGTCCCACCGGAAATGATCAGGGAAATCCGACCTCGCACCGCCGCCTGCAATAGTTCGGCCATTGCCGGACACAAGCTACCCACCTCAATCAGACGCTGCATGTTGTAAGGGCGTTCGGCGAACTTGCGGATCGACACCAGGGGCCCGTCGATGGACACCGGCCGAATGGCGATGTTAACCCGCGAACCATCAGGTAATCGCGCATCGACCATCGGCGAGGATTCGTCGACCCGTCGGCCGATTCCCGAGACGATCCTATTAATGATACGAAGAAGGTGGGCTTCGTCCTTAAAGCGTACATCGGTCTGTTCGAGCCGACCAAACCGTTCAACAAAACAATGCTTGTGAGTGTTGATCAGAATATCGCTGACGGTTGGATCCTTAAGCAGCGGTTCGATCGGACCAAATCCAATCATTTCGGCAAGGACTTCGGTGGTAAAAGCCTCCAACTCCTTTTGGTTGAGCGAAATGCGCTCCGCCCGAACATAATTGCTCACATAAGCCTGCACCTGGCGACGCAGCTCTTCCGGTGCCAGTTTTTCCAGTAAGGCGAGGTTGAACTCGTCAATAATTCGGCCATGGAGCTTGAGCTTTTCCTCGAGCAAAGCGGGTCGCCGCGCGATCAAATCGCCGTAAAAGCGATCGATCTCCCGCTTTTGTTCGTCTGGTCGGCGCTGAGAGCTATCGGGGCGAGCCGGATGGCGCTGTTCGGCAGTCGACACATTACCAAGTAGAAAACTCATGACACCTGAACTCGCCTTGATCCCGATTTACAAACGCCGGCAGCGCACTGAGCACTAGTGCCTGAGCGGCCAGCTCGCATAGTCTAGCTTAACCACAGCACAATACCAGTGCGCTACGCGACGGCGGAAAGAGCCGCTTCGCTCAAGGCGAGGCCACCCGAGCTGATTTCAGCTCGGTGCAAAAATTTACCAAGTTAACAAATTCGCCACGGATCTTTTTAGCCGAAGCGCCAAGCACCATGGGAACTCCCATATTTGCACTCTCTAGAGCTTCTGAATAATACCCAATGAAGAACAGCTCCTCGCTCGGCAGCACCCGCTGCACTTGCTTGCGTCCTGCAACGGATCCGAAAAAATTCTTTTCACAGCGATTTAAGGTAATTCCAATTTTCACAGCGGCCGCGTTGGCGCGAACCAAACTCAGGGCCTCAGAAATCTGGCGTAGATTTGGAATGGTGTTGAGCCCGGTAATCACCGCGCCGTCACAGGCTGCAATGACTTGCGGTGTCCAGCCGAACCAGCTCAGTGGAAAATCGATGAAAATGAGATCGTACCGCTTGGCAATCATGCTGAACAATGCATCAAGCGCATTGATACTCATGTTTTCCGATGGAAATTTCGATCGCGGCGCCGCAAATACGTCGATTCCGCTATTGTGGCGCGTTCCAAACGAATCGAGCAAATGTTCGTCCAGCCGTTCGGGGGCATTCGCAAATTCGGCGATATGCAGGCGAGCCTCTATGTCGAGGTAATCGCATACGTGACTCGTTTGGAAATCAAGATCCACGATACAAACTTTGCGTTGTTCAGTTGCCTTCGCAGTTTTGAGACAAATGGCAGACTCAATTACCAGGGTCGTGTTGCCAACGCCACCGGCGCTGGGAATGAACGCGATGGTGACCGGCTGTAGTCCCGGGGATGGCGCGGCGTGCCTCGTCGCTAATCCTTCCTGCCTGCGCCGGGCCATGATTTCGGCAACTTCGCGCGGAGCGGCTTTGGCCGATGCCCAGTCGGCGCCACCGGTGCGGACGAGCCGCTTGTAATCGCTGGCCGAGATTTCGTTGCTGACCACAATCAAAAAAATACGGTCTCGGAATTTTGCCGTGAACTCGATTAAGCGATCAAAATAGCGCTGATCGTCGAGCGGCGCGACCACCAGTACCGTAGCAGGTTCAGCCTCGCCCCGGGAACCCGGCTTTAGTGCCTGATCGAAACTTGAAATTTGAACAAGGCCAGGGATCTCGGCGAGAAGAGCCTTTTCAAGGCCATCCCCAGCCCGGGGCTCGACGCTCTCGCGCAGCAGAAAAGTAGCCATGCCGAGCGATCCCGACGATCACGTTCCGCAGGAACCGCTGCCCCCACCGGAGCAAAGGTCCTCGGCTGTGATGGTCGTTGTCATCGCGGGCATTGGAATATCTGGGCCCAATAGATAGCGCAAAAAAAAGAACTCGAAACGCATATTTTGCAAAGCGACCGTAATGGTGGGGACCGGACCGCCTGGGCGCCCAGCATAACCAAGTCCGGTTTGCGTATAAACGATTCTCACGTTGGCGGGCGAGATCGACGGCAGGATATCACACATCCCACTTGTGTAGTACGACGTGGCATCAGTGCAGGATGCGCTACCGCGTCCAAAAACAATCGCATTCATTGCCGCATGGCTGTACGGGTTTGGTGCCAGGTCGGTGCAAGTGCCAACACATGTACAGGTTTCGGTGCCTCCGTCACAAGTGACTTGGAACGATGGCATTGCCTGTTTGGGTGCGACTAAGCCGCTGAGGAGGACTTGATTACTCAAATTGTTCAAGCCCGTCGCGACGGGATCCGACACCGCGGCGATTCTGGCTCCAACTTGCACCGCTTTGACCGCTGCATTCCACTGGTAAAAAGCATAGAGCACATCGATCGCGCCGCACAGAACAGTGATGACAATGGGCAGCAGGATGCTGAGCTCGACGAGAACGGCACCGCTCTCGTCACGTCGTATCGAACGGGCAGTCATCAGGAACGCTCCGGTGCCGAGCCGCCCACCCAACGTTCCTGATGAGAAACGCTGATTATGGGAGTTTTGAGACCGAGGAGATCCAAGAACCCAAGAGAAGAATCGGCAACACGCGTCGATACAGTGATGATTTTAATCGGGCAGCCACCGCAATATAGTCCTGAAGAGTTGTCCAGAGCGGTGACGGCGATGGCGATGTCGGCTGGCGACCAGCCGGAGACGCGTGGATTTGTGCTGCCGTTAATCAATCCGTACACCGCAAGATGCATGGCCTCGGTTTGATTGGTCGCATCGTTTGGATCGGCGGCGAGCGCAAGATAGCGCGACGCGTCACGCACGCCACTTTCCAGCAACTGTTGTTGATAGAAAAAGTAGCCGAACTCATAGACTCCGCCGACGAGCAGCAGGAATACTGGCAGGACAATCGCGCCCTCGAGCAGCGCGGTGCCGCAATCATTGCGCCAAAGCGATTTCACCCATCGTAAAGCCATGGCAACGGTCGACCTGTAAGCTCAAGAGCTAACTCGCTATTCATCTTCTCATAATTTTAAGCTTCGCTGCGCTCAGCTGGCAATGGGAGCGTTTCAGGTTGTTTAACCGACGCCAAAACTTTCTTTGGCCAGCGCGACCCGGTGCTCAGAGCAGGCTAATAACCGGTAACGGGTTGCACGGGGGTCGCTGTTCCTCCCGTTACCGCCCCTATTCCCGTTGACGATCCACTGATCGAAGCGCCACCCTGGCCTCCTCCGAAACCCGGCTGCTGGGCCAGGAACGGATTGGGAAAACGATTCATCCGTTCTATTGAGTTCACCGCCCCCTCTCCTGTACTCGGAATGCGGGTATTGCCACTGTGGAGCGGCCATGGATCGATCGTATGGATGGCTTCATTAGTTTTTTTCGCGTTACCGGCTCCGGGGGTGATGGTAATTTCGCGCTCGACGTATTGCGAGAACGGATTATCGAAAATTTGCGCATGGCAAACGTTCGTGAGACTTATCGTGGCAGCAATCCCAATCGCAAGTGATAAGGGTCTCATCTGGTGCCTCATTTATGCAAGTCGGCGGGGATCCCTGGCCCCTGCATTATGCCAAGCATATAGCCATAGGGTCCTTGGATCTCGCCGCCATTCGCCACATAGTCGGTATATTTCTTACGTTGCTCGGTCTGGCCAAGCAGAAAAAAATCGACGTCGTTGCTTGGCACCGAATTGTCGAATGGGGTTGCAAGGCGCGCGCCAGGCGGAGCCGGCTGAACCAGCACGGGCGTGACAATAATCACCAGATCGGTTTCATCTTTCTGATAGGCCGCGCTTCGGAACAATGCGCCGAGCACTGGCACCGAACCAATCCAGGGCAATTGTGAGACATCGCGCGCGTTGTGGGCTTGCAAAAGCCCAGCAATGGCAAAACTCTGGCCATCCCTGAGTTCGATGGTCGTGGTCGCTCGCCGTAGGATGACGGAGGGAATGGTGGTTCCGGAGATTGTCACCGCGTTGGTGAAATCGAGCTCGCTCACTTCTGGATTGATGGACAGATTGATGATGCCAGTATTGAGCACGGTTGGGCGAAATCGCAGCAGCACACCGAAATCCTTAAACTCGATCGTTGGCGTGGCAATGCCGATGCCGCTGGTTATGGCAATAGGGACAGGAAACTGTCCGCCGGCCTGGAAGCTTGCGGTGTCACCCGAAAGCGCCACCAGGTTCGGCTCCGCCAACCGCTGCAGTAGGCCCTTGTTCTCGAGCGCCGTAATTAAAGTGTCGATATGAACGCCCTTGTTGACGATTTCAGCCAGGATGACACCGAAGGGTGAGCCGACATTTTGCCCGAGCAGAGTGCCGACGGCCTGAAATATGCCGTTGCCGAATGGCGGACAGATTCCAGAGGGGGCGCAAGTGACGGTGCCGTTTTGGGTGCCGCCGATTTGCGGGGGCGAGGTGGTGAGACCGCCCTGTCCCAAAGTCACGCCGCGGGTACCGGAACCGTTGGTCGCAGTCCAGTTAATGCCGAGTTCTCTCCCGGCGGTGCGGGCAACTTCGAGGAAGCGGACTTTGAGCATCACCTGTTGTGGTGATGCAACGGTGATGGCGTTGACCACTGCGGCATTCGGCGCCCACGCTTTCGCTAAAGTGAAAGCGCGATCGGCGGCGAGCGCATCGATCGCCGTCCCACTCAATACCACTTGCCCATTGTCATTGCTAACGCGGATCCCGGTGTTGCCAGAGATGGCCCGAATTTTGGACTGGAGATTACCGGTGTCGAACGCGACTTCAACGTCGACGACTTTGATCAGCCGCCGGTTTTCATCGTAAATCGAAACATTGGTGGTTCCGATCTTTTTCGCTTGAATGTAGAGCGAACGGTCAGTCAGTGGCATCGCGTCGGCAATTTCTGGCGATCCGACAACCGCGGAGGAAAACGGCCTTGACACTGGCAGCGTGACTGACTTGTTGAGCGTTAGCACAATGTGCTGGACGGGTTCCGGTGCCTGTGAATAGGCCGGAAAAGCCAAGCTGGCAAAGATAATGATGATTGCGACTGCGGCCAGCAACCCGACAGCAGATACTGCGACCCTGCCGCTCGCCGATAAAGAAAAGCCTCTGAACATAACCCCCCCCACCCTCATTAAACCCGATTCATTCCGGCGCTACTACCCCCCTTGGCCGCATTGCCATCGATTCCGCATAGTCGATTGGTATCTCGTACGCCTGCTCTTTCATGCCGTGCCAAACTACGATTCTTTTTGTGCGCGGGGGTTCGGGCTTTGCCGGCGCAGCTGCAGCCTTGTTGGGGGGCGGCGCCACAGGCTGGACCGCTGGCGTCACCACTGGTTCCGACCTGGCGACCACGGGCGGCGGTGGCCCGCCGAGGTCCCGCTCGGTCACGCGATGGACTGGCTCGGAATTGGCCTCCGCGGCCTGCCGCAATATGAGCGAAAGCCGGCCGACATTTGTCGCCAGCAGGATTTTCTGCGCCTCTTCAGCACCGACCTCCAGGGTCACGGCCTTGGCGATCGTCGGCGTTTCGGTTCGTTCACCGGTAATCTGGTCAATGGCGAGGACCTTGGCGGACTGTAGGATCACATCCGAGTAGCCCTCTTTGCTTCGCGATTCGGCCTCAGTGCGAATCAAGACGACATCGACCAGATCCCCAGGCTGAATGAAACCAGCGACGCCGCGAACGTCATCGACGCGAACCGTGACGGCTCGCTTGCCTGGATCGAGGATCGCTGACAATGCAGCGCGCTGACCCGGCGCGGTGATTTTGCCGCGCAAGATGGCTTCATTGCGCGCAATCGAAACGAGCGCCGTTCGCCGACCCTCGCTGAGCAGGTCTTGCTTGGTGGCAAAAGCGCCTTCAGGCAAAGCGCTGGTGTTCCAAGAAATTTCTTTTATGTTGTCGGGACTGATCTGAGTGCCGAAGGCGAGAGGTGCGGCCGCGACGACGATCGTGCCTGTCCCTCCCAGAGTCATGGTCGACCGCGTTTGGCTGATGAGCCAATTTCGCGCCAATGCAGCCGCGATACCACCTAGGACCAAGGCGACGACGAGCACAATCAGGTTATTTCTACTACGCATTTTGACTCGGCCGCCGCCTTCGGCGATGTTGGAGCCGCGTACTTATGGCGCCGCTCGATCTCGCTCGAACTAGCACGCGGCGCCGGTGAGTTTGCCACACAAGGTTGACCATTGAGTGGTTATCCACCCACTGATCGCTGTGGCAAAACCGATCACGGCTACCGCGATGATGCCAAGAAGGATGGTGTACTCGATCAGTGCGGCGCCCTCTTCATCTTTCCGGATTTGATTGATTAATCTTGCTGCTTTCAACATCAGCGCACCCCTTAGGCTTTCGGTTGATGACCCGAGCGTCCGTCGCCGAGCCACCGTGGAGTGATTTGCGGGCTGAGTTGGCTCTAGGCACCCGGCGTCAATTCTTGTTTATATTCGAGCGCGGGCCGCCCTAAGTCAATGCCATATCAAGGCTTTTTTGGCGATGGCTAATCGACGATTTCGTCGCATAACCCACAGAAATGGCTTATTTTTCGGTTTTCGCGTTGCTGGGCGTCAAGGCCGGACGCTTTAGAAATTCGATTCTTAATCCTGCCCAGTGAGCGGTGCTCCTACCGGGGTCATCCGGCCGATGTG
>Ga0066903_100005752_pt1 | contig 10835 bp, 7 predicted proteins | sample PanSoiMetaGPlot1_FD_67491 | JGI IMG/M metagenome (GOLD analysis project Ga0066903, IMG submission 67491) | Tropical forest soil microbial communities from Panama analyzed to predict greenhouse gas emissions - Panama Soil - Plot 1 (version 2) | ecosystem: Environmental > Terrestrial > Soil >...
TGTCGGTCGGTCTTCTAATCGGTCCACGTCTCTATCGAGTTGTGCTTGGAGTTCTGGTTCCAAGCCGGCCCATAGGCGCGCTTCGAACGCAGGCCCGTGCTTGGCGGCGGCGGCCGCGTACACACGCTGTTTGGTTGCGCTTGCTTGCTGTTTCTGCTGCGGCGGATTCGCCGCTCCGCTGCCCGCTGGCACCAACTGCACGCGCACCATCTGCGGCGCGGAATGATACATGCCATCCCCGGCCAGGTGGATTTGCATGTCGTCATTCTTGCCACGGTTCATCGCGGCATCACCCTTCGCTAAACCGCGCAGCCGGTGACGCCTATCATCCATTGCGCCAGCGACCGGGAAACTCCGGTTGCCGCCCGAATAACTCATATGACATTCGGCGCTGCCGGTGTCGTCCTCGTCCGCGCAAACTGAGGTGAAGCCATAGTTCTGTGGGCTCTCAACGCCGCCACGGGTCTCGCTGTGCATCGCCGTGCCAGCGTGTTCCTGCATCAGCGTATTGTCGTCGACTTGAGCGACCGTCTGCCGCGAACCGCCCGATGAATAGGAGCGGAGCGATGTGTTGTTTGGCGTTGCCTTGTGCATGTTTATCTGCCTGGAATGATCGGACTCTCGACCGAGGCCTTCGAGCTCGAGCCCTGCACCGGCGCGCTCGATGGCTGCGCCGGCGCCGTCGTCGCTGTGCCTGGCGGGCTCGGCGTCGTCGGGTTGCCGGGGTTGTAGCCGGGCCGGTCGCCGAGCAACCACGGCACCACCAGATCGAGCGTTGTGGTTGTGCCGCTCTTGTTGTCCTGCATGAACGTGGCTTGCTGGATCTTCAGCGTTTGACTGAGCATCGCCATCGGTGACTGCACGAACACGTTGTCACCGACTTTCCAAAGGGATCCGTGAGCTCGCAGCCAGCCTTGCACGGTGACCTGCGCTACAACAGAGTAGCCTTCGTGCCAGCGTGCCTCGTAGTTCGCGCGCTTCTGGGCTTCCTCTTCATCGCCCGGCTGCTCGACCGGCGTCAGATTGAAGCTTGGATAACAGCCGGTGCCCTGCGCCAGTTTGAGGATTTGGCTTGTGTCCTTGCCGCTGCTGTCGTCACCGCCGGCCCGCTGGACGCTCGCGCCGTAGTGCACGAACTTCGGCGCCACGTTGATGGTGCAGCTGCAGCGCAGGATATTCACGCCCTCAATGAGATCGCTGACCACCGGCTTGGTGTGCTGTCCGATCAGCGCCACACTGCCATCGGTATCGGTGCCAATCACCACGCCGCGCTGCCTGGCGATCCGTTCGAGGAAGTCCCACACCGTCTCGCCGTACTGAGCCGACAATTTAGGAAACGGCTTCTCGTCGAGCTTGCCGATGACATTGATCTTCATATTGTACGGCTCCATCACCTTGCGAGCGGCTTTCTCGAAGGTGTAGCCGTCAAAATTCATCGTGTCGGTCCAGACACTCGACTTATGCCCCCAATAGGTCAGACTCACTCCGCTCAGCTGCACGCCATGACTATTCGCATCGTAGACGGTCTGTCGCGTCAGGATCGTGCCGACGATGGCCGTCTCGCCGCCAAGCGTGATCGTGCAAAAGTCGCACGGCTTGAACTTGGTTTGCGTCCAATACTGCGGCATCGGATCGCGTTCGACTGCCGTGAATTTGAACTGGTGGAACGACTCATGCCAGCGGTGGCGAACCCACACCGACTCCCAGTCCTGAAAGACCTGCCCATTCACGATCAGCTGGGCGATTTCTTCGCCGTTCGGCATGCAGAGCTCACGTCGCTAGGGCTCGACCCGTCGGCGGGCAGAATGCCGGGTGGACGATCTTGTTGCCGTCGCGGATCGCGTCAGCGTTGCTGGCATCGCTATAAAGCCGCTGCGAGACTAGTAGGCTCGGGAAAACGTCCGCGAACCAGTAGCTCAACATCTGCGGCAGCGGGAGCTCGGTCGCGACCAGATAGTTCACCAGCGTCGACCAGAGCTTGACGATGGCGAGCAGCGCGGCTTGATCCATATCGTCTGCGGCGATTTCCTCGGCCGCCCGAAACGGAATGTTCATCGTGTACTTGATTGCGTCGACGTCCTCGCGGCTGATGAACGTCGTGTTGATGATGATGTTGCACTCGATCACCAGACAAAAGCGGATCCCGAGATTTTGCGTCGCTATCGCACCGAGCGACTTTGGTTTCTCGGCTTCGAGGAAAATGCGAACAGCTGCGATCTGGGGCTGCGCCGCTCCAGCCAGCCAGATCAGCTGGAAACACTTGTCCATCTGCCCGGCGACGTTGTCGTTGCGCAGTAGCGTGTAGGCACTCGCGATCAAATCACCGCAAGCCGTGCGCGCTTCCGAGGCCCAGCGACCATAGGTCGACACGGTACCGAGCAAGTTCTCGCACATCCGCACGACAATGCCGGCCGCTTCGAGCGCGTCAGGCTTATCCATCAGAAGCCCCCACCACTGCCGCCGCCGGTCCCGCCGCCAGATGTGCCTGGCAGTGTCGGTTTAAGCAGCTCGCCGATGTCCGGCGGCGTCCATGGCACGCCCGGCGCCACCAGCTGACTGCGCAATGCCTCGGCTGCTTGTTGGACCGCGGTGTAGGCATCGGATGTGTACGCAAACGGCGCGAGGCCGTACTCTTGAAACTCCATGTCGAAGGTGCAGTAGCCGCCTTGCTTCTCGGTCTCCGTCAATCGCCATCGCTGGCAGATGACATAGAGCGGCGGCATCGTATGGACCTGTAGCCAGCCAGGCTGATTGCTGTCGAGCGCGCGGGCGAGCTCGTCGCGGCCGCGCGTGTAGTCGGTCGTGTTGAGCACATTGTCGGCGCTATCGTACGGGAACGTCGCAATGTACCCGCGCACGGTCCAGCTGATCGCCTTGTGACCAAGCGATTCTGCATAGGGCAGCATTTTTTTGGGAAATTCGTGCTCGACAATGCGCAGGCCGCTCTCGACGCTCGCCGTCTCGCAATGGAAGAACGCGCCTTTGTAGTTCGCCGTGACGTACTTATAGCCCCAGCCGAATCGGCTCGTGCCGTCCGCGGCGACCTGTTGATTGAACGCGACAATGCTCTGACCCATTAGGCGGCCTTTGCTACAGCGATGGTGTTACCCTTGATGCCTTCGAGCTCGAGCGGCGAAGCGGTTGCCTTATCCTTGGCCGCGGTCTTGGCGCGCGTGCTGTCGGAGGTGGTGGTCTTCGTATGCGAGACGTCCACGTCTTTGCTGCTGGTACTCGACACCTTCGTGCCTTCGGGCGCATTCTCATGGTCGACCGTGACCTTGGCTTTCTTCAAAGCATCGCCCGACGCGGTGAACCCCTCGGCGATCCGGTCCATCGTCTTGCGATCATCGAACATATCGGTGAAGGCTTCATCGATGCGCTGCTGGGGCGTTCGCGATTTCAACAGATCGCCGATGTTGGCAATGTTAGGTTGTTGTGGCGTTTTGTTTGGTTGCGGCGTCGTTGTGTTCGGTTGCTGGCCTGGCTTGGTGAACGGTGGCACATCAGGAACCCCAGGCGTGCCGAGCTTGAATGGAAACGCCTTCACAACGTTGGCGACTGACGGCACGCCTGGCAGATTGCCGGCCGGTCCGATGTTCGCCATGACCTTGCCTTCTGGCGTCGGCTGCACAGTGATCCATAATTTGCCGCCCGGAGCATTCTTTGAGGCTTCCAACAATTTCGCTTTGAACGCCGGCCATTCACTGCGCTGAACGCGGAAACACCCTTCGGTGTAGAGCTTGTCGAGCGAGGCTTCCGAGCCGGTATGAATGAGAATGCCTTCGCGTGGTGCACCCGGATATTTCGGATCTTGCATCACATTGCCCGAGCCGACGTCGCTCAGGCCGGCCACCGCGCCGATCCGCCGGCCGACATCACCCGAGGCTGCGCTGAAGTCGATGGCGAATGTTCCGAACGGCATCGAGCCTCGTCCCAGTCCGCCCGTGCCGAAATGGAACGTCTGACCGCCGACGGTGACTTCGCCGCCGTAGTAACCGGGATGTGCAAGCGGTGACGCCCCGAGTTTTGCGAGAGTTGGATCCGACTTCGGTAGCGCCGTTGTAGTTGGTGCGGTGCCCGAGGTCGCCGGAACGCTTGGCAGCGGAATGCCGGGCGTGAAGCGACCCGTAGATGGATAACCGACTATCGGTTTGTAATCCTCGGGACCGATAGGAACCGTTTTGACTTTCTTCGGTTCAAGCAGCGCGGGATCGGTAAGGGCCGGAGTAGTTGGACCGGTCACCACGCCCGTCGCTCCAGCGCCGCCCGAGGTGCCACCGCTAACTGTTGGACCGCCAGGCGCGCCAGGCACAGCAGGCGCAGCAGGAGGTGCGCCTGGTGTGTCCAACGAAGTGCCGGCGCCGGCATGATCGACCGGCCCACCAGTATATTTGCCCGGCGGCAGCAACGTCACAACAATGTTCTGTCTGAGGCCGCCGCCGCCGAACTCTTGCATCACGCGCGGCGTCACATCGATCCCGCGCGGTTGCTGACCACGCCCCGTTGGCAAGCCCCCCACGTCGTTCAGCCGGACGCGGATGGTTTTGCCGGTCGTCGTGTCCGTTATGTCCGCGTAACGCGCTTCGCCTCGTCCGGTGACTCCACCATACTTGGCCCGATCACGCATCGGGATGGCCGCTGCATAGGCGTTCGGATCAAACGGTTCGCCGCTTGAAGTTTTTCCTCCCGGTTCATTGTAAAAGCTCATCGTAACATGCGATGAGCCGTCCGTTGTCATCGTACCAGCTGTATTTGGATCACCCGGTTTTCCAGTACTTGTTGTTGTTGCGGCTGCGGGAGAACGGTAGATCCCTCCTTGCAATTCTGATTTCTGTCGTTCTATCGGGGTCGATGAATACTGCGCCGGATCCGGCAAGCTCGAATCGCCGCCGCCACCAACTAACGGAACGTCGGTGCGCGACAGCGGGTTCGGTGCGAACGAATAGTCCGGCACCTCGGGCGGCGTCGGGGGTGTCGTGTCTGTTCCGTCGACACCTGTGCCGCCTGGTCCGCCTGGGCCACCTGGCCCGCCACCAGGGCCGCCGCCACCGCCACCGCGTCCTCCCCCACCACCGAGCACGCCGCCGAGCATGTCCTCGACCGTGTCGATCAGCCGGCGCAGCGCCGAGGTGTTGGACTGCTTCGAGGAGGTGCCGCGTTGGACGTCGATACTTTGTGGCAGCGCCGGTTGACCCGGAGGACCAGCTGCGCCTGGCACCGTGCCGAGCGGCGCACCACCCAAGCCCATCGCATGCAGGCCAGCAGCAAAGGGATTGGTACCGGCCGCAGCTCCCCGCACGCCGCTCGTTAGCAACCCAAACGGATTGTTTGCTGGACCTTGTGACCCCCTGCGCAAGATCGCATCGATCCGTTCAACGACGTTCAACACTTTGGTGACGATGCCTAGCAAACCTTCGGTGGCTGAATAGAGCGGACCGCCAGGCTGCAGCGCCTCGCTTTCAAAAATGTCGCGGATCAGTCCGATGTTGCGGAAAATCTCACCCCACTTCTCGGCATACTGACCGCTGTAGGTTGCGAGATTTTGAGCGCGCCGCTGCTGCTGCTCGGTCATCTCGGACCATTCGCGTATCCACCGCATGAATGATGGATCGACACCGATGTCCTGCATGAACAACATTGCGCGATTGCGGGCCTCGATTTCGTTGTTGGTTTCGGCGAGAGCGTTGCGATAAACATTCTCCCAGCCCTCGCGCGCGACTGAGAAACGCTCACCCTCCGTCCTGGCTGCGACCAACCGGTCGGCCCATTCTTCCATCATCGCTGCACCGGCCGGGCCCGCGTTCTCCATCAGCTGCGTGCGGAGTTCGCTCCAGGGCCGAGCGAGCTGGGCGATGGTGTTGTGCAGGCCGGCGATACTCGCCTTTGCCTGATCCATGCCGATGCCCACGGCCTGGAATTGTCTAGCTGCGTTCTGATACTCGCCAAAACTGATGCCGGCTTGTTTAGCCAGCGTCGCGATGTCTTGGAGTTGCTCCGCTTGCCGGCGCAGCTGCTGCGACCCGCGCACGAATTCGTAGCCTAGGACGCCTACGCCCAATGCAAGCGGATTGACCCAGAGCTTGAGCACTTCAAACGCGCGGCCGAGGCCGAGCAGGCCTTGCACGTAGGACGCGGTGAGCCGCGTGGCCTGTTCAAGGCTGCGATTGAAGTTGCCGATCTCGGTCGTGCCGGCGCGGATCTGCTGGCCGAGCCGCGCGAGCTCCGGTCCCAGGCCGCGCAGCTGCGCGCTTGGATCGCCGGCCTGTTCGAGGTCGACCTTGATTTTTAAACTTTCGTACTCGGTGCCCATCAGTGTGCCAGGTGACCCACGCCGCGCACTTCGATCGGCGACAGCTGCCGATCACTCGCCGGTCCTTGGTGCGCGTCCGCCATTTGCGTTTGCGTTTCCATATCGTGACCATCAAACACCGGGATCTTCGGCGCGCCTGGTCCCTCGGGGATGCCGTGACTGATCTTGATGTTGGTCGTGCCGCCGCCGCCTGCCCGCCGTGAGGCGGCGCTGTCGACCGTCGAACGATTCATCGCCATCTCGCCGCCAAACGGTTCCATTGGCGTCGCACCCGCTGAGCCAATGAGGGGCGGCAGTACGCCGGCCCGTTCGGCCTTGCCGATGGCTGTGCCACCCTGCGCCAGGAGTTCGGTCGCTGCGACCGCTCCTTCGCCTAGGCCTAAGAACTCCGCGCCGGCCTTCGCGCCGGTCACCGCTAGGCCGCCGCCCAGCAGCGGAATGCTTGTAAAGGCCGCGCCGATGTCAGTCGCTATATCGGCGCGCGCACGGCCACCAAACACACCACCCAAGGCACGGCCGAGCGTTGTGTGCGCGGTCGCCGTGGCTGGCGAGATCGCGTAGGAGATCGTGTCCAACGCAGTGCCGATGCCGTGGCCGATCTCGGCGCCGATGCTGCCTTGCTTGCCGACGCCTTCCCAATCATGCCGGAACTTGCTGCGCGCCTCTCCCATTTCGTTGGCAATATCCGTCACCGGGCTCGTGTAGTAGGCTTGCTGCGCTCTGACCTGCTCGGGCGTGTGATAGACCAGCGGCCGGCCACCTCGACGCATTGGCACGACTGCCTCAGGCCCGCGCTCACCAAGTACTGCGTTAGTCGGCGAGGTGACGATGCCGCCCTCGGCCATCGCGGTTTGCGTTGACTTGGCCTTGTCGATGGCGGCTTGCGAGGCCTTCTGCGCGGCCGCGAGCTCGTCCGCCGACATCTGCCGGCCCATCGTCCAGTGACCAGTGTCGGGGCTCTTCCAATGCTCGCCGCCGACTTGGTTCCAACGGATCTCGGCCTCGTTGATTTGTTGCTGGTGTTGCTGGATCCACTTGCCGAACGCCGGATTGTTTAGCACGCCGCGGCCGCTTTGGTTGACATCGGTCGCCAGGCCGTGCGGATGCGCGGACGCATTCTTTGGACGCGAACCATAGCTAGCCGCCTGGGTGATCGGCGCGCCCATGGCGATCAGCTCGTTGAGGAAGCCTTGGACCTGCGGCGCGTTCGCCGAGTTGGTCATGAACTTGACGCCATTCGACAACGCGACTTGCGAGGCGCCGCGCGTGTCGACCGGCGTGCCGGCGGCCGAATATCGGTTGGCGACTTCCGCGGCTAGCCCGCCTGGCACTGGACCGACGTACGGACGGAATTGTCCGCGGGTCTCTGGTCCGCCGAGGATCCCTTTGGTTTCTCCTTTGCCTGTGCCCGTGCCGCCGACGCCCGCCGCACTATCTCGGCCGCCGCCCGTAGTGCCTGTTGTCCCGCCCCCACCCCAGGATCCGGTTGCGCCGGCGCCGCCGCTCGTGCCGCCGCCGCCCGTGAAGCCCATCGCCTCATTCCACTGCTGCAGCAGCGCGGTGAGCTCATTGATGGTTGCCGTGTTCTGGTCGGTGGCGTCGGTCTGGTCCTTCGCGTTTGCATTCAGGCCAGCGAGCGGCAGGACCGCTTCCGGGCCGCCCTCGCCGATCATCGCGAGCGTTGGTTGATTGACGACGCCGCCTTCGGCAAAGCCGGGGATCCCGAGCCGGCGCATGAAATCGACGCTGGCACCAAATGGGTTTGGGCCACCACCGGTTCCTAACTGAATGCCGGCCGCAAACGGGTTCTTGCCGCCCGTCAATAAGTGTTCGGTGCTCTCGCCCTCGGCGCGTGGCCGCCCTGCTGCCCAGGTCAGCAGCCGCTCAATCGCCGGCGGCAGATGCAAGCGTTGAAACCGCTCGTCGATGTCTTCCCAGGTCTGCAGCAGCTTCTCGCTGACGTTCAGCACACCTTCGGTCAGCGACATGAAGGGACCGTTCGGCGACATCGCGTAACTTAAGAAGATGTCGTCGACCAGGCTCAGCAGACGATGAATCTCGCCCCATCGTTCGTGGAAATCGGTGCTGTATTTGGAGAGCTGCTCCCATCGCTTGGTCTGAGCCTCGGTCATCTTGGCGAGGTCTTGTTCGCGGCGGATCATCGCGGGATCCAGCCCGATATCGCGCATAAACCGGAGCTCGCGATTGCGCGCCTCGATCTCGTTGCCGCTTTCGGCGAGAGCGTTCTTGTAGACCTGGCGTGCGCCTTCCATCGCGACGTTGAGACGCTCGGTCTCGGTCTTGGCCGCGGTGAGCTTGTCGATCCATTCTTCCATCTGCTCGGCGCCAGCCGGACCTGCATTCTCCATTAGTTGTGTGCGCAGCTCGCTCCAGGGTCGAACTAACTGAGCGATGGTGTTGTTGAGCCCTTGAACGCTCGCAGTCACTTTATCGATGGCGACGCCCGAGGCCTCGAGTTGGCTCGTGACGTTGCGCAATTCCGCAAAACTGATGCCGGCCTGCTTGGCGACCACCGTCATGTTCGCGACTTGCTCGGTATAGTCACGAATGGCCCTTATCCCGCGATAGAACTCGTAGCCGACGACGGCCAGCCCGAGCGTCACGGGACTCACGAGACCTTTGAGCGCCTCAAAGCCGCGCCCGAGAGCGAGCAAGCTTTTGACGTACTCTGCGGTCTTTGCGATGGCGGGATCGAGGTTCTCGCCGCGCGGAATGCGCTGGGGAACATCGGCGAGTTGCTGCAGGTTGGTGCGCAGCACATTGATTGGCCCCGACGCATTATCGTCGAGGCTTACGGTTATTTTTAACTCCTCATACTCTACGGCCATCAGACACCTCGATGGTTCAGAGCTTTGAGGATCTCGTACGCTTGCTCTTTCCAAGGATCCTGACCGCGCTGACGATAATTCGCCAACGCCTGATCACAGAACTCGATCAAGATCGCTGCTCTTTTGCGTACGAGTGTTCGCTTAAAATAGGGTAAGAGCCGCAGCAAAAACTCTCTGACTTTGAATGCATCAGTTACGGTCCAACCATATTGAACCTTCGCGTTGGGAGAATTCGGTTGATACGGACCATGAACTCGCGCCGGCCAGAGCTCGCAGAAAAAGTCGATGACCTCTTTGTCTGTCGAGATGAGTGAGACGCGCGGACTAAAGCGAGATGTCCCTCGCGGTTTTTGATGAATTAGAATAGTTCCTTCGCCCTCGAAGTGTCCCGCCGCCCAGCATGCATCCATGGCTGTGATCGGCCGAGCCCATGCCGCCAGTTGTACGGCCCGGCGCGCAGCATTACGCGCCTTGGCTCTATTCGGAAGCGCAATAAGTTTTGCTGTTTCAGTTGCCACTGCTGGCTTCCCGCTGCTGGATGCGCGCGAGTTGCGACGTGCGCCACATATGCAAGCGCACCTCGGTGATCGGCATGGACAGGAAAACGTCGGGAGGTTGGTTGTAGTGTCGAGCCAACCGGTAGCAGTCGAGGACTATGTCGTCTGCGCTTCCTACCAGCTGCGCAAGTCCGGTAGAAAAAAATTGCGTAACCGGTAGGCGCACGAGTTCCAGTCGCGGGGATCCATCATCTCGAGCATCGGCGGCAGCACGCCGCATAACGCCGCCATGATGAAATGCATCTTGCGCTCGTCGATCACCACGTCGCCTTCTTGATTGATGCGACAGGGATTGCCGTAGCGATTGATGTCGCCGCCGCGCGGTTCGCGAAACGAGAGCTCGTGCAGGGTCTCGTTCTTCTCGTTCTTGATCGGCTTGTACATGAGCTTGACCACGATGGGCCAAGTCTCCTGCGGAAAGATCGTCGCGTCGCCTTCTGCCGGCGAGTTCTCAAGCACCGGCTCGGGTATTGGCAATACCGGTGTCGGCTTTGGTGGCTGCGCGTGCGGCTGCGGATGCGGAGCCGTCGCACGCGGCGGATCCGGCGGGAGGACGAACCCCTCGCGCGTGGGTTGGTCATTCATGGGTGTGTTCCTTTAATGCTTAACCGAGTGCGGCGATCGCCGGCGCTCCGATCTGGACCTCCTGACAAGTCAGGCCTTCCCAGCGGATGCGCACTTGACCATCGCGTGCGTTCTCTTCGAAGCCCGCTTTGCAGGTTGCCGAGGTCAATGTGTATTGCATCCCGTTGGCGAGCTGCGCCACGACGGTGACGTCGACCTGGGCTTCGAGACTTTCGAGATACATCCCTGGCATAGCCGAGATGTCTCCCTCGATCCACGGCACCCGTGGGAGTTCCTGATACCCGTGGATTCCGTCGAGCCCAGCGAGCATCGTACGTTCCCACATGCTTGGTGAGACCGTGAAGTTGCCCCGCAGGGCCATCTGCACTTGGCCGACCGTCAAGAAGGCCGTGCCGGCGATTCTTTGCGCCATCGTCTGCTCCTATTTGTTGAAGAGAAAAGGTGAGCGGCGGGATTGCCGCCGCTCAAGTTGGCTGTGACTTAGCCTGGTGACTGATTGGCCGCGTTGAACGGCGGCTGCGCCTGTCCGATGAT
>Ga0066903_100005753_pt1 | contig 10835 bp, 11 predicted proteins | sample PanSoiMetaGPlot1_FD_67491 | JGI IMG/M metagenome (GOLD analysis project Ga0066903, IMG submission 67491) | Tropical forest soil microbial communities from Panama analyzed to predict greenhouse gas emissions - Panama Soil - Plot 1 (version 2) | ecosystem: Environmental > Terrestrial > Soil >...
CGCGAGCCAGTCGATGATGCCGCCGACCTTGTCCCAGTCACCCGCCCGGCGGGCCGCGATCAGCTCCTGGAGCGCGGGCGGCCCGATCAGCAGCAGCGCCTCCGAACCGGCGGACATCCACCGCACGAGAGCGTGGTGGATCAGGTCGTCGACCGGCACGCCGGTCATGGCCGAAAGCCGCTCCAGCCCGGGCCCGGGGTCGATCAGGCGCGAGCTGGCCACGTCGGCGCGGAACCCGGCGTGGGAGTCGGACACGCGCGCAAGTCTAACGATCCGCCCGGCGGGTTGCGGGCCAAGAACCGAATATGTAGACTTTCTGTGTGCCCCGCCGCTCCGACGCCTCGCCGCAGACGCTGATGGTGCTCGCGTCGCTGCTCGAAGCGCCCGACGCCTGGCACTACGGCTACGACCTGAGCCGGCGGCTGGGCCTCCGCTCGGGCACGCTGTACCCGATCCTGGTCCGGCTGGCGGAGCGGGGGTGCCTGGAGACGCGCTGGGTCGAACCGGAGCGAGAGGGCCGGCCCGCCCGCCACACGTACCGGCTGACCACCGAGGGCCGGGCGCTGGCCAGGTCGCGCCTGGCGGCCGCCCATCCGGCCCGGCGCCTGGCGGGCGAGGGGGCCGGCGGATGAGCGGGGTGCTGGACCACGCGGCCAGCGCCGTCCTGGGATGGTCGGTGCGGCTGGCGGCGCCCTCGCGTCGGGACTGGGTCGAGGCGCTGCGCGGGGAGCTGGCGGCCGTCGAGGGCGGCGGCGCGGCCCGGCTGCTGTGGGCGCTGGGCGGGCTGTCGCTGGCGTTCAGTACGAGGAGGAGATCGTTGCAACGTCCGTGGTATTCCTGGCCGGCGCTGCTGAGGACGAGCGCGTTCGGCCTGGCGCTCGCGGCCGTCCTGGTCGTCGGCGTCATCTGGTCGAACGTGATCGTCCCCAGCCACGAGTCCGACGACGAGTACACCATGTGGTACCTGGTGTTCTACGTGGGGCTGCTGGGCTACTTCTTCGTGTCCGGCCTGGTCGCGTCGAGGCCGGACAACCGGGTGGTGACCGGCGCGTGGGCCGGCGCGGCGACCGCCGTGCTGGTCGCGCTCATCGTGCTGGTCACGTTCGTCGTGATCGACAACCTGTTCCTCGACGTCGTCATGACGCAGCCGGACAAGCTGAACGGCTTCCGGCACAGCGGCCTGACCAGCGAGCGCGACTACGTCAACCAGGGCCTCCTCCCGGGTCTGGTCGGGGTTCCCCTCGTGCTCGGCGCCTTCGGTGCCGGCCTGGGCGCGCTGGGCGGCGCCGTGCGCGAGCGGCTGGACCGCCGCCGGAGTCCCGTCACGGCCTGAGCAGGGCCGCCGCCAGCTCGGCGCCGCGCCGGGCGAACGCGGCCCAGGAGGGCGGGGTGGCGGCCAGCCGAGAGGCGGCCGCCACCTCGGCGCAGACGTGCTGGCTCCAGCCGCCGAGGCGGCCGGCGCGGACCTCGAAGCCGACCAGCACGCCGCCGGCCCAGCCGTGCACGTCGAAGTCGGCCGGCTCCGGCAGCGCCGCCCGCTGCGGTGAGACGACCCATTCCACCGACGCGAGCTCCTCGCGCAGGGTGGCCGCCAGCTCGAAGGCGAGGCCGCCGGCGGCGTCGTCCCGCCGCCTGACCAGCTCGGCGCGGACGGCCGCGACCGCCGCCGGCTCGCGGTCCAGCACGGCCGTCAGGGCGGCGACGAGCGACGCGCGGTCGCCTGGCCCGACCCCGAAGACCCTCGCCAGGTCCCGCTGGCCGCCGCGGAGGCGGTCGCCCGCGTACGGGAGCGGCAGCACCCGGTGCAGCGCGGTGACTGCCCTGCGCACCTTCTGGCCGCCCAGATAGGGGCCGAACCACCGCAGGCCCGGGACCAGGTCGTGCTCGTGGACGACGCGGAGCCCGGGCGCGGCGGGCCCGGGGTCGAGGCAGATGCAGGCGGGCACCTCGGCGCCGCCCGTGCGGTTCCAGGGCGGCAGCCGCCGCTCGAGCAGGTTGCGCTCCAGCCAGGCGGCCTCGTGCTCGGAGTCGCACGCGACGGCCTCGACGACCGCGACGCGCGCCACCATCGGAGCCAGGTGAGCGCGCTCGCCGAGATCCCCCCAGTACGAGGAGACGCGCCGCCGCAGCTCGACCGCGCGGCCGACGTAAAGCACCCGCCGGCGCGCGTCGCGGAACCGGTAGACGCCGGGCCCGGCCGGCAGCCGGGCGACCGCGGCCGGCGCCGCCGTCCGTCCCACGCCGACATTGTGCCGGTCAGCCCCGGACGCCGGCCCGGTTCGGGGCCGGAAAGGCGTCTGGCGGCGGGCCGCGCGGGTGATCCAGACTGTCCGTGGGATGACGAGGACGGCGGTCTACCTGGAGATGGGGACCAGGCGGGTGTTCGCCTGCGCGGCGGACTGGCCGGGCTGGTGCCGGCTCGGCAGGACGGAGGAGGAGGCCCTGGAGACGCTGGCCGCGTACCTGCCGCGGTACGCGCCCGTCGCGGAGCTGGCGCGGGTGCCCGTGCCCTCAGACGCGTTCGACGTCGTCGAGCGGCTGGGGGGCAAGGCCGCGTACACCGACTACGGCGTGCCGGCGGCGGTCGCGGACGGCGACGGCCGGCCGACCCGTGACGAGGAGGCCGCCCGGCAGGGGGCCCTCCTGGAGGCGGTCTGGGCGCGGTTCGACCAGGTCGTGCGGGCGTCGCCGGCCGAGCTCCGCAAGGGACCCCGAGGGGGTGGCCGCGACCGGGACAAGATGGTCGACCACGTCCTCGGCGCCGAGGCCGGCTATGGGCGCAAGTACGGCGTCAAGTTCAAGCAGCCGGCGGTGGACGACCGGACGGCCATCGAGGCCGCCCGCGCCGCCCAGCTCGACGTGCTGGCCAGGCCGTCCGACGGGACGCCGCCCGTGCCCAGGGGTTGGCCGATCCGGTACGCGATCCGCCGCATCGCCTGGCACGCCCTCGATCACGCCTGGGAGATGGAGGACCGCTCGACCACCAGGTGAACCTCCTGCATCCCATTGATGCCGGGGTCCGCGTACGGCTCCAGCGGCCGTGAGCGGTCGACGCGCAGGCTCGCGTAGCGGTCCAGCATGACGCCGAGGGCGATCCTCGACTCCAGCCGGGCCAGCGGCGCCCCGATGCAGAAGTGGATGCCCTTCCCGAAGCCCACGTGCGGGTTCGGGTGCCGGTCCATGACGAAGTCGTCCGGCCGCTCGAACTCTCGCTCGTCGTGGTTGGCCGACAGCAGCCACACCTGGAGCATCTGCTTCGCCGGCACCACCCGGCCGCAGAGGGTGACCTCCTCGTAGGTCACGCGCGTCGTCTGCGAGAACGGGCTCCGGTAGCGGAGCACCTCCTCGATGGCGGTCGGGATTGCGGCGGGATCGGCGCGCAGCGCGTCCGCGACCTCGGGGTGCTCGTCGAGGCACAGCAGCGTGTTGCCGAGCAGCGCGGTGGTGGTGATGTGCCCGGCCAGCAGGAGGATGGTCGCGAAGCCGACGATCTCGCCGTCGTCGAGCCGCTGGCCGTCCAGCTCGGCGGTGACCAGACGGCTGAGCAGGTCGGCCCGCGGCTCCTCGCGGCGCTCCGCCAGGTGGCCGCGCAGGTAGTCGTGGAACCGGCGCAGGTCGACCATCGCACGCTCCATGGCGGCCCTGTCGTTGGGGTCGACGTCGCCCTGCGACATCAGGGCGTCGGCCCACACCTTGAACTGCCCGCGATCCGCGGCCGGCACGCCGAGCATCTCGGCGATGACGATGACGGGGAGGGGGTAGGCCAGGTCGGCGACCAGGTCCAGCTCGGTGCGGTCGCCGGTCTGGTCCAGCAGCTCGGCGGTGAGAGACGCGATCCGCGGCTCCAGCTCGGCGATGGCCCTCGGCGTGAACGCCTGGCTGACCAGGCCGCGGAGCCGGTGGTGCCGGGGCGGGTCCATCGCCAGGATGTTGCCCTCGGTCAGCTCGCGCTGCTCGGGGTGGACCTGGGCGAAGTCGGAGCCGAACACGCGGTGGTCGGCCAGGATGGCGGCGACGTCCGCGTAGCGGAAGGCGTGCCAGACCCCGGTGGCGGGGTCGCGCCAGACGGGCTCGGCGTCCCGCATCGCGCGGAGCCAGTCGAGGTCCTTCCACCTCGGGGGCGAGATCGGCGCTACCTGCGACATGGCGGTCATCTCCTCTCTTCGTAGCCCTGGCGCAGGTGCGCCAGGGTGCTGTCAGCCATGCGACCGAAGATCTCGATGACGCGGGCGGCGACCGTCGCGACCACCTCCGGCGCCGGCGGCTCGGCGCCGAGCGCGCGCCGCACGATGCCCGCCACCAGCTCGGCCCGCCGCTCGATGGGCAGCTCCCCGTACTGCGGGGAGCTCTCCGAGAGGAAGAAGCCGTTCAGGGTGGCGTCGTACGCGTAGTACAGCTCGTCGACGGTCAGGTCGCCGCGGACCAGGCCGTGGTCCTGGAGCAGGCGCAGGTAGTCCTTGGTCTGCTCGGTGGTCTGGGCCTGGAGTGGGGTGCCGGAGAGCCGGGCCAGCTTGCCCAGGACCTCCAGGTCGGCGGTGAAGAGGGCGCGGCTCAGGGGGCGGCGCATGATCCCCAGGTAGAGGCGGTGCGTCAGGCGGTCGAGGAGCGCCTCCTCGGGATCCTGGCGCAGCGCCGCGAGGAGCTCCTCGATCGCCGCCACGCCCTCCCGCAGGAGAACCGCCACGAAGAGCTCCTCGCGGGTCCTCCAGTGCAGGTAGACGGTGCCCTTGCCGACGCCGGACTGGGAGGCGACGTCCTCCATCGTCACGCGGTCGTACCCCCACCGGAGCAGGAGCGCTCCCGCCGTGTCGAGGATCCGCTCGGCCCGCGCCCGGCGGGCGTCGAGATCCCGCGCCCGAGAGAGATCGGTCACGCTCCAATCATATGACCAATTTTCAAAATTGGTCAACTCTTCTCCAAAGCTCCCTCCCCCGTGGGCGAGGGTCGGGGTGGGGGGCCTCGCTCTCGACGTGCTGGCATGGGTGAACGGCTCGGCTGAGTTCCTTTTTCGAAAGAGCCCCCACCCTGCCCTCCCCCACCGGGGGGAGGGTCTTTCAGCTCAGGATCACCGCCATGTCGTCGAACGTCCCGTACGCGGCCTCGAACTCGGCGCGGGAGTGCCAGCGCTGGCCGAAGTACGGGTCGTCGAGCAGGACCTGCGTCGCGGTCACCCCGATCACCGTCACCGCGTGCTCGTGCAGCGAGTACCGGACCTCGGCGCCGTCCCACGCCTGCCACGTGCTCACCGCATCCGCGCGGTAGTCGTTCGTCACCCACGCCACAGCGGGGTGGCCCGCCACCACGGCCGTGTAGAGGCTCGCGGGCGCGATGCCCGTGCCCGACGCGAGCACGGTGGCGCCCGCGCGGGTCGCCGCCCTTGCGATGGGCGCCGCGTACACGCCGTAGCCCGTGTGGTCGGGCGGGTCGCCGTCCGGATCGCCGACGAAGGCGGCGTCGGGGTCGCCCCAGCGGAGGATGGCGCCCGCCGCGCTCACCACCGGCGGCCGGACGTCGATGCCGGCCGCGGCCAGCAGCGCCCGCTCGTCGGTGGCGATGCCCCTTCCGGCCAGGGCCATCTTGAGCGCCGCCACCTCGCACGTCGCCCGCCGGTCCTGCGGGTCGATCGCGATGTCCAGCACGCCCGCGGTCGCGGCCGGGAGGCTGGCCGGCGGCGTCCACGCGACCGGTGCGGCACCGGCCGGCGGCCGGCCGCGGACCGACGCGCTCGACACCCACCCGCGGCCCCCGGCCAGGCGCAGCCAGTCCCGGCTCCACGTCTCCACCCGCCCGGTGGCCGCGTCCGGCTGCGGCGGGTCGTCGGGCCGGGTCAGCCAGCCGTCGAACGTGTCCACCCGCCCCGCCGCCTCCACGTCCATCACCGGCATGTCCATGCCGGGCCCGAAGCGGACCGGCGCGCCGGGGGCGCGGACGATCGTGCCCGTGAACGAGATGGCCGGCGCCGGCGCGGGCGTGGCGATCGCCGTCGCCGCGGGCGTCGGGGGCGCGGCTCGCGCCGCTCCGGCCGCCCCGCCGCCCGCGCCGCAGGCGGGGAGCAGGAGCAGGCCGAGGAGCGCGGCGGCGACGTCACGTCGGCTCATCGGCTGATCGTGGCACGCGGGGCCGCCGGCGCGGGCCGCGCCGCTCCTACGGTTCGGCCCGCAGCCGCGCCGCCCGCGCCTGCAGGTAGCGCTGCTCGGGCAGACTGGTCGTCCGCCGGGCGGCGAGCTGGTACGCGTCGCGGGCGGCCGGGAGGTCTCCCGCCATCTCCAGCAGGTGCGCTCGCACCGAGTCCAGCCGGTGGTGGCCGGCCAGCCGCTCGTCCATCTCCAGCGTCGCCAGGAGGTCCAGCGCCGCCCGCGGCCCCCTGACCATCCCGACGGCGACCGCGCGGTTCAGCGTCACCATCGGGTTGGGGCCCACCCGCTCCAGCAGGTCGTACAGCGCCAGGATCTGCGGCCAGTCGGTGTCCTCGGCCGCGGCCGCCTCGTCGTGGATCGCCGCGATCGCGGCCTGGAGCTGGTAGGGCCCGACCGGCGTCCGTCGCAGCGTGTCCGTGATCAGCGCCACGCCCTCGCGGATGGACGCCTGGTCCCACCGCGCCCGGTCCTGCTCGGCCAGCGGCACCAGCGCGCCGTCGTCCCGGACCCGGGCCGGGCGCCGGGCGTCGGTCAGCAGCATGAGCGCGAGCAGGCCGGCGACCTCGCCCTCGTCGGGGAGCAGCCGGTGGACGTCGCGGGTCAGCCTGATCGCTTCCCGCGTCAGGTCGGTCCGCTGGAGCTCGGGTCCCGACGTCGCCGTGTAGCCCTCGTTGAAGACCAGGTACAGCACGTGCAGCACGACGCGCAGCCGGTCGGCGCGATCGGCCTCGGGCGGCATGCGGAACGGGATCCCGGTCGATTTGATGCTGGCCTTGGCGCGGCTGATCCGCTGGGCCATCGTGGCCTCGGGGACGAGGAACGCGCGGGCGATCTGGGCGGTGGTCAGGCCGCCGACCGCGCGGAGGGTGAGCGCGACCTGCGAGGCCGGCGTCAGGGCGGGGTGGCAGCAGAGGAAGAGCAGCGTCAGGGTGTCGTCCCGGTCGCCGGGATGGTCCTCGCCGGGCGCCGGCGCGTGCAGCTCGTGGGCGGGGACCAGCGTCGCGGCGGTCGCCTCCCGGCGCCGGCGGGCGACCTCGGCGCGCTGCTGGTCGGTCAGCCGGCGAGACGCGACCGTGATCAGCCAGCCCCGCGGGTTGTCGGGCACCCCGTCCTCCGGCCACCGCACGGCGGCGGCCAGCAGCGCCTCCTGGACCGCGTCCTCGCATGCGTCGAACTGGCCGTCGCGGCGCACGAGCGCGCCCAGCACCTGCGGCGCCAGCTGGCGCAGCAGGTCCTCGACAGGTCGGTCGCGGTCAGTCATCCGTCGTCCCCGCCTCGCATGATGCCAAGATCCGCGGATGGGGACGTGGCTGGCCTACCTGCTCTACGCGCTGTTCGCGTACCTGCTGAACGCGCTCGGCGCCTCGACCGAGCGGCTGCGCGCCGAGCTCGGCGTCAGCCAGGCGGTGGTGGGACTCCACGCCACCGCGTTCGCCGCCGGTCTGGTGGTCGGCGGGCTCGCCGGCGACCGGCTGAGCGGCCGGCTCGGCCGCGGCCGAGCGGTCCTCGCCGGCGGGGTGGGCATGGCGGCTGGCGTCGCCCTGCTCGCGGCCGGCCGGATCGCCCCCGTCACGCTCGCGGGCGCGCTCGCGATGGGCCTGTCGGGCTCGCTGCTCCTGATCGTGGCGCCGGCGTACCTCGCCGACCGCCACGGCGCCGGGGCGGGCGCGGCGCTGGCGATGGCCAACGCGGTCGCCAGCGTGCTGGGCGGGCTGGCGCCGTTCGTGGTCGGCGCCGCGGTGGCCGCGGCGCTGGGCTGGCGGTGGGCGTTCGCCGCCGGGGCGGCCGTGCTGCTGGCCGTCGCGGTCGGCTTCTGGCGCGCCTCCGGCGAGGGGATGGCCGAGTCCCTGGCGGCGGCCGAGGAGCCCGCCGGGCGCGCGCGCAGCCTGCCCCCGCCGTACTGGTGGTGGTGGGCGACACTCGTCCTGGTCGTCTCCGTCGAGTTCTCGTTCGTCTTCTGGACGGCCGAGGAGCTGCGGGCGGGGGCCGGCGCCGCGCCGGCGGTGGCGGCGGGCTCGGTGGCCGTCTTCGTGCTGGGGATGGCGGCCGGCCGCCTGGCCGGCGGCCGCCTGCTGGACCGGGCGCGGGCGCTCACCATGCTCCGGGCGGGCCTGGCGCTCAGCGTGTGCGGGTTCGTCCTGTTCTGGCTGGCGCGCGACCTCCGGCTGGCCCTGCCCGGGCTGGCGGCCGCCGGCCTCGGGGTGGCGATGCTGTACCCGCTGTCGCTGGCCGGAGCGATCTCGGTCGCGCCGGGCCGCAGCGACCTGGCCACCGGCCGGGCGGCGCTGGGCTCCGGCGTGGCGATCGGCTGCGCCCCGTTCGCGCTGGGCTGGCTGGCCGACGGGTACGGCGTCCACACCGCCTACCTGGTCGTGCCCCTCCTGGCCGCGGCGGCGTGGGCGACGTCGCTGTTCGCCGTCCGGCTGGCCGCGCAGCGCTCCCAGGGGATTCCTAGCTAGACGTCTGACGCGCACTGTGCGCCGGCGATCGGCCGACCGCGCCGCATCTCGAAAGGGCGATTTGTCGACGAATCTCCCATTGGCGGAGCCGGCAGAGGGCGATTCGTGCACAAATCGCCCTTTGGAGCGATGCGCATCAGCCCCCGGGAGGGAGAGGATCTCTGGCTGAGCTAGCGGCGGCGGTCGTCGCGGTCGAGCAGCGTGGCGGCGAGGTGCAGGGCGGCCAGGCAGACCGCGCCCGCGAGGAGGAGGGGCGGCAGCAGCGCCGCGCCCGCCCGCTGCAGCACCAGGCCGATCGCCGCGGGCCCCAGCGCGCCGCCCGAGCCCGCCGCGCCGATCTGGAGCCCGACCACCCGGGCCGCCATGCCCGCGCCGACGCGGCCCGGCGTCAGCGTCACCAGCGCGGGGAAGATCGGGGCCAGGCCCACGCCCGCCAGCACCAGCCCGAACAGGCCGACGGCGGGGATGGGGCTCCACCAGAACAGCGCCATCGCCACCAGGGTCACCGCCACCGAGAGGTGCAGGAGCAGCATCGGCCCGATCCGGCGCGCGACCACGGCGGTGGCCAGGCGGCACGCCGTCAGGCCCGCCCAGTAGCCGGACACGGCCAGGCCGGCGGCCGCCGCCGGGACCCCGCGGGACAGCGTGAGGAAGGTGAACGACCACTGGCCGGCGGACACCTCGAACGCCGTGTAGACGAAGAACAGCGCCAGGCTCGCGCCCACCACGATCCACCGGGTCGAGACCGGCGCCGACGCCTCGGTCCGCTCGCGCCGGCGGCCGCCCCAGACGGGCAGGGTCAGCGCGTACACCACGAGCAGCGCCAGGTCCACCACCAGCATGCCGGCGTAGGGCACGCGCCACGACTGGCCGGCGACGAGGACGGCGGTCATGGCGAGCGGGCCGATCGTCGCCCCGATGCCGTAGCAGCCGTGGATCAGGTTCATCGTCCCCGGCCCGTGCCGGAGCGCGACGTACGCGTTGCCGCCGGCGTCGACGCCGCCGTTCCCAGCCCCGAGCGCGAGCGCGCCCAGGAGCAGCAGCGGCCAGCTCGGCGCCGTCGTGAACGCCAGCATCGCGAGGGCTCCGGCGCATGCGGAGCCCATCAGGACCGCGCCGGTGCCGAAGTGGTCGGACAGGAAGCCGCTGGCGGCGCTGACCGCAAGGTAGCCGCACGTCCCCACCAGCAGGAGCTGGCCGAGCCCGGCCAGCGGCTGGTCGAACGTCGCCCGCATCGACGGCCAGGCGACGCCCAGCAGCCCGTCGGGCAGTCCGAGGGCGACGAAGGCGACCAGGATCACGGGCACGGCCGCCCGGGCGGCAGGCGCTCTCGTCGTTCCTTCCACGTGCTTCAGGTCACATCTCCAGTCCGGCTGGGCCGGCGACCGGCCGCACGTAGTATCCGGCCAACCCGGTCTCCGGTTCCGGTGAGCCGCGCTTGACCCTGCCCCAGGGGCAGGCTCCAGAGTCGTCCGGGTCGCAACCCGAATCACCGGACTGGAGGTCCCGACGATGTTCGACATCAAGACGCGTGAGGTGCCTGAGCAGCTCGTGGTCACCGAGCAGCGGACCGTGACGCAGAAGGAGCTGGAGGAGTGGCTGCCCGGCGCCATGGGCCGGGTCCACCGCGAGGCGGGGGGCTTCGGCGGCGTGCGCGGCTCGAGCTCGATGCCGTGGCTGCTGCGCGAGGGACGGCCCGACGAGCCGGTGTTCATCGTCTTCTACGAGGGCAACCCCAACGAGGGTCCCGTCCCGGTCGAGTGCTGCGCGCCGGTCGATCCCGCCCAGGAGGAGTCCGCGGACGCGCCCATGCGGCGCGTGCCCGCACACCGCGAGGCGTACATCAGGATGCGGAAGGAGCAGATCGAGCCCGAGACGCTCGGCTCGGCCTACATGGCCGTCGAGCGGTGGATCGGCGAGCAGGGCCTGGAGGTCGCCGCCGCCCCGCGCGAGGTGTACTACACCGACTTCTTCGGCGCCGCCCCGACCGACGACGTGTTCGACGTGGCCTTCCCGTACCGGTAGACCATCGGCTGGTGGACCGCCTCCTCGGCACCGGCGCGTTCGCGCGCCGGTCGCGGCTCTCGATGAAGGCGCTGCGGCTGTACGACCGGCTGGGCCTGCTGACGCCCGCCCACGTCGACCGCGACAGCCACCACCGCCGGTATCGGGAGAGCCAGCTGGAGACGGCGCGCCTGATCCTGCACCTGCGCCGGCTGGACATGCCGCTGGCGCAGGT
>Ga0066903_100005754_pt1 | contig 10835 bp, 12 predicted proteins | sample PanSoiMetaGPlot1_FD_67491 | JGI IMG/M metagenome (GOLD analysis project Ga0066903, IMG submission 67491) | Tropical forest soil microbial communities from Panama analyzed to predict greenhouse gas emissions - Panama Soil - Plot 1 (version 2) | ecosystem: Environmental > Terrestrial > Soil >...
CTCCTGCTGGCGCACCACTCGCCGGATCTTCCATCTGACACCGTGAAAGCACCTCCAAGAAAGAACGTCGATACTGTGGGCATGCGCGAGACGCACATCGGCCGCCGCACATTTCTCGCGGTGGTGGGACTCGGGGTGCTGGGCATGGCATTCGGCACCCGCTTCTCGCAGGTGGCATCCCCGATCGGCGCCGTCGTGCCGCAGGGCATCAAGGACCTCGTGCCAACCGACGGCTGGCGGATCTACGCGATCAACCCGCCCTGGCCGACCTTCCACCCGGGCAGCTGGCGGCTCGAGGTGGGCGGCGAGGTCGAGCAGCCGCTGTCGCTGAGCTGGGACGAGTTCACGGCGCTGCCCAGCGAGTCGCAGATCACCGACTTCCACTGCGTGACCGGCTGGTCGGTCAGCTCGGTGCACTGGCAGGGTGTGCGGCTGCAGACGCTGTGGGACATGGCCAAGCCGACCGCGCAGGCCCGGGTCGCCAACTTCGTCTCGATGGAGCAGCCCTACATCGACACGCTGACGATGCGCCAGACCACGATGCCGCAGGTGATGCTGGCCCACACCATGAACGGCCAGCCGCTGAGCCGCGCCCACGGCGCGCCGGTGCGGCTCGTGATCCCCGAGATGTACGGCTACAAGAACGTCAAGTGGCTGACCAAGATCGAGCTGACAGCCGAACTGCAGCCGGGCTTCTGGGAGCAGAACGGGTACGACGTGGATGCGTGGGTTGGACGCTCCAACGGTTACTGAAACCCCTCCCAGCGAGTACGTCACCCGCTTCAGCGCGAACGAGCGGGCCCTGCACTGGCTGCTGGCCGTGACCTTCCTCGCCATGCTCGGCACCGGGCTGATCCTCTACCTGCCCTCGCTGGCCCAGCTGGCCGCCGACCGGCGCCTGTGGAAGACGATCCACCTGGGCGCGGCGATCGGGTTCTGGGCCGGGGCCATCGTGATGGTGCTGGGCTCGTGGGGTGAGGCGCGCACGACGGCGCGCCAGATCGACACGTTCGACGACGACGACCGCGAGTGGCTGAAGTGGGCCGTGCGGCGCGGCCGGCCCGAGCCGCCGCAGGGCCGCTTCAACGCCGGGCAGAAGCTGAACACGGCCATCATCGCCGGCCTGCTGGTGGTGTTCACGATCTCGGGCACGGTGATGTACCTGCAGGAGACGAACGCCCGCTTCCGCGGCGTGACCAGCGCGATCCAGGTGCACGACTGGGCCACCTACATCGCCATCCCGCTGGTGCTCGGCCACCTCTACCTGGCCCTGCTCAACCCCTCCAGCCGCCACTCCCTGCGTGGCATGGTTCGGGGATCGGTGCGGCGCGACTGGGCGCGGCGCCACCATCCCAAGTGGGAGGAGCAGGTCTGAACATCAGGGTGCTGGGGTCGAGCAGCTCGTGGCCGATCCCGCGACTGGGGTGTGACTGCGAGCAGTGCACCTCCGACGATCCGCGCGACGCGCGGCTGCGCTCCAGCGTGCTGCTGGACGGGCGCGTGCTGCTCGATGCCGGGCCCGACGTCTATGCGCAGCTGCGCCGGGCCGGCGCAGTGCCCGAGCAGGTGCTGCTCACGCACGGCCACTACGACCACATGCTGGGCCTGCACGACCTGGCCAAGCTGGGCCGGGTGCCGCTGCACTGTACGCGCGAGACCGAGCAGAGCCTGCGCGTGATCTACCCGCGGCTCGAGTTCCGGGTGTTCCACCTCCACCCGGGCGTCCCGATCGACCTGGGCGAGAACCTGACCGCGACGGCATTCGACGTCGACCACTCGGCCCGCCAGCGCACCGTCGGCTACCGCATCACCGGGGCCGCCGGCGAGGTGCTCGTCTACATCCCGGACACCGGCGGCGTGCCCAACTCGAAGCTGGCACGGGACGCCGACCTGCTGATGCTCGACGGCTCCACCCGCGGCCGCCCGGCGAAGGGCCACCTCTCGATCGAGGCCGGGATGGACGCCGCCCGCGCCCTGCGCGCGAAGCGCACGCTGTTCACCCACATCGGCCACCGCACCGGCACGCACGCCGAGCTGGAGGAGTGGCTACCCGACGGGTTCGGCGTCGCGTTCGACGAGCTTGTGATCGAGCTCGGGGCCTGAGCCGCGCCGCCGAGGTACCCTCCGCTCATGTCCACGAAGGAACGTGCCAGGCGACGCCGCAAGCAGCGCGCCCTCGTCGTCGGGGCCGCGGTGGTGGCCACCGAGGCCCTGATCCTGCGCAAGCGCACCGGCCGCTTCGCTGGGAACGTGGTCGTGCGCTGCCGCGAGGGCCACACGTTCACGACGCTGTGGATCCCGGGCGCCTCGGTCAAGGCCGTGCGGCTGGGCTGGTGGCGGGTGCAGCGCTGCCCGGTCGGCCACCACTGGTCGATCGTGACGCCGGTCGACGACGCGCAGCTCGACGAGGCGGAGCGGCAGGCCGCGCGCGCCACGCACGACCTGCCTGTGCCCTGACCGGCGGGCGCTAGGCCAGACGGGCTGGCAGCACGCCCTCGAGCACGAGCAGGTGCTCCTTCACGTCGAGCCCGCCGCCGTACCCGGTGAGGCTGCCGTTCGAGCCGATCACGCGGTGGCAGGGAACCACCACCGGGATCGGGTTGGAGCCCAGCGCCGTGCCGGCCGCGCGCATCGCCCGCTCGTTGCCGGCCAGCGTCGCCATCTGACGGTAGGTGAGCGTGTGCCCGTAGGGGATCTGGGCCGTCTGCTCGAGCACCCGCAGCCGGAAGTCGCTGCGCACGAGCGCCCAGTCGAGCGGCAGCTCGAAGTCGGTGCGCTTGCCCTCGAAGTACTCGTCCAGCTCACGGCGTACCTCGTCCAGCCGGCCCGGCGCCTCCAGCACCCGCGGCGAGACCCGCGTGGCCAGCTCGTCGAGCACCTCGTTCTCGTCCTCGCGCGGGAAGCTCACCCGCACCAGGCCCTTCGGCGTCGAGGCCACGGTCAGCCGTCCGATCGGGCTGTCGACATGCGCGTATGCCACGTCGATCAGCCCCTCCGCCTCAGCCCGGCGGATGAGCTCAGCGATGCGATCGCTCACGTCCCCACCCCTCTCTGATCGTCGTCAAACCCGCCCGCACGTTCTGCCGCGCGGCCGGCTCGGTGCACCCGATCGCCATGCCGATCGCGGCGTAGTCGAGGTCGCCGGCAAAGCGCAGGAAGACGGCAGCGCGCTGCTTCTCGGGCAGCCCGCGCACCGCCCGCCAGAGCTCGGGCTCGGCCTCCGGCGTGGGCATGCCGTCGTGCGTCGGGTGTTCGGGCAGCTCCTCCACCGGCAATGGCCGCCGACCCCGCGCCCGGTGCGCATCGATCGCCTTGTTGTGGGCGATCGTGAGCAGCCAGCCGCGCAGGTTGGATCCATCCTTCAGCGCCGGATAGGCCCGCAGCGCGGAGAGAAATGTCTACTGGAAGCAGTCCTCGGCGTCGTTGCGGCCGACCTCGGCCCGCAGGTAGCGGAGCACGTCGTTCGCATGACGGTCGAGCAGCGTCTGAAAGGGCGGCAGTGGAAGTCGCACACCCGATGAACGCGACGACGCCACTGTTCGTGAGATCCGCGAGCCCTAGATCGGCTGCAGCTCGGGGGCGTACCGGCGCTCCCACTCCTCGGCATCGCTCGAGAAGTAGACCAGCCGCGTCTTCTTCCACTCCTTGGTGGAGTAGAGCACGACCCGCTCGGACAGCCCGGTCTCGTCCGCGATCGCGTCCAGCACGTCCTCGCACTCCTGCTTCGTGCGGCCGTGCGTCATCGAGAACAGGTTGTAGGGCCAGTCGGGGTAGGTCGGCCGCTGGTAGCAGTGCGAGACGCCGCGGAACGCGGCCATCGCCGCGCCCACCTCCTCGACCCGCTCCTCGGGCACCTTCCAGACGCCCATGCCGTTGTAGACGAACCCGGCCGAGCGGTGGTAGAGCACGGCGGCGAAGCGGCGCATCTGGCCGGTCGCCTGGAGGTGCTCGGCCCGCGCCAGCAGCTCGGGCACGCTCAGGCCCGCCCGCGCGGCGGGGCCGGCAAACGGCTCCGAGACGGTGCGCAGGTCGCCCTGCAGGGCGCGAATCGCGGCGATGTCGTCGTCGCCCAGCGCCTCGGGCGCGGGCGTCGGCAGCAGCGGCTCGCGCTTCGCCTTCTTGGCGGCCGGGTCGCGTCCGCCCTTCACGTCGAGGTCGACGCCGATCTTGAAGAACTTCAGCGCCGGCAGCGGCCGGATCACGTCCACCTCGGCCAGCTCGCCCAGCAGCTCGATCGTGCGCTCAAGGCCCAGTGCGGAGTTGGGCGGCACGCCCACCGTGAACCAGATGTTGAACTCGTGCCGGCGCTCGTAGTTGTGGGTCACGCCGGGGTGCGTGTTGATCACCTCGGCTGCGGAGTCGGCATGCTCCGGGCTGGTGCGGGCCGCCACCAGGCTGGACACGTAGCCCAGCCGGCGGGTGTCGAAGATCGCCGAGATCTGACGGATGATGCGCTCCTCGCGCAGCCGCGTCACCCGCTCGAGCACCTCCTGCTCGCTCGCCTCGAGCCGCTCGCCGAGGGCGGCGAAGGGGCGCTCGACCAGCGGGAACTCGTTCTGGATCAGATCGCAGAGGCGCTTGTCGGCGGCATCCATGGCCGAAGCATACGTGGGTACGGCCGCGGAACGGCGCGGCGAGATGGTCGCTTCCACGGGATCCGTGGCTTTGGGACGCAGGACGGGGTGTTCCAGCCGACGGGATCGACCGAAGGGCAGGCTGGTTCATGCCTGTTCAAGGGCGAGCATGGCGGCTGGGGCGGCCTGGACCAGTCCCGGAGCCGCGTAGCTCGTGGAATCGATCATCTAATCTCACGGTCGTGCTGCGCTCCTGCGCACCCATCCTGGCGAGCGCGCTGCTGCTGGCGGCCGGCGGCTGCGGCGGCGGCGAAACCTCAGCCACCCACAGCCGCGAGATGTACATGCAGCGCTGTGCCAGCTGCCACGGCATCTCGGCCGACGCCGCCCCGCCGCTTGCCGCCGCACCCAACATCCTGGCCGGCGGCTACGAGGTTGAGCAGGTGCGACGGGCGATCATCGACGGCCGCTCCGGCATGCCCAAGGGCCTGCTCGGCGGCCACGACGTGGACGACATCGCGGCCTACATCGCAGGCAAGGGCGGCGGGTGAGGCGGGCGCCGCTCGACTCCGCCGCGGTGCAGGCGGTGGCGATGGATCTCGACCGCACCATCCTCGGCCAAAGCCTGGAGCTGACCGACCGCCTGGTCAGCGGCGTGGCCGCCGTGCGCGACACCGGCATCGAACCGATCATCGCCACCGGCCGCATGCTCCGCTCGAGCCTGCCCTACGCCAAGCGGCTGGGCATCACTGCCCCGGTCGTCTGCTACCAGGGCGCTCTGGTGGCGGACCCGGTTACGGGCGAGTGGCTGTTCCACGACCCGCTGCCGGTACCCGTCGCCCGCGACGTGATCCGCCGCGTCGAGGCCGCGGGCCATCACGTCAACGTCTACGTCGATGACCAGCTCTACGTCGGGAACCTCAACGAGGAGGCACTCGAGTACGCCCGCCACTCGCGGCTCGACCCGGTCGTCGTCGACGACCTGCCCGACTGGCTGGAGGAGCCGACCACCAAACTGGTGGTGGTGGGTGAGCCGGCCGCCCTCGACGACCTGGCCGACGAGCTGCGCAGCACCTACGGCGGCACGCTCTTCATCGTCAAGTCGCTGCCCCACTTCCTCGAGATTGCCCAGCCCGGCGTCTCCAAGGGCAGCGGCCTGCACTTCGTGTGCACACGGCTCGGCATCCCGCCCGGGCAGGTGATCGGGTTCGGCGACGGCGCCAACGACGTCGAGCTGCTGGAGGAGGCCGGCTGGGGCGTGGCCGTGGCAGACGCCGACGCCTCGCTGCTGCGGATCGCCGACCAGGTCGTGCCCAGCGTGCTGGAGGACGGCGTGGCCGATTTCCTGCATGCCCTCGCGCTGGAGCGGCGAGTAGACTCGGCCGCGGGATGATCGACGCCAAGCTGATCCGGTCCGACCCCGACGGGGTGCGCGCCGCGCTCGCCCGGCGCGGCGCCGGCGAGGCCGTGGACGCCTTCCTGGAGCTCGACACCGACCGGCGGCGGCTGCTCAGCGAGGTCGAGCAGGCCCGGGCCGAGGCCAATGCGGCCGCCAAGGAGATCGGCAAGGTCAAGGCGCAGGGCGGTGACGCCTCCGCGGCGATCGCGCGCCAGGCCGAGCTCAAGCGCGCGCTGGGGGACGAGGAGCAGCAGCTGGCCGCGGTCGACGCTCGCATCACCGAGCTGCTGCTGGCCACGCCGAACCTGCCCGACGAGACGGCCGCCGACGGCATGGCCGAGGAGGACTCGGCCACCCTCAAGACGTATGGCGAGAAGCCCGACTTCGGCTTCGAGCCGCGCGACCACCTGGCCCTGGCCGGGCCGGAGGGGCTGGGCCTGATCGACATGGAGTCGGCCGGCCGGGTGTCGGGCAGCCGCTTCCACTACCTGTTGGGCGACCTGGTGCGGCTCGAGTTCGCGCTGGTGCAGTGGGCGCTGGACAAGCTGGTCGGCTACGGCTTCACGCCCGTGATCCCGCCGGTGCTCGTGCGCGAGGAGGCGATGGTCGGCACCGGCATGTTCCCGGAGGCGCGGGCCCAGGTCTACGCGCTGGGCAGCGACGAGCTGTTCCTGGTCGGCACGGCCGAGGTGCCGCTGGCCTCGATGCACCAGGATCGGATCTTCCAGCCCGAGGAGCTGCCGCTGCACTACGTCGGCTTCTCGACCTGCTTCCGGCGCGAGGCCGGCGCGGCCGGCAAGGACACGCGCGGCATCTTCCGCGTGCACCAGTTCGACAAGCTCGAGATCTTCGTCTATTGCCAGCCCGAGGAGTCGAACGCCGAGCACGAGCGAATCCTCGCCATCGAGGAGGAGATCGCCCAGCAGCTCGGCCTCCACTACCAGGTGCAGAACATCGCCGTGGGCGACCTGGGCGCGCCGGCCGCCAAGAAGTACGACATCGAGGTGTGGCTGCCCGGCCAGGAGCGCTACCGCGAGCTGACCTCGTGCTCGAACTGCACCGACTACCAGGCCCGCCGCCTCGGCATCCGCGTCAAGGCGGACAAGGGCACGCGCCACATCCACATGCTGAACGGCACGGCGGTCACCTCGAGCCGCACGCTGCTAGCCCTGATCGAGTACGGCCAGCAAGCCGACGGCTCGATCGCCACGCCCGAGGTGCTACACCGCTTCGGCGCGCCGGCGCTGATTGCGGCTGGCTGAACCCGGCCTAGCGCGGACCGAAGCCCGGCCGGGAGAGATCCAGCTCGAGCGGGCTGGCGGGAAGCTTTGCGGGCGTCTCGGGCAGGTTGAACTCGCGCGGGGCGACGTCGTTGCTGGCGTCGGGGTGGAAGTGGGCGGCCAGCGTCTGGATGTGGCCGCGGCCCACGCTCAGCTCGGTCTGGCCGCCGCCGTACGCGCCGATGCCGTTGGCTGCGAGATGGTCGTACAGCCCGAACAGCGTCTCCAGGCTGCCGGAGCGCGAGGGCTTGACGTTGATCACCTTCGGCGGGAAGGGCAGCTTCTGAACGTCGCCGACCGTGTGGATCACGGCGTCCCAGGTGACACGGTCGCGGTGCGGCGCCAGGATCGCATCGGTCTCGGGCGTCAGCGCCGGGTCCTCGATCAGGGCGTACGGGAAGGCCTCGACCACGCGCCGGTACAGGTCGGGGTCGGCGGGCTGGTCGACGGTGGTGCCGTGGTACGCGCCCTTCAGGTCAATTGCCTCGACCCGGTCGAGCGAGACCAGGTCGGCGATCAGCTCGTCCGTCCACTCCGAGGTGGCGTCCAGCTTGAGGCCCACGTCGGGGGCGGCGGCCATCCGCCGCTTCACGGGCTCGATCGACGGCGGCTTGCCCAGGCCCAGCGAGGCAACGAACCGCACCGGTTGCGGCTCACGGCCGACCGCGTCGCCCAACGAGAGGCCGGACTGGAGCAGGGCGAGATCCAGCGCCGCGCTCTCCACCGCCCAGCGCCGGTAGTCGGTGTACGCGAGCATGGTCGGCGGCGCGCCCTCGAACAGGTCGATGCTCTCGAGCAGCGCCGAGAACGAGCGCAGCGTGTGGCTGCCTGTCAGCGGCAGGCCCGGTAACCGCTCCTGGAAGGGCGGGTGCAGGGCCGGGTCGTAGGTGACGTCCTCGCCGCGCCCGCTGTGGCCGCCGCCGCTCAGCTCGACAACGGTGGTCGCCCGCGTCCACTGGCCGAGTGCCTGGGAGAGTGCCTCGCAGCCGACCTGGTCGACCTGCAGAGGCAGGTCGGCGATGCGCTCGAAGGTCGACATGGAGCTCTACCCTATCCGCGGTGGAGCAGGAACGAGAAATCCCGCGGGTCACGCTGTACGAGGCGGCGGGTGGGATGCCGTTCTTCGAGCGGCTGGTCGACCGCTTCTACGACGGCGTGGCCGGCGACACGCAGCTGCTCGCGCTCTACCCCGAGCCGGGCGACCTGGCACCGGCGCGGCGCCGGCTGACGCTGTTCCTGGCCCAGTACTGGGGCGGCCCGACCACCTACAGCGAGGAGCGCGGCCATCCGCGCCTGCGCATGCGCCACCATCCATTCGCGATCGGCGAGGCCGAGCGCGACCTGTGGCTGACCCACATGCGGGCGGCGGTGGCGGAGACCGCGCCGCATCCCGCGGTCGAGCAGGCGCTGCTCGACTACTTCGCCTCGGCCGCCGAGGCGATGCGCAACCGCTAGATGGTTGGTTCGACGGGATCCGTGGTTCGTGCGCGCAGGACAGGGTGTTCCAGACGACGGGAGCGGCCGAAGGGCAGGCCGGGTAAGGCCTGTTCAAGGCCGATCGTGACGTCTGGGGCGGCCTGGACAAGCTCCCGAGCCGCGCAGCTCGTTGAATCAATCATCTTGCCTACTTGGTGGCCTGCAGGGCCGCGTCAACCAGGGCCGCGAAGGCGTGGCGCAGGGGCAGCGCCGCGTCGCTCGGCAGCCGGTCCGCACATTCGACGTACAGGTTGCCGATCGACTCGCTCTTCGTGCAGCCGACGGGCAGCTTGACCAGCGAGGCGGCATCCGGGGCGGGACGGTTCCAGACAATGATCAGCACGCGCGAGGTGCCTTTCACACGGTACGCGGCCGCCACCTTGCGGTCGACAACGTCAAACCGCGGCGAGATGGTCGTGGCCGGCACGACCGCCACTCCCTGGTCCTTGAGCGCGCTGCGCAGGTCGGCATCGGACATGCTGAGCGTGCTCGTCTGCCCGGCCGGCAACAGGGTCAGCTCCCGGGGGTGGGTCGTGCCCCTCCCGGATGACGGATGGCGCACCGCCATCACGATCATGACCACGGCCACCACGGCCGCGCAGAACGCGAGGATGGCCACGACACGCATGACGACCCGTCCCCTCATCACTCGATCGTACACTCGAAAATACCTGCACGTGCAGAAGTCTTCGGGAGCAGTGGAGCCGGTGCTGCCATACTTCGCGCGCGATGGAACGGCCACGACCCGTCACCGACCTGGACTGGGACTCGGCCCGCGCCCGGGCGCTAACCGAGCGGATGCTGGACGTGTGGGCCGACCTGCTCGACCGGCTGCCCGAGCTGCCGGCGACGCGCGCCGAGAACGCGGCCGATGTGGCGCCACGCATGGCGTTCGAGATCCCCGAGGCACCGATGAGCGACGAGCGGATCGATGAGCTGGTGCGGCGGCTGGTGTTCGAGCACTCGTCGTATCCCGGGCACTCCGGGTTCATGGCATACGTCTCGGGCGCCGGCACCGTGCCTGGCGTGGCCGCTGACCTGCTCGCCTCCGGGCTCAACCCCAACAGCGGCGGCTGGGTGCTGTCGCCGGCAGCAACGGAGCTCGAGCTGCACCTGATGAACTGGCTGGCCCGGTTCTTCGGGCTGCCCGAGGGCTCGGGCGGGCTGATGACAAGCGGCGGCGCGGCTTCCAACATGACCGCGTTGAAGGCGGCCCGCGACGCGCTCGGGGGCGACGACGTGCGCGGCCGGGGATTGAGCGGACAGCCGCTGACGATCTACGCCTCCCAGGAGGCCCACGCTACCATCGACGAGGCGGCCGACCTGTTCGGGCTCGGCGAGCAGGCGGTGCGCAAGATCGCCACCGACGACAGCCTGCGCATGCGCATCGACGAGCTCGAGCGCGCGATGGAGGCCGACGTGGCCGCGGGGGCCCGCCCGATCGCCGTCGTCGCCAGCGCGGGCACCACCGCCACCGGCGCGATCGACCCCCTGGTCGAGGCCGCCGACGTGGCCGACCAGCACGGCGCCTGGTACCACGTCGATGCGGCCTACGGCGGCGCCGCCATGTTCGCGCCGGAGCTGCGGCCGCTGATGCGCGGCATCGAGCGCGCCGATTCGATTGCCTTCGATCCCCACAAGTGGCTGTACACACCGCAGCCCAGCGCCTGCCTGCTGGTGCGTGAGCCGGGGCGGCTGGTGCGCAGCTTCAGCATCGACGCAGCGTATGTGTACGAGGACCGCGAGCTGACGGGGGCCGGCGTCAACATCGGCGAGCTGGGGACGCAGTGGTCGCGCTCGTTCATGGCGCTGAAGGTGTGGATGTCGCTCGCCGCGCACGGGCTCGAGGCCTACGGCCGGCGGATCGCGCACGATGTCGAGCTGGCCAGATACCTGGCAGCCGAGGCCGAGCGGCGCGACGAGCTGGAATCGACGGCGCCGGTCACGATCTCGACGGCATGCTTCCGCTACTTGCCGCCCGACCTGCCCGAGGGCGAGGAGGGTGGCCGCTACGCCGACCTGGTCAACGAGCGGCTGATGGCCGCGATCCGCCGCGAGGGCCGCACGTTCCCCTCGAACGCAACCCTGAACGGGCGGTACTGTCTG
>Ga0066903_100005755_pt1 | contig 10834 bp, 10 predicted proteins | sample PanSoiMetaGPlot1_FD_67491 | JGI IMG/M metagenome (GOLD analysis project Ga0066903, IMG submission 67491) | Tropical forest soil microbial communities from Panama analyzed to predict greenhouse gas emissions - Panama Soil - Plot 1 (version 2) | ecosystem: Environmental > Terrestrial > Soil >...
TAAACAATGAGCGTCCGGTCCTCCCCGCCTTCCGCTTCCTGGGGACGCATGAGATGGTGTGTCCAAAAACCGGCAAGTTAAGGAGCGCACATGTCAAACGTTACGGTGCTTTGTGCCGTGGGCGACGGCGGTGGACGGCGGCCGAGAAGCTGCGGCTTGTTGCGGATAGCCTGTCGGGGGTTGAGCCGAGCTTGCGCAACGATAAGGTGGACAGAAGCGGAAGATGTGAGCCACTCGTGAATCGCAGCAATCGTCTATGAATATCTGCGAAAAATGCTGCACCGTGTCCTGAACGCAACACGCCTGGAAAAATCCTCCTTCTCCGCCGCGATTGATTATCAGTGCGCCTCGTTCATGTTACACATCGGGCGGACCGGGGGTGAAATGAACAGCTGGTGCAGCCTATGGTTTGCATTCGCATGCGCCGCAGCAGGTATGTTGGCGGGCTGTTCCTCCCTGCCGGTCGCTGGGCCGGTAAGTTCGGACATCAAATACGGGCAGTACGACCCTGACAGCCTCCCCTATGGGCTGGTTCGAGTAACACCGCGCACGGTTGAGGTGTTGGCGGCGCACGCTCCTCGGATCGCGGGTGAATTCGCCGATCGGCGCGGCCCGCTGAGCATCCGTTTCGGCGTTGGCGATGTGCTCAGCATAACGATCTTCGAAGCGGGTGCCGGCGGCCTCTTCATCCCCCTGGAAACCACAATCCGAACAGGCAATTACGTGACGCTTCCGAACCAAGAAGTCGACGCCCAGGGCAACATTTCGGTCCCTTACGCAGGTTCGATTCGCGCTCAAGGACGTACCGCGATTGAATTGCAGGCCGCAATCGTCGAGGCTTTGAAAGATCAAGCTTTAAAACCGCAGGCGGTGGCATCTTTGGTATCCCAGCGCGCGACTTCATTTTCGGTGCTCGGTGACGTGCGAACGGCCGGTAGATATCCGGCTCTCCCCAGCGGCGAACGTCTGCTTGACGCGATGGCCCGTGCCGGCGGCATAAGCTTTCCGGGCAACGAATCCTGGATCGTATTCGAGCGCGACAAACGGCGGGCGCTTGTTCCATTTGGTGCGATTGTAGCCGACCCGGCCAACAATATCTTCGTGCGCCCTAACGACATCATCTACGTTTATCACGAGCCGCAGACCTTCCTTGCCTTCGGCGCATCCGGGCGACAAGGGCAGTTCCCCTTCGAAGCCTGGCATATTTCCCTGGCGGAAGCGGTCGCCAAGGCCAATGGTCTTCTTGATATCGCAGCCGATCCCGGGGCGGTGTTTCTTTATCGAGGCGAACCGCGCCATGTCGCGAAGGAGCTTGGTGTCGATGTATCAAGGTTCAATGGACCCATCGTACCGGTCATCTACAATATGAATCTGCGAGATCCGGCCGGCTATTTTCTCGCTTCAAAATTCGAGATGCGCAACAAAGATGTCGTTTATGTCTCCAACGCCCCCTCCGTCGAAACCAGCAAGTTCTTGACTTATGTGAGATTAATCATTGACACGGCCAACGATCCGATTACCACGGCCATCAATTTCTACGCGCTCAAGGCTGCAACCCACGGAGCCACACCCGCCGTCCTCGTGGGGTCCACGCCGGTGGCGCCCGCTGCCGTTCCGTAACTCCTGACCGCGGTACCGAAATTATCACACCATTCATTTGGCTTGAAAACACAATAGAAATCAGAGGGTTGGCCTGGCGGCTGCATAATTCACTTTGTGTCCAGAATCGGACTCGTTGCCAATTTTTCAACAAACGTGCACTCACGATGCCGCGCTTGCCGCCCGACGGTACCGAATTAGCCCGTCGGCCGGCGACGTTTGATTCGGCATTTGCTATGGCCTGAAGTCATTTGGTGTGCTATTTATGTTATGATATGTTATGTAACATCATTTTGAGCGCCGCCCATGTCTGCAAAAACAGTGATCGTTGCCCCGGAAATCAGCCCGCCAATTGGTGTAGCCGAGCGAGACTTGCGGGCTGGTTATCTGGCTCGTCCTGCTCAGCTCACGGTCGTCGTGCCAACCTTCAATGAACGCGACAACATTGCGCTCCTCGTAGATCGCCTCAATATCGTGCTTGCTGGCATCGACTGGGAGGTGGTTTTTGTTGATGACGACTCACCGGACGGAACGGCAGCACATATTCGCGATATTGCGCAGACCAATGCGCGGGTGCGTTGTATAAAGCGGATCGGTCGACGCGGTCTGAGCACCGCGTGCATGGAAGGCATTCTGGCTTCCTGCGCGCCCTATGTGGCCGTGATGGATGCCGACCTCCAGCATGACGAGCGGATGCTGCCGGAGATGCTCGACTTGCTCAGAAAGAAGCGGTGCGACCTGGTGGTGGGCAGCCGATACGCCGCCGGCGGCGGACTGGGCAACTGGGACAGCAAGCGCGCAAAAATCAGTGCACTGGGCAATCGATTGAGCCGGCTCATATGCAAGGTCGACATCGCCGATCCGATGAGCGGATTTTTCATGCTGAGGCGGCCGGCATTCGATGCTGCAGTCGGCAAAATGTCCGGCCAAGGCTTCAAGATTTTACTTGATCTGCTGGCGTCCTCACCCCAGCCCATCAAACTTCAAGAGGTTCCCTATCAATTTGGAACCCGTCGCTTCGGAGAGAGTAAACTCGACACGTTGGTAGCCTGGCAGTTCATCTTGTTGATTGCAGACAAGCTGGTCGGGCATATTGTGCCGGTCCGGTTTGCATTTTTCGCGCTCATAGGTGGCTTGGGTGTCTTCGTTCATTTCGCCGTTCTATGGTACTGCTTTAAGGTCGCGCTCGTGCCGTTCGACTATTCGCAGTCCGCAGCCACCTTCGTTGCGATGACGTCGAATTTCTTCCTAAATAACTTGTTCACGTATCGTGACATCCGGCTTCGAGGGTGGCGTATATTCCGCGGCCTGCTGTCTTTCTACTGCATCTGTGCGGTCGGTGCGGTGGCTAATGTGGGAATTGCCTCGTACGTTTTTGCCACCAATCAGAAATGGTGGCTTGCAGGGTTGGTAGGCGTAATGATCGGAGCGGTTTGGAATTACGCCGTTTCATCGGTCTTTATCTGGAAGCGGTGATAGCTCAATTATGCACCAGGTCTATTTCGAGGACCCGGGGGCGCCCCGCTTGCGGCCGGACAGCAGCCGATTTCGTGCTTCATGAGCGGATCATCGGCCCGTAGATCCGCAGGGAGATCCCAGGCCAGGAATGCGTGTCCTGGATCCGACGCAACCTGTCCAAGGTTGTTTGAAGAATGTGGTCCGGGTCGGCTTCCCACATGCGATACTGGATCAGCCAAACGCTGGTCTCGGGTTGCCTGACCACTCGTTCCAGTTCGGCAACCGTGTTGTTGAGATTGTGAGCAACCTGTTTGCTGCTCGGCTCTACATACAGCATCTGGTCGGGGATGCGCGCTCCATAGTACTGGAGCACAGTCAACATGCGGATGTTTCCGACAACCAGGACATTGTTGGGCTCGAAGTCGGTGCTTAGCATCCGCGCGACCGGTCGCAGATCTTCGCGCGCATAGTTGGGATTCCAATAGAGATTGAAGAGCGAGATCGCCGTAAGGGCCACGAATGCCATCACCGCCCCAAGCGCTGCTCCGCCCGAACGCAGGATCGAAGCGACGCCAGCTGCTAGAACAATCAGCAGAGGCGGAAGGGAAGCAATGACGTACCGCGGATTGTAACTGACGTTGGTGATCTGTGTTAAAAGGATAGCTAGGAGAACTGGGACAATTATCCAGATGGCGCACCATATACCGGCCTGCCAAGTTTCCTTTTTCAGGATTTCGATCAGGCCACGGTAGATCAAATAGGCAACACAGAGAGCAGCCACGCCGACCAAAACCCCCTGGTATGACAGCAGCGGAGCTATCCCTGTTTCGCGAATTTCGGCGATCGAAGGACCGAGTGTTGGCCCAAACGAGAACGAGAAGAGCGTGTAGGGAACCCACAACGCAAACATTGGCTTCGGTGCGCCGGCGGCTGCGTTTAGATGCTCAGGTGTGAGATATATCCAATACAAGAAAAAACTGAGAGCCAAAACTTGTGCTGACGCCCACCACCAGAATCGAGCGCTGAACAGCCCTAATCGGCCGGTCAAATAAACGCCAAACGCGAAGATCACCAATGCCATGAAATGGTGAGTATAGAGGCCCAGAATGCTGACGCTGGCGAGCGATATCCAGAGTGCAGGGCCAATCGGACGTTGCGCTGCTCTCCAGTTCAGCGCGACGAACGCGACGGAAAAAAACAAATATAGAGAATACATGCGCGCTTCCTGGCTGTACCAGATGGCGTAGGGGCAGCAGCACATCATCAGACTGCCGATCGCCGCAAGCCGGCTATCGCGGAACATGTCATAAATTATCCAGCCGAAAACAGGCACGACTGCAGCGCCGAAAATCACCGATGGCATCCGCGCGACGGACTCTGTGGGAGGGCTCGCAAGTGTCACAAGCCAAATCAGGATGGAGTGCAAAGGCGCGATATGATCGACAACAGCAAGCTTCGTTATCCCTCCATTGCCGAAAGCCGCCGCATCCAACAACGAAGCGACTTCATCCATCCAAAGGCACTGTCTGTCCAAACCGTAGGACCGAAGAAACAATCCAGTCGCCGTAGCGAACGGCAATAGGATGATCAGGCTGAACCATTTCTCGTCTCGCACTGCCTTTACCGGATGGGCTCGCTGAAGAGAGACGAAAGAGCCAAGTTCGTGGCGCGGCATTCGAGTGGTCCCAAACCTAGAGCGGATTCCGGTGGATCGGAAGCGGTTCACGGCGCTGCCAACTCTCATGTGTCATCGCCCGCGAAGGCGGGCGACCGAGTAATCCCCGGCGATGCTGTGGAGTACTGGGTCGCCCGCCTTCGCGGGCGATGACACGGCCGTGTGATACCATCTGAACGAAATCCGCTTTAGTCCCCAACAGTTGGCGCGCGATTCAATAGGCGTTCGTGTATGCGGTCTTCGAAAAGAACGTCATGACAATGATTCGGAGATCGAGCCAAAGTGACCAGTTATCGATGTAATACAGATCGTACTCCACTCGCCGCCGCATTTTCTCAAGTGTCTCGGTAGCACCGCGGTAGCCATTGACCTGGGCCCACCCGGTAATCCCTGGCTTCACCACATGCCGGCGCGAGAACACCGAAATCTTGCCCTCGAACATTTTATTGTGGGCAGTCGCGTGCGGGCGTGGACCGACAATCGACATCTCGCCGCGAAGCACGTTGATCAGTTGCGGGAGCTCGTCAATATTGGTGCGCCTCAGGATTGCACCGATGCCCGTGATTCGCGAATCATTTCTCACCGCCTGCACGAATTCGTCATCATCATCGCATTGAGTCATCGATCGAAACTTGAATACATTTATCGTCTCGTTGTTGTAACCATGCCGCGTTTGACGAAACAAGACGGGACCGCGCGAGTCCAGCTTGATGGCGATCGCCACGGCTGCCAGCAGCGGCAAAAGAATCAAAAGGCCTGCCCCGGCGACCAGAATGTCGAACACGCGCTTCGCCGCCTGCTGTAGCCGCGACAGCGGTGGCCGCAATACTTGCACCGTAACGATGTTGCCAAACTCAACGATTTTTGCAGCAGCCAGAAACGCGGCGGCCTCTACCAGAACGATATGCAACCCGGCGGGTAATTCTGACAAAGAATAGACGAGGCCGTTGAACCGCGAGAGGCTGTCGTGCTTTGCCAGAATCAGAATATCGTCGGGCTTAAGGCGGCGGCATCCGTTAATCAACCCGCGGAGTTCCCGCTGCGCGCATTCCGGGGGGTGTTTGTCACCACTCTTGTCGTGCAGAACCGGAAACGGAAATGAGCCGACAGTTTGGATTGCGGTCGCTTTCAGTCGGCTCATAAATTCGGTCCGATCGATCGGGTCCCCGATCAAGACGACCCGCCGCGCGTTCACCAGTCCGGCTGCGATCGAGGATTGCAGTCGCGACTGGGAAAACGCCCGCGAGGCCAGGACAGCGAATTCCACCGTGATGAACTGGAAAATAAAGGTTACACGGGAATAGACGTCGGTGATCTTAAGAAGAAACAGCGTCGAGAGCAGAAAAGAAAATGCGAGCGCGACAGCTCCGAATCCACTGAAAAGAAACGAATGCCGGGATTGCGATTGGCTGCTCTTGTAGTGGCCAGATCCGAGCGCAATCAATCCTACCGTCGCCGCCAGGAAGAGATCAGTAGCGATATAGAGAGGAGAAGAGGGCCATTCGCCCACTATCACCTCATGGTAGATGACGCTCGCCAGGTATGCCGCGCCAAGCACAACAAAAAATTCCTGAATCACGAGCGTTGCAATCGCCACCCACAATGGCTGAGCCCGACGCGGGACACCCATCATTTCCTGACTTGTAAGAGCAGCTGAGGTTGCGGCTTGCCGGCTATTGACCAGAGGCCCGTGGTGCTGCAATGGCATTGCGAGGGACGTCTATGTTCTGAGGCCGCCATTAGGTCGGCCAATAACATACCATAACATTACCAGATAAATGACGCAAGTGTGATGATCGGCGATAGCCAATCAAGTAGGCCAGGTATGGGGGCCGAGTTCGCCGCCCCGATGCCATGTGCCCCAAACCTGCCGGGCCTGGATACGTAGAGTGTGGAAGCGAATCCAGGCTGCGCGCAGCGCCCCTGGCGGCTTGCGTTCACGCATTACCCTAGTGTCGGGCGGTCTTTTGGAGCTTCAGTGCGGGCATAAGATAAGCAACGGTCGCCGCATGACCGGAAGCCTGGAAGCGCCCACATCTCCCAGGATGCTCACCAAGCTGTGCGCGCTGACCAACGGTCGAAGCCATTGTGGTAAGGGACCGGTCGTGTGCTCCGGAGCGTTTTATCGTAGGGTGAACGCGAATTCGTAATATGTTGAATTCATTTCACACTGCCCTTCTGCAATTGTCCTGCCCAGGCGCTCGAATTTCGCGCACAACGGGTAAGCTCTCGGATGCCCCCGCCGCAGCACTCATCCTCTGGTCACAATTGCGTTAACAGAACGGCGTTGCGCACTGTTCGAAGCAGATGCGGTGCGTTGCGCATTGCCCGATATGTCAATTGCTCGAATTAATGATCGCACGCCCTGCTCAGCGCCTTCACCTGTGAAACACTCACAAAATTCGGAGGTCAACGGCGTTTTGATATTCGCTTTCGCCGCTATGTTGCCTTATCGCCCCCTCAAATCGGCCGATTAGTAGTTCCACTGAACCGCGCTCGATCAGCAAACGTGATTCAGGGCAAGCGTGAGAGGACACTGTAATGCGATCTGCGGGCGACGAACGCGTCAAGTTAATTGATCGCAACGATCCCATTGCAGTGCAAAACAAGGAACTTGTCATGCTGAGAAAGCTTTATCAGGTTGAGCATAGCTCTACCCCAGGCGGCGTCGGAGCCTGATTAGTGCCACGCCAACAGAGGCACAACATTCACCGACGTGTGTTCTTGTGATGGATTGACGTGTTCTTGGGGTCAAATTATCATCACTAAGGAAGGATGGGACTATTATGGCGACAAGGCAGAGACACACGGCGTCGGAAATCGCAACAAAGCTTGCTATGGCAGACGACCTGGCAGCCCAGGGAAGGCTGCATAGTGACATCGCCAAATCACTCGGGGTGAGCGTGATGACGTATCATCGCTGGCGAAAAGCCCGCGGAACGCTGCCGCGCCTGACGCCGCGGCCGACAGGTGAAGCCGAACTGACAGGCACTCCGACTGAACGCGAACGTTCAAGCCAGATCAGAGACCTCCAGGTTGAAAATTCACGTCTTCGCCGGTTGGTGGCAGATCTCCTGCTCGAAAAGGTAAGGCTTGAAGAAGAACTCCATGGGGGCATCACCAACCACCGATTGGCTGGGCGCAACTGAGCGCCTGCAGCAACGGCCCACGGAGCAGCTACGCGCTCGCGCAGATATGCTTCATGTGCGAGCCATGCCGAGGCGAAACCTGAAACCCGCCCCGGAGCGCCCTTTGGTAAGGCTCAGGGAGCGCTTCCGGCGAATGGACTAGTTCCCACGCCTTTGAGCGTCGATTCTTGCCGCGCACACGTCAAGCGCGAAAGGCGCTGGGTGCCCTCACTCCCTCCGGCAGCGAGCCGCACGGCTACCCGAGGCACAGTCTCCGTAGTTATATGATAATTTCGTGCCGTGCTTCGAATGTTATATCGCATCGTGACCTGCGAAGCGACTGAGACAACTTAGTCTGACATCGAGGACTTCAGCCGTTCCGTTTGCGGATACGGAATACCAGCACATCGTCGCGGCGCGCCGTGTCCTCGAGTTCATCGCCGGTCTCACGCACCAGGTTAGGAATGTCGATCTCGGCAAGCGGATCGGTGCATTCGACCACCAAGGTCGCGCCAGCTTGCAAACGCGACAGTGCTTTACGGGTACGCAGGGTCGGCAACGGGCATTTGAGCCCGCGGAGATCAATGGTGATTTTATCGGCAGTGTCGGTCATAAGTTCTCGGGATAGTCGGCGTATCGTCCGCCAATCGGAACAGGTGCGTCAAGCATATCCAACCCCTCCTTGACCGCGGCGCCCGGCGCCCGCCACATACCCTACATGGTTCTCCCTCTCGAGCACCGCCAACGGATCAGGCGCCTGACGCCGCTTGAGGATGTCGTGCGCCGGATCGCCGAAAGCGTCCACCCAGTAACGCCGCGCGACATGCGGGCCGCTGCTGCGCTGGGTGCCACTTTGGCGCAGGATGTCGCGGTCGCGGCTCCGCAGCCGGCCACGCCGCTGGCCTTGATCGACGGCTGGGCGGTACGCTCTGAGTTGACCGCCGATGCTGGGGCCTATACGCCCACTGTCCTACCGGGATTGCGCGAAATTGCCGTGGGTGAAGCGTTGCGCGCTGACAACGATGCGGTCGCGCCGCTCGAAGCGGTGACATGGAGTGGTGATAAGGGCAAGATCCACGTGCCGGTGCCGCCCGGCGAGGGTGTGCTGATGCCCGGCACTGATGCGGACAGGGGCGAAGTACTGCGGCAAGCCAACCATCGGTTGCGCGCTATCGATGTGGCGGCCATGCAGGCATTTGGCATCAACGACGCGCGTGTACGCAAGCCTCGTATCCGGGTTGCTCGCACGGGCGGGAGTCACAATGTCATTGCCGCCGCCATTGCGGACTGGCTTGCCTACGCAATTACCGCCGATGGCGGCGAGCCGGTGGCCATAGGGCCGGGCGATGATGTCGAAGCGTTGCTCATCGGCGGCGGGGTGGACGCTGTGGCGATAATCGGCGGCACGGGCTCCGGAGCGCGCGACGATACCGTGCATGCCCTGAGGCGGAGGGGCGCCGTCGAGGTCCATGGCATTGCGGTATCGCCAGGCGAGACCACCGCATTTGGCGTTGCGGATTCCCGGCCGGTGCTGCTGATGCCGGGGCGCCTCGACGCGGCCATGACCGCCTGGCTACTGATTGGCCGGGAGATGCTGACCAGGCTCAGCGGCAGCACTGAGAGCTTATCATTGTACAAAAGCACCTTGATCGGAAAAATCGCCTCGACGATCGGCCTCACCGAGCTTGTCCTGGTGCGCCGGGTCGCGGATGGCGTCACGCCGCTCGCCTTGAAATATCTACCGCTTGCAGCGCTCGCCCAAGCGGACGGGTGGATCGCCATCCCGGCCGCGAGCGAGGGGCTCGCGGCGGGAACCCCGGTCATCGTAAGGCCGCTGCCATGAGTCCGCGGTCATGACTGCAGATCGTGACGCGTTGCACCAGAACGCCGACCTGCTGGCGGCAGTACGCAATGCTGCACGACAGGAGCAGTTTCTCGAGGTCGTCGCGCCCGCCGAAGCGCGGCGGCGCTTCGAAGGTGCTATTGATCTTGCGCCATTGGCGGCCGAAACGATCGAGCTTGCGCGAGCGGCCGGGCGTGTGCTTGCAACCGAACTTGCTACCGAAACAGACGTGCCGGCTTTCGACCGCGCGGGTGTCGATGGATTCGCGGTGCGGGCGATCGACACCTTCGGGGCGGCCGACCGCGCGCCCCGGCTGCTCCTGCTCAATACCGAGGTGATCGCCTGCGGCCATCCGCCTGTCCTCGAAGTGCATGCTGGAACAGCGAGCACGATCGCAACCGGCGGGGCCGTTCCGCGCGGCGCTGACGCCGTGGTGATGATCGAGCACACCGAGCTGATCGAAACGCCCAAAGGACCGGCCATCGAGGTGCGGCGCGCCGCTGCGCCAGGGCAATTCGTGGCCTTTGCCGGCTCCGACATGGCGCGTGGCGAAACGGTGTTGCGGCGTGGCCAGCTTATCGGTTCGCGCGAGATCGGCATTCTGGCGGCTTGTGGGATCGCCGAGATTCCAGTGGTGCGCCGGCCCAGAGTGGCCGTGCTCTCGACCGGAGATGAATTGGTGCTGCCTGGCGCGCCGCTGCCGCCAGCCGGCGTCTATGACAGCAATGGCGCGATCGTGGCTGCCGCGGTCGAGGAATCCGGCGGCGAGGCCGTGCATTACGGTGTCATTCCTGACAATGAGGATAAGCTCGAAGCGGTAGTGCGACGTGCCCTTGCAGGCTGTGACATGGTGGTGCTGTCCGGTGGCACCTCCAAGGGAGCGGGGGATCTATCCTATCGGATTCTCTCGCGGCTCGGACCGCCGGGCGTGCTGGTACACGGCGTCGCCCTCAAACCCGGCAAGCCGCTGTGTCTCGCGGTCAGTGACGGCAAACCGATCGCCGTGCTGCCGGGCTTCCCGACCTCGGCAATTTTCACCTTCCACGCATTCGTCGCACCGGTCATTCGCGCCCGCGCTGGATTGCCGGCCGAAGCTGCGCAGCTGGTGAAGGCAACGGTGCCGATCCGCAT
>Ga0066903_100005756_pt1 | contig 10833 bp, 7 predicted proteins | sample PanSoiMetaGPlot1_FD_67491 | JGI IMG/M metagenome (GOLD analysis project Ga0066903, IMG submission 67491) | Tropical forest soil microbial communities from Panama analyzed to predict greenhouse gas emissions - Panama Soil - Plot 1 (version 2) | ecosystem: Environmental > Terrestrial > Soil >...
GCGGCGACGGCCGGAGGAGAGGTCTTGGGAGCGAGCCGGTAGACGGGAATCGCGTGCGTCCGGTCACGCACGCTCGCGAACGTCAGCGACCGCGAACCATCGACCGGCCGGGCGAGCGTCGGCGGCGCTGTCAGCGCGACGTCGCGCCAGCGCAGGAGCGCCGCGTTGGCGCAGTGATCGTGGCCGGACGCGACGGCCAGGTCGGCGCGCAGCCCCGGATGCCCCTGATCGGGCGGGTCGGTCGCGCGCGCCCCGCCGGCGGGCACGGAGGGACGGTGGACGGCCTCGCCGTGCTCGAGGCAGGCGACGTGGGCGATGGCGGCGGCGTGGAACCAGGCGCTCGCCTGCGAGACCACGAGCACGAACGCGAGCAGGAGGCCGCTGGCGCGACGTACGTCGGCGACCGCTCGCGGGCTCATTCCGAAGTGGTACGCCGCGCGCGCGGCTCAGTCAAGGGCGCGGCACGCTATAGTCAGCGCGGATCACCGATGGCCAAGCCAGCGCACGCAGAAGACGTCAAGGTGCTGGCGCGCAACAAGCGCGCCCGGCACGAATACCACGTCGACGAGACGCTGGAGGCCGGCCTCGTGCTGGTCGGCTCGGAGGTGAAGTCGATCCGCGCCGGCAAGGTCACGCTGGTCGATGCGTTCGCCGACATCGACCGTGGCGAGGCGTGGCTGCACCAGATGGACATCGGGGTCTACGCGTTCTCACATTCGCGCAATCACGATCCGCGCCGCAAGCGGAAGCTGTTGCTGCATCGCCGCGAGATCGACCGCCTGGTGGGCAAGATCCGCGAGAAGAGCTACACGCTCGTCCCGCTTTCACTGTATGAAAAAAAGGGCCGCGTGAAGGCCGAGCTGGCGCTGGTGTACGGCAAGCAGTCGTGGGACAAGCGCGAAGATGCCAAGAAACGGGAGAGCCAGCGTGAAATCGACCGCGCCATGGCGAGCCGCCGTCGTTAGCGCCGTCGTGCTCGGCTGCGGGAGCAGCCCGCACGGGTCGTACGACGCCGCCTACGAGCCGATGCCGCGCGAGCCGATGCCGGTCGATGCGGGGGCCGACGCCGACGGCGGCGGGATCGACGGCGCCCAGTGCGCGGCGGTGATCGAGCAGCACCCGGAAGAGGGCTACACCCACATCTACTGCACCTCCCCGACGAACTACCAGACCGAGCCGCCGTCGTCGGGAAACCACTACGGGTGCTGGCCGGAGTACCGGACCTTCGACGTGCCCGTGCCGTGGGGGAACCTGGTTCACGCGCTCGAGCACGGCGCGGTGGTGATCGTCTACAACTGCGGCGGCGCCGGCTGTCCCGACGAGGTGGCGCGCGCGCAGGCGTTCATCGATGCGGCGCCAACGGATCCGGCGTGCGGCACCTCGCGCCGCGTGATCCTGGCGCCCGATCCGACGCTGGACGTCCGCTGGGCGGCGAGCGCGTGGACCTGGACGCTGCGCGCCGACTGCTTCGACGAGGCCACGTTCGGCCAGTTCTACGCCGACCACCTGGGGCACGGGCGCGAAACGATCTGCGGCGGCGGCGCGCCCTACGCCAACCTGTGCGACGGCGTCACCTGCATCTGAGGGATCACCCGCCGAACAGGCGTTCGATGAAGGCGTGCATCTCGGCGGGGGGCGCATCGATGAAGCTCTTGCCGATGCGCGCTGCCAGGCGGGCCAGCGCCGGCCCGGATTCCGCGATCCGATCCAGCTCGGCGCGCGCGGCCGCGCGATCGGCGGCGGGCAAGCTGGCGCGCTGCGCGCGCGCGACCAGCGCCTCGAGGGCGGCGAAGCGCCGGATGCTGTCCGTGTCGGAGCCGACCAGCGCGTGCCCCAGCTCGCGCGCGTCCATCCCCTGCGACCAGGCCAGCGCCAGCCCGGGCAGCGCCGCGCTGCGCACGTCGTAAGAGACGTCGCGCACCGCCCGTTCCAGCGGGGGCGCGACGCGCGCCGGATCGCGATCCGCCAGCCGCCCCAGCGCGCGCGCCGCCGCCGCGCGCAACGCCTCGCTGCGCTGGCCGAGCGCCTCGCCCAGCAGCCGGATGCCGGCCTCCCCCGCGTCGGGCAGCTCGCCGATGCCAGCGACGGCCGCCGTGCGCGCCGACGGATCCGCGCCGTGCAGCATCGCCTCGAAGGTCGGCATCACGTCGCGCGCGCCACCGCCCGCCCCGCCCGCCAGCAGGCGCATCGCCTCCGCGCGCACGGCCTGGGATCGATCGTCGACCGCGCCGCGCACGATGTCGAGCCCGACGCCCTTTCCCGCGCCGGCCGCCCGCACGGCTTCGAGGCGCACCGCCTCGTCGCCGTCGCGCGCCGCTTGCCGCAGCAGGCCCCACAGCCCCGCCTTCGCCGCCGCCGACACGATCAGCTTGCGCTCGGTCGCGTCACCCTGCACCAGCGCGCCCTCCAGGGCCCGCTCGGCCTCGGCGTAGCGCTTCCCTTCCAGCTTGCCGGCCCCTTTCGCGAACGAGCGCTCAGCGGCCGACCGGACCGTCGGCTCGCTGTCGCCGATCAGCTTGAGCAGCGTGGGCATCGACTGCGCCGCCGCGTCGGGGCCGACGGTGCCCAGCGCCTCGGCCGCGGCGGCGCGGACCGCGGGCTGCGGCGACTCGGCCAGCTCGGCGGCGATGCGCGCGGCGCCCTTTGCGTCCGCTGCCGCCACGTCGGCCAGGCAGGCCGCGGCCGCGGTGCGGACGTCGTCGCGCTCGTCGCGCGCGGCGATCCGCAGGTAGGGCGCCGACGCGGCGCCGTTCTTCTTGGCGAGCGCGCAGAAGCCGTTCGCGGCGGCGACCCGCGTGGCGCCGTCGCTGTCCTTGACCGCGCGCGCGAGCGGCGGCAGCGCGACCGCGGGCCGCCCCTCGCCGAGCCGCGCCAGCGCCTCGATCAGGCTGCGCCGCACCGCGGGCCGCACCGTTTTCAGCGCCGCGCCGAGCAGATCCGCCACCTGAAATGGATACGCCACCGCCAGAACCGCCGCGGACTCCAGCGCCGCGCGCTCGACCTCCGGGCTCGGATCCTTGAGCGCCTTCTCGACCAGCTCGAGACCGTCGCGCTTCAGATAACCGTAGGCGCGCGCCGCCTCGACGCGCGTCTCCGCCGACGGATCGTAGAGCATCGACTTGAGCGGCTTGAGCGCCTCGTCGGGACGACTGGTGGCGACCGCGCCCCAGACCGCCGCCGCGGAGGCGCGCGCGGCCGGAGGCCCCTTCATCTCGTTGCGCGCGATCTCCTCCGCCTCGGCGGGCGAGATCAGGCGCGCGTAGAGCGGCAGCGCGGCGGCGCGCAACCGCGGGGACGACTCGGGCCGGATCGCCTTCTCCAGGGCCGGGCGCAACGTCGGCGAGGGCGGGCCGGTCCGCCGCAGGATCGACAGCGCCGCGACGCGCGCGTCGTCGGGCGTGCGGTCGGCCAGCACGACGCGGCCGAGCACCGGCGCCGACGCCGCGGGATCGCGCGTGGCGATCGACTCGAACAGCACCAGCGCGGCGCGGCGCGCCCCGGCGTCGCCACCTTGCAGCAGATCCGCCAGCGCGGCGACGACCGCTGCCGGCTCGCGCGCGGCCAGCGCCTCGGTCGCGTCCTCGGCGCGCCGCCGAAGCGCCGGATCCGGATCGCGCAGCGCCAGCGTCACGATGCCCGCGGCGTCGCGGGGCGGCAGCGTCGCCGCCTCCTGCAACACCGCGGCGCGAACGTCCGCCGATCGATCGCCGAGCGCCGCCCGCAGCGTCGCCGCCTGCGTCGTTCCGCCCGCCCGGCGGGCGATGGCGGCGGCGACCGCGACGCCCCGCCGGCGGATCTCGGGCGCGACGTCGGCGAGCGCTCCGGCCAGGATCTCGTCCTCGCCGGCGCCGCCGCGGCCGATGACGGCCAGCGCCGACAGGATCTCGCCGCGCGCCGCCGGATCGCTGAACGCGAGCTTCAGCGCGGCCACGCCGTCGGGATCGCCGAGCAGCGCCTTGGCGATTCCGCGCGGCACCGGGCGAAGGCCGTTCAGCACCTCGCGCAGCCATCCCGGCACGTGGCCGGACGGTTTCGTGTCGAGCGTCCCCGAGACCCGGCCGCCCGCGATCCGCGCGACCGTGTCGGGACTGAGTCCGCCCGCGGCGAATCCCGTGTCGGCGATGATCGAACCGAGCTGGGGGGTGCTGGGAAGGAAGTTGAGGAACGCCGTGCGCGGCCGACCGAGGCGAACGACGACGCGCGATCCGGCACTGGCGCCCGCCGATGCGCTCGCGCTGGGTGGATCAAAGGCCAGCGAGTACGCTCGGCGCGAATCCGCGTACAGGCCCGCGATCAGGAGGAACGCGACGGCGACGCCCAGGCTGATGCGCATGGCGGCGGCGCCCAGGCTGCGCCGCACGACGACGCGCTCGGTGGCGGTCAGCGTGCCACGCAGGTGCCGCTGCACGGCCACGAGCTCGGGGATGCGAAGGCGCTCGCCCGTCGAGATCCGCCGGGTGAGGGCCCGCCGGGCGACGGTGGCGCGCGCCCGATCGGTGATCGCGAAGTCGTCGACGATCTCGCGCAGGGCCGGATGGGCGAGCGCGAACACCTCCTTGCGGCCGCGCGTGTGGGGGACGACCAGCCCACGCGCCTGCAGCACGCCCAGAGTCTCCGCGCCGCGGTTGCGGCCGCGCCGGTTGGGCACGCCGAGATCGGATTCGCTGACGCCGTCGGGATCGGCGGCGGCCAGCAAGGCCCGGCGCGCGAGGCTGCCGCCCGCCTCGCGGCAGACGTCGGCCAGCCACAGCGCCGGCAGCACGGCCGGGCCGCCGCTGCGTCGGTAGCGGCGCAGCGACGCCAGCCGCAGATCGACGATCGCCCGCGCGGCGATCTGCAGATCGAACGGACGGCAGGGGCCCTCGCGCACCAGATCGGCCGCCACGGCCGCCGCCAGTCCGGTCTCGAAGGGCGTCCCCGACTGGACCGCGCTGCGCTCGATGATGTCGGCGACCGCGGCCTCGGACAGGCGCGGCAGCGTCATCGCCGACGGCACGCCGAGCTTGCCCGTCGGCCCGCCGAGCGCGCCGGTGATCGCGTCCAGACGCGCGAAGGCGGCGTCGTCGATCGAAAGCACGATCCGCGTGCGCGGCGCCTCCTCGACCACGCGCAACGCCATCTCGGCGACCGCCGTCGCGCCCTCGCCGTCGGGCCGGCCGCGCAGAGGCGCCAGCACCTCTTCCAGGTTGTCGAGGATCAGCACCAGACCGCCGCGCGCGTCGCGCGCCACGCCGCCCAGGTAATCGGCCGCGTCCTGACCCGGCACGGGCGGCGCGATGCCGACGATGCTGGTCGCGCGCACGAGCTCGCGCTCGAGGTCTCGGTAGCTGGTCAGCGTCACGACGGTCATCTCGCGACGCGCCAGCGCGGGCGTCAGGCCGGCGCGCAGCAGCGAGGTCTTTCCGATCCCCGACGGCCCCGACAGGACGATGACGTGGGCCGTGCCGGTCAGCAACTGATCGAGGCGCGCGACGTCGTCCGCGCGCCCGAAGAACGAGTCGGTGTTCCGTTCCTGATACGACAGGAACGTCCCGAACAGACTGCCGGGCGACTTCGCGGTCATCCCCGGTGGCTCACGAGAGGGGTCGTCTTATGTCTGCCGGATGTCGGACTCGAGCATCTCGGGCTCTTCGTCATAGTCCGAGATGATGATCTCGCGATTGTGTGCGTCCGTCGAGGACGGCGTGAAGAAGCCCTCGATCAGATCGGCGACCTCCTCGTGAGAGGTGCCGCGCTTGACCGTCGCCAGGGCATAAACGACGTGCCCGTCGTCGACGACGGACAGGAAACCCACGCGGCGGCCGTCTTCCACCGACCACAGGTCCCAGGCCTCGCCCGCCTGGGTGCGCGTCATCCGCGTCGCGTAGAAAGTCCGGGGCTCGTGCCGGGTGATAGGCGTGATTTTCGGATCGCGCGCCACTCTTCGTATCTCCGTGAAAAATCGAGGATATCGCGATCAGCGGGGGAGGTCTATCCAGAATGCGGCGCCGTCACCGACGGTGCTGTCGACACCGATCGCGCCGCCGTGGCGATCCATGATCGTGCGGCAGAGGTAGAGGCCGATGCCGAGTCCGCCCTTCCCCTCCGCGGCGGCGCCGCGCACGAAGCGCTCGAAGATGCGGGCTTGCTCGGCGGCCGCGATTCCCGGCCCGCGATCGCGCACGGTCACGCGCGCGACGGACGGGCCGGCCGAAACCGTCACGGTGATCGGCGCGCCGTCGGGCGAATAGCGGGCGGCGTTCTCGAGCAGGTTGAGCAGCACCTGATGGATGCGCGCCTCGTCGATCGAGATCGGCAGCGCGCCCGGCGGCAGCTCGACCGATACCGCCGCCGTGTGACCGTGCCGGAAGACGTCGACCACCACGTTCACGACCGCATTCAGATCGACGAGATGCGGGCGGATCGCCAGCAGGCCGAGATCGGCGCGGGTGAGATCCATCAGATCCTCGACCAGGCGCGAGAGCCGCCGCACCTGGGCGCGCGCGAACGCCATGTCGGCGGGCGGGATCGGCTGGCCGGTGAGCAACTGGCGCTCGGCGAGTTGCAACGTCATCGCCAGGGGCCCGAGCGCGTTCTTGATCTCGTGCGCGGCGGCGCCGAAGACGGCGGCCGCGTCGTCGTCCTCCTGGCTCATGGTCGCTCGAAGATCGCGGAGATCCCCTGGCCGACGCCGATGCACATGCTGGCGAGGCCGTAGCGCGCGCCGCGCCGGGCGAGCTCGTGCACCAGCGTGGTGACCAGGCGCGCCCCGGACGCGCCCAGCGGATGGCCGATCGCGATCGCGCCGCCGTTGACGTTGACGCGCGCGGGGTCGAGCCCCAGCTCGCGCACGCACGGGATCGCCTGGGCGGCGAACGCCTCGTTGAGCTCGATCAGATCCAGATCGGCGGCCGCGATGCCGGCGCGCGCGAGCGCCCGGGTGCTGGCCGGGATCGGTCCGAGGCCCATCAGCTTGGGCTCGACGCCGGCGACGCCCGACGCCACGAAGCGGGCGAGAGGCCGGCGCTTGCGCGAGAGGCGCGAAAGGCCCTCCTGCGACGCCAGCAGCACGGCGGCGGCGCCGTCGTTGATGCCCGACGAATTTCCGGCCGTGACCGTGCCGTTCTGCTTCCGGAAGGCGGGCGACAGCGCGGCCAGATCGGCAGCGGTCGTCTCGGGGCGCGGGTGCTCGTCGGTGTCGATGGTGCGGACGCCCTTCTTCTGGGGCAGGTTGACCGCGACCAGTTCCTCGGCGAACCGCCCCGCCGCGTGGGCGGCGGCCCAGCGCCGCTGGCTGGTGAGCGCGAACTCGTCCTGCTCCTCGCGCGTGACGCCGAACTTCTCGGCCACCAGCTCGGCGGTCTCGCCGAGCGCGTGCGTGCCGTGCAGCGCCTCCATCCGCGGGTTCACGAAGCGCCAGCCGAGCGTGCTGTCGTGAACGACGACGTCGCCGCGCGGAAACCCCTCGCGCGCCTTCGGCATCACCAGCGGCGCGCGCGTCATCGATTCGACGCCGCCCGCGATCACCAGATCCGCGTCGCCGACGGCGATTGCGCGCACGCCGTCGATGACGGCCTCCAGGCCCGAGCCGCACAGGCGGTTGACCGTCGCGCCGGGCACGGTGACCGGCAGGCCCGCCAGCAGCAGGCTCATGCGCGCGATGTTGCGGTTGTCCTCGCCCGCCTGGTTGGCGCAGCCGAAGAAGACGTCGTCGATGCCGGCCGGATCGGCCCCGCTGCGGCGCACGAGCTCGGCGATCGGGATCGCGCCCAGATCGTCGGGGCGCACCTCGGCGAGCGCGCCGCGGAACCGTCCGATCGGCGTCCGCACGGCGTCGGCGACCAGCACGTCACGCAACTGTCCGCTCATGCGCGAAATCTACCTCTCAAAAGAGGCCCATGGCCGTGAAGCCGGGGACCGAGCCACCGCGACCGTCGGGGAGGGGCGCGAACGTCGCGATCGGAAGCGGCCGCGCGCTGGCCATGTTCGGCGCCTGCGGCTCCTGATCGTCGTCGGTGTGACGGGTCAAAAGGATGCCGCCCACGAGGCCGATCGTGCCGCCGAGCAGCGCCGAGCCGGCGGCGATCGCGCGCGCGTTGTCGTCGGGCTGGGGCGCGCGCAGGCACGAGTCGGAGAGCGAAACGCAGGCGCCCACGCCTGCGGCGAGCGCGGCCGCGCCCGCCGCCGCGTCGATCAGCAGGATCCGCTTGAGCGATGGGCCGTACTTCGACTGATCGGACAGGTAAGCGCCGGCCAGGCCGACGCCGAGACCGACGTTGAGGCCGATGAGCGCGCCTGGTGCCAGGTCGAAGACGCTCGAGCTCCGAAACGCGCAGTTGGTTGGCATCGAGCCTGGCGGGTACTTGTACGTGCAGTCGACGAGCATCTTCTTCTGCGAATCGTAAAGAACCCCGCGCGGAACGGATTCGCCCACATACGCCCCCATCGGTGTGAGCACATCGTTCGTTCGGTACTCCCAGCCGGGCCCGTACGGCTTCCACTTCACCATCACCTGCGTCAACGCGCCCGCGACGATGCCGCCGGCCGCCGCGCTCTGGATCAACATGACCCGCCCGTACGTCGGCGCCTTCTTCGACATCAGCGCGCCGCCGGTCAGGCCGAGCGCCAGGCCCGGCAGGCTGCCGACGAACGCCGCCCGGAGCTGGCTGCCGATCGGCGGCCGGCACGGCATCCAGGGCGTGGAGGCGCCCGTCGTCGGGTCGATGCTCGGCAGGCAGTCCGGTTCCGGCGTGCCGTTGTTCGTCTGCACCTGCTGGAAGACGAAGCCGACGCCCATCCCCTCGGCCGCGCCGATCCAGGTCGTGCCGAGAATGAAGAACGCCTGGTTGTCGGGGATGTACTGCGGGATCAGCGGCGTACCGACGACCGTGCCCGCGACCGCGCCGGCGATGCCGCCGCCCGTGATCAGCGCAACCGACGCGACGTCCTGGCTCTCGAGATCCTTGCCAATCGCCGCCGCGATCGCGCCCGCGCCGACCAGCGCGCCGATGAGACCCGACGCGACCAGCAGCTCGGGGCGCCCTGAACGCTGCACGTAGGTGAGGCGAAGACGCGACGGCCCGGTGAAGACCTTCTTCTCGCCGGGCGCCAGGTTGAGATCGATGGTCTTCGATTCGTGGTCGGTCGCCTCGGCAAAGACTTCGACGTGACCGGGCGGGACGTCCTGGTGATACGGGTTGCGCGCGCGGTTGCCGTTGACGTACAGCGTGGCGCCCGCCGGAATCGTCTCGATCTCGAGGCGCGCCGGGATCGGGTCCAGCTTGAAGAACAGCGCCTTGGTCTCGCCGAGGTCGACGTCGACGACGCGCGTCTGCCCCTGGTAGTTGGGCCGGGTGACGTCGATGCGGTAGCGGCCGTGCGGAATGGAAAAGTTGTTCGGCGCCTGGCCGCTCGCGACGACGTTACCCGTCTCGGCGGCGGGCGCGATACGGACGGTGACGTCCTCCGGCACGGTGTTGACGACGAACGTGCTCGGGCGCTTCGCGATGCTCTCGACGCGATCGCGCGCCAGCTGCGCGAACTCGCCGTCGGGATTCTCCTTGGCGTACCGCTCGTAATGGGCGCTCGCCTCTTTGAGCCGCCCCAGCAGGTACTCGCACTGGGCCATCATGAACAGCGCCGCCGGCCGCGGCTTGATCTCGTTGGCCCTGGAGAACTCGATCAGCGCTTGCTCGTGCTCGCGCGCGTCGAACAGCTTCAGCCCCATCTCGTAGTGCGATCGCGCCTGGGCGGTCGCGTCGTCCGCCGCGCGCGCGGGGACCGCCGCGAGCGCCAGGACGCTCGCGAAGACCAACGCCGCCGCGCTCGAACGTCTCACTTGTCCGGATACGCCTCTTTCGACCCCGACGGCAGACGCATCTCACCCGGCTTACCCGCCGCGGCCGCGGGGGTGGACGCCTTCGCGGTGGGCCGTTCGGTCCGATGCTTGCGGCGCGCGCCCGGGGTTGCCGGCGGTGTCGCCGCCACGGTGGCTGGCGGCGGCGCGACGGCGGGCGCGATCGGTGCGGGCGGCGGCTGAACGGCCGGGGCCGGGGGCGGGCCTGGTTGTGCGGTCGGCGGCGGCCGCTGTGACGACTCTCCGATGCCAACCGCGACCGTTGCGCCGAAGGCCACCGCGAGGCCCGCCGCGACCAGGTACGGCCAGCGCCGCGGTGCGACGGTCGGCGTCGCTCCGCCCGCCGGACGTGGCGCCAGGCCGACGTTCTGATCGCCGGCCAGCAGGCGCTCGAGGTCCCGCTCCAGCTCGGCCATCGTCTGATACCGGCGCGTGCGGTCCTTCTCCATCGCGCGCATCACGACCGTCTCGACCGCGTCGGAGATGCCGAGCTCGGGCCGCAGCTTCGACGGCGGCGTCGGCTCGTGCGTCAGCACCTGCGAGATGATGCCGAGGTAGTTGTTGGCGCGGAACGGAACCTCGCCGGTCAGGCATTCGTAAAGCAGCACGCCCAGCGCCCAGATGTCGACGCGGTGGTCGAGATCTTCCTCGCCCCGCGCCTGCTCGGGCGACATGTACAGCGGCGTCCCCAACAACAAACCTGTGTGCGTCAGCCGATACCCCTCGCCGCCCTCGTCGCCGCCCGGCTTGACCGCCTTCGAGATGCCGAAGTCGACGACCTTGACGAAGTCGGCGTCGCCGCGCTGGACCAGGTAGATGTTCTCGGGCTTCACGTCGCGGTGGAAGATCCCCTTCGCGTGCGCCGCGCCAAGCGCGCTCGCCACCTGGCGCGCGATGCCGAGGCTCCGTTCGATCGGCAGCGGCGCCTCGCGCATCGCCAGCTCGGCCAGCGATTCGCCGTCGAGGAACTCCATGACAACGAACGAACGCCCGTCGGT
>Ga0066903_100005757_pt1 | contig 10832 bp, 10 predicted proteins | sample PanSoiMetaGPlot1_FD_67491 | JGI IMG/M metagenome (GOLD analysis project Ga0066903, IMG submission 67491) | Tropical forest soil microbial communities from Panama analyzed to predict greenhouse gas emissions - Panama Soil - Plot 1 (version 2) | ecosystem: Environmental > Terrestrial > Soil >...
GAGCCTAAAGCCGGTATAAACTCTTCCCCCCTGGAGGGCGGATGAGAAACCGATTGGCTGCCGTGTGCCTCGTCGCCGCGTGGCTCGCGGCCGTTCCAGCCGCTGCGCAACTGACTCTCGGTCCAAAGCCGCTGCGCATCGTGCTCCTGGTTGATTCGAGTTCAGAGGTGAGCTCGATGATCAATCCGTTTCGCGCGGGGCTCAAAGCGTTCCTGGACGGCGTGCCCGAAGGCAGCGAGATCGCGTTGATCACGACGGGCGGGCAAATCCGGATTCGCACCCAGCCGACGAGCGACCTGGACAAAGTTCAGAAGGCCGCTGCCAGCTTCGCGCAGGACGGTGGGGCCAATGCCTTTCTGGATACGTTGCTCGAAGCCGATCAACGCTTTCTGAGGAAGTCGACCGACCGCCGGAGCGTGTTCGTGATCCTCACGACCGACAACGGGGCAAGCCGTGGTGAGCCGCGAGTCGACGACTACAACAAGTTCATGCGCGACTTCCTGCAGCGCGGCGGACTCGCCTACGGCATCGTGGTCCACACCGGAACCGGCGGGATGGGCGTGACGTCCGACATCATCCAGAACCTCACCAGCAATACGAGCGGGACCTACGACTCGATCAACGTGGCCACCGCGGTGCCGGACAAGATGAAAACCGTGGCGATCCATGTCTCGGCGCTCGTTCCCTAATGGGCGGTCCGGGACGAGCCGTGGTGGCCAGGTGAGATTTAAGAATTTAAGAATTTAAGAAATTGAGAATTTAAGGATTTGAATTTGGGAATTTGGAAATGTTCGAATTGTTGGAATTGATCGAGTCGGCAGTTTCTACAATTCCTAAATTCTTCAATTCACAAATCCGAAATTCTTAAATTCTCAATTTCTTAAATTCTTAAATTTCACCTCTCTTTGCAAACTTGGTATCCACATAATTGTCCACAAGCGCCTGAAACGCGCCGGCGAGTTCATCGTAAGTGCCGCGCAGCGTTTTCACGTGCTCGCCGTCGATGTAGATCGGACAATTCGGCGCTTCGCCGGTCCCGGGCAGACTGATGCCGATGTTCGCAGCCTTCGACTCGCCGGGACCATTCACCACGCATCCCATCACCGCCAGCGTCATCGTCTCCACACCCTCATAGCGCGTCTTCCAGTGCGGCATCTGATCCCGGATGTATCCCTGAATCCGCTCCGCCAGCTCCTGGAAGGTCGTGCTCGTCGTGCGGCCGCAGCCTGGACAGGCGGTGACGCTGGGTGAGAATGCGCGCAAGCCGAGCGACTGCAGCAGTTCGCAGGCGGCGTAGACCTCCTCGCGCCGGTCGCCACCGGGACGCGGCGTCAGCGAGACGCGGATCGTGTCGCCGATGCCTTCGTTCAGCAGCACCCCCATCGCCGCCGATGACCACACGAGACCCTTCGTCCCCATGCCGGCTTCGGTCAAGCCGAGATGCAGCGGCTGATCGGTTTTCGTCGACAACGCACGATAGACGGCGATCAGATCGCGCGGCCTCGACGTCTTGCACGAAATGATGATCTGATCCTTGCGCAGCCCGGCGTCGAGCGCGAGATCGGTCGACTCGAGCGCCGACAGCACCATGCACTCGTTGATGATCTCTTCGGATGTTTTTCCGAGCACGCGGTCGGTGTTCTCCTGCATCTTCGCCACGACCAGCTCCTGATTGAGCGAGCCGCCGTTGACGCCGATTCGGACCGGACGCTGCCGATCGACTGCGACCTGACAGATCATCGCGAATTGCTCGTCGCGCCGTTTTCCGGTGCCGACGTTTCCCGGATTGATCCGGTATTTGTCGAGCGCCTCCGCACACGCGGGAAACCGCGTCAACAGCAGATGTCCGTTGTAATGGAAGTCGCCGATGAGCGGTGCGGCGATGCCGGCATCGAGCATCCGCTGTTTGATTTCAGGAACAGCGGCTGCGGCTTCGGGGGTGTTCACGGTGACGCGAACCAGATCCGATCCGGCGTCGGCAAGTTCGATGCACTGCTGAGCGGTGGCTCTGGCATCAGCCGTGTCGGTCATCGTCATCGACTGCACGGCGATTGGCGCGCCGCCGCCGATCTGGACGCGGCCTACCATCACACCGACGGTGCGGTGCAGCTTCAGAACCGCCATGAATCCCTCATGATAGCATTCGCCTCCATGCGCGCTATTGTCGTTCACCAGTTCGGTAACCCCGATGTGATGCGTCTTGAAGACATCACGACGCTCACGCCCTCACCAACACAAGCATTGGTCCGCGTGCGGGCCGCCGGCGTCAATCCAGTCGACACGTACATTCGATCCGGCAACTACGCACTGAAGCCGCCGCTTCCATACACACCGGGCAATGACGGCGCCGGCGTGGTCGAGGCAGTTGGCGCAGAGGTCAAGAATTTCAAGCCCGGCGATCGCGTGTACATCGCCAACGACAACTCCGGATTGCCGCGCACTGGAATTTACGCCGAACACGCGCTGTGCCAGGCGACCCAATTGCACCACCTGCCTGCCCATGTTTCGTTCGCGCAAGGTGCGGCGATGGGCGTGCCTTACGGAACTGCCGTTTATGCCTTGTTCAAACGCGCAAATGCGCGCCCCGGTGAAACTGTTCTGGTTCACGGCGCGAGCGGCGGCGTCGGCACCGCCGCCGTGCAGATTTGCCGCGCGCACGGCATGACCGTCATTGGCACCGCTGGTACCGAACGCGGTCTTCAGGCCGTGAAGGAACAGGGCGCCGATGTTGTCCTGAATCACAAGGAGCCCGGATACCTTGACGAGATTCCAAAGGCGACCGGAGGGAAAGGCATTGATGTGATTCTCGAGATGAATGCGCACATCAATCTTGACAAGGATTTGAACGTCCTCGCTCGGAACGGACGGCTGGTGCTCATCGGCAACCGCGGCCGGATTGAGATCGATCCGCGCGGCATCATGGGACGCGAGGCATCCGTCCTCGGCATGGTGCTGTTCAATGTCTCGGCGTCCGACCTCGCCTGGATCCATGCGGCAATCGGCGCGGGCCTTGCGAACGGCACGTTGAAACCGGTCATCGGCCGTGAGATTCCGTTAGCCGACGCGCCGAAGGCGCATGAAGCTGTTATGGAACCTGGCGCGCTCGGCAAAATCGTTCTGGTGTCATAGTCTGACGTGGTGTCCGGCTTTAGCCGGACCTCAGTCGTAGCGTCCGGCTTTAGCCGGACTAATTTCGTGAAGAATGCGATCGTGATCGGGGCCTCGTCCGGCATCGGAAGGGCGCTGGCCCAAGTCCTCTCCGAGAATGGCTATAGCGTTGGCCTCGCCGCGCGGCGCGAGAACCTGCTGCACGAGCTCACTGGCGAGCTTCCCACTCCGTCGTTCGTCAAAGCCATCGACGTCACGAAAACAGATGAAGCGATGCAGCTTCTGCGAGAGCTCATTAGCGAAATGGGCGATGTGGAACTGTTCGTGCTCAGCGCCGGCGTCGGCTTCGTCAACCCGACGCTCGATTGGACGAAGGAGCGCGACACCATCGACGTGAATGTTTCCGGCTTTGCCGCCACGGCCAATGTGATCGTCGAGTACCTGCAATCGCGCGGGTCGGGACAAATCGTCAGCATTTCGTCAATCGCCGCGCTGAGAGGCAACCGCGCAGCGCCGGCGTACAACGCGTCAAAAGCTTTTATGTCGAATTACATGGAGGCACTCCGTAATCGGTTCCACAAACGGGGACTGCCCGTCGTCGTCACCGACGTGCAGCCCGGGTTCGTCGACACGGCGATGGCGAAAGGCGAGGGAGTCTTCTGGGCGGCGCCGGTCGATAAGGCGGCGCGGCAGATCTTTTCGGCAATCCAGAAGCGTAAGGAACATCTGTACGTGACCCGACGCTGGCGGTTGATCGCCTGGATGATGAAAGCCGCTCCGGACTGGCTGTATCACCGCTTCTGAATTGCTGAGTTTCGTGCGATCATGTTGCATCCGCTGCGGCTTCTCGTCGCGCGGCATCCAAAACAATCAATCATGAACATCGTCAACGCATCCAAAGTGCGGCTGATCGGGTTTGGCGTGTTTGCCCTGCTCGCGGCCGTTCTGTATGCGCCTCGCACGCTCGCGCAGCGAGGCGCGTCCCCGCCTGCGGCCGACTCACGCGGCAAGCAGGTCTACGACAAACATTGTGTCGAGTGTCACGGAAGCGACGGCAAGGGCGATGGTCCGGCGGCGCATCTCATGGTCCCGCGCCCTCGCGACTTCACGAGAGGCCGCTACAAGATTCGCTCGACTGAAAGCGGCAGCGTCCCGACCGACGACGATCTGCTCCGATCGGTTCGTCAGGGGCTGTACGCGTCCGCGATGCCCGCCTGGCAGAAGCTGTTGCCGGACGATGACATTCAGGCGGTTGTCGGGTACGTGAAATCGTTCTCTTCGAGATTCCACGCGGAGCAGCCCACTACGGTCCCACCAAGCGCTGCGATCCCGTCATCGTCGCAAAGCATCACGCGCGGCGCGTCGGTGTACGAGAAGCTGCAGTGCGGCAAGTGTCATGGCACGGACGGACACGGGACCGGCGCAGCTGCGACCTCGTTCGAAGACGACTGGGGCCAGCCGCTCAATGCCGCTGATCTCACCGAGCCGTGGACGTTCAGAGGAGGATCGACCTCTGACGAAATCTACATGCGTTTCCGCTCAGGAATGTCGGGCACGCCGATGCCGTCGTTCAAGGATGCGGCGAGCGACGCGGAAATGCGCGATCTCGCAAACTACGTCGTCTCGCTTGCACGCAAGCCGGTCTGGGAGATGAACGCTGAAGAAGCGGCGGCATTTTACGCACGTCAGGATGCCGACAACAAAGCCAACCCGGTGAAGCGCGGCAAGTATCTCGTCAACACGCTCGGGTGCACGATCTGCCACTCCCCCGTCGACGGGCAGAAACGGATCTTGCCAGGAATGTACCTCGCCGGCGGTGTACGCATTCAGGTTGAGCCTTACGGCGAATTCACGACGGGGAACCTCACATCAGACAAAGCTACCGGGCTCGGTAACTGGAGCGATGACGAGATCAAACGTGTCATCACGCAGGGAACCTTGAGAGATGGAACGCGGCTTCTCCCATTTCCGATGGACTGGGCATCGTTTTCGACGATGAAAGCCGAGGATATCAACGCGATCGTCGCTTATCTGAGAACGGTTCCACCAGTCCGTAACAAGGTGCCGGCGCCAAAGTGGACGTTTCTCCCGGCGCATCTCTGGGGAAAGTTCAACGTGTTGATCCTTGGTGCAGATCCGCCGTTGACGATCTATGCCGGCAATGGCGGCTCGGCTGCGGCGGAGGCGAAATGATCAAGAAAATTCTCAAATGGACCGCCATCGCCGTCCTTGTTGTAGCGGCGGGGGGCTTCCTCGCGTTTCTGTACTTCATTCCGCCGTTCTTCACGACGGCGCCGGAGGAATTCTCTAAAGCGATGAGGGAGGCCGCCCCGCCAGTGACCGACATCGCCGATCCGGTTCAGCGGGCAATGGCGGAACATGGCCGAGAGATCGTCATGACCACCGGCTGCATCGGCTGCCACGCGGCAAACGGGCCCAACGGCCCCGACTATTCTCGATACCTCGCAGGTGGCGGCATCCAGAGCCACACGCCAAACGGCACATACGTGAGCCGAAACCTCACGCCTGATCCCGAAACGGGCCTTGCTCGTCGATCAGACGATGAGGTCAAACGTGTCTTAAGAAGCGGCGTCTTCCCCGATGGTCACGTGGCGCCGGCGACGACGATGCCGTGGGCGAATTTCTCGAACTGGACGGAAGAAGATCGGCAGGCAGTGCTGGTCTACTTGCGCCACCTGAAACCTGTGCACCAGAAGATTCCCGATCCGGTGCTGGCCACCGAACAATTTGGACCAGGCGTTGTGCAGCGCGACTACGCGTTCAAGGATTATTCAGCGAAGTAGGGGACGCCCTTCAGGGCGTCCCGAAGGCGTGCCGAGGGCGTCCCAACGGATCAATGCGCGGCCTGGGCCGCCGGCGTCGGCTCGTTCCTGGTCGCCGGATCGGTCGAACCTGAGGCTGACGCCTTCAACAGCGGATTCTTCACAAGGATCGAGACGCGGCGATTCCGGGCGTCGTACGGATCCGGGAACCGGAGCTGCCGATCGGCCAGACCACGTACGCTCGTCACCTGGTCTGCACGCAGTCCCCCGCGTTCCATCACGCGACGAGCGGCGTTGGCGCGATCGGCGGACAATTCCCAGTTCGAGTACTTCTCTGTGCTGGCGTAGCCGCGACTGTCGGTGTGTCCCTCGACATCGACCTGATGATCGAGCGAGCCGAGCTCGTGCGCGATCACGCCCAGAATGTGTTCGGTCTCGCCATGAAGCGCCGCGCTGCCGCTGTCAAAGAACGTCGAGTCTTCTTTGTCCATCAGGTCGATTCGCAGTCCCTCCGGGGTGATGGTGAATTCAACCTGATCGCGCAGCGAGGCGAACGCGTTGTTGTCCAGCCCCTCGCGAATGTGCGCCACGGTCGCTTCCAGCCGCTTCTTCTCTTCTTGTTCGGCGGTCGCCGTCTCGGGCTTGGGCGGATTGACCGTATCGCCGCCGGGCAGCACGCCGCGCCCACCGCTCGCATCGAACGCTGCCGGATCGCGGAAGTAACCGCCGATAGCCGCCTTGACCGGCTTGCTCTGGTTCACGAGCCACATGACCAGGAAGAACGCCATCATCGCGGTCACGAAGTCGGCATAGGCGACCTTCCACGCGCCGCCGTGATGAGCGCCGTGTCCGTTCTTCTTCTTGACGACAATGACGGGCTGAACGGGATTGCTCATGCGGCAGCCGCCGTTTCTGAGCGGACACCCTTGCAGAGTTTTTCAGTTTCATCAAACGTCGGCCGCAGTTCGTCCGGCAGGACGCGTCGCGCGAACTCGACCGAAACCATCGGGGAAAATCCCTTGTACATGGCCAGGACGCCGGCCTTGATGCATTGCTCGTAACAGGCTTCCTGCAGGACGCGCTGCTCCAGGTTCGTGGCGAGCGGCTGTGTGAACCCGTACGACAGCAGAATGCCCAGGAAGGTGCCAACGAGCGCGGCGCCCACTTTGTGTCCGATTTCCGATGCGGGACCATCGATAGCGCCCATCGTGATAACTACGCCGAGCACCGCGGCGACGATGCCGAGGCCGGGGAGCGCGTCGGCGACCTTGCTCAGCGTCGCGGCCGGACGCGCCTCTTCGTGATGCCGCACCTCGAGGTCTTCGTCCATCAGCGCCTCGAAATCGTGCGCGCCGATGCCGCCGATGATGATCACTTTGATCGAGTCGGCCAGAAAATCCACCGCATGATGCCGTGAGAGGAACTTCGGATATTTCGTCATGATGCTGCTCTTGGCCGGCGCCTCGAAGTGCGGTTCGAGCGCCATGACGCCCGATTGCTGCGCCACTTTGAACAGCTGATACAGCATCGACAGCAGATCGTTATAGTCGGTCTTGCCGGTTCCCGAGCCGAACAGCATCTTGATCTGGCCGAACAATCTCTTGATCACCGATGGCGGCGTGCCGATCAACAGGCTGCCAAGCGCCGCCCCGCCGATGATGATGAACTCTGCGGGCTGATTCAGCACGAGCGGCTTTCCGCCCTCCATCAGGTAGCCGCCCGCGACCGACCCCAGGACTACCAACGCGCCGACGATTACCAGCATGACGTCCTCAGTCGTCTCCCGCGCACAATCGCGCCGCCAATGTCACGCCCGGTCATGAGTGCATCACCGTGGACACAGGCGTTTCGAATCGATCCAGACAACGCAACCAGACCCTGACCACATCCGGATCGAAGAGTGTTCCAGCGCCGCGCACCAGTTCGGCGTTGGCTGCATGAATGGAACCCGGCTCCGACAACGGACCGGCTCGCAGCGTGTCGAACGCCTCGGCAATCGCAATAATCCGGGCGCCCAGCGGAATGTCGGTGCCGCGAAGGCCGAACGGATGGCCTGTCCCGTCGAACCGTTCGCGCGTGGCAATCAGGATCGATGAGGTCGGCGCCAGAAATGGAATGTGAGAAACGATGTCGGCGGCCAGACGCACGTGCGATCGGATCAACGCGTGTTCGCCGGCTCCGAGCGGCCAGGCCTTGCGCATGATCTCTTTCGGGATCACGAGCTTGCCGACGTCGTGCAGCAGCGCCGCGCGCTCGATGTGCCCGAGCATCGGATCTTCGATCCGCATGTTCGTGGCAACCAGGACAGCTGCCGAAGCCACGCGTCTCGTGTGCTCGAACGCCGCGACGTTGTGGCCGTACAGCTTCGACAGATACTCGTCGAGTGCCACCGACGAGGCGATGCCTGCCTCGGCGAGGACTTCGGAGATCCGCGACGCTCCGAGCGCCATCTCCTGTTCGTGCCGGCCGAGCGCGCCGCGCGACAACTGGATCGTCGATCGCCATTCGACGGCGCGCCGCACCGCATCCGCCAGTTCGCCTGCGGCCAGGGGCTTCGCGAGGTAATCGACCACGCCAACTCTCAACGCGTCGACCAGATCCTCGAGGCTTCGGGTGTCCGCGATCATCACGACGCCCAGGTCCGCAATTTCATCACGCAGTTTTCGTACGAGGTTCAACCCGTCTTCAGACCTCAGATCGGAAACGTCGAGCAAGGCCACGTCAACGTTTTCCCTCTTGCTCACCGCGAACGCCTCGATCGATCCCACGGCGCCGGTGCACCGGAAACGCCCGGCGGCGAGCGTCTGACACATGGAGGAGGTCCCCTCAGGATCTCCACCAATAACGAGTACGTGCGGTAGTTCGGACGTCACCATGCGCCTTTGTGTGTAGGTCTAGCAAGGAACGCGTCCGCGTTCCGGGATTGGAATCGGCCTCGAGGGGGGGACCTTGAGAAGCGGGGCTCGCGGCCGAGGGTTCGAGGCTCGGGATTAGGTTTCGGGCTCAAGAGGCCTGCCTCGCCGAAGCTCGGGAAGACGAGCGCGAGCGAAGGCGGGGGCTCGTTTCTCCGATCTAAGCCGCTCGGGATCGCGGGCGCGCGACGGAGTTGCAAGCAGCCTGAGTATCTGTCTTGTGCGCCGTCTCGCAGGCAAATGCGCTCGGAACGAACCCCTTGACCGCGGTCGTCAGCGCTTGAAGAACGGCCGAAGCCTCGTCGCGTCTGACACCGCGGCGAAGCGCGTCTATTGCCAGCGCGTGGCGAGCCGCCATCGCGCGCGGCTGACGAGCGACCCAGATTCTCGAATCGATCGTCCGTTTCAGGCTGATGCCTTGCGCTGCCAGTTGCTCCTGCAGTTTCTCGCCAGGACGAAGGCCAATGATCTGCACGGGAACGGAGTCAAATCCCTGCTCGGTCTCGGCCCGCATCAATCGATCGACCAGATCGCCGATCCGGATTTGAGAGCCCATGTCGAGCCAGAACGTTTCCCCGCCGTGCGCGATGAGGCTCGCCTTCATCACCAGCGAGGCGGCTTCCGCCACCGTCATGAAGAATCGGGTCGCGTCCGGATCGGTGACGAGAACAGGCAATCGCCGTCGAATCCGCTCGCGCATGACCTCGACGAAACTGCCGCTGCTTGCCAGCACGTTTCCGAAACGAACGACGATCGGCCTCGTCTTGTCGTCGCCATCGGTAAGGACCGCAAGCTCGGCAAACCGCTTGGTCGCACCCATCACGCTCGTCGGCGCTGCTGCCTTGTCCGACGAAATCAACACAAACCGGCCACCGACTTCCTTAGTGGCAGCAAGAACCGCCAGCGTTCCAAGCACGTTGACGCGCGCCGCCGCAACCGCGTTCCGCTCCGCCATCGTCACGTGCTTGTAGGCGGCCGCATGAAACACCATGTCCGGCCCAACGCGGCGCAACAGGCGCGACACGACCACAGTGCGCGTCACGTCGCACAACACCGGCTCAATCGCCACATCCGGATACATCTCGCTGAGATGTTGCTCGATGCGAAAGAGCGCGTGTTCGCAATGATCGACCAGCACGAGTCGCGCGGGGTTGCACGCGGCAAGTTGCTGCGCCAGCTCCGAACCGACTGACCCTCCCGCGCCCGTCACAATACAGACGCGTCCTGCAAAACGTCGTCGATCGGGGTTCGACAACAGGTTCTCGATGGCCCGATCGAGGAGAATTTCCTGTTCTGCTCGCGTGAGAACGTCGCTCATCTCGATGCTCCCGCCGCAGCCGGCTCTTCAGCCGACGTCGTCGTTGCGTTGAGAATCACGAGGTCGATGCGACGATTGCTCGCGCGGTTCTCTGGCGACGTATTGGGCAGGCGTGGATGAAATTCCGCGAGGCCGGTCGCGGACAGTCGCGTCGGGTTGAGCCCGCGCGCAATCAGAAATTCCACGACGCGGCTCGCTCGTGCGGCGGACAAGTCCCAGTTCGAGGCAAATCGCAGATTGTGGATTGGCACGTCGTCGGTATGTCCCTCGACGCGCACGGAGTTGGCGAAGCCACCCAGCGTGTTTGCCACTCGACTCACGAGACCCTGGGCCGTGTCGGACAATTCGTCGCGGCCGATCCCGAACGTGCCGGCTTCTGGAATCGAGATCGTGACACCCCGCCGATCGACGATGAGCTCGAGCTTGTGCGAGGCGAGCTCCTCCGCCAGCTCGCGCGAGACCTTCGATTCCACGTCGGCGGTCGATTGTTCGTTCAGATTCGGAACCAGCACCCCGTTTTCGGGAAGGAGCCCGTGACCTGAGGCAAGCGAGCGCCCTTTCGCCGAGTCATCAAACGCGACCTGCAGCGCATGCGCTACTGTTGTCAACTTCTGGGCGTCGACGCTCGAAATCGCGTACATCGTTGCAAAAAACGCAAACAAGAGCGTGATGAAGTCGGCGTACGAGACGAGCCACCGCTCTTTGGAGACA
>Ga0066903_100005758_pt1 | contig 10831 bp, 11 predicted proteins | sample PanSoiMetaGPlot1_FD_67491 | JGI IMG/M metagenome (GOLD analysis project Ga0066903, IMG submission 67491) | Tropical forest soil microbial communities from Panama analyzed to predict greenhouse gas emissions - Panama Soil - Plot 1 (version 2) | ecosystem: Environmental > Terrestrial > Soil >...
CCTGGTACTTTTTGGCCGCGCCGGCGAACGCCGCCGCCACGTCGCCCTTCTTGTCGATGTCGGTCTTCTGGGCATTCGGATCGGCGTGCACCTTGACGTAGTCTTCGAGCGCCCGGGCGGAATCGTAGCCGGCCGCGGCGCCGTTGTTCCACGTCGCTTTGAGCGCGTTGCGCGCCGCCATGGCCTGCTCGAAATGCTCGGCCACGATGGCGATGCCGTTCGGCAGCCGCACGGTCGCGACCACGCCCGGCATTTTCTTGACGGCATCGTCGTTCCAGCTCTGCGGCGCGCCGGTGTGCACCGGCGCATGTAACGCGGTGGCGTAGACCATGCCGGGCAGCCGCACGTCGATCGCGTATTGCGCGGTTCCGTTCACCTTGAGCGGGGTATCACGGCGCGGCACGATTTTGCCGATCAGGCGGAAATCCTTGCGCGCCTTGAGCTCCTTGGCGTCGACCGCCGGCAATGTCGCCGGCACTTTGCCGAACGCGGCGATCTCGCCGTAGGACAAACGCTGACCATTGGCCGGATTGATCACGACCCCCGGCTCGGTCTTGAGCGAAGCGGCTTCCACGCCCCATTTCTCGGCGGCGTTCTGTAACAACACCTTGCGCACCTGGGCGCCGGCGTTGCGGAGGTTGCCGTAGTAGAGCTGCACCGCGCGGCTGCCGACGATCGCCATCATGCGCTGGTTCTGGAACGTGTAGCCGTAGATGTCGGCGTCCGCGGGCGCGAACTCGACCTTTACCTTCGACCAGTCGGCATCCATCTCCTCGGCGAGGATCAGGGCGAGCGACGTCATCGAACCCTGCCCCATCTCGGCGCCGGCGCTCAGGATGGTCACGGTGCCGTCCGGCGCGATGCGCACCCACGGCGTGATCTGCGCATCGGCCATGGTGTTGGCCTGCGCCGGTGATACGAGCCCGATCTTGTCCGGGCCGAGCGCGAAACAGAACGACAGGCCGCCGAGGCCAGCGAGCACCGCGCGGCGGGAGATCTCCGGTCCCTTCTCGATCATCGTCATGGCTCAGGCCTCCTTCGCGGCGCGTTCGATCGCGGCGATGATGCGGTGATAGGTGCCGCAGCGGCAGATGTTGCCGTCCATGTGCTCGACGATCTGCGCGCGCGTCGGGTTGGGCGTCTTGGCGAGCAGTTCGGCCGCCTTCATGATCTGGCCGGACTGGCAGTAGCCGCACTGCGGCACTTCCTCGGCGACCCACGCCTTCTGCAGCGGATGCGAGGAGGTCGGGCTCAACCCCTCGATGGTCACGACCTTCTTGCCGACGACGGCGCCGAGCTCGGTCGAGCAGGAGCGCACCGCCACGCCGTCGATATGCACCGTGCAGGCGCCGCACAGGCCGGCGCCGCAGCCGTACTTGGTACCGGTCAATCCGACATGATCGCGGATCGCCCATAGAAGCGGCGTCTTCGGATCGGCATCGACCGAGACCGCCTTGGCGTTCAAGGTGAACGAGACCATAGGACCTCCCTTCGCTGGCGCCTGCCTCGGGCCGATACCCCGACGGCTGCGCACATCGCAGCATCGGCGGTCACGGGCGACGCGGTTGATAGGGGCAGTCTATCAGGCTCGAATTGGTCTTAATACAGGAAAGAAAGGGCGGCCGTATGAGGCATCACCGCACATTCGGCTGCGCGATCTGCTGCGGATGGACGAAGACGAACTTGGCCGACGTGTGCAGCATCAGGTCGGGATCGCCGCGGCCGCCGAGCAGCAGGAGCCCGGTGCCGGCATTGGCGAGGGTGAGCGTCGTGAGCGCGCCCGCGTAGGTGGCGATCGGCCGCATAGCGATCTGCAGGAACTCGCCGAGCGGCTGGTCGCGATAGGCAAGGCGCAGCTGCGGCCCCGCCTCGGCGGGACAGAGCTCGAGCCCGAGTTGCGCGGCACGGTTATGAATGTCGCCAAGGGAGGCCCAGCGCTCGGCAAAGCCGAGGTCGGCCACGGCGAGCACGACGAGATCGAGCTCCGTCTTCGTCGTGCCGTAGGGGAACGCCGGACGGCCGAGGATCTCGTCGGCGGAATCGCCGATGCGCACCTTCGCGGCTTCCAACGCCGCACGCATGGCGCCGACGCCCTTGTGCGTGCCCAAGGTGATCCGTTTCCAGATCGGAATGTCGGCGACGACCACTTGCTTGATCGGCGTATTGTGGGCTGACCCTTCCGGCTGGCTCTGCGCAATACTCCTGGACACCGGTGCATCCGACAGGCGCCACTCGCCGGCGCTGTCGGCAAGCGCCGTCGTCGCCAAGAGAAGCAGCCACGCACACAGCGCGGCCAGTTCGTAGGCCCGCTGCACGAGCAGCCGCGTCGTCGGTCCGACCAGCATGAAAGCGCTCCGATAGCGTCGAACTATCTGCAACGTGCAAGAACGATTCCATGACTCGGGCGGCGAACCGGGTGACGCAGTTCACCCGATGTGCGGAATTCTTCGCGCGCAAAATGTCGCGGCCAAACGACGAATCGTTGCTCACACCGGCCCGCGCTCCCGCCAGGAACGTGTTCGGGTTCGTCGCGAATGATGAAGTCGAGCAGGGCGGGTTAGCGCGGCCACAAGAGCCGGCATGCTAATGCTGCGCCCTTTCCGCGCGTAACCCGCCGCTCGCCGGCGGATTACGCTTCGCTAATCCGCCCTACGCCGCTACGCCGCGCGCTTGAGCGCGGCGGCGCGCTCGACGAACAGCCGCGCGAGCGGGCTGGTCGGCCGCAAGGCCGCACGCTCGGCGCTCAGCGCGCGGGCGAGCGCCGGGGTGCCGGCGCGCAGCGCCGCCTCGATCAGGGTGAGGTCGAGCACGTCGCGCTGCGCGTGGCTGCCGCCGAACCGCTGCGCCACATTGCGAACCCCGCGAAGCTGCCGCACCGCCTCGGCGTATTTGCGCTCGCCGAAGGCTTGCAGCGCCAGCGCCACCGGATGGCCGACCTCGCGGGTGAACGCCGCATTGTCGCCGCTGCCGCGCATCGTTTCGGCCTGCGCCGCCAACAGGCGTTCCGCCGCTTCCCGGCGACCGGCGCCGGCGAAGGCCATCATCGCGTGCGCATCGTTGAACGCGTACAGGCGGGCATCCGCCAGCGGCTCCCAGGCGTCGGCCAACGCCTCCCAGCGGTCGCCGACGTCGACGCCGTAGAGAGAAAGCCGCCACAGCATGGCGGAGGCATCCACCATGTCGAGCGTAACGCGCGAGCGTCCGCCGTAGATCGGCCCGTCGAACAAGGCGAGCGCCACGTCGATCTCGCCGAGCTCGAGGTGATAGAGCGCGAGATGCCACCAGTTATGGACGGCGAAGAAGCTTTCGCACGACCAGCCCTCGGTATTGCCACGCATCCAGGCGATGCCTTCACGTTGCCGGCCCTGCATCTCCAAGACGTGCGCGACCGCATGCTGGGCCCAGCTGTCGCGCGGCTCGATCTCGACCGCCTGGCGGCCGTACCGCTCGGCTTGCGCGTAGTCCCCGGATTCCTCGAGGCCGAAGGCGCGCATCCCGAGCACCGCATGGTAGCCGGGGACCTCGGGCGACCAGGCGGGGAGCGCGCGTACGATGCGATCGCGCAGCATGCGGGCGTCGCCGCGGAAGAAGTCGAGCTGGTGGCCGACCTGCAGCGCCAAGAGGTCGCGCGGGTATTCGATCGAGAGATCTTCCAGCACGCGCGAGGCCATGTGCCAGCGGCCGTCGACCAGATGGGCGATGGCGATGAGGTGCCTCTGTTCGCGGCCGGTGACCGGAAGGCGCATGGAGGCCTCGAGCACCCTGCGGGCCACCGCATAGCCGGCTGGTTCCGTCCCCAACAGCTGCATCCAGGCCTTCAACACGTGCGCCATGACGAAGTCGGGATCCCGCGCGAGCGCCTGCTCGACGGTGGCGACCGGGTCGCCCACGTAGAGGCTCAATTGGTGAACCGCGCGCTCGTAGGCGGCGAGCCCTTCGGGGCTGGCGCCGCTCAGCCGGAGACCGCGGATGTCGGTGACCGTCATGCCTTCATCTCCCAGGTCGCAATCGTTCTTGTTGGCGCATGCGCGGACGCATGCCGCTTGAACAGCCTCCGGACGTGCAAGCTAATCCACCGTCGCCCCGCCCTTTCCCGGCTTGCGGGGAATCGGCGGGAGGCTTCGCCAAAGCGACGGCAGTGCTCCTTTGACGCGCGAACCCCGTCGAATGTTTCATGGTCACCGAATAAAACTGCGGTCACAAAAATGTCAGTGGCAAAAGTCACAGGCCTTGCTGCTGCGAGAAGAGATGCCGCGGCGCCTTGCGCCCGCGGTCGCGTTTGCCGATGATCGGCTTGCTTTCGTCATCTCCGTACCGGCAGGACGGCTGGGAGGAAAACCTGATGGCCGATCGAACGGCATCGCAGCAGCAGCCGAAGCGCGTCGGCCTGTTCGTCACCTGCCTGGTCGATCTCGTGCGGCCATCGGTCGGCTTCGCCGCCGTCAAGCTGTTGGAGGAGGCCGGCTGCACTGTCGAGGTTCCGCCGCAGACCTGCTGCGGCCAACCCGCCTTCAACTCGGGGGACCGCAACACCGCGCGCGACATCGCCGAGCGCGTGATCGCCGCGTTCGAGCCTTGCGACTACGTGGTCGCGCCGTCCGGCTCGTGCGCCGGCATGCTGAAGACGCATTATCCGGAGCTGTTCCACGGCGACCCCAATTGGCTCCCACGCGTCACGGCGTTCTGCGCCAAAACGTTCGAGCTCACCGCCTTTCTCGTCGACGTGCTCAAGGTCGCAAAGGTGACGGCGCGGTTTCCCGGCACCATCACCTATCACGATGCCTGCTCCGGGCTGCGCGAGCTCGGGATCAAGGCGCAGCCGCGCCGGCTGCTCGCCTCCGTCGCCGGCCTGACGCTCAAAGAGATGCCCGATGCCGACGTGTGCTGCGGCTTCGGCGGCACGTTCTGCGTCAAATATCCCGAGATCTCCAACGCGATCGTCGGCAAGAAGGCGGACCGCATCGCGGCGAGCGGCGCCGAGACCGTGGTCGCGGCCGACCTCGGCTGCCTGATGAACATCGCCGGCAAGCTGCAGCGGGCCGGCTACAAGGTGCGGGTGCGCCACGTTGCCGAGGTCCTGGCCGGCATGACCGACATTCCGGCCATCGGCGAGTCGCAGCGCGCGGCGCTCAAGGCCTCGGCATGAACGAGCACCTCACCTCGCCGCGTTTCAAGGAGAACGCGCACGAAGCGCTCGGCGACGGCAATCTGCAGCAGGCGCTGAAATTCCTCGAGGAGAATTTCATCGCGCGCCGCCGCCAAGTCGCCGCCAAGCTGCCCGAATTCGAGCGGCTGCGCGATGCGGCGCGCGACATCAAGGATCACACGCTCGCGCACCTCGACCTCTATCTCGAGCGCTACGAGGAGCGCGTGAAGGCAGCCGGCGGGCATGTGCATTTTGCGGTCACCGCCGAAGAGGCGCGGCAGATCGTGCTGGCGATCTGCCGCAACGCCGGCGCCAGGACGGTCACCAAGGGCAAGTCCATGGTGAGCGAGGAGATCGCCCTCAACGATTTTCTCATCCGCCAAGGAATAACCGCGATCGAAACCGATCTCGGCGAGTATCTCATCCAGATCCGCGGCGAGATGCCCTCGCACATCATCGCGCCGGCCGTGCACCTCACCAAGGATCAGGTGGAGGCGGACTTTCGCCGGGTGCACACGCATCTGCCGCCCGAGCGTACCCTGACCGAATCGACGACGCTGCTGACGGAGGCGCGCAACGTGCTGCGCGAGCGCTTTCTCGCCGCCGACGTCGGCATCACCGGGGCCAATTTTCTGGTCGCCGAGACCGGCACCTCGATCATCGTCACCAACGAGGGCAACGGCGACCTCACCCAGACGCTGCCGAAGATCCACATCGTGCTGGCGACGATCGAGAAGCTGGTGCCGACCTTGGAGGACGTCTCGCAGCTCCTGCGCGTGCTCGCGCGCTCGGCCACCGGCCAGGAGATCTCGGTCTATACGACCTTCTCCACCGGGCCGCGCCGTCGGGAAGATCCCGACGGGCCGGCGGAGTATCACGTCATCCTGCTCGACAACGGCCGTTCCGCCATGCTGGGCGGCGCTTTCCAGGACATGCTCCGCTGCATCCGCTGCGGCGCCTGTCTCAACCATTGCCCGATCTATCACGCGGTCGGCGGCCACGCCTACGGCTGGGTCTACCCGGGGCCCATGGGCGCGGTGCTCACCCCGGGACTGGTGGGGATCGACCAGGCCGGCCATCTGCCCAACGCGTCGACCTTCTGCGGACGCTGCGAGGAAGTGTGCCCGGTGCGCATCCCGTTACCGCGCATGATGCGCGCTTGGCGCGAGCGCGAGTTCGAGCGGCACCTCTCGCCCGCCGCCGCGCGGCGCGGGCTCGCGCTGTGGGCGGCCTTGGCCAAGCGCCCGCGGCTCTATGGTGCGGCAGCCAGTGCGGCGGCCTTCCTCCTCGGCTTCGTCGGGCAATTCCGCGGCCGTTTCCGCCGCCTCCCGCTGGCGAGCGGCTGGACCCGTCACCGCGATTTCCCGGCGCCGGAAGGACGCACGTTTCAGGCGCAATGGCGCGGCGGCCGGCGGCGCTGAACCGCAGGTGATCGTGGGGCCGCCCCTACGATGCCGCGCACGCAATGGTCCAAACCATCATGCAACCACGCGTTCTCCATAATGCAACCGGAGAGACCACTGTTTCGCGTAAGCTATCATCGATCCAAGCCGATAAGCCCACGGCTCAGCGCGATCGCGACCGCATGGGTGCGGTTGCGCGCGCCGAGCTTGCGGACGGCGGCGCCCGCGTGCTCGTCGGCCGTACGCTTCGAGATCGCCAGAAGCCTTCCGATTTCCCGGGCCGACTTGCCGCGGGCGACCCACGTCAACACCTCGATTTCACGCGGGCTGAGCATCGCTTGCGCAGCGGAGGGCGCAACGCCACGCAACGCCTTGGGTTGGTCCGATGCTTGCGCGGCATCCTGGAGGGGGATCGAGGCGAGAAACAGCAACCTTGAAACAAACTTTGCGGTAATTAGTTCCGTATCGCGCAGGAATATTCAGGATTAAGCTAGGACCTAATTGGGGTTAGGCATAATTTGTTTTACGCATAGTTCATGAATATCCCTGTAACTTGTTACAGGAACTGTATTTGACCGGCCAAAGCGGCCTCCAAAAATGTGTGCCCTCCAAAGCAGGCTCGAGGAGTTCGAGGCTGCTCTCAAAAGCCGTGCGAGCCCCGACCGGGTGCAAGTGCTCCGGTCGGTGACCGATCTGTTTCTCGAACAGGCCGAGACCTACTCCGAGGATCAGGTCGATCTCTTCGACGACCTGTTCTTGCGTCTCGTCAAGCACGTCGAAAGGCAGGCGCTTGCGCAGCTGAGCCGTGAGCTCGCCCCGGTGGAGAACGCGCCGATCCAGATGGTGCGGCGGCTCGCGCGCCACGACGACATCATCGTGTCGGGGCCAGTGCTCAAGCAATCCAAACGATTGCACACCGACGACCTCATCGAGATTGCCGGCACGAAGAGCCAGGCACACCTCCTGGCGATCGGCCGTCGCCCCCTGCTCGAAGAGGCCGTTACCGACGTGTTGGTGGACAAGGGGAACGCCGACGTGGCCATGGCGATCACGACCAACACGGGGGCGCGCTTTTCCTCGCTCGGCTATTCCCGACTGGTCGCGCGGGCCGAACGCGAAGAAGGCCTGGCCGAACTTCTTGCCATTCGGTCCGAAACGTCGCCAGCGCACCTGCGGCAGCTGATCGCCAAGGCGACCCGCACGGTGCGGCAGCGGCTGATGGCGGTCGTCCGGCCGGAAGCGCGCGGCAAAATCGAAAGCGTGTTGATTGCGATCGCAGCCGACATCGACCGCGTCACGCGGCGGCGCGACTACACCGGTGCGCAACGCCGCGTGCAGGCGATGCGGCAGGACGATGCGCTGATGCGCGCGACGCTGTTCGAAGCGGCCGAGGCCGGCGAGTTCGAGCTGACGGTGGTCCTGTTGTCGGTTTTGGCTTCCATACCGATTCCGTCCGTCGAGCGGATCCTGACCAACCGGGACGCCGGAGGACTCCTCTTGCTTTGCCGGGCGCTCGATCTCAAATGGCTGACGGTGCGCGCCATGCTGCATCTGCATCCGGTCGGCGACCGGGCGACGCTGACCCAACTCGATCGCTGGCTCGCGCAATTCACACGGATTGAGCCCGCGGCGGCGGAGCGGGTCGTGCGGTTTTGGCGGATCCGAACGACCGTCGCGAGCTCGGACATTGTGGATGACCCGCAACGGGATGGGGACTGGACCAATTGGACGGTGCAATGACTCCGACGAGCCAAGACGGGCTTGGAGCAGAGCCAAGCCGACTAGCCCACGCAAATTCATCCCGCGAGAGGCGAGCGCGCGAGCGCCGGCGCGCCATTGTGGCCTCCTGCGTCATGGCTTCCGCATTGGCGCTGGGCCTGTTCATCGTGAGAGAGGCCGCAACGAGTTTCAGCACGCCCGAACATGGCCGGCCGTCCGCTGACGAAGGGGCCGGAATCATCAAGCTGTCCCGCGAGGGCGACCGCTGTCGCCAGCTGATCCTCGACAACCGGACCGGGCGCACCACCGATGGCGGGCTGATGCCGTGCGAGAAAGCACCTTCGAACGATCCCAAGGAGCGTTTGAAAGAGCGCTATTCTGGCGGCCGGCTCGATTCGATTCGCGACTCGTTCCGCGCCCGCTGAGCGCCGCCGAGTCGACCGCATGAGGGCAAAGCGATGGCTTTTCGCAAACGAAGGGTCAGCGGCCCGGAGCTGCGAAAAAGCCCGCGCCGCAATGTGCGCTACCCGGCGAAGATCGACGTCGGGGATGGATCGGCGGCGCATGCGTGCAATCTGTCGGACATTTCCGCGACCGGCGCGCGGCTTACCGCTGCTGCGGCGCAAGAGCTCCCGGACGAATTCACCCTTCAACTGGGCGCGGTGCGCCGCAAGTGTCGCGTGGTCTGGCGCAGCGACAATCAACTCGGGGTTCAGTTCTTATCGGGGACATAGCTACATTTTGCCGGGAGGGAAGCCAATGCGCTACAAGGTGAAGTGGAGGGTCGGCGACGAAGGGCCGCTCGCCCCCGAACTGTTCGAGAATGAGGACGCCGCGAAGGAGAGAGCGCGCCGCTTGATCCAGTGCAACGGCGAAAACCTCATCATCGATGTTTGGAACGAGGACGAGACGTGGCAGATTGTGACCGGGGCCGGCGTAGCGGCGTGGTGCGGAGCCGGCGCCGGACACGAGAGCACAAGCGATGACGTCTCTTGGCAAGCTGACTGCGATTGCGAACTCGTCCCCTCGGCGTAGCATCTCGTAGGCGGGGCTACGTTGAGCTCCCGCGACACCGTGCTCAAGTCGATCCGCCGCTCGCTCGGAGTGAGCGGCGAGGAAGCACCGCGTCGTGCGGCCGTCGCCGATCGGTTGGCGGCGCACCCGCGCGGCGTCGTTCCGGCGCGCGGTCAGCGTCCGCCGCACGAGCGCGTCGAGCTCCTGCGCACGATGATGGAGCAGGCGGCCGGCACGGTCGAGGAGATTGCCCGCGCGCGCGATGTGCCGGCGGCCGTTTCGGCGTTCCTGCGCGCCCATAATCTGCCGATGATGATCCGGCGCGGCAGCGATGCGCGGCTCGAGGCGATGCCGTGGGCACGCGAACGCACGCTCGAGGTCAAGACAGGACCGTCGGACGGCAACGATCTGGTGGCGATTTCGCACGCGTTCGGCGCGGCGGCGGAGACCGGCACGCTGATGCTGACCTCCGGCCCCGACAATCCGACCACGCTCAACTTCCTGCCCGACACCCATATCGTGGTCGTGCGGGCCGCCGACGTTGCCGCCGACTACGAGACGCTGTGGCAGAACCTGCGCGCCAAGTATGGCGCCGGCGCGATGCCGCGCGCCGTCAACTGGATCACCGGGCCGTCGCGCTCGGCCGACATCGAGCAGACCCTGATCCTCGGCGCCCACGGCCCCCGCCGCCTGCACGTGATCGTGGTGGAGGGATGACGCGGACCATGGGTCGTAGGGGCGGGCCTTGTGCCCGCCCGGCAAGGGCGACCACAAGGGTCGCCCCTACATAATTGTGTTTGCGTGAACCATTCTTCCGCCAAGTTCGACTAATTCGATACAGCCGGGCATCCGGCCGCCTGCCGCACCGGGGACGTTCATGCGGCAACGACGTTTTGAGGGGGACATGATGTTTCTTCGACCGATCCGATTCGTGCTCTCCCTGTGCCTTGCGCTCGGCTGCGGCGCGCCAGCGGCCCTGGCGCAATTCGTCGGGGCGCCGGTTGTGCCGAGCGATGCGTTCCGCCGCGCGCCCGAGGCGCGGTCCGCGGATGCGCCGCGCCCCGCCGCTCCGGCACAGCGGACTCCGGTGGCTTCACCGGCCGCGCCGGTTGCCGCGGCGCCCGCGAGCAGCTCGTCCGAGCCGACTTACGACGAGGGCACGTTTACCCGGCTCGAAGCCGCGCTGCTGCGCTATTCGCTCATTGCGGCGGATGGCGGCTGGCCGACCCTGCCCAACGGTCTCACGCTCAACCCCGGCGCGTCCGGCCCCGATGTGGCGCTGCTGCGCAAGCGGCTCGCGGTGACCGGCGATCTCGATCCCAAAGCGCCGGCGGGCGACACCTACGATGCGGCGGTTGTCGCCGCCGTGAAGCGGTTTCAGGCGCGCCACGGGCTCGCCGAGACCGGCAGCCTCGGGCCGCAGACACTCGCCGCGCTCAACGTGCCGGTCGAGACGCGCGTGCGTCAGCTCACCGCTTCGCTCGAGCGCCTCAACGGCACGAACTTCATCTTCGGCCAGCGCTACGTGGTGGTGAACATTCCGGCGGCG
>Ga0066903_100005759_pt1 | contig 10831 bp, 12 predicted proteins | sample PanSoiMetaGPlot1_FD_67491 | JGI IMG/M metagenome (GOLD analysis project Ga0066903, IMG submission 67491) | Tropical forest soil microbial communities from Panama analyzed to predict greenhouse gas emissions - Panama Soil - Plot 1 (version 2) | ecosystem: Environmental > Terrestrial > Soil >...
AACATCGTGTACGACCTGGTCGGTGACGGCAGCACCCACCTCGTCCTTCCCGCCCGCTGCACCTCGATCAGCTCGGTCAAGGTGATCAGCTACACCGGGGTGGCGACGACGCAGGCCGCCACCCTTTACCGCCTGATCAGCTCGCTCGACGCCACCGGCGCGGTGAGGTGGACCAGGGACGGAGAGGATTACCTGGCGATCATCCCCGGGCAATTCCTCACCGGGCTCTCCTACGGCATCGGGGACACCTGGCCGGTGGAGCAGGAATCGGTCGAGGTCACCGGGGCCTTCGGGTGGCTGGTGTGCCCGGGCGATATCAAGCGGGCCGTGGCCCTCATGGTGTATGACAACTTCAAGGCGTTCAATCCGGCGCTGCGCCAGGCCACCTCGTACACCACCGTCGACGCCAGCTACGCCTTCACCCCCATCGACCCTGATCACCCCACCGGGATCACCGAGGTCGACGCCATCGTCCTGGACTACCGGCGCTATTCGGGGGTTCTGCTTGGGTGAGCGACTTCACCGACTACATCGACGCCTTGGTGGCCGACCTGACCGCCAACGTAGCCGCCCTCAGCTCTGCGGTCGTTCACCGCTACGCGGTGTGGGACCCGGGTGAGCTGGAGGCCTTCGGCTCTGATCGGCACCTCGCGGTGTGGCCCGTCGGTGAGGCCGCCGACCTCGCTGAGCCCCTGGCGACCGGCATTCATCTCCTGACCCAGCGCTACCAGGTCCTGGTGTGGGAGCCCGAGACCTCTGACCCCTCACGGGCCGTGGTCGACGAGGCGGGCGCCGCCAACCTGCTGGCAATCCACAACGCGATCAGGGACCGGCTGCGTCAGTACGCCAACGAGGGCCTGTCGGGCTCGGTGCGGTCTTGGTACGTCGGCACCCGGCTGCCCGACACCCTGGGGCGGGTGCGGTGGTTCCAGATCACGACCGAGCGAACGATCCCGATGCAGTTTGTCTGAGAGGGAGGCGGCATGGGTCTGATCAAGCGGCTATTCGGCAAGCGGGAGCCCAAGGCCCCGGAGGGGGCGGGTGAGGTCAGCGTCTCGGCGGTGATCACCCGGGCCGACGGCACCGTCGAGGACCTCGGGGTCCTTGGCTCGGCCCCGATGATCGTGAGACCAGGGAAGGAGGAGCCCGGTGGCGGTCACGGTCGTCCTGACGAATAACGGGGAGGAATGGGTCTCAGAGCGCATCGCTGGCGTTCAGGGATCGGGGTCGAACAACGTCGCGGCCAACGCGGGATCGCACGGCAGTTGGGGGACGAACACGGGCGCCACCACGGCGGCCAAGGCCGATACCGCCCTCAACTCCGAGTCCTCTGACCCGGCGGCCCGGGTCGCCACCACGATCACGGTGACCGGCTCAGGGTCGACGGCCAAGTGGCAGGCCACCGTGACGATCAGCTCCACGACCACGCAGACGATCAAGGAGGGCGGGATTCACTCAGCCTCCTCGGCGGGCGTCATGTTCATCCGCTACACCGACACGGTCGGGATCGGCCTGAACAGCGGTGATTCCATCGCGTTCACGTACACCCTGGACCCGAGCTAATGGCGGCGGGCGCCTCAGGGTGGGTGGCGCAGGCCCAGGGGATCACTTGTGCCGCCGCCGGAACGGCCCGCACGATTCTCTCGGTGACCCCGGCGGCCTCCAAGTCGATCAAGCTCACCGAGGTGGGGGTGGGCTTCATCGGGAACAGCGGCACCGCCAAGCCGGTCAAGGTCGAGCTGGTGCAGTCAGACGGCACCGGCGCCGGGTCCGGGTCCTCGGGCGTCACGATCAACAAGGCCGACCGCACGCAGGCCGATACCGTTCAGTCCTCGGCGGCTTCCGGCTACGCCACCACGGAGCCCACCACGCTCTCGGTGATCAGGACGTGGCGGGTCCACCCCCAGGCCACCTTCGTGCTGCAGTTTCCCCTGAACCGTGAGCCCCGCTCCGACAAGCTGCTGGGGCTTAGGGTGACGTTTGAGACGGGCGAGACGATCACCACCGCCGACGCCTACCTGGAGTTTGAGGAGTAGGGCCCGTGACGGCCCTGTTCCTGGGCAACACCACCGTTCTGAACACCAACGCCGGGGTGAAGACCGGCTCGCCTTCAGTGAACGTCGGTTCCTACGGCATCGCCTTCCTGGTGAACACCGGGGAGACCACGGCGCCGACCTTTTCCGATAACGCGGGCGACGGAGGGACCTGGGCCGACTGCGGGCTCGGTGCGATCCTGAAGAACACCTCCGCCGACGCGATGTGGGTCTACGTCAGGGACCGCCCCTTCGGGGCCAGCGCGATCACGTTGACCTACACCCCCGGCGCCACCGACACGGGCGGCGGGTACTTCGTCTACCTGCTGGGCCTCTCCGGCGGCGGGGCCGGTGGCCCATCCCGGTATGGGCTGCCGTCGATCAGACAGATCGTGCGGCAAGCGAACAAGGCCTCCGGGGTCACCCCCAACCCCGCCTTTGCCGTCAACGCCCTCCCCGGAAACGTGATCATCGGCGCTGTGTTCTCCGGTACGAACGGCGCCTCGGTCACTCAGCCCTCCGGCTTCACCGAGTCCAGCGACACCGGCTACACCGTCCCGGCGGCGGGCCTTGAGACCGTCCACCAGCTCTCGGGGTTCAGCGGCACCACGGTGACGTGGGGATCGGCCCCGGCCTCGGCCTACTGCGACGTGATCGTAGAGATCGACGTAGGGACGGTGATCAGCAACGCCAACCTGGTGCCGCCTCTCGGTCAGGCGGTGAACCGTGGCGCTACTTGGTAGGGGTGGGTCCCACGCCGTAATCACCCGCCCCCCGCAGGGCGGCCCCACCACGTATCCCCTGACGCTGGCGGTGGGCGTCACCCTCACCCCCGTCGCCACACCGCTGATCGTTCAGCTTCAGGGACCGGACGCCCCCACCGCCGCCGCCGACGACGCCAGCATCGGTTCCAACGCCTGGACGAACCCCACCAACATCGAGGTTCAGGACGGCTCCTGGGCCGTCTCGACCAACGGGGTCAGCCAGCAGAGCCACTGGCTGGAGGGGACGGGCTTCGGCTTCACGATCCCGACCGGCGCCACGATCAACGGCATCTCGGTCCTGATCCGTAAATCGACCGGGACCGCCTCGCGCTACGTCGACGGCCACGTCCAGCTGATCAAGGGCGGGGTGATCAGCGGCACCGACAAGGCCGACGGGGTGACCTCCTGGCCGACCTCGGATACCAACTTCACCTACGGCGGGGTGGGAGACCTGTGGGGCCTCACCCTGACCCCCGCCGACGTCAACGCCTCCAACTTCGGGGTGGCGATCACGGCCCTGCGGAACGCCCTGGGCACCACCGTTCAGGCCCGGGTCGACTTCGTCAGTATCACCGTGGCCTACACCACCGCCGGGGTGGTGAACCCCCTGACCCTGGCGGCCACCGTCACCCTCACCCCGGCCAAGGCCAGCCTGATCAGTACCTCCCGGGCGCTCGGGGTCACTCTGACCCCCGCCCTCGTCGCCCTGAAGGTGAAGCAGCTGGCCTTGGCCCTCACCGCCACCCTGACCCCGGGCCGGGCGGCGCAGATCAGCACCACCCGGGCGGGGGCGGTGACGCTGAGCCCCGCCAAGGCCAACGCCGTCAGCACCACCCGGGCGGGGGCGGTGACGCTGAGCCCCGCCAAGGCCAACCAGGTCGCCACGGCCCGGGCCCGGTCGATCACCCTCACCCCGGGCGTTGTGGCGCTCAAGGTGAAGCAGTTGGTCCTCGCCCTCACCATGACGCTGACCCCGGCCCTGCAGCGCTCTGTGGGCGCCACAAGGGCCGTAGCGGTGACCCTGACGGCGGCCTGCCCCAAGCAGGTCCGCACCGCGATCAGGGTGGCGGTGAACCTGACCGCCTCGCTTGCCACCTCGACGACGGGCTTCGTGCAGGGCCTGATCAGGGGAGCCACCCCGTGGACGAACCGCCCGCCGTCTCAGACCCCCACCGCTCACCGCCCTCAGGCCCCGGTCCTGACCCGGGCCGCTCCCTCACCCCGACGCTGGACGAGGCCGTAAGGAGGTCCCCGTGGCGCAGACCGTGACGATGAGCAAGCTCATTTATTGGAATCCGATGGTGGTCAGAGGCCCCGTCGCGGAGGCCCGGGATATCGCCTTCGCTCAGGTCCTCGGTCGGGCCAAGGCCCTGGCTCCGAAGGGGGCCGGGGCGACGATGATCCCGGCCCGCCACAACCCCACCCGGACCACGATGTTCCTGAAGGTCACGGGGTGGGGCTCGATCCTCGCTCCCGGCGCCAAGCCCCATGTGATCACGGCCTCGGGGGCCTTCGGCGGCGGCGGGGTCACCCCGTACACCAAGGGCTCGCGGGTCCGCTACCGCAAGTCCACGGGCTCCGGCGCCAAGGCCCTGGCGTCAAAGGGTTTCGGCCCGGTGGAGGACGTTCACCACCCGGGGATCAAGCCGCACCCGTACTTGGAGCCCGCCGCCGCCCTGTACCCGACCTACTTTTCGCAGGCCCTGGGCACCCGCCTGGGCCGCACCTTCCTGGGGGGAAGGACCGGCGGCTTCAGCGGTCCCCGGCTGTCGAAGGCGGTGGACGCGTAGGCGGTCGGTTCCTTGCGGCGGCCCGAACGATGGCCCCGTGGCGAGGTACGTACTGCTGGACGACGACGGCAAGCCCACGGCGGGCTCGGTCGGCTACATCGACGCCGTGACGGGCCAGCCCGCTGAGCTAACCCTCACCGAGGACGGGCTCAGCGAGGACGAGGCCCTCGACGTGTTCACCGCGAGCCCTCACGTCCAGCAGCTGATCGCCACCGAGGGACACCCCCTGAAGCTGGCCGCTGACAAGAAGGCGAGGAAGTAGATGCCGCAGCAGCTCCCGGGCCACAAGTACATCCTGGGCCTCGCCAAGCAGACCGCTGAGGGTTCGGCGGCCTCGACCGCCGAGTACAAGGTCCCCGTGTATTCGGCTGATCTTCAGAACCAGCAGAGCCGCACCACCCTGGAGATCGCTGACGGCACCTCGTTCTCTCCCGGTCAGTACATCGACGGCTCGATGTGGCAGGGCAGCGTGGAGTGGGGGGCCTTCCCCTCATCGCTTCCCCGGATCATGGCGGCGCACCTCGGTGCGTCCTGCGACACGATCACGGGCGCCGCCGACCCCTGGACCCACACCCTGGTTCGAACGGATACCCCGCTCTGGCACACCGTGTGGATGGGCCGCCCCACCTCAGGCGGCGGCGTCGAGTACGACCAGATCGTGGACGCCCTCGCCAAGTCGTTCATCGTCAACTACCAGAACGGCCAGCTCGTTCACGTCACCACCGAATTCATGGCGAAAAACTCCAACGGGGTGGCGACCGCACCGACCTTCACCACGACGGAGACCATGACCGCCGCCGGGTACGGTTACACCTGGCTGCCCGCCGCCGCCTCACAGCTCAAGCTGGACCTGGCGGTGTCGCCCGCCGTCACCACGATCACCAACCTGCAGTCGTTCACCCTCACCTGCGACTACCCGAACATGGCGATGGAGGCCACCAACGCGGTGACCCCGGCCTTCTTCAACCCCGGTCGGTGGACGCTGGGCTTCACGGCCACCTTCATCGTCCAGGATTGGCAGGCGTACAACCTGACCCTTTACGGGTCGGTGACCCCGGCGGCGAACACCCCGCTCTCGGCGGTGGTCACCTCGGGCTCGGCTGACTTCACCCTCGACGTCGGGCCCACCGCCAACGCCAACCGCACGTTCCAGATCACTCTGCCGAACCTGCAATTCAGTTTGCAGCCGCCCACCCCCGCCGTCGACGGCTCAGGGATCACTGCCACCCTTACGGGTGTCCTGCAGGCTCCCGCCGCTGGCGCCCCCGCCACGTTCAAGATCAAGAACGCCAACTCCGTCGCTGTCGGTTAGCCCATAACCCCGCCCTCTACTCCCAAGGAGGCACCGACCGAATGCCCTTTACAACTCTGCGCACCGAGGAGATGCCCTCTGGCGTCGTGTACGGCTACGTCCTGCCGAACGTCAGCGCGTTCAAGGCGGCGGGTGAGCTGCCCGCCCCCGTGGTGGCGATGGTGGACGAGTACCTCGCCAACCCCGTCAGCTTCACCGAGAAGGTTTTCAGTGATCAGGAGTGGGAGGCCTGGCGGGGCTTCCGGTCCCGGCTCGTCGCCTGGATGGTCAGGGAGGTCGACGGTGAGCGAATCACCCTCGACCCCGACCTGATCTACGACCCCGAGCAGTTTCCTGAGGACGACGCGGAGGGCCTGTTCCTGAGGGGCCTCCGGCTGATCGCAGCCCCAAAAGCGCGAGACCTCACGGCCTGGGCGAAGGCTCACCTGGAGGCGGAGGGCTACCGGGTGACGATGAACGGGAGGGGCTGAGCCTTGCGGACGTGGCCCGGTTCTGCGCCTCTGACAGCGCTCGCCTTTTCGACGCGGTGTGCCGCGAGTACCACCTCGACCCCGGTGCCGGGATCGCAGACGACTACCTCGCCCACCAACTCCGGGTCGGCCTGTTCACCCGATTCAACCGCCCTGACGACCGTGAGAGCTGGGAGGCGAACCAGGCCGCTGATCTGGCCCGAATCCGCCGGGCCCAGGCGGAGGTGATCGGGTAGTGGCGTTCGGCGCGTTCGGCGGGGGCTTGGCGGGCTCGGCCCTGGGCCGGGTCCTGGTCGAGGTCGGGGTCGACACCCGTCCGATGGAGTCAGGCCTGGCCCAGGCCAAGGGCAAGGCGGAGACCGCCGGAACGGGGATCGGCTCGACGCTGAAGACCGCTATCGCGGCGGGCGCCGTCGTGGCGGGTGCGGCGCTGGTGAAGTTCGGGGCCGTCTCCCTGAAGGCGTTCACCAACCTGCAGCAGACCACCCTGAAGCTGCAGAACACCCTGGCGAACAACCCCCGGCTCGCTGACGTGACGGCGGCGTCCTGGGATAAGCAGTCGCATTCCCTGCAGGAGCTGACGGGCGTTCAGGACGAGAACATCCGCTCGGCGCAAGCCGTGCTGGGGCAGTTCAAGCTCACCGGGCGCCAGGTCCAGGAGCTGATCCCCCTGGTCGTAGACCTCTCGCAGAAGATGGGGATCGACATGACCGCCGCCTCCAAGGCGGTGGGGAAGGCCACCCAGGGCAACACCGGAATCCTGCAGCGCTACGGGATCATGATCCAGAAGTCCGCTGACGGGACCGTCCACTTCTCAGACGTCGTGAAGGGCCTCGGCGTCGTACAGGGCTACGCGGAGGAGCGCGGGAAGACCTTTGCGGGTCAGATGGACATCCTGAAGTCCAATATCCAGGACGCCGAGGAGGCCTTCGGGAAGTTCGTCGAGCAGCTGGGCGTAGAGCTGCTGCCGGTGATCAAGCAGATCGTTCCCCTGCTTGGGCTGGCGGCGAAGAACGCGCACCTCCTGCTCGGGGTCCTCGTGGGGATGGCGGCGGCGAAGTTCCTGCCGCCCCTCTTGGCGCAGATCGCGGCGGGCCTGCAAGCGATCGGCGCCGAGGCGGCGGCCTCACGGGTAGCGGGCACGGCCATGATGATTGGCTGGCAGAACATGATCCCCGTGGCGGGCCTGCTGTTCGGCGCGATCCAGATGGTGAACCAGGCCCACGAAGATCAGAAGACCTCAGCCGATAACGTCACCACCGCCCTGAAGGGAAACCTGGTCAGCGTCCACGACGTGACCTCAGCGCTGGCCGACCTCAAGGCCGGGCACCTTCAGCTTCAGGACTCGACCACGAAGACCCTGCAGCAGCTTGGTCTGCATACCGACCTGACCTCACGGCTGCAGAACGACACCACCGCCCTGACCGACGGGCTGGCCGGTTACCGGGCCGAACAGGACCGGGGGACGAAGTCGACCCAGGACAACACCAAGGCCGAGCAAGCGAACGCGGCGGCTCACCAGAAGACCATCCAGGCCCTGCAGGCTCAGCGGGCGGCGCAGCAGGCCCTGCTCCCCGGCCTGGTCGGGCTGCAGGGCAACATCCTGCAGCTGGCAAACGATCACAAGAACCTGGCTGACGCCCTGAAGAAGTCAGGCCGCAACTCGCTCGACTACAAGAACGCCGTCCAGCAGCTTCTGTCTGACCAGCTCAGCTTCAACCAGAGCCTGAAGGACTACGGCAAGAACCTCCTGGACTCCGGTGAACGCCAGGCCACCGTCGAGGCCAAGCTGAGGTCCCTGGGGCGCCAGGCCGGGCTGTCGAAGGGCGACATTGACGCCCTGATCCGCTCGGTCGAGCAGTACACCAACAAGCTGCAGCAGGTCCCCGCTGACGTGTGGACGACCTTCCACGTCAAGGGGTCTACGGGGCCCACCCGGTGGTCACAGCACGGATTCCACGGCATCGTCTCGGGGCCCATGATCTTCGGGGCCGGTGAGGCGGGCCGGGAGCGGGTCGATATCACCCCTGAGGGCGACTACCGCCGGTCCTTCTCCAGCGGTGACGGCGGTGGCCTGACGATCAATATCAACGCCCCGGTGTACGGGGTCGATCACCTGGAGCAAGTGATCAGGACCGCCGCCCGGCGCCGCGATCTCCTAAGGGCGGGGTGAGGGCGTGGCGCAGACCCTGAAGGTCGTCGACCCCTCCGATCCCAACTGGCCCCTGGGGCCGTTCACGGTGTACGCCCTCGACCTGAACGACTTGGTCCCCGGGGCGGCCTCAGGTCTTGCCCTCCTGCACGACCCGGACTTCGGCGGGATCAGCACCGAGGCGGAGTGGGCCTCGACGCCCGGGACGCCCGGCGCCGTCCAGGTCTCCCGGACCCACCCCGTCTCCACGATGTCGATCCGTCTCAGGGCTCAGGGGACCTCGTACGACACCCTGCTCGCCAAGGCGGAGGCCCTGGGCTTCGCCCTCGACCCGGGCTACGCCGGGATGTACGCGGGCGGGCCGATGGGCGTGATCGAGTGGGGGGCGCAGGGGGCCTCACAGCCCCGCTACGTCGACTTCTATCCCTCCCCCATTCCGGGTCTCTTCGACGGCACCGAGCTGGACCTTTACAACGTGGTCACGGCGTTCAGGAAGCCCGCCGGGCTCCGGGTGGTGATCAGCCGCCACCCGTACCTCAGGGGCCCCTACATGGCCGCCGCGACCAACGGCCTCGTCAACGCCACCCTGCTGGAGGACGCTGACGGCAACGGGCGCCCCGACACCTGGTTCCTCGACAACGTGGCCTCGGTGACCGCCGAGACGATCTTCTGGAGCGGCTCAGCCTACGGCTACCAATTCACCCTGGCCTCGGGGCTCACCCGAAACCTGAGGCAGGGCTCGGTGAACCCCCTGGACTCCCCGTACGGGGTGAGCGAGGTCGCGGCGAACGGAGACACCTGGACGCTGGCCTTCGACGCCATGATGCCCTCCGGCTCCACCGGTCAGGGGGCCGCCGTGATCGAGTACCTATCGGCGGCGGGGGCGGTCCTCACCACGTCGACCGTGACGCTGACGAACCTGACGGCGGCCTACCAGCGCCTGGCGGTGACCTTCACCGCCGCCAACGCCTCCACGGCCTTCGTACGGGCCAACCTCAGAGCCGTCACCGGGGGCTCCTCTGCCACGTTTCGGTTCCGCAACGCCCAGCTGGAGAAGGCCGCCGCCGCCTCACCGTTCCGGGTCGGGGCTGAGCTGATCAGGAACGACATCGGCGGGGAGTACGCCCCTCTGGCCGCCCCCACGCCTACGGTGGGCGCGGCGGGAAACGTCAACGCCGGGCAGCACTTCTACCGCTGCACCTATCAGACCGCCGACGGGCAGACGATCACCGGGCCCTCGCTCTCGGTGAACCCCGGGGTGGCCTCGATCATCAACCTCGCCAACATCCCCATCGGGTCCAACCGGGTCACCGCCCGGCTGATCTGGAGGACCAAGGCCGGGCAGACCGACACCAACGCCAACTACTTCTTGGCGCTGACCCTGGCCGATAACACGACGACCTCCACCACCGACAACCTCGCAGACGCCTCCCTGCCCGGCGGAAACCCCCCGACGACCGGGATCACAGTGCCCCCTGATCAGTCGCACCTATGGGTGTCCAACCCCGGCAACGCCCCGGCCATCGCCCAGGTCAGGGTGACCCCCGAGAACGGCGCCACCATGATCGGGACGGTCCTCGGGATCAGGTCGACCCGTGACGGAGACAACCTGGCCGAGGCCATGAACGCCCGGCGCCTTATGTACCGGGTGGGGGACGCCACGCTGTACACCGACACCTCGGTCCTGCGGGTGCCCTCAGCCTCAGGGGGCCGGGGCCTGCAGACGGTGCCGGGGACCGCCTCGCACCTCAGGCGGTGGCGGATCAACACCACCGCGACCGACCCGCTGGCGATCCAGGGCACCTACACCGTCCTCGTGGGGATCAACCCACAGACCTCACTCCCCGGCTACACCCTGCAGATGCGCTACGGCTTCGGGTCCTCAGCCGAAGACCCCCTGCCGTTTGCCGGTGACGTGATCACCGTCGACGCCACCAACTATCCCTACTCCGTGAATCAGCTCATGCCCATCGAGCTGGGGACGATCACGGTGCCCCCCAAGGCCGCCGGTATCTACCTGGAGGGCTGGGCGGGGTTCCCGGCCACCGGGCAGATGCTGTGGGGCGACGTCATGCTGATCCCCTCAGACGAGGACGTCGCCTACCTGCTCTCCCCGGGGTTCCGCTCTGACGGCTTCGGCCAGGACGTGTGGGTAGGGGGCCGGGTGAACAACACCACCACCGACTTCGTGAACCCTCTGTTCCCCGGCGGCACCGCCCTGCCCTCTACCTTCAAGGCCGGGCAGATCGTCCTGGGGACGATCAACGACGCCATCGGGACACCCCCCTCGGGGGGCGGGGTGGTGCTGCA
>Ga0066903_100005760_pt1 | contig 10830 bp, 14 predicted proteins | sample PanSoiMetaGPlot1_FD_67491 | JGI IMG/M metagenome (GOLD analysis project Ga0066903, IMG submission 67491) | Tropical forest soil microbial communities from Panama analyzed to predict greenhouse gas emissions - Panama Soil - Plot 1 (version 2) | ecosystem: Environmental > Terrestrial > Soil >...
TCATCGAAGTGAACGTAGATCTGCTTCGCAGCCTCGGCCCAGGGCGCGACAATCCAGAGCAGGATGTCTTGCCAGTTGTGCTTGAAGAAGTTCCAGATCCCTCGGGCTGCCCTCAGGAAGTGTTCCGAGACCCACTTCCAATGACGCCAAAGCTCGTAGGTAGCCGCCGCGACCGCGGCGATGGCGATGACGCCGAGAGCAAGAGGCCAGAACGCGATGGCCCAATCGAGAGCCAATTCGAGAGCGGTGATTGCGGCAGCGCGTACCAATGCATATTGCGCAAGGATAAATTCCCAGACGGCTGCGGTGGCTGCCTGCATCGCGTACACAGACATCTCCGCCACCGCATTGTTTCGTAACTGCGCGCCGGTCGAGAGTTCAGTCGCGAAAATCTGAACCCATTTAGCGGCGATCCATCTCCACACTGCGCGCAAAGCTGTTCCGACCATCACAGCAGCGTTCCAGAGGAGAGCGACGGTGTTTTGGATGATCCCCCAAGTGCCGAGGATTATCCAGCGCAACGTCCACTGGAGAGCGCGACCGTAGAACGTCGTGACGATAGCCGCTTTGGTCTTGGTGCCAACGGCAGCCTGATTCGCGATGGTATTAGCGACAGTGACGTCAGTATCAATTTCTTTAAGAACGACCTCTCTGCCTGTGAGAAGAAGCAGCAGGAAGAGAGCGGTGTTGTAGAGCCCGGTCACTATCAGGTTCGCCGTCCACATCGCGAGATTAGCCGCCAACGCGATCCCGATCAACCCAAAGATGATCTTCATCGTCGTCGCGTGTTTGGAGATGAATTGAATGACTTGTCCCAGCGCAACCAGCATTCCGATAGTCGGCGCGAGCGCCCAAGCTATGTCTTTGATTGCCGGGAAGATTTGCGTCGTCAAGATACGGCCGAGCGCGCTGAAAGTCTTGACCATTTGACCCACGAAGAAGCCAAGCTGCGGATTGACAGCGCCGAAGAAGCCCGCCAATCCGCCCTTCTGGAATCCAGCCTTACCTGCGCCCTGCATGAAGTTAAGGAAGCGTGTCGCAATCCGCTGCAACGAAGCGAACTGGTGCTGCTCCAAGTTTCCGATGAATTGAGCGGTATAGTCACGCAACGTCGAGAGGACACCCTGTAGAGTCGAGAGACCGAACCGCTTGCCGGCTCCCGCCATTGACGACTCTTCGATGTATTTATTCAGGGCTGCGAGCGCGGTGCTGGCTGAGATTCCGAGCGTACCGACGTGGCGCAACTGATCTCCGGTCAAGCCTAGCTCGTGCTCCAGAGCTTGGACCATCGGGATGTTGTCGCGAGCTAGCTGATAGACGACCTGGCCCGTCAGCCGCCCGAGCGACATCATATGACCGAGTGCAAGGCTCGCGCGGTTAAGTGCAGCCCCAGAGACGATGCCGAGGGCTGAGAGCGCGTCGGTCACGTTCACGATTGTCTCGTTCGTCTGCTGGACTGTCATCCCGAACGCCATGAAGCGACGAGCCGAGGTCGTGATGTCCTGGAAGAGAAACGGCGTGACAGCCGCGATGTCGTACAGTTTGTTTAGCTCGTCATTGACGCCCTGCGCACTCGGGATGAAGAGACCGAACGCGACGCGCGCCTGCTGCATCTGGCTGTTGAACTGATAGCCCCAAGAGACCGCCGCGGTGACGCCTGCCGTTAGCGCCAACGTCGCCATGTAAGAATAACGGCGCAGAGTGAACAGCGCCTGATTCATCAAGAACGTCCGGCGACCGGCGACGTGCATCGACTTGCCATAACGCTGAACAGTAGAGTCGAGCGAGAGGACATTCCGCTGAACAGCCATGAGGCCCGCGTTAACCTCGCGGTTGCCGCGGAGTTTCATCCAAATCGTTACACGTTCGTTCGCGCTCACTTTTTCATCGCTTTGGCGAGAGTTGAGATGATTCGCACAGCAAGATCCTCGCGTTCGTCGGCAGCGATCTTGACACGGCGTTGAGCAATGATCTCCATGAGCCCGCGCAGGAATTGGTCATCCGACCGAAGCCAGGTGCTTGGATTCATTCCTGCCATCCCGATCATTACAGCCACGTCAATCTCCTGCTGTGCCCGATTCAGTCCTGGAGGAAGTCCAGGTCTACGTCCATGTTGGTGTTGTTCATCCAGCGCTGAAGCAACAGCCCGTGAGAGGCTGAGGAGAAGTCATTTTCGCCAAAGACGTAATAGATCGCACGCCTTTGAGTTGCGGGTAGTGGAGTGGGGTCCCAACCCAGGCCGTAGGCCAGTTGGGTGAATGTGGAGATAACATCCCCATCCTCGCCGACGAGAGGTTCGGCCTTGTCGTCTGGAACACCATCAGGGGCGAGGTAAAAACCCTGACAGGCTCGGACCATTGTGTCGACAACGACACGGTACATGAACTCGGCTCGCTCGCGGGTCTGCTTGCGGATGTTCTTTCCGATCTCATCAGCCTCGTCCCTCGTGAGTAGCCGATACTTAACTTTCAACCCCAGGTCCTCTTGCCCTGGAATCTGAATGAGGATCTCGCGGTTCGCCGCAACTTCATCGCGACGCGCCCGCAGAGCCTCTAGTGGGCTCTGCGGGCGTTGCTGATCATCTTCTGTGGGGGTGATGATCTCGGTGACATCCTCCATGGGGTCATCCATGGGTGCTCCCTCCTTTGTGTTAATGCTACGACGGGAAGCCGTCTACTGTGACCTCGATTTCGATGAGTGCTGGACCCGAGGACTCGCTGTCTACCTCAGGCGGCGTAACACGCTTGAGACGACCGTTGTACGTCAGCGTGTTCTGAACGGGATTCCCGTCGATGTCTCTCGCCTGGTCACCGACGACTACTCTTGACTTGCCGACACCAGAGATCAGTGAGGGCAGGGCTCCCCAGTCACGCTCGACCCTGCAGAGTCGAGTCAAGACAAGATTGCCGACGTTGCGCCGACCTCCGAGCGAGACCGGATCTGCCATCCCGCCAGGATGGTAGATGGTCTCTTCAGAGTCGATCTCGCCGCCCGTCTTTTTGTCCCAGATGCCACTGATGATGTCGGCTGTATCCGGGACGTTCCTGACTGTGACAGTCAGGTTGCGGGTATCGAGACGAATCGGCCCTGTTGCGTTTGCCAAGTTAGTTCACCCCCTTACACAGTCTGTGTGATTGGCAGTTTGACGATCTCGATGCGGATGTACTCGGAGAACGGACTCATCTTCACGTACAGGACGGCGTGAAGCTCGTTCTTGGAGAGCGTCGTCGGTGTATTGACCGAAGGGCCGACATCGACCCGGTACGCATCTTGTGGAGTCGCGCCGTAGAGATCGCCTGAACTGTAGTATCTGGCGAGCATCCCCTTCAGGTCCTTCTCAAACTCGCTGATCTTCGTCCCCTGACCGTCGAGCTTGTCGAACATGAACCGCTCACCGATCTGATTCGCGTCCGCGACGATGGCGGTGTAGAGCCGGACATGTCCGAAGTTGATCCAGTCGCTGTCAGCCACCGGATCGACCAGCGAACGCCAGCCGTATGTCCGGGCTGACCCGAACATCATCCGTACCACGTCGATCCCCGATTTGTTCAGCGTGTCGCGACTCGCATCGCTGACTGCCGGCTGCGAGAGATCGATGGCGGTGAACGAGACTCCATTGTCGCCGGCAGCCGGATCGGACGGACCGAAGCCGGATGCGTCGTTGCGAGCGAGGACTCCAGCCTGAATTGCCGAGTACGGCACCTTGCGCGTCGATCCCGAGACGACGCCCGGGCAGACGGCCCAAGGCCAGAACATCGCGCCGAACCGCTGATTACCGGCCCGCGCTCCGGTGGCTGACGCTTGGAGAACAGAGATGGTCGGCGTATCGGGCGCGTCGAGGATACCGACACGACTGCGGTTGTACGCATGAGCGAGCAGCTGCGTGTGCCCAACATCGGTCGTTCGCCCAGGAGCCCAGACTTGTCCAGGCCCGAGAGCTTCCGGGATGCCGTCGAGCGCCGTCTGCCATTGCGCATCGACAACGTTGTTGCGGTCGTCGTTCCCGGCTGAGAGTGCGGCTGCTGCTGCAACAGCCGGGTTGTTAGCAGACGCGCCGAGAACGAGCCGGATGTAGTTGCTGCTCTTTCCCCAGAGGACAGCAGCATTCTGATCAGCGAGATCGGGGCTGGTCTCGACTTCAACGCCGCCGACAACGACGAAGATGACGAACAACGCTCCGCTCGACCCCGCTCTCACGCCAACAGAGATGTTGGCGCTACCCGCTCCCGGGCCGAGTGCGTTCGCGACCAGAGAGACCGCCGCCCCCGCGTCGTTCAAGTTCTTGAAGCCGGTCGTTGCTGACGGCCCTACAACCCGCGACACGTAGGCGTTCGCGCCGCCCTCTCTGAAGTAGATGTCGAGAGCGTCGTACAGAACGCTGTACGTCGTTCTCAGGCCGAAGATGCGTTCAAAGTCTGAGATGCTTGAGACCAGCGTCGCGGTGTTGGCTGGGCCGGAGTCTGACAGCCCTACAACGAACGAGACGCCCAGATCGGTCGGTGCCGACTGGGGAACCGGCGTAGACCTCAGAACGACATCAACGGAGGGGCGAAGTCCCATCTATCCCTCCTTTGTCTCGTCGGTAGTTGCTTGCTCGGGAGCAGGTGCTTCCATCAAGACCGCCGCCCCTGCTCCCCCGGGATACGACGGGTTGGCAACACCTTCTTGCGCGTCGATCCAATCCTGGCCGCGCTGCTTGGCTGATTCGATTTGCTGTTCCCCTGCTGGGTTAGTACCGATGAGCTTCCCATCGTAAGCCAGCAGGGTGTTGTACCCGGTCGTCATCTCCTCGTCCATGAGATCGTCAATCATCTCACCAGGCTCTACCGGACGGCCATTGGCGAGGATCTCAGGAGAGTCACCGATGAAACGGTACGTCGCTCCGCCCTGTGGCTTCTTCTGCGGACTCGGCATCAGTTATCCTCCGTGATGTCGACATTGATTCCAATCACGTTGGCCGTCGGCCATTTACTTCCTGGCGTGTACTTTTGCTTGACCCCAGTTTGTCGAGTAACCAGATCCTCGACTAGAACTTGGAAGATTCCATACGACGCTCTAATGGATTGATCTTCATCTTGTGCCACAGAGTCGTCATATGTTTCATCCATCCATTCGATCCCCGACGCGCGGTTGATCCCACTCACCTCGTCGCGTAGCGTCTGCTGATTGAGCATGACCCAGCGGGCGGCAGCGACGTAGAACTTGGACAAGTAGCTGGCAAGAGCATCATCGCGCGAGATCGCCGTACAACCGAGCCCCATCACGAACCAACCCCTGTACCGGCCATCTCCCTCAGCGGCTGGGCGGTCGGCGAGACCGGGAGAGACGACGACGATCATCGGGTGATAGTCCATCGGGAATCCCTCAAAGCGCGGACGAGCATAGTAGCGTGGCGGCTGAATCAGCCCGACCTCGCGCCCTTCTTGGTACTCCAACTCCATGATCGCCGTCGGCATCCAGTCTCGCAACGTCTCCATTACAGCTTGCTCGACCTGATATCCCGTCTTGATGGACCCGAAGACATCGCCGTTGTTACCGTTCGTACTCATTTCATCGCGTTGATGACGGCGCGACCGACCATATCACGCCAACGCTGGCGATCTCGTGGACGGAAGTCAATGTAGGGACGGGGAGGGGTGAAGCCATCCTCTGAGCCGAACTGATGAACCTCTGCATACGGGAGGATCGAGTTTAGCTCAATCTTATCCCGCGTGACGCGCGAGCGCATATTGGGGTTGCCGCGCCGCGTCCAGGAAGGTTCTAGGCGACGCCTGAAGTACAAGATGCGAGGGTCGCCACCTATCACCGCTTTGCGCTCTGCCCAACTGGGTGTGAGTTCTTTCCAAGAACCGCCGTAGCGCCGTCCTTGACTCTGGAAGGTCATACGGATGACACGAAACATGTCCTCACGAATCTCCCAGAGTGTTGGTCTCATGTTGAGAGACTTAGCTGCTCCTTTGAGCAGGTGCTCCGAGGCCTGGCGCGCTCCGAACATCTCCATTTCGAACATTACATCTCTCCAAACAAGAGATTGTCGGCGGGCGGGAACGAGAAATACGGGAAGTCGCCGCCAGCTTGGTCTGATGGGTCAAGACCAGACTCTATAGCGATGATCTCGTTCTGTAGCTCCGGCAGTGCCTTCTCAAACATCTGGATGTAGTACGGATAGGGCGAGATGCCGTTACGGATCTCTTGGCCATAGAGCGAGACCTCTATCAGCGCGGCGGCGTAGAGCGCGATGACGTTCTGCGCTTTGTCCCAGACAACCGAGGGGATGTCCGTACCGATCATCGGTGCGACGTACTTCACCGCGTTGTCAATGATCAGAGCCGCCTGATCATTCGTCGGCCGCGTGTCTTCGTTGAAGGTGCCGGTGAGATTGCCCAACGAGTCCGCCGTCCGTGCGAGGTCGATAGCCGCCACGTCCTGCGGGCTTGGTGTGAAATCGTCAACCGGCACCTTCGCTCCTTCCTACGCGCCCGTCTGAATCCGCTGGAGCCCTGCCTCCAACCCCTTACGCGGATCGCCGTCGGTTGCGATGTTCTCTGCCTGCAGCATCCGGCGAGCGAACTCCTTGTCGGCCCCAACCGTCTCCAGGACCTCATTGATCGTCGGAGCTTTCTCTTGGCCGGCAGTTTCGCCTTTGAGCCAGTCGGCCAACTCGTACTCGCCCAACTCCGAGACTCCGGCTTGGGGGAGTTCACCCGTGCTGACCGACTCAGGCGTTCGACCGCTGCGAATCGCCTCCAACTCCTTACTTGTCCAGAAGGAACCGTTCTGCTCGCCCTTGCGCAAGGCGATCAGCCCGATCTGTCCTCTGGTGACGGTGTCGCCGCGATATGCCTCACGCGGCTCGACAACCACTGCGCCGGATGGATCCTCGACGCCGACCGTGTAGCCGAACATCAGGTCCTTGACGATGCGCTCATCACCCTGGTCGGCATACTCGTCAGGAGACGTGTACGTGCCGTCCTTGAGATCCTGATGTTCTTGCGGAGTGCCGTGGAGACCGATTTCCTCTGTCATGTCAGCCCCTGCCACTTTTGAACTGCGAAGCGGTTGTCGACGAAGAACAGCGGGCGGACGCTGCTCTGCGTCCAATACCGCTGATTCTCTTCCTGGTACCACTGCTCCGTCGCCAGCGGCTGTTCGATGCGCATCTGACCCGGAGCGCGCTCCTGGACCACGTACGCCGTTCCCGCTGTGATGCGGTTGGTGACGAAGATGCTGATGCCGAGCGATGCGAGCAGATCGTTCAGCCCCGAGCCGTAGATCCGCGCCAGCTGGAGGTACTCCGTCGGGTTGAGGATCCAGAGGTTGTACACGATCCCTAGCTCGTCCTGCTCCGCGAGCATCTGGGCGCGGGCCATGTCGTATCCCGGCCAGACGTTTGAGTTGGAGGCTCCCGACCCTGCCGTCACGACTGCGCCCCAGCTGTTGCCGGTGACGAGACGGTTTGGTGACTTTTGGACAGCAGCCTCCAGAACCTCGACCGCCCGCATGTTGATCTTGCGGGTGATCGTATTCGCCATCTGCTGAACGTTCCGTGCGAACACAGACGTGTCGTTACGGTCGCGAGACTCGATGGAGACCCAGAACTTGGCTCCCCACTTCTCGACCTCAGCCACGACCGGAGCGCGCCGCGAACTCACGACCTCCGGGAACTCATCACCCGGAGCTACGCGGTCGATGTCCCTGTCGAGGTACAGGTCGTTGGCGATCAGTTCGTCATAGACGACTGCGCCGCCCGTCACCCCGCCGCCGTTCGCAAAGACGCGATCCGCGAAGAACCTCTGGAGCGTCAGGTCCATCAACGTTCGCGTCACGCGCGTAGGGCTCTTCAGCGCCATGTCCACCGTCATCGTCGTACCGGTGACGGTCGGCGCGTTCAGCGGATGCTGAACTGGATTGGAGTACGTCTGCGCGCGGATCGCCGCGCCAGCCGACACGATCCCATCTTGGCCGGGGATCCAGATGGGATCTCCGACCGTGATGGCGCCCTTGCTCTCTTGGACGAGAGAGGAGGCGACCTCGACCAGCTGATTGTTCTTCATCTTCCCTCCTCCCTAGTCGTAGAGCAGGACTTCTGCGTCCGTGCCGCTGGCCGCGTCGTCCATCGCGAGGCCAATGGCGTACTGACCGGCAGCCGACACGAATGGGATTGCCTGCCCGGTCGCGTCGGTCATGATCTCGACACCAGCGGTGATCGCTGCCCCTGCGAGAACCGGGCAGATACCACCGCGAGCAATGCCGACCTTGCCGCCGATGTTCGCCTGGTCGTACTTCGCCGCGCCAATCGCCTTCATCCCGACGGCGTTGCAGGGCGCTACCTTATAGCTGTTGTCCGACGGGGTAGTGCCGAGGACATTGAACTTGTGCGCTCTCGCACCGGAGATGCGGAGGAACCTCTTGCCGGTGATCGCGGCTGTAGCCTGACCTGTGAGGTTATCCGCCTCCTCCATTACGCGAACGAGATCGTTGGCCATAGCCTACGCCTCCCTTGCATGAGTGACCGGCTTCGGAGGGGCTGACGCCGCTGCGACCCGTTCCCGCAGGCCCGGGAACCAATCGCTGGGCAGTCCCTCACCCTGACCCGCCGTGAGGTCACCCTCGACAGCGGTGTTGCCCGTGGCGCCGTACTCGCTCACTGGAACGAGACCCGCGGGCAGATCGTTGAGCATCTTGGTCGTTCCCTGTTCGTCGGCAGCCATCAGCTGCCGGTAGTGCGCCCGCCGAGCCGAGGGGATCTTGCCGGCCCTGATGGCCGCCTCGACAGCGTCGTTCTGACGGTCGCTCTTGGACTTCTTTTCGATGCGGATGCCGGCCTCTGCGCCCGCGCGCAAGAGCTTGTACGTCTCCATGTCGATCTTGACGTACCCAGCCTCAGTGGTCGGCTCCTCGTCGCTGGCCTCTTCCTCTTCGGTTGAGGGTGCCTCAGTCCCTTCCGTGACGCCAGTTCCGCTGGGCGCGGTACCGGGCGGCGTTTGATGCGATGACGGCTCGTCCTCGGGCTGAACCTCCGCGCCGGTTTTGCCGGCGCTGTCCGGCTCGCCACCTTCGGCACCGGACGTGGGATTAGCCGCGAGCGCCCGCTTCTGAAGCTCCGCGTTGATCGTCGCCTCCGTTGCCGAATCGGCGAGACCCAGCGAAGCAGCCAGCCGCTTGCGCGTGGCTTCGTCCATCTGGATGCTCCCTTCCTGGGTTGACTTGACCGGGCCTCCAGTGTCGGCCGCGGATGCGTGCACGACCAGCTGTTCATCTACAGCCGCCATGCCAGCTGCGATTGCTGCGAGCGAGTCCGCAGACTTCTCGACGTACTGGACCTCGACAGCGGTCGGCGTACCGAAGTTCACCTCATCGCCCTCGACAGCCACGTCGCACTTGTACAGATCGCCGCTCTCGTCATCCTCCACGATCAGGTAGAGGTTGCCGCTGTCGGAGATCCGCTCTCCGCGAATCCACCACCAGTACGTGCTTCCTTCCGTGTCCAACTCGCCGGACATGGCTTTGTCGTAGAACTGGCGACGAATCCGGGAGGTATCGGTGTCAGCTTCGATCTTCTTCTTTTTGCTCACCTTGCCTCCCTCGGCGGCGATCTGAGAAGCCGCCAACTGAGCAGAGATCATGTCGTCGAACTCTACTCCATCGGGGATCTGCGCGCCGTACCAGAGCGGAAGATCATCCAAGACCTGACAACCGGGCCAATGAATGCCGAGGAGCGAGACGGCGGTGATGACCATCGAGTAATGCCTTCCAGTGGCTGTCTCAACGTCAAAGTTGCCTTCCATTGACCGATTCGGGAAAGCAATACCCATGACGCCGCCTAGCCACTCTGGAACTAGATAGTCACCATAGATCGTCTGGTTGTTGTCACCAAGTGCCATCGTCGAACCATCGACTCGGCCAAAGGCCATCTCGGCGTCTCCGACTAGTGCCATGTTGTAGTCGGCAGTGTGCCCCAATTTGATCCGTGGCGAGACGATGGCTGGATCCTGTAGGGCTTTGACGGCATCTTCGATGTTCTGCTGGGTGAAGGTGGTCGGCCCCGTCATCAGCGGATACTCGACGCCCGTGCTAATGATTGGTGCGCCCGCAACCCGCCAGAGCCCTGTTGGATCCTTGGTGATCTTTATCATTTCTTCTTCTTCGCTGTTCTAGGCAGCTTGCCTTTGTTATTGAAGTGGTGCTTCTTGGCCCACGCCTTGCCTTTGTTCGCGTAGATCCACCCGCGCTGCCTTTGACTCTTTGCCGGCATCTCTACCTCGCTGAGATCCCCGTGCTCTTGTTCTTGCGCAGCTGCTTTGAAAGCATGACGCCCTGCGTCGCCTGCGCCTTGCGCTGCTGGACGACGTCAGCTGCTCCGCTCTCTGCGGGCCGCGTTGGTACTAGGAGAGCCTGCGTTCCTGCTCCCTGGAGCTTCTTGCCACCCTTGGGTAGATTGCCTGCGCCGCTACCTACGCGCGCGGCACCTGCCTTCGGGCGTCCACCAGGATTCTTGCCGCCCGGTTTACCCATCTGATTCCTCCTTTGCGTACAACGGGTCGATCCCTACGGACTGGTTAGCCCAGGGATCGGGCGTGCCATCGGCGCTCGGGGCTGTAGACAAAGCCCCGGCGGTAACGGGCCGGGGCGAGGGAGCACCTTTCCCCAGCCCTCCCGCCGACTCAGACAGTCCAGCACCGACACCGCCCGAGTTTTGCCCAAGAGCGCCTGAGTTTGGCTGAGCTGCGCGATCCGCGTCGGCCATATCCTTAGACTGCTTTTGGGAGTCTTCAAATTGTTTTTGATCTTGCGTTATCTGCTGCTGCTGAAGCTCTAGCGTCGGAGACA
>Ga0066903_100005761_pt1 | contig 10830 bp, 10 predicted proteins | sample PanSoiMetaGPlot1_FD_67491 | JGI IMG/M metagenome (GOLD analysis project Ga0066903, IMG submission 67491) | Tropical forest soil microbial communities from Panama analyzed to predict greenhouse gas emissions - Panama Soil - Plot 1 (version 2) | ecosystem: Environmental > Terrestrial > Soil >...
AGCTTTGCCCGCGTCGTTTGGCGCGGGCCTTTTTTGTCGTTGGATGAACGGTCCAAATTGTAGCAAGAAGTCTTGTTCCGTCAGGGCCGTCCGGCCGACTCGCCCCTCGGGCCGGCTTAGCCAGATCATCGCAACGGCCGGTGCAACGCCTTGACATTGGTCAACGAGACTATCGCCGCCTTGTGTCATTCCTGTGCTTGAGCAAAACTGATAGGATGAGGCAGGGAAAGCAAGGAAGGGCAGGAGAACCCTATGAGGCGCACGCCGGTCATTATGCTTTTTGTCTTTGCCGCTGCGTTCCTGGGTGAAACGCAAGTCAGCAAGGCGCAATCGCCGTATTCATATCCATGGTGCTCGCTCGGTGGCACCAGGAACTCGAATGCCCTGTCCTGCTATTACACGAGTTGGGAACAGTGCAGGACAACAATGTCGGGCATCGGCGGATACTGTGTCGAGAGCCCATATTACCATGCGCAAGCGTTCGCGAAACTACACCATCGCCGGCACGCGCGACCAGGTGAAGCTAGCACCGTAATGCGCTGACCCGGTGAGGCATGCAGGCCGGTGGGACACTCGTTCGGATTTTGCAGGTTTTTCGCAGATCCGGAAATGTTCCAAAATGGGCAGCCCAATTCGCAGCAAAAATTCTTCGTCGATTTGGACCGCCGGGCCGGTTTCCCTTTTCTTCTTGCCGGCATAGTGGACCGAGGCAATCCTCAATCTCACCCCGGCAGCATTCATTGTTCGAGCAATCGCAAACTATGCGTGCCCGCAGTGTGCGTTGAACTGCCTCGCCTCAGCAATAAGATGCTCGGCGGCACTCACGGCATCCTCGAGGATATGAGTACCGCGGCTGTCAAGAGAAACCTGGCAGTCATGATCGAACAGCTCAATCCAGAAAAGGAAATCGCCGGCGGAAAAATCATGTGGCGGCTCGTACAGCCGGACTTCATATGAACCATGGCGTGCAAGCGTTGTCGTTGCCGATCCGTCCTCACACTGAGAGACCAGTCGGAGCTTCACGTGCGCCTCAAGCAAACGCGATTCAAGGTTCGTTTTACAGGATCGCTTGCTCAAATTGGTTCCCTTCCAAATCATGGGCGGCGGACTCCCAATGTTCGAATACCGCGCCGGAGAGCGCGACAATAAATTTGTTGCGAACTCACCGTCGGAGTTGTCGTGCGAAGCGATCGTTTTTACGTGTGATAATGGCCACAAGTCTTGTTATTTCATGCCAAACACTTGCTTGGACGCGCCAATTCGAATCATTGGGAGAGCGACATGGTAAAAATTCCGCGCAGTTCTCAATCAAGGACACTAAACCTTCCCACTGCCGCAGGGGGGCTGACGCGGGCGGCTTATGCGCGGGCAGTCAAGGCTAGAAAAGATGTGATGCCATTGCTCAACAAAGCCGGGTTGACAACGAAGCAGATGGAAAATTCAACCCTGCGGCTGAGCGTAGAGAGCCAGATAAAGTTTCTCAACCTGGTGGCGGAGGCGCTGGAAGATGAATTCCTCGGATTCCATATCGGGCAGAGTCTCGACCTTCGCGAGATCGGAATTCTCTACTATGTCTTGTCGTCCTCCGATACGCTCGACAGTGCCTTTGAGCGCGGAGCGCGCTACAGCTCGATCACAAACGAGGGCGTTCGACTTGCGTTTTGCGGCGAAAAGGCCTTTGAACTAACCCTCAGGTATGTCGGCGTATCGCGGCACCGGGACCGGCATCAGATCGAATGCTTCGTAACAGCACTGGTCCGTTTGTGCCAACACCTGGCAGGTCACCGCCTAACGCCGATCCGTGTGACGCTTGCGCATCATAGAGGCCGGGTCTCTCCTGAGTTTCGGTCATTTTTCGGCTGCGACGTGACATTTGACAGCGGGACTGACGAGATCGCATTTCAACGGACGATCGGCAGCATGCCCGTCGTGAGTCGAGATCCATTCCTCAACAAAATTTTGGTCAACTACTGCGAGCAGGCTCAATCGGAGCGAGAAACACCGCCGATGGCCCTGCGAATGAATGTGGAGAATGCCCTCGTCACGCTTCTGCCACACGGAAACGCGCGGGCCGACGAGCTGGCGCGCAAGCTCGGCATGAGCCAAAGAACGCTCGCCCGTCGACTGGAATCCGAAGGACTGAGCTTTGCTCTAGTTCTCGATGAACTGCGTCACGATCTTGCAACATGTTATTTGCGAGAAGGGCACCTTTCGATATCCGCGATCGCATGGCTGCTGGGCTATAAGGAAGCGAGCGCATTCACTCATGCGTTCAGACGGTGGACAGGCAAGACGCCGAAAGAGGCGCGGACGACGGCGGTCAGCAACGTTGTTGGCGCGCCCCAATTACGCTGAAATCGTTGTCGATGTTGGGCCTTGAAAAAAATTTGGCTTTGCGCCAACCGTGTCGGGGCGGGGCATAATGTGAACCTCACGCGAGTGCGGAGATTGCCCATGAGACTGGCGGCGGCTGCGATAATCGGAGTGGTGTTGTTCGGCATCGGAGGATCGCAGGCCTCCCCCGAAACCCTGCGGTTTGCGATCACCCGCAACGGCGAGCAGATCGGCACGCACACCATCGAAATAAATCGCAGCGGCAAGGAGACCACGGTCTCGCTTTCCACCGATCTCACCGTCAAGATTCTGTTCGTCACGGCGTACCGTCTGCAACACACCGAGACCGAGCGGTGGGTCGACGGAAAACTCGTGGCGCTCAATTCGACATCCGATGACAACGGAACACGTCATACGGTTTCCGCCGCGGCCAAGGGCTCCAGTCTTGAGGTCAAGGTGGACGGAAAGGCCACCCTTGTTGACCCGAACATCATGCCGGCAAGCCTTTGGAATCCGGAGTTGCTGAAGCGACCCGTCATGCTCGACACGAAAGACGGGCAGATCATGCCGGTCTCCGTCCGCGACGGCGGCGAGGAGGACGTGAAGGTCGATGCCCGGACCGTCCGGGCCCGCCGCTACACCGTCAACAGCCGCTATTCGCAAGACGTCTGGTTCGACGATCAGGCGCGTCCGGTGCAAGCGAAGCTTATCGCAAGCGACGGCTCCGTCATCATGTATCGCCCGATCTGAACCCGTGATCCTCAGCCGCTTCGCACGAGGATCATGATGGCCGAGGAAATCCGCGATTGCCTGCCGCCGGATCGAAATCCGCGCAAGCCGAAGCTGGCTTTGCCCAAAGGGGCCGTCGATACGCACGTCCACGTGTTCGAGCGGCGCTACAAACTGTCCCCTGCGCGCGGATACAGTCCTCCGGATTCAACGCTCTCCGACCTCAAGCACCTGCACAAGACTCTCGGCATCGAGCGGGTGGTGTTCACCCAGCCATCGGTCTATGGCGTCGACAATTCGGCGATCCTCGACGGCATGGCGGCGCTCAACGCCGAAACCACCAACCGCGCGCGCGCCGTGGTGGCGATCATGATGGATATCGGCGAGGACGAACTCGCCGCGCTCGATGCGCGCGGCGTTCGCGGGGTGCGCCTCAACACCGACAACAAGGGCGGCATGCCGATCGAGATGCGCGCAATCCCTGAGCTTGCCATGCGCATCGCGCCGTTTCGCTGGCACATCGAGTTCCTGTTTCCCGGCAAGGACATCATCGCGCTGCTGCCGACGCTTGCGGCCGTCAAAGTGCCGATATCGATCGTCCATTTCGCCTACCAGCCCGCGACCGCGGGTGTGCGGGCGCCGGGCTTTGAGGCGCTGATCGAGCTCGTGCGCCGCGGCAACACGTGGGTCAAGATCTCCGGCGCCAACCGGGTCAGCGCAACCGATCTGCCGCCCTATGATGACGTGAAGCCGATGGCACAGGCCCTGATCGGGGCGGCGCCGGACCGGATCATGTGGGGCACCGACTGGCCGCACCCCAACAAGTATGTCGTCAATCCCAACGACGGCGACCTCGTCGACGCCTTCGGCGACTGGGTAACGGACGAAGCGATGCGCCGCCGGATCATGGTGGACAATCCGGCGGGGTTTTACCGGTTTTGAGGGCGGCGCCGTCCTGCCTCGCTCCTCCTGAAGTTTCTCTAAAGAACAAAAACAGAACAAAAATCAATGCCTTGTCGATGACAACCCAGCTTATGACAGCAACGATTTAGGAATATAGCGCAACGACCTAATCTCTCAATGCAACAAAATTAATTGAAACGCAACGAATAGGGTGATATATGCATTGAACTGAGACCGGCGAATCAAAGGATTCCGGACTGAATGGAACATTTTCCTATCATTCACGCCCTCTGCAGAGCTGCGTTGGCCCAGCCTTCGCCGGCGGTGCGCAAGCAGGTCGAGCGACTACGGGATGCTCTCGTGCACGAGGGCGACGGCAAAGCGGCCGGCGCGCTGTCGAGTCTGCTGACCGCCGCGGAGCGGACGACTGAACTGTCGCCGAGCCGCATTGTACGATCACGTGCGGAGTTTTCCGGCGAGAGCTTGACGCCCAACACTCAAGTCCCCGTCGATCGGGAAACCTCCGCCCCGCTTGCCCAGGTCATCTTTCCTTCGGCGACGCGCCCGTCAGCGCCACTTTTCAATGAAACGGTATCCAAGGCCGTGCAAGCCGTTTTGGAGGAATGGAACAATCGTGAATCGCTTTCGGACCTAGGGATTCAAGCAGCAAAGACATGCCTCATCTACGGCGCACCCGGAACCGGCAAGACGCGCCTTGCTCTTTGGATGGCGACCCAACTCGACTTTCCCATCCTGCTCGCGCGGATTGACGGCCTCGTCTCCTCGTTCCTCGGAACGACTGCTCGCAACATCGCGAACCTGTTTGCCTTCGCCAACCGCTATCGATGCGTGCTGTTGCTCGACGAATTCGACGCCTTTGCCAAACTCCGCGATGATCCGCAGGAGGTCGGTGAAATTAAGCGCGTGGTTAACGCCCTCTTACAAAATCTTGATACGCGCCGTGACGTTGGATTGACGATCGGCATCACGAATCATCCGCACCTGCTCGATTCGGCTGTATGGCGCCGCTTCGAGGTGCAGCTTGAAATCCCGAAGCCTGAATTCGACGTGCGCGTCGAAATCGCGCGTCATTTTATGCCGCCCGTCAAAGCACCGGAAACGCATCTGCGAATGATCGCTTGGTTTACGGATGCTGCGACCGGCGCCGAGATCGAGACGCTGGTCCGCACATACAAGAAGACCATGGCGGTTCAAAACGGCGAAGAGCGCCTTTTGCTGGACACTTTGCGTCAATTCGCGACGCTTAACAGCGGCCGCATCGATCCCGTCCGTAAGGAACTCATCTTTTCCGGCAACGGCGCACTGTTCCGCTCCATGAAGGAGGATCGGCAGCTAGGCTTTTCTCTTGAGGACATCGGGCGAATCGCCGGCAAGGACAAATCAACGATCAGCCGCCAGATCAAAAGCGCGGAAAAAGATTTGGATGACAGCGGAGCCGTAACCTCTCATGGCTAGTCCACTTCAGATCATATTGAATGACAGCGATTACCAGGAAGCTCGCGACGCCGGCGGCGGTGGACCCAAGAAGGATTTTTTCGCGAACCGCGATCGCGAATTTCGCGAGCACAAGGGGGCACTGATCGCCCAGCTTGCCGCCATTACGCGCACCCTTGAAGCCCAAGCCCAAAGCCAGGGCGACATCGGCTACATCAAAGTCATTCTACGCCGCGATGCTTGGGCCAAAAGCCATCGCCCCCTCACCGCTCTATTCAAACCCGCCCGCGTTACCCCCGTCGGCGGCGGTGATCTTGGCGAAATGTTTTTCGAAGCGCGTCCGCGCGCGCTTCGCGAAATTGCCGCCGAAATCGCCGACGCCGAACCTGAGACCAGACTCAAGTTCGACAAAACGCGCAATAAAGTGGTTTCAGTTCCATCGGCCGCGCGCAGCGAGACGGGTGCCATCGAAAGAATCGAGCTTTATGGTCCGCGTGATCGCCGTTCCTTCTCAGTCGAGGAAGCGATCTCATGGCTGGCGCGCCCCATGACTGGCAGCGCCTATTACATTGAATTGTTCGACATGCCGCCTCTTCGCAGCCAATTGGACGCGTACGATGCCAATCGGCAAAAGCTCTATTCCACCTTCCTCGAAGGCCTGGCTTCCATTGGAGCAGGGCTTACGGTGCAACGGCTGCCCATGGGTGGGAAACCACAGCCACTGATTTCGGCGCACCTCGGACGCTCCGCCCAACCGCCAACGCTGCTTCTGGATTTAGTCACGCCACCTGAACGCCGCCGGCCGACCGATTTGGCGCCCTTCGACCAGTCGATTGATCGTCACCGGCGGCTTCTAGCCTTTCTCGAACATCATCCGTTGGTCAAGCATATCGATCTACCGCCGATGGTGGTGCGTACCATCGACGGCCGTAAAGCGTCGGCCCAAGCTGCCGCGGCCGAAAGCCGAACCCAACCCGCGGAGCTTTCTATCCCGACGCGCAGTTCGACAAGGACCTACCCGCGCATTGGCGTCATCGACGGCGGCATCAGCCCGCAACTTTCTGATTGGATTATTTACCGTTGGGATTTACTTGATGTCGCCGACTCCAATCATGCGCACGGTACGTTCATCGGCGGGCTTGCCGTCGCCGGCAGCGCGCTCAACGGTAACGAGGTTTGTGCCGAGCCCGACGGTGCCGAGATCGCCGACATTGCTGTCTATCCTGACGACCAAAACACGACAGCGTTTACGTCTTATTACCCGTATGGCGTGTTGCAATTTTTCGAGGAAATCGAATACGCTATGGCCGATGCCAAGGCTCGGCATGGCGTTCGTGTCTTCAATATGAGCCTCAACATCCAACACCCCGCGCAACGCGACAGGTACAGCCAGTTTGCCGCGCGCATGGATCAGATTGCCGAGGCGAACGACGCGATACTTTTCTTGCCGACAGGGAATACCGCCCCGCAAGACCTTCGGCCTGAATGGCCCGCGAACGAGACGCAAGCGCTAGTTCATTTGGCATCGGCTCGCAATGACGGGCTTTTGATGCCAGCCGAAAGCGTCCGCAACGTCACCGTAGCTGCGCTTAATCCGCCCGGCGTACCGACCTCGCTTCCCTTTGCCCCGACACGTTATTCGAGACGCGGGCCTGGTTTGCGCGCTGGTGTGAAGCCCGATTTGGCCCATATCGGCGGTTCGGGCTCGCCGCAAAGTCCAGCGGGCCACGGTCTCTTCTCAATCAGACCGGACGGTTCTGTCTGCGACGGCTGTGGCACCAGCTACGCGACGCCCATTGTCGCCAAGACCGCTGCCGTCCTTGAACACATGATCGAAGGGACCGTCTCGCGCGAGACGCTGATCGGCCTGCTCTTGCATCACACCGAAATGCCTACCGTCTTACGATCCAAGGCGATCCGCGCCGTAGCGCGCGATTTGGTCGGATTCGGGAAGCCGCTTTCCGCCCGCGAAATCCTTGAAGGCGATGATCACCAGATCACGCTCGTCTTTGCCTCTCGCCTGCGCCGGGACCAGCAGATCGCCTTTAATTTTTCGTGGCCTCCGTCCTTGGTGGGTCGGGACGGAAAATGCCGCGGCACCGCGCGCTTGACCCTGGTCTCGACACCCCCGCTTGATCCCCGTTTCGGCTCGGAATTTGTGCGCATCAATATTGACGCGGCCCTGCAGCAGGAAGACTTCAGCAACGAGGGCAAGGTCGGCTGGAAGCGCCGCCTCGATCCGATCTACCTTCCTGGCAAGGCCGAAGCGCCTGTGGTTGAAGCCGAGCGCATCGAACACGGGCTCAAATGGAGCCCGGTGAAGATTTTTGCGCGCACAATGTCGAACGGTGTGGGCAAGTCGTCAAACTGGCGTTTGTTCGTCGAATATCTGACCCGAGCCGGAGAGCAGGTGCCTGAGAACGGCGTGCCGTTCACTGCCATCCTTACCATCTCAGACCCGACCGGTACAAAGCCGGTGTTCAACGACATGCGTCAGTCGCTGCAAGCTCTTGGTGTGCGAATCGAAGACATTCGCACCGCGGCACGTATTGCGACACGCATCTGACGCGTCGCTGCCTATGACGATCGCAGACGGACTTTTCTAAAACTTCAATGAGACCAATCATTGGCACGGTCAGCCCGATTTTCGCGGAAAGATTTACGCACAGCTCGACGCACGCTTCATGGCAGCCAGATTTCCGGGAGATGCACCCGACGGAAACAATGTCGAGAAATCCCGAAACTGGCTGCTCCGCGCGGTTCGCCTCATTGGGCGCGCACGCTGCTGTTGCTGAAACGAGCGATCGTCGAGGCACAAAGGTGGAGCGCGGTGCTCGCGGCAGTAAGGGGGCTATTGCATTGACGGTGGGAGGGGAGATTTTTCCCACGTTTAGAAATACAAGGATTGGAGTCGTTACCGCCGTGGCGAGCAAATTGTACCAGCAGGGAAAGAAGCGGTACAGCGAAATGGCGAGGTCGAAACCGCGTAGAGTGATAGAATTAATACTGATTGAACAAACCCCGGAGACGACATGCACGCTGAGATCGCCGACAAGCGTGACGCGCTGATTGCGCTATGCAAGCGCTACGATGTCGCGCGGCTCGAAGTATTCGGCTCGGCTGCGCGCGGCACGGACTTCGATCCTGAGGTGAGCGATGCCGATTTCCTGGTCGAGTTCAAGGCCGGGAGCGCTCTGGCGCCGCTGGAGCAGTTCTTCGGTCTCGCCAATGCCCTGGAGAATCTTCTCGGCCAGCCGGTTAATCTCGTCGAGCCTTCCGCGATCAAGAATCCGTTCATCCGCGCCGGAATTAATCGCTCCCGCGAGGTCTTATATGGAGCGTGACCCTCGGGCTGTGGGACGTGCAACAGGCCGCCAATTCGATCGGCCAGTTCGTCGCCGGACTGGATGCCGCGGGCCACACACAAAACGCGCTGGTTCGCGCGGCCGTCGAGCGGCAGTTCGAAAATCATAGGCGAGGCGCTGAACCGGCTCGGCGTTTCCTGCGTGGCTGCAGGGCACGAAACCGGCCGGCGCGAACAAAATTGCTACGCTGCCATCAAATAATCACAGTCCTTCTATATAGTCCTATGCATCAATAAATATGCTCGCAGTTCTGGCCTATTCTGTCTTATCAGCGGAGGAGAATCCCTCTTTTTCCCCGCTCCGGCTGATCAGTTCCCTGCTCGGGCGCAAGGTATTCGCTGATCCGCCCCGGCGGGAATTGGGCTGCAATATTCTGGAATTGCTGCACAAATTAACGCTGAAGAAACACCAGGATGGCCAAAAAATGCAAATTCCCTGTTATTTTCCCTGTTCTCAGGGAATACGGCCCCGCAGCCCCTATGAAGCGTCCGCTTTCGGCAAGGTAGGGATAGTCTTACCCACGGCACCGCCTTGCAGCGCCCAGAATTTTGGCAGAACGAAATACCCCTTTTTTCATGAGATAGATCAACGTCTTGCAGAGGGTGCGCGCCGACCCCCATTGAGGCACCCCCCGCCCCAAAAAACCTAAAGCGCGCCGCGGGCAAACTCCGCGACGCGCCAGTGAGGTCACCGTCTCCGCGCAATCGGCAAGCAGCGCGGAGAGGAGCGGGCGGGACGCCCGCGCTCCCGCTCTACTGCGCGAAGCAGTAGTACAGGCCGTTGCCGCCGGTGGCGATGAGGTCGGCCTGGCTGCAGCCGCGCGACTGGTGCGCGGCGTTCCAAGAGCGCTGGTATTCGTTATCGGCGCCGCCGCGACGATCCACATGACCGACTCCGGCCTTGCCGAATTCGCCGCTGACCCAATTGTTGCAGGTCATGTTGATATTGCCAGGATACGCAGTGCCGTCAGGCTGCGAGCCGGTGAGCACATCGTGCCAATTGGGCGTATAGCCGAAGCCGGAGACCCGGGTGCCGCGCTCGGTGAGTGAGTTCTCGGAGGTGAGCTTATTGTTGGCGCTGTGCAGGTCGTCGATGCCGGTCGCGATCACCACGCCCTTGGCGTTCTGCCACGGCCCCTTGCCGATGCGGTCGCGCGCATTGACGGCCTTGCCAGCCGCCGGTGTATCGGAGCCGCTGAGGTAGGCGCGCCACGCCTTGTTGCCGGCGCCGGCGGTGGCGGCGAGCGTGTGACAATGGGCGTCCGCGCCGGCGAGGCCGCCGAGATCGCCGCCCTTGCCCGAGCCGACGCTGGTGACGAAGAAGGTCATGTCCGGCGCCTGCGGTACCTGCTGCGCCTGCGCGCCGCCGCTGACACCGAACAGCAATACCGTGGCGGACGCCAGCAGCGAATAACGCATGGTCTTGTGCATCGAATCTCTCCCGTTGGATTTTCGAATTCATTCGGCCGGATCGCCCCGCCCGAGGGCACGACGCTAGCATATTTTACCGGCGCGGGGAGGGGAGGGGCGATGGCGCTTCCCTCCCCCGCCTTGCGGGGGAGGGTAAGGAGGGGCATGTCGGCGAACTCGGCGTGGGGGAAAGGCACCCCCTCCCTAACCCTCCCCCGCAAGCGGGGGGAAGTAGCCCAAGCGGGGAGGAAACTTCGAAATAGGGAGGGAACGTCACTCCTTCACGGCGCCGGTCATTGCCGCCACGTAGTGCTCGACGAAGAAAGCGTAGAGGACCACGAGCGGCAGGGAGCCGCACAGGGCGCCCGCCATCAGCGAGCCCCAGCGATAGATGTCGCCGTCAACGAACTCGTTGACGATGGCGACCGGGACGGTCTTGTTCTGGGTCGAGGAGATGAAGGTCAGCGCATAGATGAATTCGTTCCAGCACAGCGTGAAGCAGAAGATGAAGGCCGAGATCAGCCCCGGTATCGCCAACGGCACGATGATCCGCGTGAGGATCTGCCAGCGGCTCGCGCCGTCGATCAGGGCGCATTCCTCCAGCTCGTACGGGATCGCCTTGAAATAGCCCATCA
>Ga0066903_100005762_pt1 | contig 10830 bp, 12 predicted proteins | sample PanSoiMetaGPlot1_FD_67491 | JGI IMG/M metagenome (GOLD analysis project Ga0066903, IMG submission 67491) | Tropical forest soil microbial communities from Panama analyzed to predict greenhouse gas emissions - Panama Soil - Plot 1 (version 2) | ecosystem: Environmental > Terrestrial > Soil >...
CCAGCCCGCCGGCGTCTTCCAGGTCGTCTCGAGCACGTTCGTCCCCGGGATGTAGTGGACCGCGGTGGGATGCGAGATCCCGAACGGCCCGAACCGGAAGAAGCCCGCTTCCCGGTCGAGCAGGCTCCCGAAGATGCTCGGCGAGTCGAATTTCGGGATGCAGAGCCACTCGATCGCCCCGTCGGGTGCGACGAGGGCGCCGGTGTGGCAGTTCGACAGGAACGCGTAGTCCGCGATGGGCGGGAACGGCGACGGTGCCGCCGCGCTCTGTGGCTGGCGCTCGATCTTGTCCTTCGGGGTCACGGCGGTCATCGCAAGCTCTCCTTCCTTCGGAGTTAGTCGCCGATCCAGGGCTCGTGCCACCGGCCGTGGCCGGCCACGAGCTGATCTGCCTCGACCGGTCCGTGCGTGCCCGGCTTGTAGACGTGAACCGGCGGCGGGTTGTCCAGCAGCGGCTGCATGATCCGCCACTGCTCGTCGACGCTGTCCTGGCGGGTGAAGCGGGTGCTGTTGCCGACCATCGCCGCATGGAGCAGCACTTCGTAGGGAGTCGGCCCTTCCCCGCCCTCGGTCTCGAACTCCATGTCGAGCGTGATCGACGAGGCGCCGCCAGCATCTGCGCGGTGCGCGTCGACGATCAGCCTGATCCCGGTCGTCGGGTCGAGCCTGATGATGAGCTGGTTCGGCTCGGGGCGCCGGTCACGCAGATGGAAGCCCAGGTTGGGTGGGTTCTTGAACACGAGCCTCAGCTCGGTCTCTGTTACGCCGAGCTCCTTCCCTGCGCGAATGAAGAACGGGACACCGGCCCAACGCCAGTTCTCGATGTCGAGACGTAGAGCCGCGTATGTCTCCGTCGTGGAATGGGGCGCAACGCCGTTGACCTCGAGGTAGCCGTCGTACTGGCCCCGCACGTAGTGGGCCGGGTCGGCGGTGGCAACGGCCGTGTAGAGATCGGCCTCCGCCTGTTTGATCGCCGACGCCTCGCGGCGCGAGGGAATCTCCATGGAGGCGGCGGCGAGGACTTGCATCATGTGGTTGACGACCACGTCGCGCAGCGCGCCGACGGGGTCGTAGAAGTGGCCGCGGTCCGCGACGCCGAAGCTCTCCAACATCGTGATCTGGACCGACTCGATGTGGTCGCGGTTCCAGAGCGGCTCGAGCATCGAGTTCATGAACCGGAGGTAGAGGATCTCCTCGAGGCCCATCTTCCCGAGGTAGTGGTCGATCCGGTAGAGCTGCGACTCGTCGATGTACTTATGGAGCTCGGCGGCGAGCTCGTTGGCGGACGCGAGGTCGTGTCCGAACGGCTTCTCGACGACGACCCGGCCGTGACCGTTCTCGACGAGCCCGGCCTCCGAGAGGCCCTCGACGACCCGGCCGAACAGGAAGGGGGGGATCTCGAGATAGAAGACCGGCTCCTCGGTTCCCTTGATCGCATCGGCGACCCGCTCGTACGTCCCAGCATCGTCGAAGTCGCCCTCGACGTAGGAGAGCCGCTTCACGAACCGGTCGAACACCGTCGGATCCAGGGTCTCGCCCGCAGCTTCGATCGACGTCTTCGCTCGTTCACGCAGCTGATCGATCGTCCAGTCGTCGACGGCAACGCCGACGATCGGGCAGTCGAGCAGGCCGCGGCGCTCGAGCCGGTAGAGCGAGTTGAACGTCATCACCTTGGCAAGGTCGCCGGTGATGCCGAAGATGACGAGGACGTCGGCAGGACGCTGCTCGTCGTCTCCCATGGCGGGGCGCTTGACGGCCTCGGGTGCGGCGGTGGTCATGGCTCTCCCTTCTGCTAGGTCTCGACCCGGATCCGGCCGGTGCGTTGGTGCGTGAACGCTGCACCCGCCCAGTCGACCACGGCCTTCGCCCGGTCTTCGTTCGTCGGCAGGAGCGCCAGGTGCACCGTCCCCCAGGCCACCTGCGCCTTCGCGCCCTTCATCGTGCGACCCCTGAGCATCTGGACGACCGCGGAGCCGCGGCCGATCATCGCCATCGTTCCTTTGTCCTTGTACGTGAACGGCTTCGGCTCCTTGCCCGCCACAAGCTGCGCGATCGTCTCGCCGGCGTGCTCGCCGGACTGCAGCGCGACCGATCCGAGCTGCGGCAACACCTGCTGCGTCTTCGCGTCGGTGATCGCGGCGATATCTCCGATGGCGAACACCTCGGCATGTGACGGCAGCCGCAGCTGTTCGTCGACTCCGAGGCGATTGCCGCGCTCGAGCTTCACGCCCAGCGACTGCACGAGTTCGTTTCCCTGGAGCCCCGCTCCCCAGACGAGCGTGTGCGCCTGGAGTACTTCGCCCGACTTCAGCGTCACGCGCTTCGGCGCCACCGAGGCGACCAGCTCGCCCGTACGCACGTCGACCCCCCGCTTGGTCAGCGCCTTCACCGCGTACTCCTGCAGGTTCGGCTTGAACATCGAGAAGATCGTCGGCGAGGCCTCGACCAGGATCACCTGCGCCTGCTCCTGCGAGACCGCGGGGTAGTCCTTTGCGAAGTCGGACCGGTAGAGCTCGGCGAGCGCTCCAGCGGTCTCGACGCCCGTCGGGCCACCGCCCACGACCACGACGTTCAAGGTACCGTCATCGGCCCGGTCCTGGTTACGGTCGACCGCCTCCCAGCGCTCCAGGAGCTGATTCTTCAACCGGACCGCGTCGGGCAGCGTGTACATGGGGAACGCGTTATCGGCTGCGCCGTCGGTGCCGAAGTAGTTCACCTCGGCTCCGAGTCCCAGCACGAGGTAGTCGTAGGACTGCTCCGCCAAATCCGCGAACTGCGCCTTACGGGCGTCGAGGTCGACGGACACCACGGTGCCCGTGTGGATCTGGACGTTGTCCTGCTTGTGGAAGAGGTCACGGATCGAGTGGCCGACGGCCGATTCCTCGAGCAGCCCGGTCGCCAGCTGGTAGAGCAGCGGCTGGAAGGTGTGGTAGTCGTGCCGATCGACGAGCACGACGTCAACAGGCGCCTTCGCGAGCCTGTGGGCGGCGCCGATTCCGCCGAAACCGCCACCCAGCACGAGCACGCGGGGGCGACCGCCGCTCTCGGGGTGAGAGGGACTCACCCGCCTGAAGCTAGACCCGTCGCTTTGACGGCGAGTCACCCAATGGGGGTGAAGCTGCTCAGCTCCCGCGGATGACGCACGCGCGTCAGGCGGTGACCTGCGTGACCGGGCACCCTGGACGTGGGGGTCGGCTGCCTCGGCCTGGCCCTGACATCCAGAAGGAGCAGAGCATGAAGTACGTCGTCACGGCTGCCGTGATGGCGCTGGCGATCGCCGCCACCGCCTCGGCCGCCTACCCCACCAAGCCGAACCACCTCCGAGGGCCGATCTGCGCGAACCGCCACACCGGCGTCATGCGCTGGGTCAAGGCCGTCCAGGCCTGCAAGAAGCACGAGGTGCGCCTGATGGTCCCGCCCGGAGACCGTGCACCCGCCGGAATCCAGGGCGCCCCCGGCGCGCAGGGCGCACAGGGCCCCCAGGGCGCTGCCGGCGCGAAGGGTGAGGCCGGCGCCAAGGGCGAGCCCGGCGCGAAGGGGGACACGGGCGCCCAGGGCCAGCAGGGCGAGACCGGTGCCGCCGGGCAGGACGGAGCTCCGGGCGCCAACGGACAGGACGGTGCTCCCGGCGCGAAGGGCGACACCGGCCCGCAGGGTCCCGCCGGCGCAACCGGCCCGCAGGGCGCGAAGGGCGAGGCTGGTGCCCAGGGCGCCGGAGGCCCGCAGGGTCCCGCCGGTCCGCAGGGCCCGGCCGGCAAGAACGGCCTCGGCACGGCCGAGGTCTACGCCTGCGTGAACGACAACGGGAACTCCTGGAAGTGGGGAGGCCCTGTCGACGGCAGCCCGGACTGCAACCCCGGGCACGACGACCAGGTGATCAAGGTCGTCGTCGACACGACGCCGTAACACCTAGCAAGCGACGGGGGTCCGAGCGGGCCCCCGTCCTCGTCACCCCGTCCGGAACTCCGCCCAGAGCGGGCGGTGGTCGGAGAGGTGGTAGCGCACGTACGACTGGAACTGCGCCGGCGTGCGCTGCTGCCAGAGATCCTGGAAGAGGGCCCCGTCGAAGTCGAAGACGTTGCACGCGCCGGTGAAACGGTCCTTCGTCGTGCCGGGAAAGAACGCGATCTGGTCGTAGTGGCTGTCGCTCGCGATCGCCGAGCCGATCTGCGAGCTGTGCGGCGGCGTCTCCAGGCCGAGCGCGACCAGCGCGTCGAAGATGCGGTCGCCCGGCTCGGCCTTCGGCAGGTTGAAGTCGCCGAGCGGCACGACGTCGCCCACGTAGGAGTTGCGGTCGCGATGCGTGCGGTCAGCCCACCAGGCGACGGCGAAGGTCTCGAGCGTGCGCCGGTCGAGGTCGGCGGGCGCCTCCGAGCCGTAGAAGAGGTGGACGTTCAGCAGTGCGAAGCGGAACGCCCCGGACTCGAAGCTTGCCAGGTACGGGCCGCGGTCGAACCCGGCGAACGCTGTTGTCGTCCCGGTGGTCGCGATCTTCGGCAGCTGGCTCGGCGGGATCGCTACCCGGCCGACCTCCTTCAGCCGCTGCACCTTGCGAGTGTCGAAGAGGAACGCCTGCCGCTCGCGGTTCCCGGAGGCGTCGGAGAAGAGCAGGTCGTAGCGCGCGGGCAGCTTGCCGTGGATCGCCTCGATCCCGCTCAGGTCGTCGTTCACCTCCTGGACGGCGACCAGGTCGAACCAGCTCATCAGCTCGGCGATGAGCGCGTAGTCCGAGTCGAGCCGGTCCTGGGCGCCGAGGTTGGCGATGTTCCAGGTCGCGACGAGCAGCGTGTCCTTCGCCTTGGCGGGGATCTGCCGGCCGGGCTTGGCGCGCCGGTAGGAGCGCATGGCCGACCGCTCGTGCGTGAGGTCGTAGGCGTAGTCGAAGCGAGGCTTCGGGAAGGGCGGCACCCGCCCGTTCTACACCCGGCAGCCCAGCGCGCCTAGTGAACGATGGCCGTCCGGCGGAGGTAGTCCTCCACCGCGAGCAGGAAGGTCTCGTCGTGGGCGAGCTCCGCGAGCCGGCCCTTCGTCGTCTCGTCGAGATCGTCGTCGTGGGCCAGCTGGAACAGGAACGGCCCGAGCTTGCCGGCCTGCGAGAGGGCGGACATCCGGAGGACGAGACCGCATGTCACGTCGTCCTGCTTGATCGCCTCGAACGACTCGAGGTTCGCGTTCAGTGAAAGAAGCATGCTGATGGGTCAACGACCCGCCGGCCGCATTGGGTACGGCTACGCGACGTGGCGCTCGAGCGCTTCGGCTAGCTCGGCGAGCTCGGTCTCGTCCGTGAACGCGATCTCGAGCTTGCCCGAGACGATGCGGGCAGGTAAGCCGGTCAGGCGTTCGGCCGCCGTGCGGGTGCGCTCGGCGAGCGCCGGGTCGACCTTCGCCACCTTGCGCGGCTTCGTCTTCGCGCCCGCCCAGCGGGCCGCGCGCTCGGCCGCGCGAACCGACATGCCACGCCTCACGATCTGGCGCGCGAGCTGCCGGCGACCGTCCTGGTCGGGGACCGCGAGCACCGCGCGCGCGTGACCCTCGGTGAGCTCGCCGCGCTCGACGAGCCCCAGCACGTCGTCGGGGAGCTCCAGCAGCCGCAAGCGGTTGGAGACGGTGGGCTTGGCCTTGCCGACGCGCTCGGCCACGTCGCCGAGCGACAGCTCGAACTCGTCCAGCAGGAGCGCGTAGGCGCGCGCCTCCTCGACGGACGACAACTCCTCGCGCGCGACGTTCTCGACCAGGCCAAGCAGCAGCGTGTCGCGGTCGTCGGCCTCCCGGACGAGCGCGGGCACGGTCGGGATCCCGGCCTCCTGCGCCGCACGCCAGCGCCGCTCGCCGGCGATCAGCTCGAAGCCTCCCGCCGGGCGCGGCCGCACGACGACCGGCTGGACGAGCCCCTGCGTGCGGATCGAGTCGGCGAGCGCCGACGTCGACTCGTGGTCGAACCGCTTGCGCGGCTGCCGCGGGTTCGGGTGGATCGTCTCGATCGGCAGGTGCGCGAGCTCCGGCTCGCCCGGCCCGCCGACCAGCAGCTCGAGGCCCCGGCCGAGGCCGCGGCGCTTCTCAGGAACGGCCGACAAGCTCCATCGCCACCTTCCAGTACGCGTCGGCGCCGGCCGACGAGCGGTCGTAGGCGGTCACCGGCAGCCCGTGGCTCGGCGCCTCGGCCACGCGCACCGAGCGCGGCACGGACGCCCGGAAGACGAGGTCGCCGAAGTGCCGGCGCACCTCGTCGCTCACGTCCGCCGCCAGCCGGGTACGCCGGTCGACCATGGTCAGGATCACGCCGCCGAGTGCAAGCCGCGGGTTGAGTCGCGAGCGGACGAGGTCGACCGAGCCGACGAGCTGCGCGAGACCCTCGAGCGCGTAGTACTCGGCCTGCACCGGCACGAGCACACGGTCGGCGGCGGCCAGCGCGTTGACCGTCAGCGGCCCGAGCGAGGGCGGGCAGTCGACGAACACGAACGCGTACTCCTCGGTCGCGTGCGTAAGCGCGTCGGCGAGGTAGCGCTCGCCGTCGCCGCGGCGCGAGAGCTCGACCGCGGTGCCCGCGAGCTCCGCCTTGGCCGGCACGAGGTCGAGCCGCGCGAAGCGCGTCGACTTCGCGAGCTTCGGCAGCGGGATGCCGTCGAGCAGGTCGAGCGACGAGGTTCCGTTGGCCCGTTCGCCGAGGCCGGACGTCGCGTTCGCCTGCGGGTCGAGGTCGACGACGAGCGTCCGCTCCCCGGCCTCCGCGAGACAGGCGGCGAGGTTGATCGCGGTCGTCGTCTTGCCGACGCCGCCCTTCTGGTTCGCGAGCGCGTAGATCCGGCCGGGCACTAGTGCTCCTTCAGGTGATGCTGTCTAGCTTCTGGTTCGCGAACACCAAGCCAGGGGCCGCACTCGTCCGCGGCCAAGGCTGGTTGCCTTGGCAAGGGCGAGGGTGGTTCCTGGCGCCGCGTGATCGCGGGCCAGAGGCGGACGCGCATTGCCTGGAGGAGCACGTGGCCACGCTAGCTACGCGAGCGGACGTTTTCGGGCAGCTCCGGGGCGGCGTGGAAAGCCCTCCGGCGTGGGGCCGAGCTTGCGCAGGACGAGAAACCCAGGAGGCGACTCGACCGGCTCGGCGGCGAGCTGGCCGGCGACGCGCGCGACCCGGTCGTGCTCCACGCTCGGACCCACGAAGAGCACCGCCGCGCCGCCCGGTGCGACGAGCGGCAGGCACCACTCCGCGGCCACCGGCGGCGGGGCGAGCGCCTTCGCGACCGCGACGCCGTAGGCGTCTACCGGCTGCTCCTCGGCCCGACCGCAGACGACCTTCAGGTTCGGCAGGTCGAGCGTCCAGCGCTCGAGGAAATCGCACTTGCGCCGGCTCGCCTCGAGCAGCGTCAGCTCGCGCTCCGGCAAGGCGTCGGCGAGCGGGATGCCGGGAGCGCCGCCGCCCGAGCCGACGTCCACGACCGGGCCCTCGAACCGGCGCACGACCTCGACCGCGCGCAGGCTGTCCTCGAGCAGCACCCGCCGCGCCTCGTCCCCGGAGAGCGCTGTCAGGCCCGGTGTCGCGACGACGGCCTCGAGCCAGCGCTCGATCACACGGGGTCGATCACGACGAAGCGGTTGGGCTCGGTGCCCTCGCTGCGCGTAACCACGCCCGGGACGTCCTTCAGTTGCACGTGGACGACCTTGCGCTCGACAGCCGTCATCGGCTCGAGCTCGACCGAGCGGCCCGACGACACGGCCCGCTCCGCGCTGCGCTTCGCCAGCGTCGACAGCGAGGCCTCGCGCCGGGCGCGGTACCCGGCGGCGTCGACCACGACCGCCTTGCGGTCGTCTCCGCGACCGCGCCAGACGATCGCGTTGGCGAGGTACTGGATCGCGTCGATCGTCTGCCCGTGCTTGCCGATCACCAGGCCGAGCTCGCGGCCGACGAGCGACGCGGTCACCGTCTCGTCGTCCTCCACGATCTCGATGCGGGCGCTGACGCCGATCGCGGTGAGGATGTGCTCGAGCACGTCTCTCACCTCCTCGGCGAGCTCGCTCTCGTCGACAGCTTCCGGCTCGTCGGACACCGCCGAGGCCTCGACGGACGCGATCACCCGCGCAGGCGCGTAGCCGACGCCGAGCAAGCCGCGCTCGCCTTCGGACACGACCTGGAACTGGACGGCGGCCTTGTCGATCCCGGGACGGAGCCGCTCGAGCTCGCGCAGCGCTGCCCACTTCGCCTCGCCGACGGTCTCGCCGGTCGCCTCGACTTGCACCGTCTCCGTCTCGGTCATCGTCTGGCCTTGCCCTTCTTGCGCTTCACGCGCCGCGGCTGCGACGACTGGGCAGGCTGGCTCGGCGCCGGCGCGGAGTCGGTCTCGCCCGGCGTCTCGGCGGCTGCGGGCGCGACCTCCTTCGGCGGCGTGCGGGACGAGCGGCGCTGCGGTGCCGCCGGGCTCGGCATCAGCCGGCGCGTGATCAGCCCCTGACCGACCGTCCACAGGTTCGTCGTCATCCAGTAGATGACGAGCCCGACCTTGAAATGGATGACGAACGGGATGAAGGCGAACGGCAGGACGAGCAGCATGATCCGCTGCGAGCGGTCCGCGGTCGCGCTCATGAAGTAGCTCGAGGCGAGCTGGCTGACCAGGTACACGGCGATCAGCAGCGGGCCCCACCCGACCGAGGCCTTGTCGGTGATGTTCACCAGGCCGAGCCACATCAGGTTGTCCCCCGGGAGGTGCGGGAAGTGCTTCAGCACCAGGTAGAGCGAGATGAAGACCGGGAACTGGGCCAGCAGCGGCAGGCACGACGAGGCCGGGTTGATGTTGTTCTCGCGGTAGAACTTCATCAGCTCTTCCTGCTGGCGCTTCTTGTCGTCCTTGTACTTCTTCTGCAGCTCCTTCATCTGCGGCGCGTGCCGCTGAAGGTTCTGCATCGAGTGGATCTGGCGGACCGTGAGCGGCACGAGCAGCAGCCGCACGATCACGGTCAGCGCGACGATCGACCACGCCCAGGTCAGCCCGATCGTGCCGTGGGGGCCGAGCCACTTCAGGACGTCGCGGAGGAGGTTCTCCAGCGGCGTCAGGATGTGGGCGAGCGGGAGGAGCATCATCGGAACAGCCTCTGGTCGTGCGCGTAGTCGACGCCGCCGCGGCTCCATGGGTTGCACCGCAGCAAGCGCCAGCCCGCGAGCACCGAACCGCGGAGGAACCCGTACTCGCGCAGCGCGTCGAGCGCGTACTGCGAGCAGCTCGGGTGGTACTTGCAGGTCCCCGGCCGCGTCAGGAGCCCGAAGCTCCAGCGCCACGCGAAGACGAGCGCGACGCCGAGATAGGTGGGTGCACGCAGCGCGACCCTCATGCCGCGACCTTCCCGAGGATCTCGTCGACCCGCTCGCCGAGCCAGTCGAAGCCGCGCGCGTCCACGGCCTCGGCGAGGCCAGGCCGGACGACGAGCACGTAGTCCTGGTCCTGCCGCAGGCCCGGCAGCCGGTCGCGGAAGAGCTCGCGCAGACGTCGCTTCATCTTGTTGCGCGCGACCGCGGGGCCGACCGACTTCGGAACGGCCAACCCGATGCGAGCACCCTCACCGCCGTCCTCGCGCGCGAACCAGTAGAGGACGAGATAGCGCGTGGAGACCGACCGGCCGTGCCGGTAGACCGCGTCGAAGTCGCGCGAGCGCGAGAGGCGGTGGCGGCGTTGCACGCGCGCGTCCAGCGTGCTCAGGCCGAGAGGCGCTTGCGGCCCCGGGCGCGGCGCCGCTTGAGAATCGCGCGGCCGGCGCGCGTCGACATCCGAGCGCGGAAGCCGTGGCGGCGCTTCCGCCTGCGCACGTTGGGCTGATAGGTCCGTTTCACGACTAGGGGAGGGTAAGGAAAACCGCCCGGGTGCGGGCGGCGCGAGAAAAAGTATAGACGAGCCGTGAGGCTGTGGTTCTCCACAGGACTCCACGCTCGAACGAGGGGCAAAAACCCGCTCTGAGCAGGGTCGCATCGGTCCCGGCGTCGCCTCGACTGGCAGCATCGTCCACACCTGTGGACGGGGGTGTGGAGGGCGTTGTTTTCCCTGCAAATCGCCTTCTTTTCATCCACCAGAAGAGTCCCGCGGAGCGCGTTGTTAGGCCGTTCGGACGCTGCTATGCTCGGCGTTCGCTCGTCCCTCTAGAAGGAGTTCGTCCGGCGGCGTGGAGCCCCCAATTGAGCTGACTGCGGAAGGCCTGTGGAGCGAGGTATCTGGTCGGCTCAGGGGCGCCCTCAACGAGACGACGTATCGCACGTGGTTCGACCACGTCGAGGGGCTCGAGCTGAGCGACGACGAGTTCGTGCTCGCCGTCCCGAACGACTTCACGCGCAACTGGATCGAGGGCCATTTCATCGGCCTGATCAGCGCTGCCGTCGGTGACTCCACCGGACACGAGCGCCGCATCCAGCTGGCGGTAACCGAGCATGACGGCGAGGCCTCCGAGCCCGTCGAGGTGCACCGGCGCGAGCCGGTCGGCATCGGCTTGAACCCGAAGTACACGTTCGACTCGTTCGTGATCGGATCGTCGAACCGCTTCGCGCACGCGGCTGCACTCGCGGTCGCCGAGGCGCCGGCGCAGGCGTACAACCCGCTCTTCATCTACGGCGGCACCGGCCTCGGGAAGACGCATCTCTTGCAAGCGGTCGCGCAGTACGTCAGCGAGCACCAGGGCGAGCTGTCCGTGCGCTACGTGACGAGCGAGACCTTCATGAACGACTTCATCAACGCGCTGCGCGACAAGCGGATCGAGGGCTTCAAGCAGCGCTACCGCGCCTACGACCTGCTCCTGATCGACGACATCCAGTTCTTCGAGCACAAGGAGCGGATCCAGGAGGAGTTCTTCCACACGTTC
>Ga0066903_100005763_pt1 | contig 10830 bp, 13 predicted proteins | sample PanSoiMetaGPlot1_FD_67491 | JGI IMG/M metagenome (GOLD analysis project Ga0066903, IMG submission 67491) | Tropical forest soil microbial communities from Panama analyzed to predict greenhouse gas emissions - Panama Soil - Plot 1 (version 2) | ecosystem: Environmental > Terrestrial > Soil >...
TGGGTAGACTTCCAGATCGCTGCAACAATCGGAATCGCCGCTCCAATACCGAGAGTCGCCGCACCGCCAGGAATTGCGGAGGCTAGACTGCCAAGGGCCGATCCGGCTGCACTGCCGGTACCGGTCAGCCCTCCGATCGCGGCATTCGCCGCCAACCCTACCCCGGTACCAATGGCGCTCTTCGCGAGTGTGGATCCAATTCCTCCGCCGGCCGGCTGCTGTACCGCTTGAGGATTTCCGGCAAAGTTGTACTGGCCTCCAGTTGGCAATGATGTCGGGTAGGCCTGCTGAGCCCATTGCGTTGGGTTCCTCATGCCGAGACCGGCACCCACACTCGGCAGAAAGGCCCGAGTCAATGCATCCCGGCGCGCCTGTTCCTGTTGCGCCAGCTGATACATCATCTGGGACTGTTGCTGCAGGTTCTGATTGGCCTGACCGGACTGTTGGTTCTGAAGGACTGCGCTGGTAAGTCCGGCGCCTGCGCCGATCAGCGACGGAAGTATCGATTGAAATGTAGATGGCACCTAGAGCACCTTTCGATAACGAAGATGTCCTTTGTCGACACGTTCCGCCTCCGTGTCGTAGAACTTCCTGACGTGGTGATGATCATGAGGAACGCTGATGTAGTAGTGCGCGTGACCTTGCTCGCGCATCACCGTTTCGGCTGCGTGGAAGGCCACCGTCAGCGCCATGCTCCGGTATTCATATTCCGGATCGGTGGCCATCGTTCGGATCTCGATTGACTTTTCGAAGTGGAGCATGCCGACGATGCGCTCGTTATCCCGAATAACCCAGGTCTTTTGATTGATGCCGCCGATTTGCGGGAGGGTGCCATCCGGGTTCACCCGCTTGTGGAGTTCGATGAGGATCTCCGCATCCGCAGGAATGATTTGGTTGGAGGTATCGATGTGAAGCCGGGACATGATTATTCCCACCAGGTGACAATCACGCGGCCACCGCCGCCATTGCCGCCGGCGCCGGATGGACCAGTACTGACACCACCATTCGGAGCTCCGCCGCTTCCACCGCCTCCCGCACCAAAGGCTGTTGCTGCGACTGTCGCGCCAGGATTGCTCGTCTGGCCATCCGATCCATTCCCTCCAAAACCGAATCGCGATCCGCCTCCGCCGCCGCCGCCACCAGAAACAAAACTGAATGGGCCGGTGGCATAGTCGGCTCCTGGATTACCGCCGTCAAAACAGCCGGGGAATGTGTATCCACTGTGCGCGTGGTTTACCCACGTGAATGATGACGTGTTGAATGTTCCGCCAGTGCCGCCAGCGGCCCCAGCCACGCCGAAACCATTGGCATACTGGTTATTGTTGGTTTCGGTGAAAATGTGGCCGGACACTGCCCCGCCCGCACTTGAAGCACTTGGAGTAGAGTCGACCCCTGCTAGACCGGCTTTTCCGCCTTTTGTGATTACCAAACTCCCGAACGAGGAGGCACCTCCATCCGTGCCGTCATGCCCCTGAGTCGTGCCGGCTGTCACGCCAGCCCCACCGACTCCCGCAGCGCCAACAGTGACGGTTACATTGCCACTAACAGGAACCGACGCGACGATGTATTCACCCGCACTGCCGCCGCCGCCACCATGATCAGTTCCGAGACTTGCTCCGCCTGATCCGCCACCGCCTCCCGCCGCTTGAACGATGACATCGACAACATCGACGTTCGCCGGTCGCGTCCATGTTCCCGATGCGCTGAAATCCTGCAGCCGGCGTGTCATCGATTTATCGCCAACCGTGAACCATTCCGTGCCATCGGACACGACCTGAATCGCGGTGTGCGGCCCAACCGTTTTTGTCAGCTGCCCATCGATGGTTTCGGAGGCGTAACCATCGACAATGACGTTGTTGACATTGCCGGTATTCCGGATCCAGTAACTGACGGTCTCTCCGCCGCTGGCCACCGTGGCGGCCGGCGGCAGCGTCATCGTGATCGGATTGCTCGTCGTGTCGCCGATGACGATTCGATCGCTCTCGGTCAGCGTCGTGTCGCTAGTAACGGTCCGAACGCCGAGTGTGCCCGCCTGCAAGTGTGGATTCGCCACACTGAGCATTGGCGAAATCGGTCCGGGATCATTGGCGAAATTGAATGCCTGGATCCAGTAGTAGAGCGTCGGTTCGGTGACTTGATCGGCGACATCGAAAAATGAAACGTTCGCGCGTCCCGGCAAGACGGCGATGACGGTGGCAGTTGCGGAATCGTTCTTAACATTGCGCGAAACGTGGTACTCGGCGGCCTTCGGTATGGAGTTCCACGTCAGCTGGATGCCCGCGGGTTTGGTTTCCAAGCGAAAGCGGGTGACGATGCCCGGCGTATCCCGATCGATGACGGTGCCCTGCAGATAATTCCGCAGGTCCGATACGCAGTTGAACCATCCCCGAAAGTCCAACATGCTCTTCGGGACATCGCGGAAGATCGGATTGGACGGCGGGTTGCTGGGCTGCTGCGTCGTCGCCATTAGATCGCACGAACCTTGCCCTTCACCGACGCGCGGAAATTCTTCACTTCATAAATTGCCGCATCATCAGTCGCGAAATTGAATCGAAGCTTGAACCGGGTGCCATCGCGATGGATCGAGCAGAACATGGCGCCGTCTTCCTTGCGCGATGTGTGGCCGCGGATGTCGGTATCGTCGAGCCGACGTGTTTGGATACGAACGCCGGCGACATTGGAACCGTCATACCGGAGTGAGTGGAATGCCGAAAAGTTGCCGGCATGGTTTCCGATAATCGCCTCGCAATAGATCACGGAAGAACCCCAACCGGCACCTTGAAGGGTGAAATCCAGGATCTCTCGCATTCGATCGACCTGGCCGATGAAGGTGCGCCACTTGCCGGCCAGCCGGGCTTTGGTGATGCACTGGGCGGTGATATCGGAAGGACAGCCACCAATGAACAATGTGCCGCCGCGCATGATCACCGTGATGATCCAACAACGGTTATTCGTGGTTCCTGTCGTCGAGGCCGTCAGCACATAGAATCCGCCGGTGTCGCCGAAAGAATGCCATTCGGCTTCGGCCATCGCTCGCGCCGTATCGCTATCCTGAATCTTCACCAGATCTTTGCGGAGGCCGGGACAGATCTCTTCGGCCATGCCCTGCCATCGCCACAACTGCAGATGTTTGTCCTGGTCGAGCCAGATCGTGCCGAACGGGCAATTCTTAATCGTAAGCGGAGACCGGGTGCCGACCTGCCAGTCGAGCGGATCCATTTGTTCACTGACCTGAATCGTGTTGATGCCGGAATCGACTTTATCGGTCGGAGCTCCGCTGATGAGATAGGCATCGCGATCCGAAAGCACCAGCAGGCCGATCGCGGTGGACGTCCCACCCATCGCGAATTCGGATTTCGACGGAATTGGAATCTCATTTAACGGTGGCCACGCTTCCCACGGCTGGCCATAGAAGATCTGATCGTAGCCACTATAGAAAACCGAGCGTCCCTTGAAACCGAATATCCGGCTCTTCCATTCCGTGATGAACGTCAGTCCGGGAGGCGGAGGCGCATTGAATACTGTTTCCGGAACGTTGTAGTTCAGCAGTGCCGTTTGGGAATCCAACATGTTGGCGGTGCTGAGATCGATGTTCCCGGTGGTGTTGGGATAGACGATGGGATTGCCGCTACTATCGACGAGTAGATACCGGACCGAACCACCGTCAACGGTAACGAACAGAACAATGCCGTCGACTCCAGGTTGGCTGCTCGCAGTGACTCCAACACGTAGCGTTTTGTTCGAGCTCGTGGATGCGCCACTGGCCAGTGAGACCGGCGAGGCTTGACCGACATGAAGCGTGGTGGAATTCCGATAGGCATAGGAAACCGTGACTCCGGAATTGACAACCAGACTACCGCCGCTCACGAAGGATACGGTCGGTGCGGCGAGTGGCGCGGATATGCCTACCGCATAGGCGGCGGGTGTGTTGACGTACTGAATGAATTCGGTGCCGTTGACGCGATAGAGCCGATCGTTGACGTTGATCGACTGCCAGCGTGCATTCGCCTGTCCCGTTCGAATGGATGTGTTCGTTGTTCCCGTCGTGTAGTAGGTGTCCACATTTGTACTCGCCGCCTGCTGCAGATCAAAGAACACCAGGCCGCCGGCCGCGCGATCATAGAAGGCCTCACTCAGAATCGGCTTCGAGTTCGATGTGGGATTGTTGAAGTTCGCCGGAGAACGCAGTGCGGCGACATTCGAGTTCGGCGTGATGCAGACATTCAAGGCATCGTTGAAGACATTCTCGGCGAGCTCCTCCTCATCGTTGAATCCATCCATTCCCATGAATTCATCGATGACGATGGGACGCAAACCGCGAACAGGCATTACCAGTAAAACGGCGGATAGGGCTTGTGTGTTTTCTTCGATTGTTCCTGCCGACGTCGCATGACTTTCATGGCGATCGGCAGCAGCACTTTGGCATCGGCTCCAGCTTCACCGGAGCGCAGATCGTCGACACCGCGGAATAACACCGATTCGGCGCGAGAGAGAATTGCGTTGTGCAGCGGTCCCCAGCCCGGCGTGCAGTTGGTTGTTAGGGACACGGAATTCATTCGGCCCGTCCAGTCCGCGCGCCAAAACGTCCCGGCCGGCAAGGGTGGAGCAAAACGGATCTGGCTGAAATTCACGAGAGCGGCACAGTGCGGTTGCATCACCTGGGGGTCCATGTTGGTACGGGCGATGAATCGTGAATCATTCACATCCATGAAATTCACAGGAATGGGATTCGTATCATTGGCTCCCTGGAGCCAGAATGTTTTCATCCCATAAAATTCATCGCCCGTAAGCACGCTCGTCAGATCGAGCATTTCCGTCGTGACCGCGAGCGTACCGGTCGACTCAAAGTGCAATTCGATATTCGGATTTGTTAGGCACAGCTGCTGATCGGCCCAATCGAAGGCGGAATTCAGTTCATCAATCAGGCGCGCGTCATTGTCGAAGATCCGGGTACGATCGCGCAGCTGCCGGATCATTTGTTCGAGCGTCACTTGGTCGCGACAGGCTGCGGTTTCTGGGCATTGGCGAGTGCATTGCCAATCGCCTCCGCCATCAGTTTCGCCAGGCGTTCCTCGTTCGCGGCCGGGTTGTAGAGTTCATCGGTGATGCCGAGCTCGCGCATCCACTCGATGATCTCTTCATCGAGCGCCAACAACCCCTTGCCACCGGCGCGGCGTTCACTGCGTTCCTGAAGCGCTTCGTCGATCCTCTTGCGCTTGTAAGCTTCGGCCTTCAACGCGCAGGCCTGCTTCTGGACATCAGTGGGTTTTTCATCACCCACCCAGCAGCCGGCGTCGAGCAGATTCAGGTAATGGCGATTCAAGATCATGCGCGCGAAGTCGCCGCCGTTCATGCGCGCCTCCAACATCGCGTCGGCCTGAGGATTGGAAGGATGGTTGCGCCGGTAAACATCCGGCGCCGTGAAGACCTGGTCGTCCACTTCAGTCACCCTACCCTTCAGGAATTTATGTTCCCTGCCGTTATGCAGGAGGGTCAGATCTTTTAGAGCGTTGTACACGTACGCCATTGCGGCTCCTTTTCTGTTTATAAGTGTTCTTGCCGAAGTCGAATTGACGCGGCGTTTCCCCGAACACGCTGGGGTGAATCTTCCAGCCTTCCCGGCGTGCCGCTCTCATTTCGGATTTCTTGAATTCTTCTTGTTTGGCCTGGATCGCGCGGTTCTCGCGGATTTGCTCTTCGACGTTTTTGTATTCGAACAACCATCGACGAATTGCCTGAAGATCGTATGCGGCAGGTTCACGGTAGGCCCGAGGATCGTCATAATCGAATTCCCGGTCGCAAACGATATGGCCGAGTGCCCATTCTGGTACGCGATCGAAATGGCGGCTGCCGATGATGGTGCCTCTGTCATCTGTCAATTGCTGATCGAAGTAGCGATCCAGTCCCGGATTGGAACGATGGAAATCTGCAAGACACACCGCATGAATATCCGGGGGAATACGGCGCTGAATCACCCACAGTTCGAGACCATGGTCTTCAGCGCCCCAGACAAGACGCAGGTCCGGCGAGATCAACCGGAGCTCTTTTGTGAACCAGGAGAAACTCGCCGGGCTTCGCTGCGATTTGGTTTGAATCACGCCGTCTGAAGATCGCGCTGATAGGTCAGTTCATTGACCACGCTCGACAGAGTGGCATCGGGAGAGAACAGTGTCGTCGACAACAAGTTCAGTTCATAAATGAGATCGTTATAGGCGACGACTGTGGGGCCACCGATGAGCGCGTTCACGTTGACGGCTCCGCCGAATTGCGATCCACCCGGAAGGATGGTTTCGTTCAGAATCACATACGTGTCGCCATCGACTCCAGGCGTGGCGCCGTTGTAATCCATCGTCACGGTCTGAGAACCGCCCATCGTTCCCACGTTGACGATATACGGCAGAATCACGATGCGGTCGCCCGCATTGAAGGCCGTCGATGTCACCGTTTCTGTCGCATCCCAAGCCCCGCGTGCTGCGGGAGCGATGGCTGTAGCGACACCGCGAAGACTGTCATTGAAGGCAGCCTGTTCCGATGTGGTGTACTGGGCCAGTTTGCATTCGAAACCCGCGTTGGAAGAAGCGTTCGAAGTCAGTCCCCAAATGTTGAACACGGGTTTCGCGGCGACCGTCACGGCGGCCTTGATGGGCACTGTGATCCACTTGGCAACGGAACCGCCGGCCGTCAACGTCTGCTGAATCGAAGTTCCGGATGCTGTCGTATTGGTGATAGTAGTTGACACCGTGGTCGAGGCATTCGGGCTTCGTGTGCCGATGTACGCCTTTAAATATCCGGCGAGATCGGCGGGGTCTTTCGAAAGATAGATGATCGTGGACACCTTACACTCCTTGCTGGTTCTGCTCCGTCTGCAGAGCAGACAGCAGTTGGGTAATTGTGCTGGAGCCGGTCAGTCCAAGCGGCACCATCACGACGTTGATCATGTCGATCAGTTCCTGCAGTTTGGTGATGCTGGGACCACCGATGATGAGACTTGCTGGCATTGATCCCTCCTTACAATCCCAAAATCAGGAAATTGAAATCGTTATCCGCCGCGGCGGACGACGTGTTGCCGATGAGGAATTCCACCGTCAGCGTGTCGGTACCAGCGGCATAGGTTGGCGGTTGTGGATTGCACGTATACCCCAGCGTGGTGGGATTCGAATACGCGACAGCCGTTCCATTCCTGCCGCGAAAGTTGGTGATCGTGAATGTGCAGTCCCCAGTACCGGTGTCGGTAATGGTGATCTGCGCCAGATCACTGAGCGAATCCCCGCTGTAGGCTGTAATTGCCGGCGTACCGGCCGTGTAGCCGATGCGACCGGCAATGAAGCGTAGATCGGGAAGCCTGGAAATACAGTTGAAGACGTCGAGCATCGATCCTCCTTTACCAGCCTGCCGGAACAACCAGAGCGATGATCGCGCCGTTCACGCGCGGATCGGGACAGCCGAGGTTGCTGATGCAGTCGTAGTAGGCCTCGAACTGATCATTGAAGTTCGAGCCGGCCGTGGTGGAGGGAATGCGATTCCAGATGTCGCCGCCGGTTTCATCCCAGCCCCAATCCTTGGTCACAAATTTCTGGATCGATCCCCAATTGATGAATTTCACTTGGTCTTTGGGTTGATCGACTTCGGTGACCCACGGGATACCTTCCCACTCCAAGGTGGTGTAACCCAGGTCGATGGATTTCGATGCGCCGTCATACCGCTTCAGCGTCCAGCCTAGCGAGGAGATCTGACTCCATTGACCGTCATGCGACCAGATTTCATAGTCGCCGCGCTTTAGTGTTCCCATGGCCGGGAAGATCTTCGCGCCGAGAATTTTGCGGAGGGTCGTCATCGATAGCGACGTGTTGTTCGCGTTGATGATCTGGCCGCAGTATTTGGGCACTGTGGTCCGTGAGGTGTTTTGGAAGAACACCGAGCTCAGCGTTCCATCATCGATGATGTGCTGTAACCCGACGGGAGGACGGTTGGGACCGCCGGCGATCGTCATGAAGTCGCCGGTCGTCGATGTGATCGACGTATCCAGGGTGACCGTCGTTGCGCCTACCTGTGGATCGGACGTGATCTTGGCGGTCCCGCGGAGCGTCGTGAATGTGGGATCCCAGATCTGAATACGCATGCCACGGCGCAGATACCGGGTGTTGTCGTTGTTGCTAAACGTTTGTGTCGTGGATGCCGCACCAGCAGAGACCGTACCCAGACGGCCGTTGCCGGTACCGTTCAGGTAGATGTTGAACATTTTGTGCGCGGACTCGACGACGTTATCCAGGTTCAAGGAAGTCCAACTGTCGATGTAGCTGAAGTCCTTGCGGTTGACGGCCTTCGACAATTCCTCCATAGATGCGCCGGTAATCTGCACCGCGTGCATATACCTTGTCGCGTAAACCACGGGACGGATTGTCTGAACAGATTCGCCAGCCGGCAGCGGACCGCCGTCTGTTGGAAACCCGTGCGTGAAGACGCCGGAGGTTTCCGTCGGAATTTCAAAACCGCGAGAACCGAACGGGGTTCCCTTGCCCTTGTAGGCGCGGTTATACACTTCCGCGGTCTGTTCATAGATCTTCGTGTACTCACCGCCGGCGATCTTGACGACGCCATTGGCGGCGGTTAAGCCCCCTATAGCAGGCATTAGCTTGTCTCCTGATGTTTGACTGAGGTGTGGTTACTTGATGCCGAATACGGCGGCGAGGCCTCGCGACCAGAACGCGTGAGTGCGATTCCCTTCCTTGTCATAATCGACGGGATGGGAATTGGTCGGCGTTTCCCCGCCGGCCCCACTCGCAGTCGCGAGCTTCCCGGCGTTGTTCTGTTCCTGCGTTTGCCGCTTTTCTTCCGTCGTGGTGACGGCGGCTTTCCGTTCCGCGTGGTACTTGCGATAAACGTCGCTGAACGTCAGCTTGATGGCACCGAACTTTCCGTTCTGGACCTGCTGAGCTTTCTGAGGATCGCGAGCGATCCTGTTCATAACCCAGCCCGCCAGCATTTCCTTTTCGTCGTTATCGGTGACATTGACGGCTTTAAACAAATCAGCCCAGGTGGATTGGTAGCGTTGCTCCCGATCTGCCAGTGCCTGTTGTTGCTGGTATGTGGCATTGGCGGCCTGCTCACTGCGTTGGCGATCGGCGAGCATGTTCCGCATCGCCGCCACTTCCCGCTTGAGTATTTCGACCTGTGGATCGCTAGTAACGCCGTTGGCTTCATTCACGAGCCGCTGCGCCCATTGTTCCTTATTCGCTTGGTAGAAGTGCTCTGCCAATTCGTTCAAGGCCGCCGGGTCGAACAGCTGCGTGACTTGCTTGATGTCGCCAGACTTAAACGCTTCATCGAGCGCATAGCCCTGCGCGGCATAGTTCACTGCCGCCTGGGCCACGTCCCGATTGGTCGCCCAATCCTGAACTTTCTGGACTTCTGGAAACTCTACCTTGGGAGGCTCGACAGTCGCCGGCTTTGCCGGATCGGGCGTGGCCGGGACGTCGTCCTTGATTAGGGCATCCAGATCTTTGAATGGATTCGCGGTCTCCGCTGCAGGAGTATCCTCAGTCTTCGGCTCGTCGGCCGATGGAGATTGCTCTGTCTTGGGTTTGTCTTCCTTGACGTCGGGTGGAACCTCTACTGCAGGGTCTTTCCCAAATACGGCCTCAAAGCTCGTATTCGAGAAACGCCCGAGATCGGCAGCAGGCGGTTCTTGTGTTGTTGTCGGTGTCGCCGGAGCGACTTCTGGAGGCATGATCAAACTCCTTGTATCCTGGCTGCCGGCGCCGTTATGGAGCCCGGAACGGCCTCATCGCCTCTTTCGCGAATTATGTCCGGCAGCCAGAATTCAGATATTGCGCGAGGTTTATCGAGAATGTTTTGATCGACGAAATATGCCCATCGGTCTTCCTTGGTTGGATCACACCAATATTCGTCTTTCTTTCCTTCGCTGGCATTGAGCCAACCGTGAATGACGAAGAGGTCAGTCGCTGGCTCCTGCGATGTACCGGTGACAAGAAAGAACACGTGAGCATCACAATCGTTCGGATGAAGAATGAGGCGGCTGGTAAACTTGTCGGAGGCCCGTACCTGAAATGGACCAACATCCCGACAACCTAGCTGGCCGACAGTCCCACTCCAGTAAATGTTGAGCGCCTTTGCCAATGCCATTTCACCGCGAGCCCCCAGGTAGTGACTCACATATCCGTTAACAATTCCTTCCCCATGAGCGGTGTGTTTCCAGCCATGCGCTTGCGCTCCCTCTTCCCGTCCATCTGCGACCACTCTTGCAATCCGCAGTTCCGGTTTTGTCAGTAGCACCTCAATCTTCCCGTCGGGCCTAACGTTGACCCCGGTCGGTAGGTGGTTCTGTAGCGACCTGTCGCCAGCCAATTTTCTTCTTGGGTTTTCCGAATGGGGATTTCGTTTTACCAGCGGCTACATCTTCGGCATGCTGGGTATCGGCTTCCTTGCCTTTTTCGGTTTCCTTATTGCCGTGCATATAACCCAGCGCGTTCATCACTTTGAACGGGGCTTTCGGATCGTCCGGGTATTCTTTCTTTAACTTCGCTTCGAGGAACGCAGGCATGACTACCTCACTCCCGCCGGCAGCGGCGGCATCGGCTGTTTATTCGCATCCGGCACGGGACTCTGCGCGAGCTCGCCTGGTGCTCCCGGTCGTGGACCGCCGGGCCGTTGCCCCAGCTGCCCACCGGGTGCACCTTTCGGTGCGGGTGGCGGCGGGCCGGCCGGGGGCGGTCCTCCTCCAGGAGGCGGGCCCGGAGGAGCTCCCACGCCCATAGCGCCGAGGGCGTTCTGTTTCATGGCTTGCATTTGCTGGAGACTCTGCCAGTACAG
>Ga0066903_100005764_pt1 | contig 10830 bp, 16 predicted proteins | sample PanSoiMetaGPlot1_FD_67491 | JGI IMG/M metagenome (GOLD analysis project Ga0066903, IMG submission 67491) | Tropical forest soil microbial communities from Panama analyzed to predict greenhouse gas emissions - Panama Soil - Plot 1 (version 2) | ecosystem: Environmental > Terrestrial > Soil >...
CCCCCCGTCAGGGTGCCCGGATGGGCGCCACCGGGGGCACTATCGGCCAGGGTGGTGCCGGTGTTCTCGCTCATGGCCCAGTACAGCACCAGCCCGGTCGTAATATCCGCGTGGGCGAGGCTAGGGCACAGGAGCAGGCTGAGGCACAGAAGGAGCTTAGTCAGAACCCGAGCGGCCATATTCGACCTTCACCCCTAAAAGCTTCAGATCAGTCATCGGGCTGAGCGTCGTCGGGGTTGCACTCACGTAGCCATGCAAGTACACGTGCGATCCCGCCCCACACGTTCCCCCCAGCGTCAGCGCGGCGGTCGTGGCATGCTGTTCCCGGTTGGCCGCATTCCCCCACGTGATCGAGGCCGCCACGTTGGTGCTACTCGTGGCCGTACTGCCACTGGTCACACTCCAGGCCGCCACGGCATCATTGTCGCGTATACATTGGCCTGAGAAACGCATCTCCAGCACTTCACTATTGTTGTTGCCGATGGAGAAGGCGGCAAGCTCGAGCGTGATCGTGCCCGCATTCCAAGAGTCAGGCATGATCGCGTCGAAGGCAATCCCGTCCGTATCCGCATCAGTACAACCAATAGTCGTCACCTTCGGCCCCGTGGTGACCAGCGCAGCAGCAGCATTGACCGCACACCCCCCTTCGACCTCCATGCTGCCCGCCGGGAAATAGACCGAGGCCACGGTCGCACCATTGAGGGGCGAGAGCACCTGCATGCTCGGCCCGGTAGCATCGTAGACCACCTCCACGTACTGACCCGTGAGAATATCGTTATCGGCCAGCGCCGTGCTAACGCCGCCCACGACTTTGACGAGCGCAATGGCGCCCAGGCCGTTGAGGTTCAGCGTGGCCGGCCCGACGTTCGCACTGGAGGCTTTGAAGAAGTAGCGGGCAGCAGGGATGTAGGCGGTGATGGCAGGTGTCAGCGAGCAGGCGTAGGCATCGCCCGTCGAGCCGGTCGCATCACAATAGTTGAGGGTGCCGACGAGGACACGATCGCCGTTGATCAGGGCACTCTGGGCGCCCAGGCCTCGAGGAAAAGCCAGGCACCACAGGAGCACGAGAGCAACGGCGAATGCGCGTAAGCAGGGCACAGGCACCTCTAGAACACATCAAATGTGGCTTTCTTCAGCGAGGTCGCGGCAATGACATCGGCGATCTCAGGAATCAGCATCTTCAGTTGCTGCCCATACCACGTGGCACTGAGTCCCTCACCCACTTTGAGCGTCTGCCACTTCTGGCTCGTATCGCCCAGCTTTTGCTCGATGATACGCGGGTCCGCCAGCTCACATAGATGCGCCGCCCACCAGCGTTCCGCGTCCCACAGCTCACCCTCACTGTACGTGAGCGGCACGAGGAAACGGTTCACCATGAAGTGCGCCGTGATGATGAACGGTAGCGGATTCGTCGTGCCTGGGCGCAAGGCCTGCACGTCTTCCGGCACGACGCGCGGCATCTAGGGGCGTCTCCGGGACGGTGACGGCTCCGGCTCACTCGTGGGATGACTGGGCTCCCCGCCAGGTGCGGTGGGATGGCTCGGGGTCCCTGGTGGCGTGGCTTCAGGATGACTGGGGGTGCCACCGGGCGTGCTGGGCTGATGACTCGGTCCAGCGGGTGTGCTCGGCTGCTGGCCAGGAGCACCCCGACCACCACGACTCGCCGCCGCCCGTGCCCCTTCCGCTTGCGCCGCAGCCAGCGCGGGATCTTCCCAGACCGCTTGCGGCGGGCCGGGCGTATCGGCTGGACTGCTCGGTGCCCCAGCCACATAGGGGCCGGGCTCGGCTTCTGTCGCCCCCTCAGTAGGCTCAGCTGCCCCACCCCGCACCTTGGCGAGGGCCGCTTTGGCGGCGTCATCGACGGGCGCCAGGCGATCCCCAAAGGCCTGCAGTTCTTGCTCGGTGACGTTGGTCAGTTCGGTGCCAACCGGAAGCGTTTCGAGTTCACCCGGTTGCTGCACGATGTTCGGGCTGCCATCGGCCCGCATGCCCATTTGCAAGGGCACAATGTTGGCGCGACGCATGGCTTTCCCAATCACGCGAAAGGTGCCTGTCGAAGCTGTCTCACCCATAATGTACCCTTTATTTATATACCTGAGATGTGTGCCACGCCAGAATGTCCTGCTGCATCAGCCTTTATGCGAGGAACTAATGCGGCTAGGACCTTAAAATGGGTTACAAGTCCACCTTTTGTTTCCCATTCAACCGGAGATATATCCTGCCCAATCGCGAGGTCCAACACGTCCGAGGTCATGTTGATGAGAACACCCTGACCTGCGGTCACATAGTTACTCGGCTGAATGGCTCCCGGCCCAAAGCCCGGCAGTTGCAGCACGGTTTGAATGATGGGCTGGGAGGTATTGGCATTCAGTGCATACATCTGAATGAACTGGTCTGGATGGAGATACATGCGGTAGGGACCAAAGTAATTGTCGCCTTGGAGAGCGCCTACCATCGCTAACACGTTGGGATAGATAGCGGTGGCGGTGCCCCAATCGGACCCACCGGACACAATATTGCGCGACGCATGCGTGAGCACACCGGGAATCGTCGCGCCACGCTGCACGATGGTGCTCCCCTGGAAGAAAATTTCTTCCATTTTTTCAGCTACCTTTCGCGTCGCGGTATCCACATGCGTCGTATCCAAGGCCCCGCCGTTGCGCCGCGTCGCCGCAAGGGATCGCGCATCGATGCGAAAGCTCTTGGAGATAATCGGCACGGGCACACCGACCAGCGGGAAGTTCAGGCGATCCTCTTCGTCATCGACCTCGACCGCCATATTGACCGACGCATCGCTCATTTCGCTGACTTGTTCGTACTGTGAAATGAGGACCCCGAGCCCGCCGAGATTGGTCGTGAGGCCCAGCGCCCGCACGTCCGCAATGGCCCGCAGGACGTTCGAGGAGATCTGTACTACTCTTTGGTCTAGCAACTCCCATTCGTCCTTATGGAGCAGCGTGTTCGTGCGCAACGCCTTGATATTCATGTTATTTTCGAGCAATTTGGCGGGCATCGACTGGTAAAAGTCGCTCAAGCCCTGGATGTCGACTTTCTCGTCGCCGAGCATCAGCTGTGCCATAGGGTACGGTCCCTCGTAGTAGTGCGGCTAGCAGCGGTGGCCCTGGCAAGCTCAGCTGACTGGCCGACGAATCAATACAAGCCCCTAGGAGGCCCTAGAGCGCGTAGACCCGAATGCGGACGGTCGCCGTGCCCGCGGAGTTGTTCACCGCCTCCGCAGCTTTGGCGATGATGCACGCGACGTTGGTGGTAATCGAGCCGGTGACGGACTTCTTGAGGGTGCCATCCCCGTTACTCACGAGGTCATCCCCCGCCACAATAGCCGGGGCATTGGCCGGGACGATGGCGTAGACTTCATCGCCGGGCCGACACTGAAACCAGCGCACCGTTTCCCCGATCTGGTACGTCACGTCGATGGGATTGGCGAGACCACCCCCAGCCGTGCGATCGGGTGTCAGCGCCTCACGCGCAAACCAGGCGGCGGCGTTGCCCTGGGCCGTAGCGTGTTTCCTAAGTTGCCCAGCTTGGCCACCGGAGGGCACGATCTCCACGAGCATTCCTGGAGTAATACTTTCAGAACCAGTTCTTTCCTGTGGCACATTGGGTGAACCACCTAATAGGACTGTGTTCGGCATACGTGTCTCCTCCTAGGCGCGCAGCCCGAGTTCGCGTTGCATGGCCAACACGCGCGTCAGCGTGTCCGGTGGGGGCGGCACTTCATCGTGTTCGTCCTTCACCACATGAATCTTCGGCACATGACGCCCCTGGTAGTTGTCGGGTTGCGGATGCAGCGGTTGATCCGGGAGCGGGGCGCCGGTCATCATAATGATGCCTGCCAGATCATCCTCATCCATCGCCTGGAGTTGTTCCGTCTTAAACACGTTGTATTGATTCTCTTTAATGACCTCAATGAGCTTGGTCTTCCGGCGCTCATGCTGCCGCCATGCACTGCGAATGCTTTCGCGCAGGCCAAACTCTTCCGGGATATAGGACAGCGCTTCATCGATCGTACTGGGAGGGCCGGCGTGGGTCGCCGGCTCCGGCAAGAGCGGCATTTGCTCCAGGAGAATCAAAAAGCCTTCCTCTTGCTGTTCCAGATAATGCCGCTCGCGCTCGGTCCACTTAGTGCGCTCGTTCGTAATCAGGGCATTCACCCGCGACTTGACCGCCGCGGTGGGGGGATGACTCATAAAGACCTCCACATCCGCTTCATCGTTACTGTCTGTTCCATCCCCCACGGTCTCGACGTCCTCAGACGCGGGGTCATCACTGTCCGCCTCACTGAGCGTCTCTTGGATCTCGGTGAGCGTCACCACATCCTCGACCGTCTGGTAGTACCGTCGGTACAGCACGTCCCCAGCACGGTAGAGGAAACTGTTGGTCTCGGGATCAATGTCTACAATCTCAATCGGGACCACGTCGGTACCCTGCTCCTGCGCCAGTTGCGCCTCAAAGCGCTCGCGCAGGACAGGATCGAGGGACTGCTCCGGCTCATCCGTGTGGGACCTCAGCGGCAGCCGTTTCACCTCCTCGCGAAAAAACCTCAGCATGTGCGTTGCGAAGGCCCGCCAGCCACGCGGGGACTCATCCATAAGCTTCTCCTTGTCGTGACACTGGCAGGCGCCTGGCGAACCGCAGGCGCAGGATTGGTGGTTCAAAAATGGCACGCCGCACCCATCGCTATTTGAGCAGGCGCCTATTTCGTTGGGAAGGAGTGCAAGATGATCAGGGCGGAGATTTCTGAGAACCTCATTGTAGGGTGTGCCATAGAAGTCCCCTTCAGTCGCATCGGCATCACAAAAGAACGCCGTACTGACCTCAAGAGGCTGCTGGCTCTCGATCATCTGCAACGCCTGCAACGCCTCACCGCCTAAGCCCTTGGCGCGTTCGATATCCACCCAGATCTCGGCGACCAGGCTCGGCACGGCAAACCCGTTGCGCGTGCCCTGCCCGAAGCGCGTATGGTAGACATGGCCAATGCCGTAGCTCTCCAGCACCGTGGGATGCCGAGCGCTCAGCGCCCACCCGTCCTCGCCTTTCGGGTGTGACACGACTAGTGGGACCCCATTCCACATGTCGGGGATGAGCGACTCGGCAGGTACCAGCCCCCCGTTGAGGACCCCGCTAATCAGCATGACGACGGGGGCCGTGAGATAGTCACGGTCATGGAAGCGCGCGACTTTGGGCACGGCGGTATGGGCGGTGTGGGTCCAGAGGTGCAGGGGGGAGGCAGCGTTGCCGCGTGGCGTCCCGGTCACGCCATTTGCGGCCCGGATGGCGCGAGGTTCACAGGTGGCCGCGGAGCCCCCGTCCTGAATGCACTTGTCATACACGCTCTGGGCAACATGTCTCCACTGCCTGATTTGCTTCGGCGACATGCCCTTTTTGTGGCGCCGGGCCATAGCGGCATCGAATGGCGGCATAGAATAAGCCCCAATAAAAAAAGCGCCCGCCTGACTCAAGACCGTTGAGCCAAATGCGGGCGCCTATAAGCGGTACCGAGGCTTCCCATTGCTGGGAGCAATATTTTAGAAAGAAGTATAGCGCTTAGCGCAAGCTAAGGCTTATGAGAGTACGGAACCTTATCAATTTTGTCAATAATGTTTTTCTCTTTCTAGGCCTGCCTTGCCAGATTGCGCTACGGGCATCTCATCCCGTCATATGGTGCCTGAACCCATCAAATCTGGTCGAACCCAAACCTGCAATATCGCATTTTGCCTAGCCGGGGCTGCCTTGCCGTGTCGAATCGTACACTGTCGGACAGAGACTTGCCCCATACTCTCGCATCGAACCTAGCCGAGTCGGGGGGTGTCATGCCCCGCCTGCCGTACCTAGAAGCATCTGAACATATCTCGTCTCGTTGCATCCCACATGAACCGGCCTCATGCACCGCATCTCGTCACGCCCCGTCGTGAATACCCTACGCTGCGTCCTGTAACCCCTCTAACGCCTCCCGTAGCATGTGCAACCCTTCATGCGCCACCGAGAGCTGTGCTACTACCGACTCTGGCTTGTGCTCCTTGGCAAAACGCAACACTTCATGCAGCGACGCCTCGGCGCTCTCAATGCGCCGGAAGATCTCACGGAGCATGCGCTGCCACTTATCCACATCTTCCGATATCACGGCAAGCGATGCATAACTGCCCTCATTGTAGGGATTGCGCGAGGGTACATGTACATAGGCCGACACAAGCTCTTTGGGCTCCGTTGAACTTTCAGGCTCCTTGACGATCACAATAGATCGGATGACTTGGCGGGCTTGCCCCAAGCGATACTTCTCTCCTGCCACAGCATCATTCCACTCAAACTCGTGATGCATCGGTGCATCCTCCGGGCGAGCGGCATCCACGACACGTTGTGCTGTAATCTCTCCTCTCTCTTCGAGCTTTTGTAACTCCTCATAAATAACTTCAGGCCGCACATTGCGCGCCCCGCCATAGCCATCACGAAAACGAGGTATAAATGCATGATTAGACATATCACGCTCCTTTCAATGTTTGCGCTAATTATCGACTTTAAATCCACGCCTTTTCACTTCACTTTGCCACCAGAACAAAAGTTCCTCAGTCTCTTCATCTGCACAGACAGGTGTGTTCATCGCTGCCTTTTGGGCAGCACGCCCTCCTTTTGCCACAATATCGCAATATTTGGCATTCGTAGGAGTGACGACCTCAAATTGGCCATATGTCCCCTTGCCTTTCTCGGGACGCCAGTCACCAACACCCACCGTCAAACCCCCGGCTACCAACAGATTGACAATGGCTTGTTCTTTGATCAACGACTCAACAAACGTGACCACAATTTGACAGGCCCATTCATTGACGATCACTCGCGTACGAATGTCAGGCGTGCGTTGAATATTCGCCGCTCGCACCGCTGCCATTGACAAAAGAGGAATACCGTAGAGTGGCGTATAAGTATCCTCAACCCATACCAAGCGACCAATTTGAGTCTTGTTGGAGCCAGGCAAATCGAGGGCAGCTGTCGCCATCGTTCCCTTAAAGGCTGAGGACATAACGGCAAGATACGTAGGGTAAGACTCTTCTTGCAAGAGATAGGGTGAGGCTCGAAATTCATCAAACGGATCGTGTTTCAGAGAGGACTGTTTTTGTGCTGCATTCTTTTTTCCCACAGGTGCCAACAGTTCCCGCTTCGCCTTCTCACTGAGACGGCTCAAAATAATTGGTCGTTTTCCTAGGATCGCATAGCCACGCGTCGTGGTTTCAATCTTGCCAATTTCCACGACACCAGCACTACCCTTGCGTTCAGCCATACCATAACTCCTCTAGAGAGATTTATTTAATACATCGCAGATGTATAACACATCTTTACAGATCTTTTCAAGACACTATTGTCAAATTATCACATGTAGTATATTATTCTCGGCAGTAGAGATACTGCCTCAGAAAGGAGGACAGTATGCTCTATGGATGATCTCACGCTCGGAGAACGCATTGGACTGATGCGGCGACGCCATCACATGACGCAACAACAGCTTGCGGCAGCGATTGGCACGACGCAGACTGAGATTTACCGCCTAGAGACCGGCATGATTAAGGACCCCCATGCCAGTCGCATTGTCGCTTTGGCCCATGTGCTCAAAGTGACGACTGATTGGCTGCTTGGGATGGGAACAGATATATGATGCTCTAGGTAGCGACATGGCGTATCGGGGCTCGTTGCGAGAAGATATGATGTCACAAGATGGGGGCGAAAAGGCGCGAAGCATTTTGGTCAGACATGGCGGACGTGGCCCGATTGGCCCCGGCATGATCAGGTGTGATGTGATGTTATCGGATCAGACACGGCAGGTCCCGATCGAATAGGTTAAGGCGGGGCAAATCCCTACATGGCAGGCTGGGCTAGGCATGGCGAAGGTTTATAAGATCCACTGCGTGGTCCAATCGATCGGCTCTCGTGCGATATACCCAATGATGCGTGGACTACCCGGCTGCGTGACACATTGGAGTCCCAGGCGTGCCAACACACGGCCTGGGACGGGTTTGCGACCAGCCTTTACATGGTATACTTGCGACTGATCCAAACCTAGCGCCTTCGCGGCCTTCTGCACACTTTTATAATGGTCCAACGTGACGCTATACCACTCGGCCCCAAACTTGTGTGCGTCATAATACCAGAGCGGTTCCGGCGTCATAGGGCTCCTCGCATTACTCAGGCTTTCCTGACACGACACGGCAGGCTTGGCATCATTTCACCAGGCACGATGGGACCCGATGAGACGGGATCAATCATGACATCATGCGACTAGTCGAGATGAGTTCAGGTCACGCATTCTAAGGCCACATGATCCACAGGGTAGAGAGCGGTTTCTGACCACATCTACCCTGTGGGTACATCTTCCTGCACATCAAGGGTCGTCACCCGTGCACGATGGAGTTCCTCGTAGGCATAAATCATGCCGCCAATGCCAACATGAAAACTAAACGATCCTTGCTTTCCATCGCGACAGAACGTCGCAAAGCGCTCCAGCAATGCAGGCGTGAGGCCATGCGCTTGCAGCGTGGCAAGGTGGGGGAGGCATGTAGGTTGATGCATGGACTAGGCATCCTCCACCGTCGTCAGCCCGTGGGCTTCAAGCGTCTCCACGTGCGGCAGCCAGGCGGCGTGATTGACGGAGCGGTGTTGCATGGGCTAGGGGTCCTCCGGCTCGTCGGGAACCTGTGCCACAAGGAGATGCGCCAGGACCAATGTGCGAAGCTCCATGATCCACGCCTCAATCGCATCAGCGCCGGCCTCCGGGTCCGGTGATGCCTGGTCCATGAGCCCACAGAACAGCACGGTCCCCATCAGCTCCGTCATGGGCCGGAGCAGGTCCAGGCCTTCCGGTGCGTCCGCGAGCACGCCACACAGGGCCTCGTATACCGCCCGTTGCGGCGGCGTCAGGGCATGCGCGGCGAGATAGGCTTGCGCGTCAACGGGAGTTAACAGGTCCATGCGTCAGGTATCCTCCGGGGTAGGTGCCTCAAGCTTGCCCTCCGCCCGCAACCGTGTGAGCACCTCCTCAAGAGTTTCCATGGGTGGCTCCACATACGTCGTAAAGGCCGCCTGTTCCTCCTCCGACCCTTGGAGCCACGCCATGCAAATCGCTCGGGGTAGACTCGCATGGGTTGCCTCACAATACCACCACCCCGTGGGACTGTCCCCTTCCAGCCGACAGGTATAGCGACAGGCCTCGAGGGTCAGGGTTGCTGTAAACGGATACACATACGCGGTATCGATATCCCACATAAGCAGACTCATCGCCGCCATCAGATTCGTCGCCCATGGATGCGTGGGCGTATGGCGCAAGGTCTTCCCCCAGCCGCGCACGGTGAGCACCTTATGAATCGCCGCATTGAGCTGGTCTGGCGTGGCAGTCTCCAGGGCCTCATTGTCGAGAATTGCCGTCTCAGGAGCCCCTGGTATCTCCATCGTAGGCTCCTAGGGCTGGGGACACGGCTGCGGCGTGACATGATCGGTCCCCGTAATCGTCGTACCATCCGTGAGGGTGGCCGTCAGCGTCAAGGTGGTCGTCTGGCACGTCATCCCAAGCCGCGGTGTGTCCACATTGCACAGGAGATCCTGACACCCATCAGCGTTGACATCGGCCCGCGCACAGAGGCCGCCGATGGGCACCTCCTGGACCTGCATGGTGGCCAGATCGATATCAAGCGGATTCACCGCCGGGGTACACAAGACCGTCACGTTGGTCGGCTCACGCGCCAGGGGATACACGGTATGCAGCGCGAGCCCGGTGTACACAATGATCGGGACATGCACTTGCGCCGCCAGGAGGCTAGGCAGGCCCAGGAGCGCCAGGAGTATCGCAAGGCCCCAGGCGCGCTTAGGCCTCGTTCTCATCCTCGTCCTCAGCGTCATCATCTGGCTCCGCAATGGGGTGTGCAGGCTGCGGGTCATCCTTGTCGGGCTTATCTTGACCTGGAGGCCCGCCATGCGGATGAGAAGGATGATCAGGATCACCTGGTGGCTTGCCAGGGTGATCAGGGTCGTCATGTGGAGGGCCTTGTGGTTCGCCCATAGGAAGACTCCTTATGGTGCTATAGTAGTTGTTGTACTACAGCGACAGTTCGGGTGTAAGGGGGGTGTCATGACATCACCGAAAGGTTGATACAACCCCACGCCCTCGCTGTAGGTATTCGCAAGCTCAATACACAATGCACATGCTCCAGACGTCAATAACCAATGCCGCCGTATACGTGAGGCATCGACAAACCCTGCTTCAGTGCTCTGGAGTAAATTTTCGTATGCCGCACGGTTGCTCAAGGAGAGCGCTTCCGTACGTGCCACGGTCAACGCCCGTCTGCTCAGCGCCGTCTCCGTCGCCCGCTGCACCTGACGTTGGATCTGTGTCTCTGGCAGCCCCATCCCCTGCAACCGTCCCTTCAGCACCTCGAGGCTGCGCTGTTGCTGGGGCGTCAGCCCGATCACCTCGCGCACGCTCCGGGCCAATTGCCGGGGATGGTGGCCCGCCTGCACACCCTCGCGTAGCACCTGCTGTACGGTGCGCAGCGTCGTCTGACTGATATCCCGGATCTGGCTCCCGATCTCGTGTTGGAGCCAGGCCTGCGTACGCGGCAGATCCTGGAACGGCGTCACGGGCCGCTGGGCGAGGCGGCTGATCTCGGGCGCCATCACCTGTTCGACCTGCGTGACCACCTCCTGGGCGAGCACCGGGAGCACCGTGCGGGCGGGCACCTCAAGCGTTCGTTCCACGACCTGCGCGATGTGGCTGCGGCCTTCGAGCAGGTGCACGTCCAGCGCGGTCTCGAGCGGCGGCTGGCGCAGTGCCCC
>Ga0066903_100005765_pt1 | contig 10829 bp, 12 predicted proteins | sample PanSoiMetaGPlot1_FD_67491 | JGI IMG/M metagenome (GOLD analysis project Ga0066903, IMG submission 67491) | Tropical forest soil microbial communities from Panama analyzed to predict greenhouse gas emissions - Panama Soil - Plot 1 (version 2) | ecosystem: Environmental > Terrestrial > Soil >...
AAAAAATTCCGAAGTTCACGACTGTCGCGCGGCGGCTCATTTCTGGCCGTCTATCAACTCCGGATTGGTGCGCATGCGCATCCAGCCTTTCCACTTATGGCTGACACGGCGGGCAAACCGCTTACGTCGGCCGCCCACGGCTTGTAGCGCAAGAATGCCGACACCAGTCCGATGCAGGACCTGGGAGGCGAGCTTGCGGTCACGCACGAGCTGCCAACAGCGCAATGAAGTTCCAAGCTGGCCAGCATTGATCCAGAGTTCAGCAACGTAGAAATAAAGGCTGCAAAGCGCGCGTTGCCGGGTCCATGTCATGCCCGGCCCATCTCGCACCACTTGTTCGAATTTGGCTAGCAATTGTTCCGCCGCTTTGAAGTGCCCAGGCGCGCGGCGTTGGAGAACGCTGGTCTTGTTTAATTCATATTGCCAGCGGACGTGATGATCGATTTCGGGAAACCGCAAGTAGCGCATCTTTGCCGCCAGAGCACGAACATGCAAGTCGACATCCTGCCAACTCGGCAAACCTTTATCAAACATGCCTAGCTTGAGCAGCGACCCCTTGCGCCAGACGGGCGCCGTGATGATCCAAGGGAGTTCAAAATAAAGAAACCGCAGAAGATCGTCCCCGATCAGCTCCGGATCATATTGTCGCCGCAGGTCGCCTGGCGTGTTCTCGAAAACACCGGTCTGGAATGTCGCGAAATCCAGATCGAGATTGCGCGCCATAACTGCAACACGCCGCGCCAAGCAATCGCGTTCCAGAAGATCGTCGGAATCGAGAAACACGATCAGGTCGGCGGATGCCGCACTGATTGCTTGGTTGCGACAGACATTGGCGCCACTAGTAGCGCCGTTTCGTTCGAAGTAACGCAGCCGCGCGTCGGTTTGCGCGCGCCGCTGCACTTCTTCCGCTGTGCCGTCATTGGAGCCATCGTCGACAATAATATGCTCCCACTCCTGGAGCGTTTGTGCCCGAACTGAATCGATCGCTTCACAAAGAAGCTTCAATCGGTTCTTGGTCGGCGTCACGACAGCGACGAGCGGCCTGCTCATGCTCTCCGCCACAAGTGCTCTGTATTACAGCGAACAGGCGTCAAGGCGATGAGGACACTGCGCGGAACTAAGCCGCGGGTGCCACCGCTGCCTCCCGTTGGATAATGCGGAGATTGTTGACGATAGGGATCGCATTTTGGTCGCCGAAGTGCAAGCAGGCGTCCCCTGAGGTTCCTAATCGGCAACATCATTGCCCCAGAATGTCGTGCCCGTCTCTAGAGGCCCTTAAAGTAAGGTAGCCTCCTTGCGACTTTTCGAACCGACGCTGGAACGTACTTGCCGAACGATTTGATGTACGCATCGCGTTCTCGATTTCTCAGTTCGAACTTAAAGTCAGCTAAAGGGATCTGGTTCATTCTGGCTGCCGATTGCGAGGGGTGTTTTCTCTGAATTTCGCCGAGGGTGTTGGTCCACCCCTTGGTAGCCAGGCTGCTAAATTTTTCAAATGCCGCCCGCCTAAACAGATCCGCCGCTTCGCCAAAATTGACGATCAAGGCCTTTTTTTGCAGCGCAATCTGTATGACCTTGTCGTAAGCCTTCAGTCGCGGCTCGGGTTTCAAACTGGCAACGCAATCATGCGTGCCGAACCCGAAATAACGTCGATGCCCCATCAGACCCGCAAATGTTTCAACCCATTGATCTTCCGTCAGCTCCTTCGATTGAATCGCCCAGTCACATAGAGCAATTGGAAGCCGTACCAAGCCCTCGTGAATAAAGTACGGCTCCCGCGTAGGGTCGTTCTCCGCGCTCCACAAAAATTCATTTTGCCAGAGCGAATGCAAAGTAGTCTCATTCCAAAGGCTTTTCGGCGAACGGTATCCCTTTATCGCCGGAGTGAGCTGCCGGCAAAGCGCAATCTCGCTTGGATAGTTCTCCGGCTTATAAGTGTGGTTGTAGGAATGAAATGCGATCTCATGCCCATCACGCGCGACTAGATCGATCAAATCAGGCTGTTCCCGATAAATCTTTCCAACGACATTGTACGTTGCGGAGACGCCGTATTGCCTTTCTATGCGCAAAAATTCGCCGACAATCTGCCGGCAGGTTTCAACATCCACCTTGATACCGAAATCCTGCTCGGTATCGTGATAGAAGGTAATCATGTTGTTTGCTGGGCGGGAAGGCGACATACAGTGGCGCAGATTTCATTTCATTTGCTTTGGTCGGCGGCAGGAGAAAACCTCACGATACAACCTTGCATCAACCGCGTTGCGTACTCTTTCTTCCGAATTAAGCAGTGACGACGTCAATATATCACATTGAAATCCAATTTGTTCAATACGTTTCTTCAAATCAACGCCATAATACCGCAAGCAATCTTCGTATAGGAATTTGGTCGAACTGTCGTAATCGCTCCTGGTGTTCGGGCGTTCATAGGTCAGACCGCCTTCCACAGGAACCTGTAGCACGAGCACGCCTCCTGGCTCCAGGACGCGATAAATTTCGGAGAGCGCTCTGCGTTCATCAGAAATATATTGCAGCACGTGTGAACACCAGACGAGCGTTTTGCTGCCATCGGCAAGCTCAAGATTGGTCAGATCCATCCGTCGTTGCGCGGAGCCGTAGAGGTCGATGTTCAAATACTCGGACGACAGCGAGAGCAACCAGAGAATCACCGTCTGCTCGGGTGCGACATGTAAAACCCGTTGACCGCGCGAAATCCGATCTCGGACTGTCCATGCGCGCACTTACACAGTCTCAAGGCCGAGATGGCCACGCAGCCGCGATCGCTCACCGGACCAGGTATAAAGCTGTTCGGCTTTGCGGCGACCTGCCACGCCGAATTCCGGCGCATGTCTGATGATGTCGTGCATTGCTTCGCTCATGGCCAGTACGTTACCCTCGTCGACGAGGAAGCCCGTTTGTCCATGCTGAACCGCCTCCGGAATACCCGCATGCCGCGTGCTTACGACTGCCATCGCGTGAGCCATGGCCTCTTGCGTCGCCGCGGGCAGGCCTTCTTCATCTCCTGTGTCGGGATCGGTGATGCAGTGTTGGACGAAAACGCCGCATTCCCTTAATAATCGCTGCTTTAACGCCTCCGATGCATAGCCGTGAAGGCGTATCCGATCTTGCAGTCCACATGCATGCACAAATTGATGGACCGCAGGAAAGAGTGGGCCGTCGCCAATAACATCAAGCTCAATTTCTGAATCCTTGGCAGCCGCGAGGCGGAACGCCTCCAGAAGATAGATTGGACCCTTCTTGGTGACGAGCCGGCCAAGCGAAAGGAATCGTCTTGCAGCTTTTGGGTCACGCGCGGGGACAGCCGCCGGGACGTCAACCCCCCCAGGGTTCACGTGGACCTTTTCTTGCGGTATCCCGACATCGAGGAGACGTTGACGATGAAATTCTGACCTCGTCAAAACCGCACGGGCCGCCTGATAGGCGAGATATTGCGCTCGCAATACCGGAACGCGGAGCTTGGCGCTCACATCAATGCCGTGGCCTTGGACGACAAATGGGATATTCATTCGCTGCAATAATGGAATGAAATCCAGAAACTGATCGAGAAACTCCCCGAGCACCATGGAGACTCGATGCTGCCGCAGGAATCCGCGTACCGCCGAGTTGCGAACGGCGCTTTCGCGCGCCCCAAGTCGCTTTGCGACGCGCACGCCTAGGCCGAGCGCCCAACGATCCAAATACATGACGGGGCACGGTTCTTTCCAATGCCCTCCCAAAGCATGGCCGCTTTGACGAGAGATCACCACTGTGTTTCCTGGCACCAAATCTTCGACGTGGCGATCGATAAAAGACATCCCCACTTCACCAGTAATGACCGCCAATCGGCCAATCATGCGCGACCCGTTCCTATGCTCCAGTATCTTGCCAGCCCCAATATTGCGCCATCCGTTTTATCGCCTAGAAGCTCACGCGGCACGAAGACAAACTTGATCATAAACATGTTCCAATCGCCGAATAATACTGCGCTCGGCGTATCGCTCCATTGCCGATGACCTAATCTGATTAGGATCATATCTGTAATAACGATCGTAGATTTCCTTCATTTTCTCGCCCAAAGCAGCGTCGTTTCCCGTCGGCGCCAGCAATCCGGTTTCCGGCGTCACGACCTCTTCGGGTCCGCCTGAACGCGTCGACACAACAGGTTTGCCGCGAAACATGGCCTCCGCGAGCGCAATCGCAAAGGTTTCCTGATCCGACGACAGGACAGCCACATGGGATTCGTTCGCGCAGCAGGACTTCGGTTGTGTAGAAAACTTCGCCGGTGCGCTCCAACTCAGCGCGCAGCCCGATAAAGTTATAAATCTCGTCGTTGAAGGTGATCCAAAACCGCTCATCGCGAGACGACATCGGTTGCGCAGCACGTTCGTCCAGATCGATAATGGAAAGGCCGGTGGCCGAGAGCGACTGGTCCTGCTATACTTTGGAATTCGCGCCAGCCGCGACCGTCAGGCCCGCGATGGCTAAGCATATCAATATGGCGTGGGTCGGGGTGAAATCCGACGGACGCAAAAATCCCGCACATGGATTTGGTGGAACCTTAGTGCCGCTGCAGATCCGTGTTTGGATCCCACGGCTTGACTAAACATCGTTCAAATCGGGTCGTCAGGAGTTTGTCGGGCCGTTGCATGGGCCTTCCGTGCCGCGCGCATCCAGGCCGGACGCGGCAAATCGCTGGCGGCCTTCGCGGAACCTCGTGCGGCCCATTTTGCAATATGATCGCTTTGTTGCGGCGAGAATTTGAGCTTCTGTTGATGCGCCTCGGTGTGACGACTGACCGTACCTACACTTTCGGAGGGTCTCCCGAAAACGTCAGGTAAACCTATTGTCACAGCGCTCCCAAGCACGACCGATCGCTGAAAACTCATCAAGGATGACCATTACTCTAGTGGCGTAATTGTCGCCGTTGAGTTTGTCGATACGCGCTTTGCCCCGCGCTATCTGCTGCGGGCGAATCCTACGGTCTCCCAACAGCGTCAAGAGAAGATTGGCTAAAGAGCATTGGTCGGCTGGACCGAAATACAGCGCAGCATCACCATACTGCTCGCGGGCGCCGGGCACATCGGCTGTAATGACCGGACATGCCAGCGTCATTGCCTCGAGCGGCGGCAGATTGTCCGGCCCGACCGCGCTAGCGTAAACTAGAGCGACAGCGCCCTTATATAGTGCGGCCAATTCGACGTCCGTGACTTCGCCACGATAGTCAATCAAGTCTTGGATACCCAATCGCTCGGCATAACGCAAAACATAGGCTAGGTTGCCTTGATCGGCACCAGTGAAGACGCAAGGAAGCTCAATTGAGTGATCTTGTTTAAGAATTTTAAGTGCCTCCAAAATCACAACGTGGTTCTTGTGAGGCCAAAATCGCGCTGGATATAGAATGTAACGCCCTGACTGCATCAACGCTGACTTGGGATCCGGTAGGATGGGCGCTGGAAATGGAATAACGCGCACCTTATCCTCGTAGACACCAAGCATTTCGACTAACTGTCGTTTACCTTCTACCGTCCCTGTAATGACGTAGGATGCGCGAGCCAGCGACTCCGCCATGCGGGCGTCCAAACCGTCGAAACCGTATACCGTATAAGAGTACTCCGGATACATCGGGCAAATTCTATGGTTCGCCTCCCAGATCGTCCGCATGAATGGAACAGGAACCTTTAGCTCATGCTGGTTCATGTTCCAGAGCAGACGGATGTTAAGGTCGCGCATTTGCTGGAAATGCTTCGGTTCGAAATTGCTCAGGCGACCGAGATAGTTCCAGGTTCGCCCACCACTTGCGCCGGTCGTCAGCTCCCAAACACCCCGTAAGACCCTGCCGACAATTACGCGCAATCGGTTTGCGACCTCTTCCCAGTGGCTGTACCTGGCCACGGGGTGATGCACGAAGCCGCCCTCGACCGGCATCGGCGAAGGATCGTGGCTGAACACGATGAAGCGAAATCGCTCGCTGCCAACCTTGGCTAATCCGTTGAAGATCGCCTTTTGCAGCCTCGCCTGGGATGGCGAGTGCGGGTTTACGAACGTTACGAATATGCCGATGTTCATTGGCGCCGCGGCCCGCGCGCCGGCGGCCTTATCCGCAACCGATATTGGGTTGGTCTTCAGCAACACAGCCTTACTATTCTTGCCAGAGTTTAAAGCTGGTGCCCCGCACGTCATAAGCTGGTGCGAAGTACAGATTTTGCTCAGCAGGAAAGAGTAGTACTCGCACGATCAGTGCAATATGGCCGCCAAGTTTGGGCATCGTACACAACGAGCCTTCATATTGACAATATGTGACCGGCTCAACTCGAAGTTGCTTAAGGCAATTGCAGGGACGCTAAATTATTAGTACTTATCCCTGGGTGTCGCTAATGCGTTTGCATAATGACTGAAATTTCCACACTCTTTAAGAAACGCCAATTCGTCTGGGTAGGGGGATCGAGTCCTTTCTGAACATATTTGATATCCAAGATCGCGCAAAATACAGGCCAGTTCGCGAACGTCGCTCCCGGCGAAATGTAAACACTCCTGAGCGAACTCCATGGAAATCGGGGGAAGATCGCGCCCCAGCGTCACCTTTGCGCCCCGAAGGAACGCTGCCTCGTGGCCGTCGATATCGACGGAGACAAAATCAATCCTATCTATTCCCAAGTCCTTCGCAACATTATCCAACAGATCAAGCTTAATTGTCTCCTTATCCAGGCAAATTTCATCAGGAGCAAAGTGCATCGACGCGGACTGAGGGGATATATCTATCATCGTCTGAATGGCTTTATCCGAGAGTCCATAGGGGACTACAGTTATTCGCTTGGAAAAGGCGTTGTTCTCGATATGCCATAAGAGTTGATCACGATAATATTTCGTAGGTTCAAACGCCCAGACATGACCATTGGCACCGACCTTTCGAGCCATCAGTAGAGCGTAGTACCCAAAATTTGCGCCGACCGAAAGCACCTGCATTCCAGGCTTTACGAAATCGAGAATAAGATTGGTGGTGTCTCGTTCCCAAACGCCAGCAGTCATCATTTGCGCGGCGATACTGGAACGCATGTCCAGGCGCCACTTTAGGCCGAGACATTCAAACTCGCGGATTCCCTCACGCCTGACCTCGGGCGGCGCAGGTCTAATAAGCGCGCGCAACCCATCATGCACTATTGGCGGAAGCCAACGCCTCAGGACATGTTTGGCGCGCTTAGGGAGGGTGGTCATTGATTTGCAATGATTTGCGGTTGCAGAAAGGGCGGAGGTTTGCCGTCGACTAAGGTTGTTTTCCAGCGGAGTGGAGTGTGAATCGGCCCGAGGAAATTGCCGTGCCAATACACGTCTCGCTCCTCGACACCGACAATGGTAAAATGATAGAAACGGTCAGATTTATAGATCTCCTTTACGAGCAGGGTATCAATAAAAATTACGCTTACCTTGAATGAGCCTCTGTTCAATAAGTTTGGCGGAATTGTGCAGATTGTTCTATAGAGACCCGGCGCAAAATCGCGTTCTCTCCACGTCTCTTCCGCTACAGACCAGTCTTCGAGGACCTCGGAGCCATCCGCCTTAGATATTACGACATTCACGGCCATCCGAGCGCAATGTTCGAGGATCCAGTATTCGATATCGATCGAAATCGGGATATCAGTCGTTAAGTTCCGTCTCGAGTCGGTTCCCTCTGACGTGAGGCTGACACGCCGGATTCGAATACGTTCGTTTCCCGGCGCATCTGCCGGATCATTCCATACCCTTTCCCGAGCCGCCTCGTCTGCGTCTCTCAGGTAGTCGTCGATGACGACAGCGGATGGTCCTGAGGCGACGATGCGCCCGCTCTCGATTAGGATGGCCCTATCGCAAAGGCTGGCAACAGCTTGCATGTTATGGCTCACAAAGAGAACCGTTCGTCCTCCCTGTGCGACGTCCCCCATCTTGCCTAGGCACTTCTTTTGGAATTCAGCGTCGCCCACCGCCAGCACCTCGTCCAGGACCAGTATCTCCGGCTCCAGGTGGGCGGCGACTGCGAAGGCCAGGCGGACATACATGCCGGAGCTGTAACGTTTGACCGGAGTATCGAGAAACCTTTCAACCTCGGCGAACGCGACGATCTCGTCGAACTTCGCTTTCACCTCGGCGAACCTCATGCCAAGGACGGTGCCGTTGAGGTAGATGTTCTCGCGCCCACTTAGTTCGGGGTGGAAGCCGGTCCCGACTTCAAGCAAGGAAGCGATGCGGCCGCGAACGCGCGCCTGCCCTGTAGTTGGTTCGGTGATCCGGCTCAGGATCTTCAGCAGCGTGCTTTTGCCCGCGCCGTTGCGGCCAATGATTCCGATAACCTCGCCGGGCTGCACGGAGAATGAAACATCCTTCAATGCCCAGAATTCAGAGCTCGCGCCGGAGAGCTCGCCAACCTTGCCGGCTTGTTTGTTCCGAAGTCGCGCAATGAACTGGTCCACCTCCTCACGCAGGGTCCGGGCATTGAACTGCCCCAATCTGTAGCGTTTGGAGAGGCTCTCGACCTCGATAACGGGACGCGACATAGCAGCTAGATGCTATCGACGAATGTCTTCTCGATTTTGTTGAAAACGAGAACACCAGAGAGCAACGACAAGACAGTGATGCTGATGGAGAAAAGCACGTAAGCCCCCACGACAGTGCCCTGGCCAAGGAACATGATCTTGATTGCTTCGATAGGCATCGTCATCGGGTTCAGCACGGCGATCCACCGCCATTTTTCTGGAATCTGCGAAAGCGGATAGATCACAGGCGTTGCGTACATCCAAATCTGGATGATGAACCCGCTCAAGAAACTAAAGTCCCGATACTTCGCCGTCAGCGCAGAGAGCCAAAGGCCGACCCCGAGACTCAACGCCGCGATTTGTAGGAGTACAAGCGGGAGCCAGACGATGCCGGTGGAAAATCCAAACAGCCCGCCCGCGTCAGTGAACAGCTTGAAATAGATCCAAATCACCAACAGGGTCGCGAGCTGGAGTGCGAAGGCGAAGAAATTCGAGATGACGACCGAGAGCGGAACAACTAGACGGGGGAAATAGACCTTGCCGAATAGTCCGACATTGCTGAGGAACGTGCCCGAGGTGTTCTGGAACGTTTGTGCAAAGTAGTTCCATCCCAGAAGACCGGCGAGATAGAATAGTATCGGCGGCAGACCGTCGGTTGGGATTTTGGCGATTTCGCCAAAGATTACGGAGAATACTACCGTCATCAGTAGCGGCTGCAAGACGAACCACGCCGGCCCGAGGATCGTCTGCTTATATTTGGCGACGAAATCGCGATGAACGAGCAGGAGCAATAGATCGCGATAGTGCCAAACCTCCGCCAAGTTCAACGTAAGCCAGCCACGTGTTGGCCGGATCACAAGCTCGTAATCAGTTGGGATCTGGTTCATTTCGACCAATCATTTCTGCAGCAAATAAGTGACGCCCCAAGTCGATGCAGATGGCGGCCCGCCAGTCAGGAATTCTTCGGTCAGCACTAGGCGCATTCCGCAAGCTTGCGCCAAAAGCTCTATTTCTGTCGGAAACAGGTATCGCATCGTGTGGTCTTCGCTGAAGCAGGCGACTTCCCCTGACTCCCGATCTCTGCATTGCATTTCATAGGTCACCTTGACCGTGCTTCGGTTGGTATCAACCTCGGGCCGCGCTGTCCTTGCCACCTCAAAGCGCTCATTCGCAACATTCTTGATTCGCTGAGTTGGCCGTTCCACCAAAACAGCCGGTCCATGCCACACATCGAACAGAAACACGCCCCCGAGCGTCAAATGATGTGCTGCCACCCGGAAAGCCGCCTGCAAGTCATCGTTCGTCGTTAGGTAGCTGATAACATGGAATAGCGCGACGACAGCGTCGAATGTCTGGCCTAGATAAATCGAGCGGACATCCCCCACTTCGCACGTGAATGATCCGCCCGTTGCTGTCGCCGGCGATGCAGGCGCAGCATTTGCCATTGCCACCATGTCCGCGCTGCGCTCAATGCCATGGACATTGAACCCAAGTGCCGCGAGCATTCGACCATGGCGGCCAGTACCAGATCCGAATTCGAGGATCTTGTGCGCAGCGGGGTTGGTCGAACGGATAGTCCGCGCAACGTATTTCGCCTCCGCCGCGTAGTCCTTGTCTTGATAGAGCAGATCATAATAGACGGAATACTTTTGAAAATTAGGAAGCAGGTCTTCCATCCCAAGTTATAGCAACTGCTCCATCGGGATTTTACCGTCAAAGCGAGTCTTGTCCTGGTCTCCTGCGTAAGGTCCTTGCTTGACCTCGATCATCTCGATTTCTTCCAGCACCTTGAAGCCGTGCCCTCCTTTGATCAGCAGGATAACATCTCCCGCCTTGAGTTCACGGCTTTCAAGATACGCCTGCCGATGATCAAAGAAGTCAACGCGAAGACGTCCGCGCTTTATGAACAGCGTCTCCTGAGTAAAGAACACGGTCCTCGGCACAGGATTGTGGAAGTGGGGTTCGATAACTTTGCCGGAAGGATGTCGCATGTAAGCCAATTGCTGGGAAAGGTCGTTGCGCGTGAAGAAGCTGACGCCGGGCCGAGAAAACTCGTCACGTATGATAAGAGCGTACGTCTCGCCATTGTGTTCGATTTTCTCGAAAGGTTCAGTCATCGGCATCCACCTTTCTAGACAACGCCCTTCATTAGGCCAAAATCCTCCGCAGCGCTTGGCAGACTTCAATAGCCTGCCCACGCTCCAACGCTACGCCGCTGGGGAGGTAGAAACCGCGCCGTGCGATGCGTTCGGCCACCGGACACGAAATGCCATCAAATAAGCCCATCTTGCGCAGAACCGGCTGCTCGTGCATCGGCCAAAAAAACGG
>Ga0066903_100005766_pt1 | contig 10829 bp, 9 predicted proteins | sample PanSoiMetaGPlot1_FD_67491 | JGI IMG/M metagenome (GOLD analysis project Ga0066903, IMG submission 67491) | Tropical forest soil microbial communities from Panama analyzed to predict greenhouse gas emissions - Panama Soil - Plot 1 (version 2) | ecosystem: Environmental > Terrestrial > Soil >...
GCCTTGTTGGAAAACCCGTCGATCACCCAGGAGGAACTTGCGGAACTGGCGGCCGAAGGATCGCGGACTTTCGTCGAGGCAATGCTGGTCAGTCAGCGCGTCCTTGAATCGCCGGTTCTGAGCGACGCATTGAAGACCAACCCGCGGCTGCGAGCGAACGAACTGGCGGCTCTTAACGCGGCCAGAGCAGCGGCGCTGGAGGGCGCGGCGGCGCAAGCTGAAACCAATCCCGCGACGAGTGACGGGCACGCTCCGGCCGCGGCAGAAACGGAACCGAGTTCGGCCGAGCCGCACACGAACGAGCCAACCCCCGTCCATGGCGAAGCAGAACAGGCGGAAGAAGAGCACCAGGATGAACAGGTGATAGCTCAGGCCATCGACTATTATCTCGAAACCAATGCCTCGGAACTGACAGCGCATCCCGAAAAGGAATTTGAGGAGGTCCCAGTATCGTCCGAAGGCTTGGAAGCTACTGACACCAAAACGGCAGAAGCGCAGTTGGCCGCGCATGAGGCGGGTAATGCGGCTCCGGCCGCAGCGCAACCACCTCTTGCCGCAGCAACGGCGAAGACCGGAGCGCTCGCTGCCAAACACGCAAAGAGACCCGGCCCCGCGGGAGAAGAGCGGCGAGACAGCACGTTGCAGAAGATCGCAAAGCTCGACATCAAGGGCCGCATCGCGCTGGCCATGCGGGGCGGCAAGGAGGAACGCACGATACTGATCCGCGACGGCACCAAGCTGGTTGCGTTGGCAGTCCTTGACTCACCCAAAATCAGCGATGGGGAGGTGGAGAAGATCGCCTTGCAAAAGAACGTTCTCGAGGCGGTGCTGCGGACCATTCCCCTGAAACGCCGGTTTGCCAAGAACTATACGATCATGCGGAACCTCGTTTTCAATCCGCGCACGCCGCTGGATCTTTCGCTCGGGCTGATGAAGAACCTGCTGCTGCACGATTTAAAGAATCTCTCGGGGAACAAGGAGGTTTCCGAGACGATTCGCAAACTGGCGTTGCGGATGTTCAAGCAGAAAACGGAGAAGAAGGAGTAGGCGGTACCCAGTACCCAGTCTACAAGTACGTATTCCACAGGGGGGACGATTTTCAGTGAAAGGTGATCCGATCCTCGAATTGCTATCGCGCGTTAGAACGATTGCCGTCGTCGGGCTGTCCAACAGCCCGCTGCGGCCGAGCCATGGTGTGTCGGCGTATATGCAGTCGCAGGGATACCGCATCATCCCGATAAACCCGCAGATTCAGGAATCCCTGGGACAACCGGCGTACCCGACATTGCTCGATGTCCCGGAAAAGATCGATCTCGTCGACGTTTTCCGCCGGCCCGAGTTCGTGGACGAAATCGTGGACCAGGCCATCGAACTCAAGATTCCGGCGATCTGGCTGCAGGAAGACGTGATTAACGAACCTGCGGCGGAACGCGCGAAGAAAGCCGGGATTTTCGTGGTCATGGACCGGTGCATCCTCAAGGAGCACCGGGCGCGGTTCGCGTAGCCCCCCGTTTTTTAGTTGGAGATGTCCGGTCGTGCTCCCACCAGGATCAGTGTCGCGTCATCACGCAATCCGGCGCCGTTCACGAATCGTCGAACATCGGCGAGAAGGCTTTCCAGGCAAACCTCGGGGCCGTTCATCCGTGCCAGCAATCGCTCCGGGCCGTATTCTTCTCCACTGTCGATGGACGCTTCGGTGATTCCATCGGAGTAAATCGCGAGGCGCGATTGGGGGCCGAGCGTAATCGTAGCTTCGGAAAACTCGCACGGTGCAATCCCCAGTGGCAGCCCTCGCTCAGTTCTGATCCAGCGGTGTCCGTCAGGTTCAACGAGTAGAGGAGGCAGGTGACCCGCGCTCGCTATGCGCACCGTACGTGTTGCCGGGTCAAATTCCGCGTAGACCATGGTGACGAAGCGACCGCAGGGGAGATCATTAACCATCAATTTGTTGAGCCTGGTGAGAACTTCCGCTGGGCCCGATCCGGTTTGCGCGAGTGAGCGCAACATGCCTCGCGTCGCCGACATGAGAAGCGCCGCCGCCATGCCCTTCCCGGAGACATCTGCCAGGACAAAACCCCAGCGGCCCTCGGCGAGAGGAATGAAATCGTACCAGTCGCCTCCGATCGCCCCGGCAGGAATCGTGAGACCGGACACCGCGAAACCCGGAATCAGCGGGGAACTGCGCGGGAGAAGCGCTTGCTGGATGGCGCGAGCTTCTTCGGCCTCTCGAGTGAGACGTTCGCGTTTGTCCCGCTCGTCGCTGAACCGCCGCGCATTTTGGACCGCCACCGCGACATGCGAACACAAGCTCTGCAGGAGTCGAAGCTGGGCCGGAGAAAAGCCGTCGAGTTCGCAGTGCGAAGCGGTGAACACTCCGATCAGTTCGTCTTCCACGTGAAGTGGAATGGCCACTTCCGAACGCGTACCTTCTTCACAAGCCATGTAGTAAGGATCGAGCGAGACGTCGGGAGCATAGTGCATCTTCCGTGTTGCCGCCACGTACCCGACCATCCCTTCGGTGCCGACCTTCTTGCGATGGCCTTTGCAGTAGGAAGTGCAGCCGCAAGTCCCGGCGAGAATCAACTCGCCGTTGGCTTCGTCGTGCAGGTAAATATTGATTTCGACACAGCCGAGAGAGGCGGCAACTTCTTCGGTGATTCGCTGCACGATTTCGTCGAGATCGAGACTCGATGTGATGCGTTGTGCGAATTTCTGCAGGCGCACCAGTTCAGCGATCTTTGCCGAAGAGGCATCGGTTGCGGGTAACGCCGGCAAATCAAAGCCGGTTCGGGGGACTGTAGCCACGACGGAATCTCCTCTCCAGGTCGAGGTTCGGTCTCGTCTTGTAAGATGCGGCGATCAGTCTTTTGATTCTCTTTTTGTTCGAGTCGCCTTCATGTGGCGGATGTTCCGAATCTCTTCCAAGCGTTCGCGGATTTTTTTTTCGACACCCTCGGCGGTGGGGCGATAGTAAACACGATTGCGTAGGCTGTCGGGCAGGCACTGCATGCCGGCGACCTTGCCTTCGACGTCGTGGGCGTACTGGTAATTCCTGCCGTACCCAAGACCCTTCATGAGTGCAGTAGGCGCATTGCGCAGATGGAGCGGGACTGGTTCCTGAGCCGTCTGTTCGACGTCGGCCTGGACCTCGCCATAGGCAGTGTAGAGCGCGTTCGATTTCGGCGCGACACACAGGTAGACAACGGCTTCGGCGAGCGCGAGGTTGCCTTCCGGCATGCCGATGAAATCGACCGCATCGCGAGCGGCCATGCAGAGAGCGAGAGCGTTCGGCTCGGCCAAGCCTATGTCCTCTACCGACATGCGCACGACCCGGCGCGCGATGTAGAGCGGATCTTCTCCGGCTTCGAGCATCCGCGCCAGCCAATAAAGGGCAGCGTCCGGATCGCTGTCGCGTACGGACTTGTGTAGCGCAGAAACAAGGTTGTAGTGCTCCTCGCCAGACTTGTCGTAGTACAGGATCCGCTTCTGCACGGCTTCCTGAACGATCTCGTCCGTGATGGAGTTCGTCCTGGATTGCTGGACCAGGGATGCCGCTACTTCGAGCACGTTGTAGGCGCTGCGGGCGTCTCCGCTTGAATAGGCGCCGATCTTCTGCAGGTTTTCGTCCGAGGCAGCTAGATGCAGGGCGCCGAGGCCGCGCTCTTCATCGGCAAGGCCTCGTTTGAGAAGCGTGACAATTTGTTCCTCGGTGAGTTGTTTGAGCACGTACACCCGGCAGCGCGAAAGCAGCGCCGAAATGATTTCGAATGATGGATTCTCGGTTGTTGCACCGATCAGTCGGATGCTGCCCTTTTCAACATGGGGAAGAAAGGCGTCCTGCTGCGCCTTGTTGAAACGATGAATTTCGTCGACAAAGACGATCGTGCGGGTGCCGTACTGACGTGCGCGGTCGGCGTCCGCCATGACCTGCTTGATTTCCTTGATCCCGGAAAGCACCGCCGAGAATTCGATGAACTCGGCCTTAGTAATACCTGCGATGATCTGCGCCAGGGTTGTTTTACCGGTGCCAGGCGGACCCCAGAAAATCATCGAGCCAGGATCATCACGCTCGATCTGAACGCGCAGCGGTTTGCCCGGGCCAACGAGATGCTCCTGGCCGACAAATTCTTCGAGAGTCCGCGGACGCATGCGGTCGGCGAGAGGACGCGAGCCATCGCGCTCGCGGTTAGCATCCGGAATGGGCTGGAAGAGGCTCACGCTGGAATCATTCTCTGCCGAGGCGCAGAACCGGTGGCAAAGTCAAGACTCAAAGCCGGACTGAACTTACTTCTGCACCCTGACTTCTCACTTTAGCTTCTCTTGACGTCTTCTCGTCGCTTCGTACAGCACAATGCTCGCCGCCACTCCCGCATTGAGCGATTCGACCGCGCTCGCTTGCGGGATGCCGACGATGGCATTCATTTGATGCATGAGATCGCGTGGCAATCCCGCCCCCTCGTTGCCGATGAAAATGGCCAATGGCGAGGCCCAGTCCGCTTCCGGCAACGGCGTGCCCTTGTGTGACGACGTCGCCACCATGCGCACTCCGCGTTCTCGCAGCCGGGCGATCAGTTCCGTCATGCCAACCTGCACGATCGGGATGCGGAAGATCGATCCTGCCGATGCGCGCAGGACCTTCGCATTGTAAGGGCTCACGCTGCCTTCGGTCAGGAACAGACCGGACGCACCAAACGCTTCCGCCGAGCGCAGGATCGTCCCGAGATTGCCCGGATCTTGCAAGCCTGCAGCCACCACGATTGGTCCACCTTCGGATCGATCGAGCAGGTGACCCGCTGTATGCTCCCGAACACGAACCAGAGCCGCTACTCCCTGCGGAGTATCGCTGGGGACGATCGCTTTGAACAGAGAGTCCGGGAGCAGAAGCGTCTCGACACTGGCCCTTAGCTGCGGGAGGAGTTTGTCAGCCAGCGGCTGCGCGGATTCGGCAAACAGAACGGTTCCCAGGCGCAGTCCGCTGCGGATCGCTTCTTCGACAAGCTTCACTCCCTCAATCGCGCACTCGCCCTGAGCCGTGAGTTCGCCACGTCGGAATGCCTGGCGCAAGTCTTTCAAGCGCGAGTTGTGGCGGCCGGTTACGTGGCGCAAGGCAATATGCTCGGCCGAATGCATCGAAGGTCTCATCCCTCGCTTCATCAGTCCCGCCCAGAACCAAGATAATACGCGCTTTGGAGTCGAAAGCATCCGGTGGGGGCCGATGTATGGTACATTTCATTGTTTACGCACACATCAGGAAGGAAACCGAGTGCGCGCGGAAATTTTGAAGGTTCACCCCGATCGGCCCGAAGCAACGTTAGTGAAATACGCAGCCGAGCAGATTCAAGCCGGCAAAGTTCTGGGCATGCCCACGGACACCTTCTACGGGCTGGCGGCCGATCCATTCAATCTTCGGGCTGTGGAACGGGTGTACGAAATCAAGTCGCGCCTCCGGCATAAGCCGCTCTCGTTGCTCATCGAGGATGTTGATCAGGCGGAAGAATTCGCCGGCCCGCTCTCTGAGGATTTCAAATTGCTCGCACGGCGCTTCTGGCCCGGTCCGCTGACCATGATCGTGCCTGCGGCATCTCACCTTCCGCTCAAGGTAACGGCCAACACAGGCAATGTAGCCCTGCGCGTGCCCGCGGCGGAGATCCCATTAGCCGTCGTGCGGGCGGCCAAGGTTCCGATCACAGCCACTTCAGCCAACCTGAGCGGCGCCGTGGAATGTGCCACCGCCGAACAGGTTCGCGATCAGTTGCAGGATCGCATCTCACTTATCGTCGATGGGGGCAAGTCGCCGCGTGCGGTGCCCTCGAGTATCGTGCATTTCTCGGCGGATGGCTCGTGGCAGATTTTGCGCGAAGGCGCCATTGCCGCCAAAGACATTACCGAAGCGCTCGCTTGAGCAATGTCGGAAGATCGAGCTCTACATCCCTCTGCTAATCCTTCTCGAAGAGTTCTGGTCCTATCGCTGCTGGCTCTGGTCGCGGCATTTCTACTGTTTCTGGGGATTACCGGACTGCGCATCGTGAGCGCTGCGGGCGAATCTACCGCGCGCAACGCCGACGCGATCGTAATCTTTGGCGCCGCCGAATATGCCGGGCGACCGTCGCCGGTCTACAAGGCGCGGCTCGATCACGGCTTCGATCTCTTCCAGAGAGGGATGGCTCCGGTGGTGATCACCACCGGCGGCGCGGGCGAGGATCCCGACTTCAACGAGGGAGCCGTTGGCCGCGACTATCTGATCCGGCGCGGCATTCCCGAGGAGAAGCTGATCGCAGAGACTCAAAGCTCCGACACCGCGCGATCGGCCACCCGCGTGGCCGTCATCATGCGCGCGAACGGAATGCATACCTGCATAGCCGTCAGCGACGCTTACCACGTCTTCCGCATCCGTTCGCTGCTCGAGCACGAAGGCGTTCAGGTGGAAGTTGCGCCGCGTCCCGATTCGCGTCCCAGGCCTGTCTGGCAAAGATTCATCGCGGTGATGCGCGAAGCCATGAGCTACCTGGCGTGGGAAGTGGGAATGACGTGAGAGCAGCGACCGGCTTCGAGCGCAGCGCAAAGCTCCCTACCACCCCATCTTTTTCCGCAACTCCGTGACGTGCGCAACATGATGGCGTCCGTGCCACGCGTACAGTGCGAGCACCTTCTCCAGAGTCATAACGCCCATATCCGGGTGACGGTACGTCCGTTTCCACTCTGAGTCGGTCAGATTGCGCAGGAACAGCATCCAGCGCTCATGCAGCGAATCCAGAAGCGCCAGCGATACAGCGATCGGAGCGCTTTTCGCCTCGGGCAATTCCGCCCAGCGGTCTTCCGCGTAAGGTTTGATGGTGGGTTCGTCTTCGGTCAACGCCATCTTGAAACGAACGTAAGCATTCGCGTGGCTGTCGGGTACATGGTGTACCAGCTGGCGGACAGTCCATCCCCCGTCGCGGTATGGGGTATTCAGCTGGGAGTCGGAGAGATCCGCAACCGCAGCGCGCAGTCGTGCCGGAGTCTGGTCGATTTGGTCAAGGAACTGTTGTTTCAGCGGCGGAGTCATGGGGCCATCGAACGAAAACTTGCCGATGGGATAACGTGGGTCAGTGTTCATTATCGCCTCCTGATGCAAGATGATGGTCATGCGGCATTCGGTGCAGAAAAGGGTTTGGTCCATCATCACAAACAGAGAGTGTCAGGTTGAATCCGGCAACTGGGGATCGACTTCGCCCGCTGTGCTACTTCACCATCGCCATGATACGCACGGGCGCTTCGGCGGCAGACTTGCTCCTGATGGGGGCGACGATGATCAGAGACCCGGTCGCAGGCAGAGCCGAGAAGCTGGCGGCGCCGTCCACGACATAATTGCCGTGGAAAGCCAATTGGCGGGCCAGAGTTCTGTCTGATTTCAGATCGGTACGGGACTCCACCGCGAAGCCGAGGATGTACCGCGCGTCCATCAGGAACTGAGCGGCGTCGGTCGTGATCGGAAGATTCATTTCGGGAGCATTGCCAATCCGCCGTATTGCCACAACCGCTCCTTGCGGTACGACTCCCCGTTGCGTTTCCCAGTCGGCAATGTCGTCCAGGGTGATCTGAGAGTCCTGTGAGGACGGTTTCAAATCGAGCACCACCAGTGGGGCGATCAGTCGCTCCGCTGGAATCTGGCCAGCGGACCAGGTTCCGGGTATGAGGGCGGCCGGGGAAATGATCCGGGTTACGCCGGCGGACTTCGAGAGACCTTTGTCGAGATTCTCAACCCGGGTAAGGTCCACAACGTGTGAATAGCGACTGTCTTGTTTCGGTCCGGTGCGCCGGTCTGCAAAGAGCAGCAGTGCCAGCACAAGCGCGTAGGCGATGATGAAGGACCGAATCTTCATGGTTGGATTGAATCCGTCTCGAGAAGCGGGCTGACGCCAATCCCAACTGCACGACCGGAGCAGATCAATAAGTAAGACGTGAGTCTCGCTCTTATTGTTGCCCACCGGACTCAAAGCTGGCAATCTACCTTTGGACATGACCGGGCGCGCGCGGCGCGACTCTGAACCGTAACTGGTTGCAATGGCAAACTTTCGTTATGGTTGTTCTGTTTCGGGAACATGCCGGAGCGGGTTACAATATTGTTAACCCTCAGGGAAAAGCTTCTTTTTGCACGCCGCACCCGCGACGCGTCTGCCTGGGATCCGAGGATTGATGTTCGGCCGCGAAGAAAAAGTCTCTCCCATCCGGCTCACCGCCGTGCAATACATCATCCTTGCCGTTTTTCTCGTGTTGGCCTATGGGCTCTGGCGCCTGCAAGTGATGCAGAGCGACAAGTACTCACTCCTTGCCGAGATGAATCGTGTCCGCAACGTGCCCATCCTCGCGCCGCGGGGACGGATTCTCGACCGTGAGGGCCGCGTAATCGTTGACAACTATCCGTCATTCACGGCCCTGCTGCTGCGCGACTCCTCTCGCGATCTGAATGCTGACGCAGCCCTGATCGCGCAGGGCCTGCATTTGAACGCCGATGAAGTGCGACAGCGCATTCGGCGTTTTGCTTCGATGCCGCACTACCAGCCCATTTTTCTGAAAGAAGATATCACGCCGGATGAAGTGGCGTTTATCGAGTCGCACAAGAACGAACTGCCAGAACTCGACACCATCATGGCGCACCGCCGCTTGTACCCCAAGAATGGCTTCATGGCGCATGTCATCGGCTACGTTGGCGAAGTCAGCGAAGACATGCTGAATCAGCCGCAATTCGAGCTTTACAATCCCGGCGACGTGGTCGGCGTGAGCGGAGTCGAGAAAGAGTACAACAGCATCCTGATGGGAAAAAACGGCTCCCGGCGCGCTCTGGTCGACAGTCGGGGCCGCGAAGTGGGCAAGCTCGACGAGACCAAACCCGATGCCGGAAAGCCCCTCAAGCTCACCATCGACATCGACTTGCAAATCGCCGCCGAACAGGCGCTGGAAGGAAAGAATGGCGCCATTGTCGCCATGGACCCGCGTACGGGCGAAATCCTCGCCATGGTGAGCCGCCCCACCTTCGATCCCAATCGATTTGCGGTGAGGATCTCGAAAGAGGATTGGAACAAGCTGGTCAATGACGATGATCATCCCCTGCTCAATAAGGCGATTCAGGCCCAGCTGGCGCCCGGGTCGGTTTTCAAGATCATCATGGCTACGGCCGGCCTGCAGGAGGGTATCGCGCAGACCCTACACGTGAATTGTGGCGGCGGCGCAACATTTTATGGGCGTTTCTTCAAGTGTTGGATCTCGGCTCGCCATCAGGTTCACGGCGCCGTCGAAATTCGCAAAGGGATCTATCAGAGCTGCGACGTTTTTTTCTACACCTTGGCCGAGAAGCTCGGAATCGGCAACATTGCCAAGTACGCCACCGCTTTAGGACTCGGGCAGAAGACCGGTATCGACCTCCCGCAGGAAGTCAGCGGCGTGATGCCGTCGGAAGAGTGGAAGATCCGTAACTTCAAACAGAAGTGGTATGCGGGAGAAACGATCTCGGTGGGCATCGGCCAGGGTGCGGTGGCAACCACCCCCATGCAATTAGCGCGCGCAATTGGCGGCATCGCCAGTGGTGGAGTTCTCCGGCGTCCGCATGTGACCAACCCAACCGATCTGCCGCCGAATGTGATTCCGGCAGCAAATGTTGCCGATGAGGTGCGCGTCCCGATTGATCCTAAGAACTGGGAGATCATCACCGACGCCATGGCAGACGTGGTGAGCCCGGTGGGCACCGCGGCAGCGTCCCAGGTCAAGGGCATCGACATGGCCGGCAAGACCGGCAGCGCACAGACGATCAGCAACACGTTGAAAGCAAAATTGGGAGCCAAAGGCAAGACCGAATACAAGGACAATGGCTGGTTCGTCGGAGTGGAGCCGCGGCGTAATCCCGAGATCGTGGTCTGCACGTTGTTTGAAGAAGGCGAGCACGGAGATCGCGCCGCACGGGTGGCTTCTCAGGTGATCAAGGCCTTCGTCGACAAACAGCGCCGCACGCCCACCAAAGTCGCGGGACCGGTGAAGGGGAGAGTCGAGATCGGCGGGTTGTGGGCCGAGCCCGGCGATGGAGGTCCTTCTCTACAGGCAGGCCGGTTCGTTCTTGACATCGCGAAGAGAAATGCTGCCATGGCTGCGGCGGCGCCGGAAATCCGCTAGGATTCAGAGTTCCGCGAGACGCTCACGTACAGAATCGGCATCATCACCAGCGTTACCAACATCGACAACGTCAACCCGCCAATCACCGCAATCGCGAGCGGCTTCTGTAATTCCGCTCCCGAACCGATGCCCAAAGCGAGCGGTAGCAGGCCGAATAATGTGCACAGCGTCGTCATGAGGATGGGACGAAGGCGAATGCGGCCGGCTTGAACCAGAGCCTCGACGACCGGAAGCGATTTGCGTTGCCGCTCGTAATATTCGAAGAGAATGATTCCGTTCTTCACCACCAGGCCGACCATCAGGATGATCCCCATGAACGAGGAGACGTTCAGCGGAGTTCCTGTGACCAACAACAGAAAAAACACTCCGGCCAGGGAAAGTGGCGCGGCCGATATGATCACCAGCGCCGGCAGGAATGCGCGGAACTGGATCACCAATACCGCGAACACTGCGCCGAGAGCTAGCGCCAGCACAAACAGCAATTCGCGAAAAGATGCCTGCTGGCTTTCGTATTGTCCGCCGACCTCAGAGACGTATCCGACTGGGAGTTTGATATCGGCCAGAATCTTCTTCACATCGGCAATGGCGCTGCCCAGGTCTCGATTTTCCAGCCGCGCGGTCAGCGTAACCATGAGCCGCTGATTCTCGCGCATCAATTCGTTTTGCCCGCGCTCTTTGGTGATCCT
>Ga0066903_100005767_pt1 | contig 10829 bp, 10 predicted proteins | sample PanSoiMetaGPlot1_FD_67491 | JGI IMG/M metagenome (GOLD analysis project Ga0066903, IMG submission 67491) | Tropical forest soil microbial communities from Panama analyzed to predict greenhouse gas emissions - Panama Soil - Plot 1 (version 2) | ecosystem: Environmental > Terrestrial > Soil >...
GAGATCGCGCCGCGCCTCCTCTTCGAGAACAGCGTGGACGACGGTCCGACGGTGCGCGCGAAGCTGATTCGCTGGCCCGCGATCTCCCCCGACGGCAGGCGCGTCGTCTTCAGCTCGCTGAATCACCTGTGGATGATGGATCTACCGAGCGGTCGACCGCAGCGGCTGACGACTCTGTCACAAGGTGAGTTCATGCCCACCTGGTCGCCGGACGGGCGATACGTCGCGTTCGTCACCTGGTCGAGCGAGGGCGGCCACTTGTATCGCGTCGCCGCGACGGCGGGCGGCCAGCCCGAGCGCCTGTCACGCTATGCCGCCTTCTACTCCGAGCCGGTCTACACGCCCGACGGCACCAGGATCGTCTACCTGACCGGCACCCGGACCGATCAGCTTTACGCCGATCTGCGTTACATCCAGGCGGGGCACAGCGACGTCGAGCAGGATGATTCGCCCGCCGAGATCGGCGGCCTCCGCGAAACCGCCGACATGGATCTACGCTGGATGCCCTCGAGTGGCGGCGAATCGACGCTCATCGGATCGGCGCAGGACAATTCGTCGCCGCACTTCGCGAACGACAGCGTTCACATCTATGTCACCGGACGCCGCGGTCTCAGCTCGATCCGGATCGACGGCTTCGATCGCCGGCAGTTGATCGAGATCACCGGCGCCGGCGCCGGGCCGAATCCTCCCGGCGCCTCCGAGATCCGCGTCTCGCCGAACGGCCGCCAGGCGTTCGTCAGCCTGCAGAACAAGCACGCGATTGTCGGCTTGCCGCGGTCCGGCAAGGAACCGATCAAGATGAGCATCAAGGGTCGCGACGATTCGGTCGTGCCGGTGAAGCGGCTGTCGCGTGAAGGCGGCGACTACCTGTCGTGGACCTCCGATGGCAAGGCCGTGGTGTGGGCGCTCGGCGCGACGATTTACAGCCAGGCGATCGATGCGGCGGCGCCGGAAGCGATCGCGCCGGTCGTCGAGGCGCCGCGAACGCGTCCGAGCGGCTCGATCGTGTTCACCGGCGCGCGCATCGTCACGATGAAAGGGGACGAGGTCATCGAGAGAGGCGATGTCGTCGTCACCGGCAACCGCGTCGTCGAAGTCGGCGCGAGCGGCAAGGTGACACGTCCCGCTGGCGCGCATGTCGTGGACGTGGCCGGCAAGACGATCATGCCGGGATTCGTCGATGTGCACGCGCACATGTGGCCGCCGCGCGGCGTCCATCAGACCCAGGTGTGGCAGTACCTCGCCAACCTCGCCTTCGGCGTGACCACGACCCGCGATCCCCAGACCTCCACCAATGACGTGTTCGCGTACTCCGACCTCGTCGAGACCGGCGACATCATCGGTCCGCGCGTGCTCGCCACCGGTCCCGGCGTCTTCAGCTCGGCCGGCCTCGACGACAAGGAAGCGACCGAAGCGTTCGTCAAGCGCTACAAGGAAGCGTACAGGACCGACACCATCAAGCAGTATGTCGCTGGCGATCGCATCGTGAGGCAGTGGATCATCCTCGCGGCCAGGCAACACCGGCTGATGCCGACGACCGAAGGGGCGCTCGACATGAAGCTGGACCTGTCGCAGATGATCGACGGCTATACCGGCTCCGAGCACAGCCTGCCGATTCAGCCGCTCTATAAGGATGTGACCCGGTTCGTCGCCAAATCGCGGACGTTCTACACGCCGACGATACTGGTTGCGTACGGCGCGCCCTGGTCGGAGAACTACTATTTCGAGAGCACGCCGAAGCTGCACGAGGATCAGAAGATGCGGCGGTTCATCCCGCACGAGCTCTACGACACGATGGTGCGGCGGCGGGCGCAGTGGTTCCTGCCGGAGGAGTACGGCCACCAGGGGATCGCGAAGGGCGTCGCCGACATCGTGCGCGCCGGCGGCCGCGTCGGCCTCGGCAGCCACGGTCAGTTCCAGGGACTCGGCGCCCACTGGGAGATCTGGAACCTGCAGTCGGGCGGGCTGACGCCGCACGAAACGCTGCGGGTTGCGACGATCTACGGGGCGGAGGCGCTCGGGCTCCAGAAGGATCTCGGATCGGTCGAGAAGGGCAAGCTCGCAGATCTCCTGGTCATGGACAAGAACCCGCTGACGGATATTCACAACACGCTGTCGATCAAGTACGTAGTGAAGAACGGCGAGCTCTACGAGGCGGACACCCTCGACCGGGTGTGGCCGACGCCCAAAAAGCTCGAACGGCAGTACTGGTGGGACGGCGCTCCCGCGTTGCGGTCGTCAAGTGACAAATAGCAAATCGCAGAGCGCGCCGAGAACAAGTGTCACAGCGTTCTCCGTGTGCGCCGCGGTGTTTTTGTCGGCGCTCTCAATCGCGGCGGCGCAGCATCCGCCAATCGACGCAACGGTCACGGGCAGGACGGTGACCGGCAGCATCGCGTGGTCGAATCCGTCGCTCAAGCTGAGCGGAACGCTCGAAGCGGAGCCGGGTCAGCGTCTGTACCTCGTCGAGATCGCGGTCGGGACCAGCGACGTCGCCGCCGAGCTCGCCGCGTTCCGCCTGACCGTCGACGCCGCGGAGTACGTGGCGATGGCGGCCGGCGGCGCCGCGAATCTTCTCTTTCCGATCGACGTCCTCGTGCCCGGCCACGAGATGATGCAGATTCTGCCGGTAGACGGCATCATCTCGGTGACCCGCAACAGCGAGACGAGCGTCACGGTCGAGACCACGCCGCGCGCCACGCTGGCATTGCTGTTCGAGATTCCGGAAAACGCATCGGTGCGCGCGCTGAAGCTTCCCGACGGAACGACGCGCCCGCTCAAGTGAAGGAGCCGCCATGACCGCAGGACTCGACCAGCTGTTGCGCAAGTACGAGACCGGGCAGATCACTCGGCGCGAGCTGCTCACGGTGCTGACCGGTATCGCGGCGGCGCCGGCGCTGGCCGCGACCGCGGCCTCCGCCGAGGCACCGCTGGGCCCTGTGAAGCAGCTGAATCACGTCAGCATCTTCGTGCCCGACGTGAAGAAATCGACCCAGTTCTATCAGGATCTCTTCGGCATGCCGGTCCTGACCAACCAGGATCCTGGCGTGAACCTGAACGCCGGCGCCGGATTCCTCGGCGTCTATCCCGCGCCGCAGAACGCGACGCAGGGGTCGATCAATCACCTCTGCCTCGCCGTCGACAACTTCGACGCCGACAAGGTGCTGAGGACGCTCACCGACCGCGGCGTGATGGCCCGAATCCGGCAGCGAGGCGATACGAAGGAGCTGTACCTGACCGATCCGGATGGCATCTCCGTACAGCTCCAGGACAGCAGCTACATCGGCGGCACCGGCTTGTTGGGAAACAAGAAGCCCTGAGAGTGACGAAGGTCACCGGCGTCGCGTGACCGCGGTCACGACGCGCCGTCTTCCTGTTCGCGTCCCGCCGCCCTCACGTTACTGCCTCATGAGGGTGAAGCAGGATGAACAGGGAGAGCGGATTCGGCGCCGGGCTGCTGCCGCTGATTGCGGCGGCGGGCCTGGCCGACCTGATTGCCGTGGCCTTCGCGGCGGTCCTCGCCTTGCGCATCGTGGTCGGGATCGAGCGCGACGCCGTGCTGAGCACGCTGCGGCTGAGCACACCTGGCCGGATCGATTTCAGCTGGGACTTCGCGCGGCAGGTCGCGACCTACGGGTTGCTCCCGCTGATTGCCGTGATCGCGTCGCTGTTCCCGGAGGTCGGCGGCTCGCTCTTCTCCTGGCTGGAACCGCTGCGCAGGCTGGCGGCGCCGTAGTGTGAAGTTGAAGTTGGCGAGTTGGTGGGTTGGTGAGTTGGTGACTTAAGTCGAAATCAACTCACCAAGTCACCCACCCACCAACTCACCAACTAGGGCAGTACTGCCGTGACGTTGCGCTTCGGCACCTGGCCGACCGGGATCTGCGTCAGCTCCTTGTGCGACGCGATGTCGATGACCGAGACGGAGTTCGAGCCGGCGTTGGCCACGTAGGCGCGCTTGCCGTCCGGCGTCAGCGTGACCCAGTCGGGATGGTGGCCGACCTTCGACTCGCTGATCATCTTCAGGTCGGGCAGCGAGTAGAAGTAGATCCGCGAGTTCATCTTGCTCAGCACGCACAGGATCTTGCCATCGGCCGTGACGGCCAGGCCGTGCGCCGGCGCGCCTTGCAGACCTTCGGTGACCTTCTCTTCCTTCGACACCTCGGGCAGCTTGACCTCCTCACCGAGCTTGTGCGTGGCGAAGTCGATGGTCGTGAAGCCATTGAAGCCCGAGAGCTGCAGGAAAATCCGCCTGGTCGAGCCGTCTGGGTTGGTGTCGAAGGTCATCGGCCGCACGCCGTCACGCGTCGGCACGCTCCAGACGATTTCCTCCGTCTTCTGATCGATGACGAACACCTTCTTGCCTGGAATCGACCCGGCGACCACGTTCTTGCCGTCCGGCGTGACGTAGACGTTGTGAATGCCGCCCTCGGTGCGGATGCTCTTCACGCGCGTCAGCGTCGTGGCATCGATCACGTCAACGGCTCCGGCGCCGGCGACGATAGCGGCGTAGACGCGCTTGCCGTCCTTGCTGACCGAGATGTTGTTGGGATGGTTGGTCAGCGGGATCTTCTTGATGACCTTCAGGGTCTTGAGGTCCGCGACGTCGACCGTCGATTCCGCTTCGTTCGTGATGTACAACCGGCTGCCGTCTGGCGAGGGTGCCGCGCCGTGGTTGACCTCGATATCCTTGATCTCGCCGACCACCTTGTCCGTCGCCGGATCGATCAGCATGACGCTGTCGCCGGCGGAATTGGTCTGGACGATCCGGACCGTGGCGGCCTGGAGGGTCAGCGTAGCCAGGAGTGCGAGCCCGATCGCGATAGAAAGCTTGGTCTGCATAGCGACACACTTTAAACTACCCGGCCATGTGGCTGATCCTCTTTTTCACGTTGATCCCGCAAACCTCGTCCACCCTCGACTACGACTACTTCAAGACGAAAGTCCAGCCGCTGTTCCTCGAAAAGCGGCCCGGACACGCCCGTTGCTCGACCTGCCACGGCCGGAGCACCGCCTTCCGCCTGGCGGAGCTGCCCAAGGGGCGGACCGCGTATACCGAGGAGGAAACGCGGAAGAACTTCGAGGCGGCCAGCCGGATGGTGCTGCCGGGCGTCCCGCTCAAGAGCCGCCTGCTGACGATGCCGCTGGCTCACGAAGCCGGCGGAACCGAGTTCCACCCGGGTGGGAAGCACTGGGATTCGCAGAACGATCCCGAGTGGAAGATCCTGGCCGACTGGGTGAAGAACGCGGCAGCGACCGGCAAGTCGCCCGGTCGCTAGCGTGACGCCGTTCCGCTATTACCTGCGCGTCCGCTACATCGAGTGCGACGCGCAGAAGGTCGTCTTCAACTCGCGATACGCCGAGTACGTCGACGTGTCGATCACGGAGTTCCTGCGCGCTGCCGGCCTGCTGCACGAATTCGTCGAGGGCGACCTCGACTTTCAGCTCGTCAAGCAGACGGTCGAGTGGAGAGCGCCGGCGCGCTACGACCAGGTGCTCGAGCTGTCGGTGGCGCCGACGCACCTGGGCAACACCTCCTTCACCATGCTGACCGAGTTCCGCGTCGCCGATCGGCCAGGTGATGATCGCGTCATCGTCACCGTCGAAACGGTGTACGTCCTGGTCGACGCGAAGACGCTGACGAAGATGTCGCTGCCCGACCGGGTCCGCGTGGCGCTCCAGAACGGCGCCGCCGGGCTGGAGACGGACCATGCCGGTTTCCGGAGCGGCGTACCCGTTCGCTGACCTGGCGCTCGCGCGCCTGCTCGAGCGCGCGGAGGCGGAGGCGGGCGCCCGCTTCATCGAGGCGCGGGCGCGGCTGTTCCCCGAGCGCGGCTCCGTCTGGACCGAGGTGGCCGGCACATACGCGATGTTCGACGGCCCGGTCTCGCCGGTTACGCAAACCTTCGGCTTCGGTCTCTTTGCGCCAGCCGACGCCGGGCACCTTGATCAACTGGAGCGGTTCTTCCGGGACCGGGGAGCGTCCGTCTTCCACGAGATCAGCCCGCTCGCCGATTCCGCCCACGCCGCGCTCCTGGCCGGCCGCGGCTATCAGCCATTCGAATTCACCAGCGTCGTCTACCGGCCGATCGCGCGGGACATTGCTCTTGTGGCCAGCGCGGTGAATCCGGCGATTACCGTTCGCACCGTCCGGCCCGCCGAGCACGATCGCTGGTCGGCGACGGCCGCCGACGGCTGGGCGGAAAATACGGAGCTCCGCGAGTTCATCCTGCGGATGGGGCGGGTCCACGGCGAGTGCGCCGACACGCGCCTGTTCCTCGCTGAGCACGATGGACGCCCGATTGCGACCGGCGCGCTGTGCCTGCGCGGGCGCGTGGCGCTCCTGGCCGGCGCGAGCACCATCCCGGAAGGACGGGGCCGGGGCGCTCAGAACTCCCTGCTGGCCGCGCGGCTTGCGTACGCGGTGGAGCACGGCTGCGATCTCGCGATGATGGGCGCCGCACCCGGCAGCGGTTCGCAGCGGAACGCCGAGCGCCACGGCTTCCGCATCGCGTATACGCGGACGAAATGGAGGCTGCCCTGAGCGTCGTCCTGCGCGCTCCCGAGGTGATCGAGACCCCCCGGCTCCTGCTGCGGCGCCCGCACGCGTCCGACGCGGGCGCGATTTTCAGCCGCTACGCCGCGGATCCCGACGTGACCCGCTACGTCGGCTGGCCGGCGCACAGGACCGTGGACGATACGCGGGGTTTCCTCGCCTTCGACGAGAGCCAGTGGGAGAGGTGGCCGGCCGGCTCGTTCCTCTGCTGGTCGCGCGACAGCGGCGCGCTGCTGGGCAGTACCGGGCTGCTGTTCGAAATGCCCCGGCGCGCCATGACCGGCTACGTGTTCGCGATGGACGCGTGGGGCCGCGGCTACGCGACCGAAGCGCTGACCGCCATGGTCGATCTGGCGCGGACCCTCGACGTGCTGCGGCTGTTCGCGCTGTGCCACGCCGATCATCGAGCCTCGGCGCGCGTCCTAGAGAAGTGCGGGTTCTCCCTCGAGGGCACGCTCCGCCGCTACGCCGAGTTCCCGAACCTGCGGCCCGGCGACCCGCAGGACGTCCTCTGCTACTCGACGATCCTCGAAAAATCACTCTAGTACTGAGAGAGAAAACTGTTCATAATAGAGCCCGCCAGAGACGAGAGCGCGGCGCCCCATCGGGCGTCCCTGATCAAGGAGACGACATGGCGAAGAAAGCGACGAGCAAGCGGAAGCCCAACGCGGCCTTCATGAAGCCGGTGACGCCGGACGCCGCGTTATCAGAGGTCGTCGGTTCGAAGCCGCTGCCGCGCACCGAGCTGACCAAGAAGCTCTGGGCCTATATCAAGAAGAACAAGCTGCAGGACACCAAGAACAAGCGGATGATCAAGTCCGACGACACACTGAAGGCCGTGTTCGGCGGCAAGTCGCAGGTCAACATGTTCGAGATGACGAAGCTGGTGAGCAAGCACGTCAAGTAGCATTCCTCGACTCGGCCAGCCCGCGGCGGGCGGCGGATGATCCGTCGCCCGATCCCATGATTGCCGATATCAACGGCTGCCAGATCGCGTACGACCTACGCGGCGAGGGTGAGCCCTTGCTGCTGCTGCACGGCGGCATGGGCGCGGGCGCCGACTGGAAGTACGTGTTCCCCGAGGACCCGCCCGGCTTTCGTGCGATCGTCCCCGACGTGCGTGGGCACGGCGGCTCGACCAATCCGTCGGGTCTCTTCACCTTCCGTCAGGCGGCGCTCGACATGCTGGCGCTTCTCGATCGCCTCGGCATCGATTCGGTCAAGGCGATCGGCCTGAGCGGCGGCGGCATCACGCTGCTGCACATGGCGACGCTGCAGCCGTCGCGGATCGCCGCGATGGTGGTCGTCAGCGCGCCGCCGTACTTCCCGGCGCAGGCGCGCGCGATCCAGGCGTCCTTCTCCGAGGAGATGCTGCCCGAGAACGAGCGCCAGGCGATGCGCCGGCGCCACCGGTACGGCGAGGCGCAGATCCAGGCGCTCTTCGCGCAGACAAAAACCTTCGCCACGACCTACGACGACGTGAACTTCACGCCGCCGCTGCTCTCGACGATCACCGCGCGCACGCTCATCGTGTTCGGCGACCGCGACTTTCTTTACCCCGTGTCGATTGCCTTCGAGCTCCACGCCGCCATCCCGCGCTCGTTTCTCTGGGTGGTCCCGAACGGGCCGCACGGGCCCATCTTCGGGCCTCACGCCGCTCGCTTCGCCGCGACGGCGACGGACTTCCTGCGCGGAAGTTGGTGAGTTGGTGAATTGGTGAGTTGGTGATTTAATTTCGAACTAATTCACCAAATCACCAACTCACCAAGTCACCAATTGTCATGACTTCACGCCGGTATTTGCCCGCTCTCATCATCCTTTTCGGCGGTTCCGGCTGCGCGGCGTTGATCTACGAGATCGTCTGGTTTCAGCTGCTCCAGCTGGTCATCGGGTCGTCGTCCATCTCGCTCGGCATTCTCCTCGGCACCTTCATGGGCGGCATGTGCCTCGGCAGCCTGCTGCTGCCGCGGGTGATTTCGGCGCGGCAGCATCCGCTGCGCGTCTACGCCTTTCTCGAGCTGGGCATCGCCGCGCTGGCGATTGTGATTCTGTTCGGCATGCCGCTCGTCGGCGGCCTCTACGTCGCCGGCGCCGGATCGGGCGTGGCCGGCATCGTGTTCCGCGGTGTCGTCGCCGGCATCTGCCTGCTGCCGCCGACCATGCTGATGGGCGCGACGCTGCCGGCGATCTCACGCTGGGTGAAGGCGACGCCCGAAGGCATCGCGTGGCTCGGGTTCTTCTACGGCGGCAACATCGCCGGCGGCGTCGTCGGCAGCCTCGCGGCCGGGTTCTACCTGCTGCGCGTCCACGACGTCACCTTCGCGACGTTCACGGCCGTGGCCCTCAACGTCGCGGTCGGTCTGCTCGCGATCGTCTTTGCGATGGCGGCGCCCTACGATCCCGCAGCCGATCGCATCGGTTTCGCGCCGCCCGGTAAGAAACGCCAGGAAGGTCAGGAAGGTCAGGAGGGTCAGCAGGGTCAGGAGGGTCGGGAAAGTCAGCCGGCGTCGGCCATCTCGCACACGACGCGCAAGGGCGACTGGGCCGTCTACGTGGCGATCGCCCTCTCGGGCATGACCGCGCTCGGCGCCGAGGTCATCTGGACGCGGACCCTCTCGCTGCTGTTCGGCGGCACGGTCTACACGTTCGCGCAGATCCTCGCCGTCTTCCTCGTCGGTCTCGGCATCGGCAGCACGATCGCGTCGGGATTTCTCCGCGGCACGGTCAATCCGCGCCGCGCGCTCGGGTGGTGTCAGCTGTTCCTGTGCGGCGGCTTCGCCTGGGCGGCGTATCAGCTGAACGTGTCGCTGCCGTACTGGCCGATCAACCCGTCGATTGCGACGACGCCGTGGTTCACGTTCCAACTCGATCTCGTGCGCTGCCTGTGGGTCGTGCTGCCGGGCGCCATCCTGTGGGGCGCCAGCTTTCCGCTGGCGCTCGCCTCGCTCGCGCCCGAGTCGCGCTCCGAGGCCGATGCCGCAGTGCTGGCCGGCAGCGTCTATGCCGCCAACACCGTCGGCGCGATCGCCGGATCGCTGGTCGCGAGCTTCGTGCTGATCCCCTGGATTGGCAGCCAGCACGCGCAGCAGGTGCTGGTCATCGTGTCGGCGGTGGCGGCGCTCTTGATGCTCGAACCCTCGTACGCGTCTGACGCTCGGCTAAAGCCTCGCGCTACGGGTTCGGGGACGGTGCGCGACGGGGTGATGGAGCGCGAGGCTTCAGCCGAGCGACGAGCGAGCTGGAATCTCGCCGGCACCGCCGTCCTCGCCGTCGCGATGGTCGCGGCCGGGCTGCTCGCGCGCAGCATCCCGGCGCTGCCCGGCATTCTCGTCGCCTACGGCCGCTACGCCGCGACGCGCGTCGGCCAGGCGGACATCATCTACGTCGGCGAAGGCATCAACGCCTCGGTTGCCGTGTCGGAACTCTCCAACGGCGTCCGCAACTATCACAACGCCGGCAAGGTGCAGGCGTCGAGCGAGCCGCAGGACATGCGGCTGCAGCGGATGCTCGGCCATCTGACCACGCTCATTCCCGACAACCCCAAGAAAGTGCTGGTCATCGGCTGCGGCGCCGGCGTCACGGCCGGCGCGGTGTCGATCGATCCGGCGGTCGAACACGAAACCATCGCCGAAATCGAGCCGCTGGTGCCGCGCGTGGTCTCGACATATTTCGCGCAGCACAACTTCGACGTCGTCCGCAATCCCAAGGTCCACGTGCGCATCGACGATGCGCGGCATTTCGTCGAGACGACCGGCGAGAAGTTCGACGCGATCACGTCGGACCCGCTCGATCCGTGGGTCAAGGGCGCGGCGATGCTCTACACGCGCGAGTTCTTCGAGATGGCCAAAGCGCATCTCAATCCCGGCGGCGCGGTGACGCTGTTCGTGCAGCTCTACGAGAGCAACACCGATGCGGTGAAGAGCGAGATCGCGACCTTCCTCGAGGCGTTCCCCAACGGCATCGTGTGGGGAAATACCAACGAAGGAAAGGGCTACGACCTGGTGCTGCTCGGACAGGTGAGCCCGACGAAGATCGACGTGGACAAGGTGCAGGAGAAGCTGCAGCGTCCCGAGTACGCGCCGATGGCGCAGTCGCTGCGCGAGATCGGCATGAACTCCGCCGTCGATCTCTTCTCGACCTACGCCGGCCGCAAGCCCGATCTCGAGCCGTGGCTCCGCGACGCCACCATCAATCGCGATCGCAACCTGCGCCTGCAGTACCTCGCCGGGCTCGGCTTGAATCTCTATCAGGCCGACGTGATCTACGCCGACATGCT
>Ga0066903_100005768_pt1 | contig 10828 bp, 11 predicted proteins | sample PanSoiMetaGPlot1_FD_67491 | JGI IMG/M metagenome (GOLD analysis project Ga0066903, IMG submission 67491) | Tropical forest soil microbial communities from Panama analyzed to predict greenhouse gas emissions - Panama Soil - Plot 1 (version 2) | ecosystem: Environmental > Terrestrial > Soil >...
TTCGAGGAGACCAACATTGCGGAAGCCGACACGGTCGCCGCCCGCGGTGCCGAGATTGCGCGCTCTGCAGGCTTCGAGGCCGAAGCGCAGGCCGCTCTCGCCGAGCCCACCTGGCAGGGAATCGTCGACGCAGCCGCGAAGCTGAGCGCTCCCCTGATCGTGATCGGCTCGAGAGGTCTCAGCGGCCTCCGTGAGATTGTCGAGGGCAGCATGTCCCACGAAGTCGCCGAGCACGCGGGGCGGCCCGTACTCATCGTTCCGCCGCCGCACGAGCGGTAGTGCCTGGGGCGACAGCAGTGGATGCCCGCGACTGCAGTTGAGCAAGAGCACCGCGTCACGCCGCGGGAGCTCTTCTTTGACCTCGTCTTCGTCTTCGCGTTCACGCAGGTCACCACCCTGCTCACGCACGACCCGACCTTTACAGGGATAGGTCGCGGTGTGCTCGTGCTCGGCGCGCTCTGGTGGCCTTGGACGGCGTATGCCTGGCTCACCAACACCGTCGATCCCGAGGAGGGCTTCGTCGGCGCCGCACTTCTCGTCGCACTGATCGCGATGTTCCTCGCGGCACTCGCGGTGCCGAGCGTGTTCGGCGACGAAGGCGTGCTCTTCGGGGCCGCATTCCTCGTCGTCGTCGCCATGCATCTGGCGCTCTATGCAATGGCCGGCCGGGGGAACCGCGACCTGCTCGCCGCGGTGCTTCGGCTGGCGCCGTGGACGTTGCTCGGCGCGACGCTCATCCTCGTCGCGGGCTTCGCAGACGGCGCGCGTACCTGGCTCTGGGTCGCCGCGCTCATCTGTACCTATGTCGGCGCCGGGCTCAGCGGGACGACCGGCTGGCGGGTGTTTCCGTCGCACCTCGCAGAGCGCTACGGCCTCGTCCTGATCATCGCGCTCGGAGAGGCCTTCGTCGCGATCGGAATCGGCGTGACCAAGATCGGCCTGGGCGAGCTTGCCGCCGCAATCCTCGGGCTCCTCGTCGCCACCTCGTTCTGGCTCGCTTACTTCGACTTCTTCTCGATCCGCGGCGAACGGATGCTCGCCGCCCTGCGCGGTCCGGATCGCGTCGCGCTCGCGCGCGACCTGTACGCGTACGCGCATCTCCCCATGATCCTCGGCATCGTCCTCTTCGCCTTTGCGATGAAGACGATCGTCGGGCATGTGGGCAAGGAGCTCGACTGGGTCGCGGCGTTCGCGCTCTGCGGCGGGAGCGCGCTCTACCTGCTCACGTTCTCGGCCGTGCGGACGCGAATCGAACGACGCCTCGCGCTGAGCCGCGGCCGTTTCGCGGCCGTGCTTGCGCTCCTGCTCGTTCTCCCGCTTGCGACTGCCGTGCCGGCGCTTGCAGCCCTGGCGCTCGTCACCCTGGTCTGGGTCGCGTTGCACACCTACGAGCTCGTGTGGTGGCGCGAGGCCCGCGCGGAGTCGCGCTCGATGCTCGCTTCGTCTTGACGCTACGAAACGAGAGGGGGCTCGTCCGGGGCGGACAGGCTGAGTACGGCGCGCCGGCGACCGCCGGCGACTCGGCGTCGGGGACCGCCGAGCCCGCCAGCTGGTGCGCTGCCAACCCGGCGCTCGCGATCACGACGCCGACGAGTGCCGCCGTCGTCGTGCTCGCAGCACCCCTGCCGCCGGCGCCGCCGAGCGCGGGTATGAGCGGCTGCGGCCCCGACGCCGGCACGTGATCGTCAGCGATCCTCGGCCTCCTCCGCCCTCGGCTCTTCCGCCAACGCTCGCACGCGCGCGAGCGAGACGGTATTGCCCTTCAGCTCGAAGCGGCGCGCCGCTTGCTCCAGGACCGAGGCCGCCTCGACGGGCTGCTCCGAGACCGAGAGAATCTCGCCCAACGTCGCGAGTGTGTCGCCCTGGGTGTTCAGCAGGTCGGTCTTCTCGACGAGGGCCGCCGCCTCGCGCGCAAGAGCTTCCGCCTGGCCGAGCTCGCCACGGCGGGCACGGATCTTCGCCCGTGCGGTGCGCCAAAGCACCTGCGAGAAGACGTCGTCCGGAGCCGTGGCGTCCTCGGCCACGCGGCTGAACGACTCGGCCTCGTCGAGCTCGCCCTCTGCACTGAGCGTGTGCGCCAGCAGTGCTGCGGCCGACGAGAGATACGCGCGTTCGCCCATCTGCTCGAGTGCGTCGTAGCTTTCGCGCAGCACCCTTGTGGCCGCGGCCGCGTCGCCGGCGAGCAGCTCGACGTAGTGCGCCTCCTGGGCGCTCATCGACACGAGCAACGTGAAGCCGAGCTCCGCCATTGAGTCCCTCCCCTTGGCGAGGAGCTCCCGGGCGACGGTGAATTCGCCGCGCATCGCCTCGAGCGCGGCCTGCTCGACGCGCGAGTTCGCCCGGATGAGCGGGTCGTCGACCGCCTGGTCGCGGAAGTTCTTACAGCGGGCGATCCCGTCCTCGACCGGAAGAGGACCGAAGTTCGCGCTCATCATCAGCCAGCCGATGCTCTCCGCACGCTCGGCGCGAAGATCGGCGCTCTCCGCGTATGCGAGCGCCTGGAGCCACGCTTCTTCCGCCCGCGCCATCGAGCCGATCAGCGTGCCCTCGACGCGGCCGAGCAGGTTCCAGGCCTGGGCAAGCGTAAGCGGGTCGCCGGCCTCTTCGGCCGCTCGCAAAGCCTCATGAACGTCGTCGAGGAGCCCTTCTCCGCTTCCGCCGAAGAGGCGGAGTGAGTTCAGGCCGACCAGCGCCCGCGCCGGTCGGCGGCCGGCGAGCTCCAGTGCGTCTTCGAGCGCACGCAGGCCTTCCGCCACGTAACCGCGCGTCGCCCAGAACGGCCACAGGGCCGTCGCGAGCCGGAGCAAGAGCTCTCCGTCGGGATCCTCGCGAGCACGGTCGAGCGCAGCACGCAGGTTGGGGTAGTCGTCATCGAGGTGTGCGATCGAGGCCGGCTGTTCGCCCGCGCGCCACTCGGCGTCGAGGTGGTCGGCCAACTCCGCGAACCAGTTCGTGTGTCGCCGGCGGACGGCGTCGAGCTCGCCGGTCGCTTCCAGCTTCTCGACCGCGAACTCGCGAATGCTCTCGAGCATCCAGAAACGCGGCTCGCCATCGGAATCGGAGCTGAGGCGCAGCAGGCTCTTCTCGGTCAGCGAGTCGAGACCGTCGAGCACGGCGTCGTAGAGCGTGCCGTCCGGGTCGCAGACGGTCTGCGCCGCGTCGAGTCGGGACCCCCCGACGAACGTCCCCAGCCGCATGAAGAGCGTCTGCTCCTCGGCAAGTAGCAGGTCATAGCTCCACTCGATGGTGGCGCGCAGGGTCCGTTGGCGTTCGTCGAAGTCACGCGGCCCTCCGGTCAGCAGTGTCAAACGCTCCTCGAGCCGGCGCAAGAGCGCGGGCGGGGGGAGCGCTCGCACCCGTGGAGCCGCCAGCTCGATCGCGAGCGGCAGCCCTTCGAGGCGGCGGCAGATCTCCGTGACCACGCGCTCGTTATCGCCGGTGATCGCGAACTCGGGGACCGCGGCCTGCGCGCGTTCGGCAAAGAGCTGCACCGATTCCTCGAGCGCGAGAGGGCGGACGGCATAGACGTGCTCCCCGGAGAGGCGCAGCCGCGCCCTGCTCGTTGCGATCACCTTCAGCTCCGGAGCGTCCGCAAGGAGTCCGGCGAGGACCGGGGCGACCGAGAGCACCTGCTCGAGGTTGTCGAGCACCAGCAGCAGCCGCCGTTCCCGGAGGTAGTCGGTCAGCGCCTCGACGACCTCCTCGTGGGACTGTTCCCGAAGCCCGAGCGTCTGGGCGATCCTCGGCACCACGAGCTCCCAGTCGCGCACAGGAGCGAGCTGTACGACGAAGACGCCGTTGTCGAACGCGTCGACCGCGGATGCCGCGACCTCGAGCGCAAGCCGGGTCTTGCCGGCACCGCCCGGCCCGGTCAACGTCAGCAGGCGCACCTCGTCGCGCGCAAGGAGGGCGCCGAGCTCTGCGAGCTCGACCTCCCGTCCGATGAACGTCGTCGTCGGTGCCGGCAGGTTCGTCGGCCGGTTGTCGAGGGTCCTCAGCGGCGGGAAGTCGGTCCGCAGGCCGTCGCCGAGCAGCTGGTAGAGGCGCAGCGGGCTCGGGAGATCCTTGAGGCGGTGAACGCCGAGGTCGCGCACCTGGAAGCGCTCGTCCAGCAGCGCCCGGGTGGACTCGGTGAGCAGGACCTGCCCGCCGTGCCCGGCGGCCATCACGCGGGCGGCCTCGTGGACGTCAAGGCCCACGTAGCCGCTGTCCGTCAGGCGTGGCTCGCCTGTGTGCAGGCCGATCCGCACTCGAATCTCGTTCCCGTCCGGCCACCTGTGCTCGGCGTGGGCGCGCTGGGCGTCGCCCGCTGCGGCCACCGCGTCGTCCGCTGAAGCGAACACTACGAAGGACGCATCGCCCTCACTGCCCGCATCGAAGCCGCTGTGGCGGTCGAAGGCGTCCCCGAGCAGACGCCTGTGTTGCGCGAGAAGTTCGGCATAGACGTCCCCGCCCGTGCGGGCCAGGATGCGGGTCGAGCGCTCGATGTCGGTGAAAAGAAGCGTCACCGTGCCGCTGGGGGGTGCGGCCATGCCGTTCAGTATCTCGTCAACCACATGTCGGCCGAAACAGCGATAGCACTTCTGCTGGCCCTCGCGTCAACCACGTTGACGAACCTCGCCTACCTCCGCGAGCACGATGCGGCGGCCGCCCTGCCGGCTCTCTCGCTGCGTCGACCGCTTCATTCGGCCCACGCGCTGCTCACCGACCGCAGCTGGCTGATGGGCTTCGCCCTCGAAGGCGCCGGCTTCGCGCTGTATGTCGCGGCCCTGGCGCTGGCGCCGCTCTCGCTCGTCCAGAGCGTCGCCGCCGGCGGGATCGGCATTCTTGCGCTCGCGTCCGCCCGGCTCAGCCGGCGACGCCTGGGACGGCACGAGCTTGCGGGCGTGCTCGTCTCGATGGCGGGGCTGCTCGCGCTCGCCGTGTCGCTGGCCGGCGGCGGCACCGGCGAGGGACACGGCGGCGCGACACCCGCCGTTCTGCTCTGGCTTGCTGCCACCGCCGCGGCCGCCCTCGTCGCGCTTGCCTGCGGGCGGAGGTTCGGCGCGCTCGCGGTCGCCGAGGGCATCGCCGGAGGGCTCTTCTTCTCGATCGGCGACATCTCGGTCAAGCTCGCCACGCAAGGAGGCGTTCGCTACGCGTTCGCGCTCGGCGTGATCGGCGGTTACACGCTCGGCACCGCGTTCCTGCAGCTCGGCTATCAGAGGGGCGCCGCACTCACCGTCGCCGGCCTCGCGACGCTGCTGACCAACGCGCTGCCGATCGCCGCGGGGACGATCGTCCTCGGGGAATCGGTCCCCTCGGGCGTCTTTGGCGTCCTCCGCGTGGTGGCCTTCGCGGCGGTCACCGTCGGCGCCGTGCTCCTCGCCCGACCCGAGCGCAGTCCCGCCGTCGATCAAGCGGGACAGGCGTCGGTGGCGGAGACATGACGCACTTCGTCACGGACCACGGGCTGCCACTCCTTTTTCTGGCCGTCATGATCGAGTCGTTCGGGATCCCGGTGCCGGGGGAGACGGCGCTGATCGCCTTCGGGGTGCTTGCCTCGCAGGGCCATTACTCGCTCGCTTCGGTGATCGCGGTGGCTGCGGCCGGCGCGATCATCGGCGACAACCTCGGCTACTGGCTGATCGGACGGGTCGGCGGCCGGGCGCTGTTCAGGCGATGGGGCTGGCTGCACAAGTACAGCGATCGCGTGCTCCCGCCCGCGGAGAGGCTCATGGCACGCTACGGCGGCCCGACCGTGTTCTTCGGCCGGTTCGTGGCGGTTCTCCGCTACACGGTCGCGTGGGTCGCCGGCCTCACGGGCATGCCCTGGTGGCGGTTCTTGTTCTGGAACGCGGCAGGCGGGATCGTCTGGGCGACCGTGGTCGGCTTGATTGCCTACTACGGCGGCAAGGCGGTGGCCGACACGATTGCGCGCTACGGCATCTACGCCGGAATCGTCATCGTGGTCGCGCTCGTCGTGGGCTGGCTCGGCCTTCGTTTCGTCCGCGGGCGAGTCGAAAGACGGCTCTGAGTCTGAGATGATCGGCGGGCAGTGGGACTCGTCTCGATAGGCAGCTACTCGACCCGCGCGGAGGCGGAGATCGTCCAGGGCAAGCTCGAGGCCTCGGGGATCGAAGCGTCGATCGAGGCCGACGATGCCGGCGGGGTCTACAACGTGTTCTCCGGCAGCGCGTACGTGCTCGTCGACGAGAAGGACCGCGAGGCGGCCTCCGAGATCCTCGGCGAAGCCGACGAGGCCTGACAGGAGGCGTGATGGAATCGGGCACCGCAGTTCTCCAGCCGCCGCTGACACGTGACCAGGAAGGGACCCTGGTCGGCCAGACGATGGGCCTCGTGGCGGTCACCGCCGGGCTGTTCGCCCTCGGCGCGTACGTCGGCCGCGACATCGCCTACCAGTGGGGCTGGCTCCTTTTCCTCGCGTCCTTCGGGTGCCTTCTGGCCATGAACTTCGCGGCGCAGCGGTCGGAGGGGACTGCTATCGGTCTCCTGTTCGGATTCGGCTTCCTGATCGGCCTCGCCACCGCGCCCACGATCAGCTACTACGCGAGCACCAATCCCCAGGCGGTGTGGCAGGCAGGGGGTGCGACGGCGCTCTTCATCGCCGGCTTCGGGGCCGTCGGCTATGTGACGCGGCGCGACTTATCGTCGATCGCCCGCGTCGCGTTCTGGGCCCTGATCGGCCTGATCGTCTTCGGGATCGTCCTGATCTTCGTGCGGATTCCGAACGGCTCGCTGATCTACGCGATCCTCGGGCTCGTCATCTTCGCGGCCCTGACCGCATTCGACTTCCAGCGGCTCCGGCGGACCAAGGACATCAGGACCGCTCCGCTCCTCGCCGCGTCGATCTTTCTCGACATCCTGAACGTCTTCCTGCTGTTGCTCTCGATCTTCGGGCGCGACTAGACCGCTGTTTCGCTCGCGTGCGCGGTCGTCAAAGGACGCATGACTGGGTGCGCGAGTGCGCCGGGAGGTAGGCGTGGACGACGACGGCGACCCGCGCACCGAGGCCCAGAAGGAGTGGGCGAACTGGGCCGCGCACGGGTACCGCAAGCTCTACCAACCCCGCTCGGTGCGCCGGTTCGGGCTCGTCTTCAGCCTCGTCCTGGCCGGCGTGCTACTGACGATCTTCTGGCTGGCCGCGCGCGGCCGGTTCCCGTTCTGAGGTGCCTCCTAGGGTTGCCGGACCGGCAGCTCGACCCGGAACGAGGCGCCGCCTCCGGGATTGTCCTCGACCCACGCCCGACCGTGATGCACCGCGGCGAACTGTGCGACTAGGGCCAGCCCGATGCCGGCTCCGGGTACGGATTCGGGGGCGTCGCCGCGGTTGAACAGCTCGAACACCATCTCACGTTCGTGGACGGGGACACCGTCGCCGCGATCGTCGACGGTAAGCAGGAACGTGTCTTCTCCTGCCGCCACCCGGACGCGCACGTCCGTGCCAGGCGGTGTGTGCTTGATCGCGTTTGCGAACAGGTTCTCGACGATCCTCTCGAGCCTCGCGGCGTCGACCTCGGCGACGACCGGTTCTGCATCGATCTCGACCATGCGGCCGTCCCGCGCGTAGCCGTCGACGACATGCTGCACGAGCGCGACGACATCAGTGGCACGGAACTGGGGCCCGGGCGAACCGTGCCTGAGCCGGTCGAGGTCGAGCAAGTCGGAGAGCAGGCGGTTCAGCTTCTCGGCCTGCTCGACGAGATGGCGGACGATCTCGGCGCGCGTGTCCTCGACCATCTCCGCGCCGCGTTCCTTGAGGGTCAGCGCGAACCCGAGAATCGAGGTCAGCGGCGTCCGCAGCTCGTGCGAGACGGTTGAGAGGATGTTCTCCCGGAGCTGCTCCAGGCCCTTGGCATCGGTGATGTCCTGGGACGTGCCGACCATGCGCACGGGCACACCCGCCGCGTCGACGATGACCCGACCGCGCGCGTGAACCCAGCGCACCGCGCCGTCGCCCCGGACGACTCGGTGCTCGAAGCTGAACGGTTTCGAGTCACCCAGGGAGCGGGCGACTGTTTCGCGGACGACCTCACGGTCATCCGGATGCACCTGCTCGAGGTAGGAGCCGCCGCTCACCTCGGCGAGCGGATCGAGCCCGTAGATATGGAAGAGCTCCTCCGACCAGCCGATCCGGTCGTCGGCCAGAGTCCATTCCCAGCTCCCGATGTGGGCAAGCTCCTGCGCCTCCGCGAGGTTCCCGCGCTCGCGATCGAGGCTTTCGAGGGCCCGCTTCCGCTCCGAGAGCGCGGCGCCGAGAAGCAGGAGGCTCAGAATCATCGCCGCGAGCAGGCCTTCCGCAACCTGGACGACCTGCGTGGCGCTGTTGCCCCCGAGCGGGGTCGTCCCGTCGATTGCGCCCTTGATCGCGAGCACGGAGACGACGAAGCTCCCGGTCACGGCTCCTCGCTGAGCAAACCGGAGCGACGCCCAGACCAGCAGGGGGAAGAGCAGGTGCGGGTACCTCCAGTAGCCGTGCAAGAACACGAACCAGCTCACGATGGTGACGAGGCCGAGCAGGGCGAGCGCCTCGACGAGCTCGGCCCGCGCGGGTTTCCAGAGCGGAGTGGAGAGCCAGAACAGCAACAGCGGCGCGACCACGAGGATGCCCATCGCGTCGCCGCTCCACCAGAGGAACCATTCCGAGCCGTAGGAGCCTGACAGGTTCCCGGACACCCACAGGGTCGTGACCCCGTTCGTTGCCGCGACCGTCGTGCTCACAGTGGCGGCGAGCACGACCAGCGCGAAGACATCGCGAATGCGCCCGAGCCTCGGGTTGAAAGCCGCTGCGCGAAGCAACGCCGCTCCGACCAGCGGTTCCAGCGTGTTGCCGACGGCGATGAAGGCGGCGACAGGCAGCGACGCGCCGCTGGTCGCGTTGGCGACGAGCGCGCCGATTGCGACCGCAGGCCACAGCTGGGGGCCGAAGAGGACGAGCGCCGCCAGGGCAATCCCGCTCGGGGCCCACACGGGCGTGACGACACCGTGCGCGACGGAGAGCTCGATCCCGAGCTTTGCGGTGCCGATGTAGAGGCCCGCGACCACCGCGCCGACGATTGGATACAGCGCTGCGCCGACCCGCGGGTATCTGCGCCGGATCGTCCAGGCCAGCCCGCCTTCGAGCTGCGGAAGGTGCCGGTTTCGCCACTGAAGCTTGGTCAGATACTCGTTCGTAGCCCTGTCACCGTAAGGAACAGGGCCGAAATTTCAAGGAAACTCGGTGCTGTGTCGATGCAGTTCCCGTGTTTCGGCTTGCCCCAGACCAGGTATCGCCACAACGCAGTTTCGTGTTCGCCCAATTGCCTGTCCCGATCGTCGTGTCGCGCGGGGCCCTCGTCCCCGTTGCTGTCTTTGCGCTGATCTTCCTCGGTTTCAGTGGTGTCTCCGGGGCGGGTGCCCTGGCGACCGTGGCGGTCGTGGGCGGACTCGGCGGCGTCCTCTCGCTGATCGTCCACGAACTCGGGCACGTCAGCGTCGCCAGCAGGCTCTCGGGCGTCCGCACCGAGAAGGTCGAGGTCATGTCCCTCGGCGCCTCGGCGCACTTCGACGGCAGCTATCGCAACGGCCGCGAGCAGGTGCGCATGGCGCTCGGTGGGCCGGAGGCGTCTTTGGCGTTCGCGCTGGCGCTCGGCGCCCCGGTGTTCCTGCCCGCGCCTTTCCTACTGAGGGTCGCCCTGCTCGGGCTGGCGCTCCTGAACGTGGCGATCGCCGCGCTCAGCCTGCTGCCGTTCCATCCGCTCGACGGTCACAAGCTGATCGTCGGGCTCGTCTGGTGGGCGATCGGATCGGAAGAAGATGCGAGGCGGCTGATCAGGCGCGTCGGCGTCGGCCTGATCGCCGTCGATGTCTCGGTCGCCCTGGTTCTCCTGGCCGAGCGGCCGCTGCTCGGCGTCACGGTGACGGTGCTCGCGGCCGTCGCGCTCGTGCAGAAGCGCTTCGTCGGGCGTCTGAAACCCCCGAACGGGTGACGATCCGCCGGCCTCGGCTGGCGATTCTTGTTGGGCAATGCGGGACCGGCTTCGTCATGCCCTGATGACTGCGGGAATCGCGAGCGGCGTCGCCGTCTTCGTGACGTTCATCTTCTACGAGCGACCCGGGTTGGGGCTCGGCCACTTCTTCTACGTCTCGATCATTCTCGTGGCGCTGGCGACGGGGCCTGCGGTCGGCGGGGCCGCCGCCGTCGTCGCCACCGTGATGTACGCCACCGGCGTCCTCCTCAACCCTCACATCTCGCCGAGCCAGGTGCTGACAACGAGCACTGCGATCAGGTTCGTCACCTACATGACGGTCGGCGTCGTCACGGGTTATTTCGCGAAGCGCAACCGCCTTCTGATGGGGGAATTGCGACTCCTCGCCGAGCGCGACGACCTCACGGGGCTCCCGAACACGCGCGCCTTCGAACAGGTGATCGGTGTGCGGCTTGCTCATGCGCAGCCGTTCGCGCTGATCGTGGGCGGTGTCGATGGGCTCCCACGCCGGAACGGCCCGAGCACCGCCGACGCGGACGACGGGCTGCGGGAGATCGCCGCGCGGCTGCTCCACTCGCTGCCGCCGGGCGACGAGGTGGCTCGCATCGGCGAAGACTCCTTCGCGGTCCTGACCTACGCGAGCAGCGCGACCGACGCCGGCAAGACCGCCGCGCACCTGCAGCGGGTTCTCGCCGACGACGGGTTCTCGGTCACGTTCGGCTGGGCGGCCTACCCGCAGGACGGTGAGAACGCGCTCTCGCTCTACCGGGCCGCCGACGAACGGCTGTACGCGCGCCGCGTCATCCATCGGCAGTCTCCTTCGGTGGTCTCGCTGCCCGCTCCGGCGAGCTCAGCCTAGG
>Ga0066903_100005769_pt1 | contig 10827 bp, 9 predicted proteins | sample PanSoiMetaGPlot1_FD_67491 | JGI IMG/M metagenome (GOLD analysis project Ga0066903, IMG submission 67491) | Tropical forest soil microbial communities from Panama analyzed to predict greenhouse gas emissions - Panama Soil - Plot 1 (version 2) | ecosystem: Environmental > Terrestrial > Soil >...
GCCGCCGAGCCTTCGCTGATCGAGACCGTGCTGACCGGCGGCGACGATTACGAGATCCTGTGCACCATGGCTCCCGGTCAGGTGGCAGCGTTTCGCGCAGCCGCTGCCGCGGCCGGCATCGCGGCGACCGAGATCGGCCGGATCGCGGCAGGCGAGGGCGCCCAGTTCCTTGATCGTGACGGCAGGGCGCTGACGTTCGTCGACGGGGCGTACAGCCATTTTTGACCGAAGACCGAGTTGGCTCGTTGACGCGCGCTGACCCGCCGTGGTTAAAACCACGGCCACTTGCGCAGGGACCATCCCTAAGCGCGCCAACGCCCCAGAGCATGATCCCGAAAAGTGGGTACCGGTTTTCGGAAAAGATCATGCTCCAACAATAACCTAAAGCGGGATGACGAATCGAAGAGAAGTCATCACGCTTTAGTGGCCGTGTTATCTCGGCTCTCACCGCCTTCGCCAATTTCAGCCCGAGTTTCCATGCAGAGCCAAGCGATGGTGCCGCGCGACACCTGGGAGCACGCTGATCCGGTAGCCGCGGGGTGGTCCGTTGCGGCACTGGCGAAGGCACGCGCTTACTCGCTGACTGCCGGATCGACCGCCGTCATGATCGTGCACCATGGGCGCGTCATCGCCGAGTGGGGAGATACGGCTGGAAAGTCGGATGTTGCGTCGATCCGAAAGAGTTTGCTCAGCGCCTTGATCGGGATGGCGATCGACGAAGGACGATTAAAGCTGTCCGACACGCTGGCCGACCTTGGGGTCGACGACAAGGAGCCGTCCTTAAGCCAAGACGAAAAGCGAGCGACCATCGAGGATCTCATGACCTCGCGGTCAGGCGTTTATCACGCAACGGACCTGGAGCCGCCGACCGTCGCCGCGCAACGGCCGCCGCGCGGTGCTCATGCTCCAGGGTCGTTCTGGTACTACAACAACTGGGACTTCAACGCTCTCGGCACGATCTTCGAGAATGTGAGCGGCGAGGGTATCTACACGGCCTTCGAGCGGCGCGTTGCCGACCCCATCGGCATGCAAGACTTCGCGCCGGACGATGGCAACTATGGCCAGAGCAATATCTCGATTCATCGCAGCTATGGGTTTCGCATGAGCCCGCGCGATCTTGCCCGATTCGGATTGTTGTATCTGCACGGCGGGAAATGGCAGCAGGCGCAGATCGTGCCGACGGGCTGGGTAACGGATAGCGTGACGGCGCGCGCTCACCCTCACAACGAGATTTTTGCCGGCCGCGGCTATGGCTTCATGTGGTGGACGGGATTCGCAAGCGATTGGGCCCCCCTCGTTACGCTGCCGCAACAAACCTTCTACGCATTAGGCTTCGGCTCGCAATATCTGTTCGTGATCCCTGAACATGATCTCGTCATCGTGCACACGGTCGATCTGGAACGGAAGGGATGGCAATGGGTCAGCGACTTCCAGATTGGACGCTTGATGTGGCTTATACTCTCGGCGGCCGGAATTGAGGGGATCGGCCCCGATACATCCGCCGCCGCCGCGGCGCTCGCCTCTGGCGATGCAATCCGCAAGGCGGTCGGGGGGAGGACGTTGCGTTACGCCGATGCCGCGCCCGATGGCCCATATCGGATGCGGCTCGATGTCGATGGTAGAGCCTCGCTGTGTAAGGGGGTGGAGCAGCGCCTCGTCTTTTCCGGCAGGTGGTGGGCGGGGGATGGTCGCCTCTGCCGGGCATGGGACAAGTTCATGCCCAAGTTCGACTGCTGGCCGGTGTCGATCGATGGCGCCGTCATCAGCCTCTATGGCGACCACGACACGATGTACCTGCGAGGTGTTCTGACGTCTGAATAATTAACCAGTTTCGCTGCAACGCGCGTGAACGCCGAAACCATTCCTTCGCGACCGGCCGGTAAGGCCAACGGCTCCTTTGGCCATCCGGATCGAGGTTCAGAAGTCCGCATCTCCGGATAGCGGCGAGACTGATGCGGACTTCTGAACCGCCACGCTAGGGTGGGCGAGCACGCGCGAGCATCCCGGCCGCAATCGGCTATAATGGTCGGGAGCATCAGGAGGACCGATCGATGCACGACACGACGGCAGTGGCGGCCCGCAAGACGGCGGCGGGAAACATCGTCAGCCCGCGCTACGAGGCGCTGCACCGCCGGTTTCCCACCGTCGCCTATTTGCGCGAGCGTGCCCGCCGTCACGTGCCCAACTTTGCGTTCGAGTACATGGACGGGGGCGCCGGTGCTGACCGCGGTATCGCCCGCAACTGGAGCGCGCTCGATGCGATCGAGCTCGTGCCGCGTTATGGCGTCTGCGCGAGCCTGCCGCCGGTCGACACTGAGCTGTTCGGCCGGCGCTATCGGGCGCCGATTGGCATCGCCCCGATGGGCGGTCCGTCGATCGCCTGGCCGGGCGCCGACCAGTACTTGGCCGCCGCTGCGCAAGCCGCGCGCGTGCCTTATACGCTGAGCACGGTCGGTGGCATCACGATTGAGCGCGCCGCCGAAATCGCGCCGGATGTGTTCTGGTTTCAGCTCTACCGCTTCGCCAAGGACGACCACAGAGTCGGATTCGATCTGGTCGCCCGCGCCGATGCGGCGGGGGCGCACGTCTTGATGCTCACCCTCGACGTGCCGGTCCGCACCACCCGCTCGCGCGAGGTCGCGGGCGGCATCGTCTATCCGTTCCGGATCACGCCGCGCATGGCGGCCGGGCTCGCGACCTCGCCCGGCTATCTGCGGTCGCTGTGGAAACATGGCATCACCCGCTTCGCCTGTCTTGTGCCCTATGCCGGGGAGGGGGCGGGTGTGAATGCCATGGCGCGGTTCATGCAGGGCGAGCAGCGCGGTGCCTTCACCTGGGACGAAGTGGCGCGCTTTCGCGAGCGCTGGAAACGCCCGCTGGTGCTCAAAGGGATCATGCATCCGAGCGACGCCGAGAAAGCGGTGTCGCTCGGCGTCGACGGATTGGTCGTTTCCAACCATGGCGGACGACAGGTCGAAGGCCTGGCGGCGGCGGTCGACGCGTTGCCGGCCATCGTGGCGGCGGTCGGCAAGCGGGCCACCGTCATGATGGACAGCGGCATCCGCAGCGGTCTCGATGTGATCCGGGCGGTCGCCCTCGGCGCCGAGGCGGCCTTTGCTGGCAAGGCCTTCTTATGGGGCGTGGCGGCGCTCGGCTCGCAAGGGCCGGGCCACGTGATCGACATCATGGTTGATGAGATGCGCGCGGCCCTGGGCCAGATCGGCGCCCGGACGCTGGCCGAGGCGCGGTCCGTGGTGGTTCGTCATCCCGGCGCCATCGATTTTCGGTCCAACATCGCGCTGTAGCCCGGATGAAATCGGGGGACGGCAGACCGGATTTCGCTTCGTGCCGTCCGCGCCGCCGGTGGTGCGTCGGTGGCCCGGAAGGCCGTGCGCCCGACCCCGGATTTCATCTGGGCTACCGGGGGCTACGGCAGGTGCGGCCGTTGCGTCGCGCCGTCGTTTGCGGCTATACCCGCGCCACTTCCGGGCCGGCGCCGAGCCGCATTGGCGCCCATGTTTCGCCCCAGCCGGGCAAGCTTCAGTGCAACGGGGTCAATCATGACTGCTTTGTGGGTGATCATCGCCTGCGGCGCGCTCTCCATCCTCTACGGCATCTGGGCGACCCAGTCCGTGATGTCGGCCGACGCCGGCAGCCAGAAGATGCAGGAGATCTCGGCGGCCGTGCGCGAGGGCGCCCAAGCCTATCTCAAGCGCCAATACACCACGATCGGCTTGGTCGGGATCGTCATCTTCGTCATCCTCGGGTTCTTGCTCGGGTGGCTGGTGGCGGTCGGCTACCTGATCGGCGCGATTCTCTCCGGTGCGGCCGGCTTCATCGGCATGAACGTGTCGGTGCGCGCCAACGTGCGCACCGCGCAGGCCGCGATTCGCTCGCTCGCCGACGGCCTCGCGCTCGCCTTCAAGGCGGGTGCAATCACCGGGCTTCTGGTCGCCGGCCTCGCCCTTCTGGGCGTCTCGATCTATTTCGGGTTTCTGACCGACACGCTGCGGCTTGCCCCCAGCAGCCGCACCGTGGTGGACGCCCTGGTGGCGCTCGGCTTCGGGGCTTCCCTGATCTCGATCTTTGCCCGCCTCGGTGGCGGCATCTTCACCAAGGGCGCTGATGTCGGAGGCGATCTGGTGGGCAAGGTCGAGGCGGGTATTCCCGAGGACGATCCGCGCAACCCGGCCACCATCGCCGACAATGTCGGCGACAATGTCGGCGATTGCGCCGGCATGGCAGCGGATCTGTTCGAGACCTATGCGGTCACCACGGTCGCCACCATGGTGCTGGCGGTGATCTTCTTCGCCGACACGGCCATCCTGTTCCCGATGATGCTGCTGCCGCTCGCGATCGGCGCCGCCTGCATCGTCACCTCGATCCTGGGCACGTTCTTCGTCAGGCTCGGCGCCAGCCAATCCATCATGGGGGCGCTGTACAAAGGTTTCATCGCGACGGCCGTGCTCTCGCTCGGCGGCGTGGCTCTGGTGATCTATCACCTCATCGGCTTCGGTCCGATCGAGGGCGTGCCATATACCGGACTGCACCTCTACGCGTGCGGGGTGGTCGGCCTGGCGGTGACCGGATTGATCGTTTGGATCACGGAGTACTACACCGGCACCAACTACCGCCCGGTGCAGTCGATCGCGACCGCATCGAAGACCGGGCACGGCACCAACATCATCCAGGGCCTCGCCGTATCGCTCGAGGCGACGGCGCTCCCGACCCTCGTCATCATCGCCGGCATCCTCATCACCTATGGGTTGGCCGGCCTGTTCGGCATCGCGATCGCGGTCACCACCATGCTGGCGCTTGCCGGCCTGGTAGTTGCGCTCGATGCGTTCGGGCCGGTGACCGACAATGCCGGCGGCATCGCCGAGATGTCCGGACTGCCGAAAGAGGTGCGCAAGGCGACCGACGCCCTCGACGCGGTCGGCAACACCACCAAGGCGGTCACCAAGGGCTACGCCATCGGTTCAGCCGGCCTCGGCGCGCTTGTCCTGTTCGCGGCCTACAACGAGGACCTCAAGTACTTCATCGGCCATTCCGACACCTTCGCCTATTTCGGCGGCGTCAAGCTCGATTTCTCGCTCAACAATCCTTATGTGGTTGTCGGCCTCCTGTTCGGCGGGCTGCTTCCCTACCTGTTCGGTGCCCTCGGCATGACGGCGGTTGGCCGCGCCGCCTCGGCGATCGTGGAGGAGGTGCGCCGGCAATTCCGCGAGAAGCCGGGCATCATGGAATACAAGGACAAGCCCGACTACGCGCGCGCGGTCGATCTGCTCACCAGGGCGGCGATCAAGGAAATGATCGTGCCTTCGTTGCTGCCGGTGCTGTCGCCGATTGTCGTCTATTTCATCATCTACTTCGTCGCCGGCGGCGGCGCGGCGGGAAAATCGGCAGCCTTCTCGGCGGTCGGTGCGATGCTGCTCGGCGTGATCGTGACCGGCCTGTTCGTCGCCATTTCTATGACGTCGGGCGGCGGCGCCTGGGACAATGCCAAGAAATACATCGAGGACGGTCATTATGGCGGTAAGGGCTCGGAGGCCCACAAGGCCGCGGTGACCGGCGACACGGTCGGCGATCCCTACAAGGACACGGCGGGTCCGGCGGTCAATCCGATGATCAAAATCACCAACATCGTCGCGTTGCTTCTGCTCGCCGTGCTGGCGCATCATTAGCGATATCAATACTAGCTAGAGCATGATCCCGAAAAAGCCTGACCTCGGGCTTGACCCGAGGGTAGGTGTCGGCTTTGGAAAAGAACGTGCTCCCACAATAACCTAAAGCGGATGACTTGCCTTCGAGTCGTCATCACGCTTTAGCAGCAGTTATCCGCTGCGGGATGAGCCGCAGTCATCCGTTGCGCATGATTTGCTTCATCAGGAACTGCAGGTAGTTCAGCTCGGTGCCCGAGGTCGGGGTCGTGCGGCTGACGAAGTCGAACACCATGCCATCCTTGAGGCCATAGTCGGCCAGACGCTGGACCCGACGGCTCTTGTCGAAATAAACTGCAACCACTCGGCGACCGACCTCTTTCTGTGGGAGAAATGCGGTCTGCTCGGTGCGCTGGGAAATGTAATAATACACGTCGCCACTCAGCGTTGCGACGGTCGAGGGCGTTCCGAGGACGATGAGGACCTGCTCCTGCGTTGCCCCGAGTGGAATCTGTTCCAGCGCGCCTTCCGGGACCACATAGCCGCGCTGGAAGGTTTCCGTGAAGATGCACCCCGATAACGGCACCGCGAGCGCCATTGCGAGCACGGTTGTCCGCGCCGCGCCAAAGCACACGCGAATCCCTCCCAACCGGCGAAAACTCAGCATCCCCAACTCGCCGTCACGTCGCAGGATCGATGACCTACCGCCCTGCACGGTCAATTGCAATGTTCCCGTCACGACCGTAACCGGGCGGGATTCTTTAAATCTTAGCCGCGACCGGTGATCGATCTAATCGGACTATTGTGGCGTTCTGTGGCGTGATCGTGGCGTTCGGCGGAAGCCCTCGGGCCACAAAGGTCAAATCTAGCCGCCTCCAACCCGCATGGTCCAAGTCCGTTCGGCGCCGGCCGATCGCGGACGACCGGTTCAGAAGGTGCACCAGAATCATAGAGTTACAAGTGGATCTTCGATTCCCCCCCGATCGTCATCAGTGTGGCGCGAGCGCTGGGGAACGATCGGAATCGGGCCGTCGGGCGCTCGATTTTCTCCGCTCGAGCGCTATATTTGGGTCCTGGTGGTCGGTTGACGGGGCGAAAACGAGGGCCACGCGCAGTTGGTGATTCAGGTGATGAGCGTCCCGCAAGGCTGGAGCGTGCCGGTGCGACTCGAGGACGTTCCCGAGGCGGGGCTTTGTTTCACCCTCGTGGCCGATACCGCAACCCTGACGCTGCTGGCGCGCGCGGCGGGAGTCGATGCGGTGACGAGGCTCGATGCCGGCTTCGACGTCACTCGCTACGGCCGGGACGGCCTCGCGATCACAGGAAGAGTATCGGCGACCGTGCGCCAATCCTGCGTCGTGACGCTGGAGCCAGTGGAGAACGAAATCGAGGAAGCCGTCGACCTGACCTTCATGCCGTACCGCGATGGCTCGGGCACGTCGGCCGGGGAGGAGGTGCTCGCCGTGGATCCGCCCGATGTGCTGGTCGACGGAACCGTCGATCTCGGTGCGATTGCCACCGAATTTCTCATTCTCGGAATCGATCCTTATCCACGCAAGGCGGGTGCGGTTTTCGCCGCGCCAGTGACCGGTGAGGCGGCGGACCATCCCTTTGCGGCCCTGGCTGCGCTAAAGAAATCGCTGTAACGAGATCGCCCCGGATCGAAGGATCTTTTCACTTTGTCAAGTCTTTGTGACGGGCGGCGTCCACGCTATTGTCGCCGGTCTTGCAGCCGGGCATCGCTCCCGACGGACCGATCTCTCCGGCGCCTGGAGGCCGAGGCCAGGGTTATTCATGCCCGAGAAGGTGCGCATCGCGCTCGACGCCATGGGAGGTGACCAGGGCGCGTCGGTGGTCGTGCCTGGGGCCGAACTGTCGCTGCAACGCCGTCCCGACATGGAATTCGTCCTGTTCGGCGACGCCAGCGTTGTCGAGCCGTTGCTGGCCGCGCATCGGCGGCTGAAGGCGGCCTCCCGTCTGGTCCACACCGACATCGCCGTGAAGATGGATGCGAAGCCCAGTCAGGCATTGCGCGCGGGACGGTGGAAATCGTCCATGTGGCTCGCCATCGACGCGGTCAAGAAGGGCGAGGCCGACGTCGTGGTGTCCGCTGGCAACACCGGCGCCTTGATGGCAATGGCCAAGTTCAACCTGAAGACCTTGGCCGGCATTGAACGTCCGGCGCTCGCCGGACGCTGGCCAACCCTGAAAGGTCAGTCGCTCATGCTCGACGTCGGCGCTTCGATCGGCGCCGATGCCCAGCACATCGTCGACATGGCGGTCATGGGCAGCGCCATGGCGCGCATCGTGTTCAACCTCGAGCGCCCCAAGGTCGGTCTCCTGAATATCGGCGTCGAGGAAATCAAGGGGCTCGAGGAGGTCCGCGAGGCTGGACGGATGCTGCGCGAGGCCAAGCTGCCGGAGCTGGAGTATGTCGGGTTCATCGAGGGAAGCGACATTGGCAAGGGTGTCGTCGACGTCGTGGTCGCCGAAGGGTTTGCCGGCAATATCGCCATCAAGGCGGCGGAGGGCACGGCTCGTCAATTTGCCGAACTGCTCAAGAGCGCGATGAGCCGGACCTGGTTGACCAAGCTCGGCTCGCTGTTCGCGCACGAGGCTTTCGCCGTGCTGCGCGATCGGATGGACCCCGGAAAGGTCAACGGCGGCGTTTTCCTCGGCCTCAACGGTATTGTCATCAAAAGCCATGGCGGCAGCGACGTCGAAGGCTTCGCGGCGGCTGTCGACATCGGCTACGACATGGTGCGTCACGGCCTGCTGACGCGGATCAGCCACATGCTCGACCACTACGTGCGCGGCACGAGTGGAGCGCCCTCGTGACGGTGACGCGCTCGGTTCTGCTTGGCTGCGGCAGCTATCTGCCGCAGCGCATCCTTACCAATGATGAGCTCGCCCACAAAGTCGATACCAGCGACGCGTGGATCGTTCAGCGAACCGGGATTCATGAGCGTCGCATCGCAGCTCCCGGGGAGGTCACCTCGGACATGGGGCTGAGCGCGGCAACATCCGCGCTTGCCGCCGCCGGCCTCGACGCCCAAGCCATCGATCTCATCGTGCTCGCCACCTCCACGCCGGACAACACGTTCCCATCAAGCGCGGTGTCGATCCAGGCGGGGCTCGGCATCACGCACGGAGCGGCGTTCGACGTCCAGGCGGTGTGCTCCGGCTTCATCTATGGGTTGGCGGTGGCGGACGGTCTGTTGCGGGCAGGCGCGTTCAAGCGCGCCCTGGTGATCGGGGCCGAAACCTATTCGCGCATCCTTGATTGGACCGATCGCACCACCTGCGTGCTGTTCGGCGACGGTGCCGGGGCAATTGTGCTTGAGGCCCAGCCACAACCGGGCTCGCGGGAGGATCGGGGCGTCCTCACGACTCACTTGCGTTCCGACGGGAGGTATAAGTCCAAGCTTTATGTCGACGGCGGACCGGCTTCCACCGGCACGGTCGGACATGTCCGGATGGAAGGGCGCGAGGTATTTCGCCACGCCGTCGCCATGATCACCGATGTGGTCGTGGATGCATTCGAAGCCACCGGCTACACAGCCGCGGATATCGATTGGTTCGTGCCACACCAAGCCAATAAGCGGATTATCGACGGCTCGGCCCACAAGTTGGGGATCGCGCCCGAGAAAGTCATTGTCACGGTCGACCGCCACGGCAATACGTCGGCTGCCTCGATTCCGCTGGCCCTCACCGTGGCTGTCGGCGATGGCCGCATCAAGCGGGGGGATCTTGTCCTTCTGGAGGCGATGGGAGGGGGCTTTACCTGGGCTTCCGCCCTGGTGCGCTGGTGAGACGCGCCCTCGCGTCGCACATCGGCCCGGTTGACCCTCTGGCATCTTGTTCTTACCCTGTGGCACTTTGTCCTTATCATCGATTATTCAGTGGGATAGGTTGGTCGCCAAAAGCGGGGCGGGCGATGACGGGAAAGACGGTGACGCGCGCGGATCTGTGCGAGGCGGTCTATCAGAAACTGGGGCTCTCGCGTACCGAATCAGCGGCGCTGGTTGAGCTGGTGCTCAAGGAAATCACGGAGTGTCTCGAACGGGGCGAGACGGTGAAGCTTTCCTCGTTCGGCTCGTTCGTGGTGCGCAAGAAGGGCCAACGGGTCGGTCGCAATCCCAAGACCGGGAAGGAAGTGCCGATCTCGCCGCGGCGGGTCATGGTGTTCAAGCCATCGGCCATTCTGAAGCAGCGCATCAACGGCGAACTCGACAACGGGTCGTAGGTGCGCCCATCGAGCCGAGTAGGAGTAGCGGGGTGGATAAAGCGCCAGACGCGTTCCGTACCATCAGCGAGGTGGCGGACGAACTCGACCTGCCACAGCACGTGCTGCGCTTTTGGGAGACGCGCTTTTCCCAGATCAAGCCCATGAAACGGGGGGGCGGCCGGCGCTATTACCGGCCCGACGACGTTGATCTCCTGCGCGGCATCCGCCATCTCCTCTACGGTGAGGGGTATACGATCCGGGGCGTCCAGCGCCTCCTCAAGGATCACGGCGTGAGATTCGTCCAGACTGTGTGGCAGGCCGGCGCCCCCCAACCTGCGCCGGCGCCCGGCGATCTGGACGAGCCGGAAGGCGGTCCACCCGAGGCCGCTTCGCTGGAGGGCGGCCCACCCGAGGCTGGCCCGCTGGAGGGCGGCCCGCCAGAGAACCGCCCCGAACCCGGTGGGGGCGAACGCGGTCGCAAATTGTTTGCACTCGTGCCCCCGCTGCTCGCCAGCAATGACGATGGGGCGCCCGGTCGAGCCGTCGCGGCGCGGCGCGAGCCGCCGCTCGCCGATGATTCGCCGGTGCCGGCAACGCCAACCGCGAGCGAGGGCAATCGCGAGCGGCCAAGCACGCCCGCTCAGGCCGAAGCGGTGCGTCCGCCGGGAAAGCTGGCCGTTGCGCAGAGCCAGGCGGGAACCGCGGCTTCCGGCGACGGCAGCATTGCGCTTGAAGACGTGGGCAAGCTCCGGGCAACTCTCGTCGAGTTGACCGAGTGCCGCCGCCTGCTCGATGAGGTCCTCGGGGAGCCAGATCCCGGTTGATCGGGTCTACCGCGAAACCCATCAACCGCCGCATGGCGATGAATATTGGGTAGATCCGGCAAGCGTTCGATCTTGGCGCTCAAACCGATTGCGACGATCACCGCCCCGATCCATG
>Ga0066903_100005770_pt1 | contig 10827 bp, 7 predicted proteins | sample PanSoiMetaGPlot1_FD_67491 | JGI IMG/M metagenome (GOLD analysis project Ga0066903, IMG submission 67491) | Tropical forest soil microbial communities from Panama analyzed to predict greenhouse gas emissions - Panama Soil - Plot 1 (version 2) | ecosystem: Environmental > Terrestrial > Soil >...
TTCGTCTGGATCGCGGTGTTGACCACTGCCGCGTATGGAGCGATTGGGTTCGCCGACGACTATCTGAAGATCGTCCGCAAGTCGCACCACGGCCTGCTGCCGCGTTACAAGATCGCGAACCAGGTGCTTGCCGGCGCCATCGTCGGCCTCGTCCTGATCTGGCTGGAACGGCGCGGGCTGTACAACACGCGGCTCATCTTCCCGTTCTTCAAGCGGCTGATTCCGTATCTGGGATGGAAGTACGTGCCGTTCACGATCCTCTTCCTCGTCTGGTGGTCCAACTCCGTGAATCTGACCGACGGCCTCGACGGTCTCGCGATCAGCACGGTGGCGATCGCGGCAGCGACGTACACGGCAATGGCCTATATCGTCGGCAATCGCGTTCTTGCCGACTATCTCTATGTGATTCACCTGCCGCCAGTCGCCGAGCTCACCGTGTTCGGTGGTTCGCTCGTCGGCGCGTCGCTCGGCTTCCTCTGGTACAACTCGTACCCTGCGGAGATCTTCATGGGCGACGTCGGATCGCTGGCGCTGGGTGCCGCGCTCGCGACCGTCGCGATTCTGATCAAACAGGAACTGCTGCTCTTCATCGTCGGCGGCGTGTTTTTGATGGAAGGTCTGTCGGTCGTCATCCAGGTGGCGTCGTTCAAGATGACCGGTCAGCGTGTCTTCAAGATGGCTCCGATTCATCACCACTTCGAGAAGAGCGGGTGGAGCGAGCCGAAGATCATCAGCCGGTTCGTGATTGTCGGAATCATCTTCGCGTTGCTCAGTCTGGCGACGCTGAAATTGCGGTGACGTCGTGGCTCGCGGCTCGTGGCTCGTGGCTCGGGAGCCGGACGTGAAGGGCAAACGCGTGACGGTCGCGGGAGCGGCAAGGAGCGGCATTGCGGCGGCGGAACTGCTCGCGAAACGAGGAGCGCGCGTGACGGTGTCAGACACGCGGACAGACGCGTCGGACGCTGAACCGCTGCGCCAGCTCGGCGTCACGCTCGAACTCGGCGGACATCGGGCTGAAACGTTCGCCGATGCGGATCTGATCGTGATGAGTCCAGGCGTGCCGCCGGAGCAGCCGGTCGTCGCGAACGCACGGAAGGCCGGCGTGCCGGTCATCGGCGAGCTGGAGCTGGCGTCGCGGTGGCTGCGCGGGCGCATCGTTGCGATCACGGGAACGAAGGGGAAGTCGACGACAACCGAGTTGACGGGGCGGATTCTCGAGGCGTCCGGATTCAAGGTGACGGTGGGTGGAAACATCGGGTCGCCGCTCAGCGCGCAGGTCGATCAGTCGTCCGCCGAGACGATGCATGTGGTCGAAGCGAGCAGCTTTCAGCTCGAGCAGATTGAGACGTTCCATCCGTGGATTGCCGTGATGCTGAACTTCTCGCCGGACCACCTGGATCGTCATCCGAGTGTTGAGGCCTACGGCGCGGCGAAAGCCCGTGTGTTCGAGAACCAGAACGCCGACGACTGGAAAGTGATCAACGCCGACGATCCCGCGGTCCTCGCCCTGGCGCGCAGCGGGCGCGCGCGGACGCGGATGTTTTCGATGAAGACGCCAATCGACACCGGCACACGCGTCGACGGCGGATGGATTGTCGATCGGACGGCGGAGGGATCGAGAAAGCTCGTCCCTCTCGACGCGATTCACTTGCTCGGTCCGCATCTGGTCAACGACGTCATGGCAGCCGCGACCGTCGGCGCGATTGCCGGAGCGGCGCCAGAGGCGATGACCGCAGCCGTGGAGTCGTTCCACGGGCTCGAGCACGCGATGGAGCTCGTGGCAGCCATCGGCGGCGTGCGCTTCGTCAACGATTCGAAAGCGACGAACGTCGACGCGGCGCTGCACTCGATTGAGAGCTTCGATGCGGGGCTCGTCCCGATCATCGGGGGTAAGTTCAAGGGCGGCGACCTCCGGCTGCTGCGCGATCCGCTGACCGCACGTGCCAAGGCGGTCATCGCAATCGGAGAAGCGCGGCCCCTGGTGCGCGACGCCCTCGCCGGGGCTGTCGACGTTCACGAGGCGGACTCGTTCGAGGCGGCAGTGGCGGCGGCGTTCAACTTGGCGAAGCCGACCGGCGTCGTGCTGCTGGCGCCGGCGTGCGCGAGCTTCGACATGTTCCGCGACTACGCGGAGCGTGGGCGAAGGTTCAAGGAGGAGGTTCGGAAGTTGCGTGAGCGGTGAGCTGTCGTCAGTCGGTCGCCGCGTTGAAGGACCGTGCCGCTGGGAACACAGGCCGCTCCGGCCTGTGAGGCTGGTGCCTTCTTCCACGGCCGACTGATGACTGCTGACCGCTCACGCGCAGTCGGATTGTAGTGCAGGCCGTCCGGCCTGCCGTCGGGTGTTTCGGGTGTTGTGCATCTGGACTGTAGGGGTTGAATGGCGCGGAAGCTCAAATCGGATCCGGTGCTCTTCGTCGCGACGATTCTGCTGGTCGGCCTCAGCGTCGTGATGGTGTACAGCGCGTCGGCCGTGGTCATGATGGAGAAGTTCCAGCGGCCGTACCTGTTTCTCACGAAACAGGCGATGTGGGCGGCGCTCGGTGTCGTTCTTCTCGGCGTGGTGATGCGCTTCGACTATCACCATTACAAGCAGCCGGCGGTCATCTGGGTGTGCCTGGGCTGCGCGGCCGTCGCGCTCGTGGCGGTGTTGTTTTCGCCTCCGGTGAATCACGCGCGGCGCTGGTTTGCCGTTGGCGGGCTCGGCATCCAGCCATCCGAGCTCGCCAAGTTGGCGGCGGTCTTCTTCATCGCGGACACGCTCGAACGTCGAATGCATCGCGTCAACGATTTCAACTACGCGCTGTTGCCTATCGCCGTCGTTGTCGGCGGGATCGTCGGCTTGATTCTGCTCGAGCCTGACTTCGGCACGTCGATGTCGGTACTGCTCATCGCGGCCGTGATGGTGTTCGCGGCGGGCATCAACTACAAGTACATCTTCGGCGTCCTTCTTTGCGCACTCCCGGTCGTGGCCTTTCTCGTGATGGGGACGGCGTACCGTCGCCAGCGCGTGCTGACGTTTCTCGATCCCTGGCGCGATCCGCTGGGCACCGGCTTCCAAATCATCCAGTCCATCTACGCTGTCGGCACCGGCGGCGTGTGGGGCAAGGGGTTGATGAACGGCGTCCAGAAGCTCTTCTATTTGCCGGAGCCGCATACGGACTTCATCTATTCGGTAATTGCTGAAGAGCTGGGGCTCATCGGCGCAACGGCTGTTGTCATTTGCTTCGCCGTCATAACATGGCGCGGACTGCGCGTGGCGCTCCGAGCGCCCGACGGCTTCGGCGCGTTTCTCGCGCTCGGTCTGACCACGATGATGGCGGTGCAGGCGTTCTTCAACATCAGCGTCGCACTCGGGCTTTTGCCGACGAAGGGAATTCCGCTGCCGTTTCTGAGTTTCGGCGGATCGTCGCTGCTGATCAACCTGCTGGGGATGGGCATACTGCTCAACGTCTCGCAGCATTCGTCGTCGACGGCATGACCGCCTCGTATGCGCGTGGTGATTGCTGGCGGAGGGACGGGCGGACATCTGTATCCCGGCATCGCGGTCGCGCGCGAGTTGCTGGCGCGCGACGGCGGCTCGCAGGTGACGTTCGCGGGAACGGCGTCGGGCATCGAGGCGCGCGTGCTGCCGCGCGAAGGGTTCACGCTCGACATGATTCGCAGCGGCGGGTTGAAGGGAAAGTCAGTCGCCGATCGTTTTCGAGGCATGTGGCTGTTGCCGCAAGGCGTGATCGACGCGTGGCGCATCATCGCGCGCCGGCGACCCAACCTCGTGATCGGCGTCGGCGGCTACAGCTCGGGTCCGGTGGTGCTTGTCGCGGCGCTGCGCGGCGTTCCTACGATGGTGCTCGAGCAGAACGCGGTGCCAGGTTTGACGAACAGGCTGCTCGCGCCGCTCGTGCGCGCAGCGGCCGTGACGTACGACTCGACTCGGTCTTTTTTTGGTGAGAAGGCGGTCGTCAGCGGCAACCCGGTCCGGCCGGAGTTTTTCACAATCGCCGGACCTTCTGCGAGGGAGGCGGACGCGGATGGCGGGTCAGCGGTCGTCAGGGTTCTAGTTTTTGGCGGCTCTCAGGGCGCGCACGCAGTCAACGTGGCCATGGTGGAGGCAGCGCCGGAGCTGGCGGCCGGCCGTCCGCGTGTCCGTCTCACCCATCAGACGGGAGAACGAGACGTGGAAATGGTGCGCGCCGGTTATCGGACCGCGGGGATTCAGGCCGACGTCGAGCCGTTCTTTTTCGACATGGAACAGCGGCTCCGCGACGCGGACCTGATCGTTTGCCGCGCCGGCGCGACGACGATTGCGGAGGTCGCGGCCGCTGGACGTGCGGCCATTCTCGTTCCGCTGCCGACGGCGACCGACGATCATCAGCGCAAGAATGCCGAAGCGCTGGCGGCAGTCGGCGCTGCGGACCTGCTGCTGCAGAAAGACGCGAGCGGTCCGGTGCTGGCGAAGCGGATTCTCACGCTGGCGGGCGACGAGGCAGCGCGGACGCGGATGGCGAGCGCCGTCAAGTCGCTCGCGAGACCCGATGCGGCGAAGGTGATCGTCGATCGGGCGATTGAATTGGTCGGATAGTGACGTGCTAGGCCGGACGCGGCGGATTCATTTCGTCGGCATCGGCGGCATCGGCATGAGTGGAATCGCCGAGCTGCTCGCGAATCTCGGGTACTCGGTCAGCGGCTCCGACGAGAAATCGACGGCCGTGACCGAGCGGCTTTCGACGCTCGGCATTCGCGTCGCCGTCGGGCACAACCCGGCGAACGTCGGCGAGGCGGACGTGGTGGTGATGTCGTCGGCGGTGCGGTCGACGAATCCAGAAGTGCGAGAAGCGGCGCGCCGGCAGATTCCGGTTATCCCGCGCGCAGAGATGCTCGCCGAGCTGATGCGGCTGCGGTTCAGCATCGCGGTCGCCGGCTCGCATGGCAAGACGACGACGACGTCGATGATCGCGCTGGTGCTCGAGCGCGCCGGCCTGGACCCGACGGCGGTCATCGGCGGCCGGCTCAGTGCTTTTGGCAGCAACGCCCGGCTTGGTCGCGGCGAGCTGATGGTGGCCGAGGCGGATGAAAGCGATCGGTCGTTTCTGAAACTGTTTCCGACCATTGCGGTGATGACCAATATCGACCACGAGCACCTCGAGAACTACGGCGGCTTCGACGACCTGCAGCAGGCCTTTGTCGATTTCGCTAACAAGGTGCCGTTCTACGGCGGCGTGATCGCCTGCGCCGACGATCCGGAGCTGCGCGCAGCGTTGCCTCGGGTGACCCGGCGCGTCGTCACCTACGGACTCGACGCGGACGCAGATGTCTCCGCGGCGGGAATGACGCTCGCGCCCTTTTCGGTCACTGCCACCGTCACCAGACGCGTCGCGCGGGCCGAGCCTCGGCAGCCAATTGGGACGCTGACCCTTCACGTGCCCGGTCGTCACAACCTGCAGAACGCGCTCGCGGTCGTCGCAGTCGGCCTCGAGCTCGGCCTTTCGTTCGAGCGCATTGCTCATGGCCTCGGAGAGTTTCGTGGCGCCGAACGGCGCTTCGAGGTGAAGGGCGAACCGAATGGCATTCTGATCGTCGACGACTACGGACATCATCCAACCGAGATCGCAGCGGTGATTGCCGCGGCGAAGACGCTCGGTCGCCGGATCGTGATTGCGTTCCAGCCGCATCGTTTCAGCAGAACGGCAGCGTTGATGGATGAGTTCGGTCCGTCGCTGGCCGGTGCGGATGCCGTCGTCCTGACAGATATCTATAGTGCTGGCGAAGACCCAATCGCAGGCGTGACCACCGTCGAATTGGCCGCGCATATCCGTCGCAGCGGCCAGCCGCGAGTCGAGATCGCCCCCACGCTCGCGGATGTTGTCGACACGCTCGCGCGCATCGCGCAGCCCGGCGACGTCGTCGTCACCCTCGGAGCGGGATCGATTGGTTCGGTGGCGGCCAGGTTGGTCGATGCCTTCGAGGCAAAGACATGAGCCAGGTTGCGGCACCCGCCGATCGCCGTTTCCGCCGGGCGCACGTCAAGCCAGCGCGGCATCGACGTACGTGGCGATCGTTTGCCACGCCCGCGACCGTTTCAATCGTGGTGGCGACGATTCTGGCAACGGTCGTGCTTCGTGGACTCGCGCACTCAGGTGTGCTTCAGGTGGATCGCATCGCCGTGCACGGCAACGAGCGGCTGTCGAAAGGTGAAGTCATGGCCATGCTCGAGGGGCTGCGTGGCGAAAGCCTCTTCGGCACGGACCTCGACGTGTGGCGCCGGCGGCTGATGACCTCGCCCTGGGTGCGCGACGCCGCGCTTCGCCGGTCGCTGCCGTCGACGGTCGACGTGGCGATTTTCGAACGGACGCCTGCTGGCATCGGTCGCGTCGGTGATCAGATGTATCTTGTCGACGAGCGCGGCATCCTGATCGATCAGTTTGGTCCGCAATACGCGGATCTGGATCTGCCACTCATCGACGGCCTCTCGGCGCCGTCTCCGGGCGGATCTCCGGCCGATTCGGCGCGCGCCGAGCTCGCGTCGCGAGTCATCACGGCTGTGCACGCGAAGCCGGAGCTGTCGAAGAGGCTGTCGCAAATCGACGTCTCGGACGTTCGCAACGCGTCGGTCATCCTGAGCGGCGACCCCGCCGTTCTCTATCTGGGCGACGACAACTTTGCGCAGCGTCTGCAGGCATACGTCGACCTCGCGCCCGCGCTGCGCGAGCGGGTGCCGTCGATCGACTACGTCGATCTGCGCTTCGACGACCGCATCTACGTGCGGCCCACCGGTGGCGCACGAACGGCCGAGATGTCGAGGCCGGTGCAGGCGCCGGCGAAGAATCTGAAGAGAACCGGGCCGCAGGCAAGGCGGCCGTGACTCGGAGGCAGAGTGGCGCGTAGGGAACGATACCTGGTGGGGCTCGATGTCGGGACGTCGAAGGTCACGGCCGTCGTCGCCGAAATGCTCGACGCCGGCCGCCTCGACATCGTCGGACTGGGTGTGGCTGAATCGCGCGGCATCAAGCGCGGCGTGGTCGTGAACCTCGAGCTCGCAGTGGAGTCGATCAAGAAGGCGATCGAAGAGGCCGAGCTGATGGCCGGCATCGAGATCGATTCAGTCCACCTCGCGTTGTCCGGTCCGCATATCAAGGGCTTCAACAGCCGGGGCGTCATTGCCGTGGCCGGCAAGAATCGCGAGATCGCCCGTGAGGACGTCAAGCGCGCCATCGATGCCGCCAAAGCCGTCTCGCTGCCGACGGGACGTGAGATTCTGCATGTGCTGCCGCAGGACTTCGTCGTCGACGAGCAGGATGGCATCGGCGCTCCAGTCGGCATGACCGGCACGAGGCTCGAGGTCAATGTCCACATCGTCACCGGCAGCCAGAGCTCGACGCAGAACCTGGTGGCGTGCGTGAACCGCGCCGGTGTGACGGTCAGCGAGACCGTCGTCGAGCAGCTCGCGGCGAGCGACGCCGTTCTGACAGACGACGAAAAGGAACTCGGCGTCGCGCTCGTCGACATCGGCGGGGGCACGACCGACATCGCGATTTTCGAGCGCGGCAGCCTGTGGCACACGGCGGTGATCGGAATTGGCGGCGATCACTTCACGAACGACATCGCCGTGGGTCTGCGGACGCCGCTGCCGGATGCGGAAAAGATCAAGCGCAAGTGCGGGTGTGCGTTGTCGAGCATGGTCGACGAAGACGACACGATGGAAGTCGCCAGCGTCGGCGGCCGAAAGCCGCGGGTGATGGCGCGGCGAATTCTCTCCGAGATCTTGCAGCCGCGGGCGGAAGAGATCTTCCATCTGGTCTGGGACGAAATCCGCCGTGCCGGGTACGAGAAGAGCCTCAACTCGGGCATCGTGCTCACCGGTGGCGGCGCAATTCTCGACGGGATTCCGGAGATCGCCGAGCAGATCTTCGACCTGCCGATCCGGCGTGGCTGTCCGGCCGGGGTCGGCGGACTCTCCGATCACGTCAACAGCCCGACGTTCGCCACTGGCGTCGGGCTGCTGCTCTACGGTTATCGCAACATGGTGGGTGACTCCGCGCGCGCGCCCGTGGGCGCGGGCGCGCTCGTGCGCGTCGCGGGACGACTGCGCGGATTGTTCAGGGAATTCTTCTAGGCGCCGCCGCTGCGGCGCTCAAGGGAGCAGCACATGGCTGATCGCAACAAGCTGAACGACGACGTCTTCAGACTTCGGCTCGATCCGTCGGAAGAGCAGATGAGCGCGAAGATCAAGGTGATCGGCGTGGGTGGTGGCGGCAGCAACGCCGTCAACCGCATGGTCCAGACCGGTTTTGATGGCGTCGAGTTCATCGTCGCCAACACGGACCAGCAGGCGCTGCGCGTCAGCCCTGCGCCGACCAAACTCCAAATCGGCGGCAAGCTCACAAAAGGGCTTGGCGCGGGCGCGGATCCGAACGTCGGGCGCCAGGCGGCGCTCGAAGACACCGACGCGATCATTCAGGCGCTCGATGGCGCCGATATGATTTTCGTGACGACGGGCCTCGGCGGCGGCACTGGAACCGGCGCCGCGCCGGTGATCGCGAGTCTCGCCAGCGAGCTTGGCGCGCTGACGATTGCGGTCGTCACCAAGCCGTTCAAGTTCGAAGGCAAGAAGCGTCAGGCACAGGCCGAGCGCGGTCTCGAGGCGCTGAAGGACTGCGTCGACACCATCATCACGATCCCGAACGAACGGCTGCTGGCGATCATCGATCGCAACACGCCTCTCACCGACGCGTTCGCGACGGCAGACGACGTGCTGCGGCAGGCGATTCAAGGCATCTCCGATCTGATCCTCGTGCCGGGCCTGATCAACCTCGATTTCGCCGACGTGAAGACGATCATGTCGGGCATGGGCCTGGCGATGATGGGCACCGGCGTCGCCGAAGGGCCGGACCGCGCGATGGAGGCAGCTCGGAAAGCGATCTCGAGTCCGCTGCTCGAAGGCGCATCGGTCAATGGATCGCGAGGCGTGATCATCAACGTCACCGGCGGACCCGATCTCTCGCTCGTCGAGGTCAGCGAGGCGTCGTCGATCGTGCAGGAAGCGGCAGACGAAGACGCGAACATCATCTTCGGAGCAGTTGTCGATCCGGCACTCAAGGGCAAGGTGAAGATCACGGTGATCGCTACCGGCTTTGGCGCACAGACGAACGGCGTCAGATTGCCGGCGCCGCCGAACGCGACGCCGGTCGACTTGACGCCGTATGCCGACGCCGTGCGCGCCCGCGTCGTCGAACCGGCCGCGGCATCATCGTCGATTCCAGTGGCAGTACCGATGGCGGTCGCGCCCTCTATGGCGGCTTCTATCGCGCCCATGTCGCCGATTTCGCCAATTTCGACAATTTCCACAGGGCGCCGTCCGGCACTCGAGCTCCCGTTTGCCGCGGCGGCAAGTGCGGCATCGGCGGGGGCCGACTCGCTCGAACCGGACCTGGATCTGCACTCGCCGTTCGACGTGCCGGCGTTCCTGCGACGCCAGGAGGGATAACGCGCGGACCGGTCGATCGAGGCGCTCCTGCGCGTGCGGTTCAGGAACGCGATGGTTGCGGCGACGTCGGCCGGGCCATGCCCGCGCGCCTCGGATGGTAAAGTAGGTAGATCCACGGCACACGAGATCGTCGACGTCTCAACAGCAACGGTCTGACGACCTCGCGGTGCCGCAACCATGAACGCCTGGCAGCAACGCGAACGCGCACGGCTCACCCTCTCAAAAGAAACCGGCTACATCACGAAGCCGCACGGCGATCGCCTGCGCGTTGCGCTGGCGTTTCCCAACACGTACTGGGTCGGGATGTCGAATCTCGGCTTCCAGACGGTCTATCGCCTCTTCAACGCGCAAGACGACGTCGTCTGCGAGCGAGTGTTCCTGCCGCCGAAGCAGGAGCTCGCTGAGCTCGTCAACAGCCGCACGCCGCTGCTGACGCTCGAGTCGCAGTCGCCCGTCGGCGAGTTCGACGTGCTGGCGTTTTCGGTGTCGTTCGAATGGGACTACGTCAACGTCCTCACGCTGCTGCGTCTCGCCGGCATTCCGATTCACGCCTCGGAACGCACCGAACGTCATCCGCTCATCGTTGTCGGTGGCGCGGTGACGTTCGTGAATCCCGAACCGTTGGCGCCTTTTGCCGACGTCGTCGCCGCGGGCGAAGGGGAAACGCTCGTGCCGGTGCTCGATCGTGCCGTGCGTGAGTCGAGTGGCCGGCGCGAGCTGCTTCAAACCTTGTCGCGCGAGCGCGGTTTCTATATCCCATCGTTCTACGAGCCTCGCTACGCTTCGGACGGAAGCCTGGCCGGTTATGTCGCCACAAGCGACGCACAGGACGCGCCCGTGCCGGTTCGAAAGGCGGCCCTCAAGACGACCGAAGCCGTCGATCCGCCGGCGACTAGCATCTTTACGCCCGACACCGAATTTGGGTCGCGGTTTCTCGTCGAAGTGGTACGCGGCTGCGCCAACCTGTGCCGATTCTGCTGGGCCGGATACAACTACCTTCCGGTGCGCGCGTTCCCGGGCGACCGCATCCTCCAGCTGGCCGAGCAGGCGCGAACGTACGCAAACCGTGCCGGCCTCGTGTCGATCGCGCTCTGCGATCATCCCGAGATCGAGCGCATCCTCGCACGACTTCACGAGCTGGGATACAGCATCAGCCCGGCCTCGCTCCGCCTCGACGATCTCACCGAACCGATCGTGCGAATCCTTCGGGCGAGCGGCGAGAAGACGATCACGATCGCCCCGGAAACCGGCTCCGATCGGCTTCGCCGCGTCATCAACAAGACGGTGACGAACGACGAGATCGTCGATCGTGCCGAACTGATCTTCGCGAGCGGCATCGAGAACCT
>Ga0066903_100005771_pt1 | contig 10826 bp, 11 predicted proteins | sample PanSoiMetaGPlot1_FD_67491 | JGI IMG/M metagenome (GOLD analysis project Ga0066903, IMG submission 67491) | Tropical forest soil microbial communities from Panama analyzed to predict greenhouse gas emissions - Panama Soil - Plot 1 (version 2) | ecosystem: Environmental > Terrestrial > Soil >...
GCGGACAGCACGTCCCAGCTCGCGTAGTCCCACACGATGCTGGCCGCGTACCACGCCAGCCAGAGCCAGCGCAGCCCGTCTTCCGCGGTGATGTCCGCGCCGCGGAAGGCGCTCACCGCTTGCCTGAGCGCCGGCACACCCGCTGCGTGGCCCTCCGAGATCAGCAGCGCGAGGCCATCGAGCAGCAGATCGTGCGGGCGTGCTGGCTCCGGCGCCCGCGGAGCCGCGCACGCGGCCCCGGCCACCGCCGGTATGCCGCCGCCGAACGCCAGGCGGCCAGCGAACGTCGCTGCGGCCAGTGCGTCCAGGTAGGTGTCCCGCGCCAGCCTCGGGTCGAGCGGCTCAAACTCCCTGGCCGCCTTCAGCAGCAGCGCTGGCGCGTCACGGCCGCGGCTGGACGCGAACGCGATCTGCCCGCGCAGCAAGTCCGCCCTGGCCCGCTGCAACTCATCCAGCGGCCCGGCCGACGCGGAGGCCAGCAGCGCCAGCGCTGCATCGAACGCGCCGACCTCGTAGTTGGCATGCGCCGCGGCCAGGGCCCGCGCCGTCCGCCGCGCCGGATCGAGCGTCAGCGCGGCCGACCGTTCCAAGAAGGCGGCTGCCGCGGCGAATCCACCGCGTGCCTGGGCGCGGCCCGCCGAGTGCTCAAGCTCGGCGGCGACGTCCTCGTCGGGCCCGAGCGTTGCCTGGGCGCGGTGCCAGGCACGGCGATCGGGATCGGCCAGCGGGTCAGTGGCGTCGGCCAACGCCTGGTGTACCGCCCGCCGTTCGGCCGGCGCCGCGCCCCAGTACACCGCCGACCGCACCAGCGGATGGCGGAACGTCACCCGCTCGCCGATCGTCATCAGCCCGTCGGCCTCCGCGGCGCCACCCGCTACCGCGATCCCGAGCCGCTCGGCCGCCCGCAGCACCAGTGCCGGGTCGCCGGTCAGCTCCGCCGCGGCGACAAGCAGCAGCCGCTGGGTCGTGGCGGGCAGGGCCTCGAACCGGCGCCGGAAGCTGTCCTCGATCCAGACCGAAAGCTCCGGGGCCTCTCGCAGCCTGAACCCAGGGGCCAGCTGCGCCGGCGTCAGCCCTCGCGGCAGCTCAAGCAGCGCCAGGGGGTTGCCCCGCGTCTCCGCGACGATACGGTCGAGGACCCGCTCATCCAGCGGGCCCATGATCACCGAGCTGAGCAACTCCCGCGCGTCGCTATCGTTCAGGCCGCCGACCAGCAGCTCGGGCAGCCCGCTGAACTCCTTGCCCGGCTCACGCGTCGCGATCACCATGGCGACCGGCTCCGCCAGCAGCCGTCGCGCCACGAACCCCAGCGCCTGCGCCGAGGCCTGGTCCAGCCACTGCGCGTCATCGATAACACACAAGAGCGGCTGCCGCTCGGCCACCTCCGACAGCAGGCTGAGCGCTGCCAGCCCCACCAGATACCGGTCCGGCGCCGGCCCGGCTCGCAGCCCGAACGCCACGCCGAGCGCATCGCGCTGCGGGCCCGGCAGGCGTTCCAGGCCATCGAGCATCGGCGCGCACAACTGCTGAAGGGCGGCGAACGCTAGCTCCATTTCCGACTCGACCCCGGCCACCCGGGCAACCCGCAACCCGGCAACCGACCCGATCACGTCGTCCAGGAGCGCGGTCTTGCCCACGCCCGGATCCCCGCGCAACACAAGCGCACCGCTCCGCCCGGCCCGCGCCGCGTCGAGCAGGCCGCCGAGCGCCGCACGTTCCGCGTGACGGTCTAGCAGCATCACACGGCCCCGGGCGAGACCGTCAGGTGCCCGGCCGTGGCGACCATGGGGTGATGGGCCGCTCAGGTGATTCACCGTCCACAATGACGTCGAGCCGCTCGTTGAAGAACGCGATGAGGCCGAGGACTTGCGCAGCGTCGTGCAGCGGCTGCTGGTATGACCAGCCGAGGTCGGGAACAACGCGATCGCCAGCGGCGGCAGACCAGTAGGACGCTTGTCCCTTGTATGCGCAATAGGTACGGGTGCTGCTGGGGGTGAGTTCCGCGCGGATGTCGTCGCGTGGCAGGTAGTAACGGGTGGGCAGCATCGTCTCAAACAGCAGCGTGGGCCGGGAAGACTCCGCCAGCACGTGGCCATCCAGTTCCACCCGGACGTGACGCGAGCTGGGGAGGACGTCGACGCGGTGGAACGGGTCCCGGGGGTGGGCCACGTTGCGTTCATCCTCCTCATACCAGGCGTCGAAAGCCCCGAAGTCCAAGACGACATACCCGGCCAGGTCGGGGTCTGCTGGATAGAACCCGGCGCGGGGCCGGTTCTGCTTACCAGCTCTCACGTCGGCCACGCGGCCCTCGGCGGTGTGCACGGCGAACGGAATCGACGGGTCGAGCACCGGCCGTCCGGACAGCTCGGGCAGGTGAGCGCCGATGGTGCCCGTCGCGTCAGCGGCCGTCGCGTCAGCCGGCACCAGCTCCGCGGCAATGTCGTCAGCCGGGACTGCGTAGGACGGTACGATCCGGCGTGGTTCCCACACGAGCAGGGCCTGGGTGCTGTCGACGACCGTGCCGCCGTCCAGGACCGCCCGGATGCGCTTGGCGGTCGGTTCATGCCGTAGCTCGCCAAGACTGCCCATCAGCTGATCGCGCATCCGAGTGCTCATCGTCGGCTCCTCTCGCTGTATGTCTCCAGCATGACCCAAGGTAGGCCGGCACCGGCTAGCCGGCGCAAACAGCACAGCTCAGCCGGCTTCGCGGCGGCCGCCGGCCGGCACCGGCACGTGGCCGAGGAATACCCTCGCCGCGATCGGCCTGTCAAAGCCGTAGCGGGAATCACGGTGCCGGATAACATTCAGAAGTTCGGTCCGCCAAGGCGGGCGATGACAACACCATCACCCCGCAGGTGCAGCGGGACGGCGAGAATATCTCACTACGCCAAGCTGGGCAGGGCTGATCTGCCGGCGCGGCAAAGCAGGACCGCCGAAAGTGGCTCCGTGTGCTGCGGTGCGTGAAATACTAGGGATATGGACACCGCTGTTGTTATCGCATTGATCGCGCTTGCCGGGTCGCTGCTTAGCACGTTTTTGACCGTTTTCGGAGCCCCTGCTTTTCAGGCGCGCCGTGACGCTAAAAAGGTTCTAGACGATTACCGTGAACCGCTCGTCGCTGCCTCTTTTGATCTGCAGGCGAGACTGTACAACATTCTCCAGCTCAGGTTCGTCGAAAAGTACATCCATGCGGAGGAAGCTAGCAAGCGTGACTCGGCACTCAGGAGTACCCTGTATGTCTTCGCGCAGTTCTTCGGCTGGCGAGAGATCATACACCGGGAAGTCCAATATCTGCGCTTCTCAAGGAGCCGGAAGACCCGCGAGGTCGGCCAGCTACTCCGGGACATCGAGGAGACGTTCCTCGCCGACAGCTACGGCCCTCAATTCATGATCTGGCGCGTCGATCAAAGAGGAATCGGCGAGCGAATGGTTGAATCCTCCGGCAGTAAGATGAAGTGCCTCGGATATGCATCATTCATGAAACAGAGCTCCACCATGGAAGAATGGCTCGCCCCCCTCGAGGATGACCTTAAGAACCTGCAAGATGGGGGCCGGCAGAGGTTGACGGACCTGCAGCATATGCTCGTCAAGCTTGTGCGGCAGCTCGATGACAAGCAGAAACGTTACCCATTCGAGCTGAAAGAGGCCTGCGACTAAACAAGCCGCCGACGGCCAGGCTGCGGCCATGTGCGCGGTCGCCCGAAAGATCCGCCGGGAATCTGTGCGCTCTATGGCCCGGTCGTCCCGGCGACGTGCGGTCAGGCATGTCTGGCCGCGCGTATCAAGCTGGCCGCACCCGACTCCGTATGTGTAGCAGGCCATCAGCACAGTCAGCGGTGAGGGGGTGTCCGGGCATGACGATCACACAGCGAGCTATTCAAGGGCGCATGCCGCGCGCCGTCCGCACCGATGGTGCGCACGCCTAGCCGCCGGCCCAGCGCAACGAAAGGCCGGGCCATCGTCCCTGGCCGGCCCAACACGGCCGTTGCCCTGGCGGGCTAGGGCCTGGTTCAAGCCATCATCATCGTCCACGCCAACTGCGCTGCCAGCGGGCACCTGATTGCCAAGGCAGTCCCGCCACGGCATTGCCAAGGCGGTCCCGCCACGGCCAGATCTGCCGATCCACTTGCCCGCCTTGCGGGCTTACCAACTCTCATCCCTCAACGCCACCGGCAGGAGGTGATCCCATGTACTCCTACTTGACGGGCCAGCTCGCCGGGCAACGGAACCGCGAGAGGCTGGCCGAGCAGCGCCAGGCCCAGGCTGCTGCGCTGGCTGCATCATCGCGTAGGGCCGAGCGGGCCTTCGAAGGGCGCTTCCGCTCGGCAGTCCGCAAGGTCTTGTGGCTGCGCTCGCAGCCGCAGCGATAGGACCGCCGGCTTGCCCCAGCCGCGGCTGGGGCAACCCGGCACGGAAAACAGCTGCCGGGGGAGCGAGACCGGGCCGGCCTTCTGTTCTGGCATCTGCGCGCGCACGTGTGGTGAGGTGGCCTGGTGGATGCCGCAGACCTCGCCCGGCGCTTCGGTCTTGGCCAGGCGGCAAGGCTGTCGGATGGGCCGGTCGCGCGGGGCAAGCAGGGACTTGTGTGGCGGCTGGACACGGCAGATGGCAGCTGGGCGGTGAAGGTGCCCTTCCACCGGTCCAGTGAGGACGAGGTGCGCGTGGCGGCTGCGCTCCAGGAGGCGGCCTACGCCGCCGGGGTACCAACGCCGCAGGTGCGGCGGACCACCGAGGGACACGTGTTCGCGACCCTGGAAGGCAGGCAGGTCAGGGTGTATGAGTGGGTCGACCTGCGTGCCCCCGACGCCAGGCTCGACCCGGACCGGGTAGGCGCGGTCGTGGCCGCCATTCACCGCGCGTCGGTCGCGGCCCCCGGCCGGTTGGACCCTTGGTATCACGAACCGATTGGCGGCGATCGCTGGGACCATCTGGTCGAGCAGCTTCGTGGCGCGGGAGCGCCGTTCGCTGGCCAGCTGGCCGATCTGCGGGATGAACTGGTCGCGCTGGAGGCCTGGATCGAGCCTCCGCAGACGCTCCGGACATGCCACCGCGACCTCTGGGCCGACAACGTCCTGCCGACCGTGGACGGCGGAGTATGCGTTATCGACTGGGAAAACAGCGGTCCGGCTGATCCGAGCCAGGAGCTCGGGTGCGTACTGTTCGAGTTCGCCCGCACCGACCCGGGCCGGGTCCGCGCGCTGACCGAGGCCTACCGGGAAGCCGGTGGCCCGGCGACGGTGAATCGGCGCGGGCACTTCTCGATGCTCATCGCGCAACTCGGGCACATCACCGAGATCGCAGGCACCGACTGGCTCGAGCCCAATCCCCGCTCGCCCGAGCGAGCCGACTCCGCCGCGTGGATCGGCGAGGTCCTCGATGAGCCGCACACCCGCGAGCTGCTCGAGACCATCCTGGCCGCGGCGGGCGGGGCACCCCGCACCAGCGGCCGAGGAATCTGATCCGCCTTCGAGATGCCCGCATTCCTGGCCGAATGCCCGGTCATTGCCGGGATTTCCCTGGTTTGCCACCCTTCGCGGGTGATGTGCCCGGCCGCTGCCGGCGATGGAGTGCTTACATACCCAGCGAGGCCAGCGGTCCCGCGCGCAGCAGAACGGGGAGGGTCCCATGACCGACGGAACTGACGACACGCCCGTCCTTGACACACTCGCCGAGATGACCACCGCGTCGCTCGAGCACAACACGCTGTCCCCCCGAGAATTGATGCTCGTGCGGTTGGCGGCGCTGATCGCGGTGGACGCTCCGCCTGCCTCCTACCTCCTCAACGCCGAGCCCGCCTCGGACGTCGGTGTCACCGGGGATGATGTGCAGGGAGTTATGATCGGGGTCGCCCCCGTGGTGGGCGCGCCGCGCGTGGTGGCCGCCAGTGGGAACATCATGCGGGCTTTCGGCTTCGCCGTCGCCGTAGCCGAGGCCGAGATGGCCGAGGCAGTGGACGACGGGGCGTAGTAGCTCGAGGCCCCGCCCACCGGGCCGGCACGGCCTATCACGCTGCGTCACCGTGCACACTGCGCGATCGCGTTCGGCACCCGCCGGGGAGCGCGGTCTCGCCTACCTGGCGCGCCCGTCGCCCGGTGCCGTGCTCGGCTGCCGGAGTAGATCCCGATGGCGGTGCAGTTGCCCGGCGACGCGCAGGACACCTGGTTGACCCCGGCGCTGTGGCCCAGGTTGAGGGCCGCGAGGCCAGGCACCAGGTGCGCCTTTCCCCAGGCGCCGGTGGCCGCCAGTGCTGCCGGATGGGTGAGGTGCGCGGCCGGCGCGGCGTGCGCCGTGGTCCGGGCGGCTGACACCGGCCCAGCGCTGGCCGTGCCGCCCATGGCAACCGCACCGGCCACCACGGCTGTCGCGGCCGCCGCGCCGGCCAGCTTGATGATCGTCAACGGGGTCACCCTCTCCGCAGCGCGACAAAGGAGCATGACCCGTCGCGGACGTGTTGTCACCGCGACCTTAGGGGAGCGGATGGCGCGGGAGATGGGGAGGCATTACCCAGTTTTCGCGCCCCGCTGCCCAATTTGCGGGCGGGTCCCGGTCCGCGCCCGCCGGCGAGCCGGCGGGGACGGCGGCGACCGTGAGTAAGGCGCTAAGGCGGGCGGCCGCTGGGCAGATACGGCATTCGCCCGACGCGGGGCAGCAGGTCTTACGGCGAGCATTGATGCTGCAAGGTCGAACGTTGCGACCGCATGTCAAGATCGGGAAGGGCTAGGACGTGAGCACGTATGTGGGCCACGGAGTGGAGATCGAGGACGACGCCTCCCGCCTGCGCCGCCACAAGCTTGAATTCGACGGTGACGCCGCTCGCCGTTCCCACCAGAGCAGGCCACGGCGGCGGCGCAAGGACCTCGGCCCGGTCAGCGCGATGTCACGGCCCTTGCCCGCTGGCGGTGACCGATGCGGCTGATGCTCGATACCGGATTCCCCCGGGCGGATGTGGAGAACGATTTTCTGCGGGCCAGGCGGCGTCAGTTCCTGGCCACGGTGGCGCACCGGCTGCGCGGCAGGCGCGGCGACGGCGACCGGCTCATGGTGCTGGATGACGTTGTCGGCCCCCTGGGCTGGCGCGGCCAGCGGCAACTGGGGCTGCAGGCGATCCAGCTGGACACCATCCTCGGCACGGCCGGCTCGCGGCGCGATTTCGACCGGCGCTTCCGGCCTACCTCCACCCGGGTGCGGGACCGGTGGGAGCGGCTGGCCCTGGCCCAGCGGCGCGGCGAGCCGATCCCGCCGATCGAGGTCTACCGCGTCGGCTGTGTGCACTTCGTGGCCGATGGCCACCACCGTGTCTCCATCGCCGCTGCGACCCGTCAGCACCTGATCGACGCCTACGTGACACAAGTCCGTACCGCGGCGCCGCCCGGGCCCACGGACGTACTGTGCCCGCCCGGCCCCGATGCTGGCCGCAAAGACACCCACGGTTCCGCCCGCCGCGCGCCGTGACCTTTCAGGTGCCCAGCAAGGCCAAGCCCACGGCCGGGTGCCGGCTCAGCCTCCGGTGCTGGCCAGGGCTTCGTCGCCGATCGCGGCCCGGACGCGCAGCCGGGCCTGGTGCAGCCGGCTCTTGAAGGCGGCCTCGCCGATACCGGCGATCTCGGCGGCCTCCTGGGTGGACAGGCCCTCGACGTCGCGCAGCACGATCGCCGTTCGCAGCGGCGGCGGCAGGTCGGCCAGGGCGCGGCCCAGGGCCCGGCGCAGTTCGCTGTTCTCGGCCTGCCGGGACGGATCCAGGGCGGCAGGGGCCGGCAGTTGGAGCTCGTCGGCTCCGAGGGCTACTCCCGGCGGGCGGCGCGCCCGCTTCTCCAGCGCGCGGTTGGCCTCGTTCACCGCGATCCGGTACAGCCAGGTGAAGTAGCTGGACTGGCCCCGGAACCGGGTGATGCCCTGCCACGCGCGCAGCATGACCTCCTGGGCCACGTCCTCGGCCTCGGCGCGGTCGCCGAGCAACCGGAGCAACAGCATGAACAGGCGATCCGCGTACGCGCCGGACAGCCGCTCGAAGGCGGTGACGTCCCCGGCCTGCGCCCGGGCGAGCAGGCTCGCCTCGGTGTCCGCCACGTCGAGGGCGCGCCGGCCGTCCGGAGGCCTCACCCCGCCCCGGCCGACCGGGCCCGGTCGAAGATCGTCTCCGGCGCGCGGACGCCCGCGAGCCCGCCAAGGCTCCGGGTGGCATAAACGAGGGCGCGCAGCGCGCGGATGCCGCGCCCGCAGTCGGCACAATCCCGCGCGTGGTGGTCAAGGCGCCGCCGCGCACGGAGGGTCAGGTCCCCCTCGACGTAGTGGGAGAGATGCTGCTGTGACCATTCGTGGTCATCGGTTCGGCCGGGCACCCGCATCACCTCTCCCTCCCGGCTCAGGGCTGGACTGCCGCTAGTCACGGTAGTGGAAGGGCCCTGAGCCGGTCAGGTCGCAACTCCTCAGGCGTCGGCCTGCTCCTGGTTCGCGGCCGCCGGCTCGAACGCCAGCGAGCACGAGTTGATGCAGTACCGGTCGCCGGTCTGGGTGGGACCGTCGTTGAACACGTGCCCGAGGTGGCCGCCGCAGCGACGGCAGACGACCTCGATGCGCCGCATGAACAGGCTGTTGTCCGGCCGCAATTCGACCGCCTCGGCGAGCGTGGGCTGGTCGAAGCTGGGCCACCCGGTGCCCGAGTCGAACTTGGCGTCCGAGCTGAACAGCCTGGCACCACAGCCAGCGCACCGGTAGAAACCGTCGGCGTGGTTGTGCACGTACTCGCCGGTGAACGGCCGCTCGGTGTGCGCGTGCCGCAGGACGTTGTACTGCAACGGGGTCAGCTCCTGGCGCCACTGCTCCTCCGGCTTGGTGACCTCGCGGGCAGCGACCGCCTCTGTGCTGGCACGGGACTTACGCATGGATCGGGTTCCTTTCCCTCTCGTCCGTCATCCATTTAGACCCGCGCCGCGCCGAAACGATTTTCCGGCCGGGGCCCTCCCGTCATGACCTGACCGGCCACCGGGTACGGGCGCCTCCCGCCGGCCGGGCACGATGGCAGGTATGACAGGCAACGCGGACCGGTGGGCCAGGTGGCTGCTCGGCACGCGTCACGGCGGTGACGCGGCCCTGAAGGAGCGGATGCTGGCCGACACGCTCTACCCGTGGCGTGATGAGATCCTGGACCGGGCCCGGCTCGCGCCGGGGGACACGCTGCTCGATGTGGGCTGCGGCGACGGGCTCGTCGCGTTCGGCGCCCTTGACCGGCTCGGCCCGGCCGGTCACGTGATCTTCTCCGACGTCTCGCCGGACCTGCTGGATCGCTGCCGCGCGGCCGCTGCCGCCGAGGGGCTCCTTGGCCAGTGCAGCTTCGTCCAGGCGTCCGCCGACTCACTGGCCGGCATCGCGGACGGCTCGGCAGACGTGGTCACCACCCGGTCGGTGCTGATCTACGTCAAGGACAAGCCGGCGGCGCTGCGGGAGTTCTGCCGGGTGCTGCGGCCCGGGGGGCGGGTGAGCCTGTTCGAGCCGGTCAACCGGCTGATGCGCGATCCGCACGGCCGGTTCTCCGGGTACGACGTGCGCCCGGTCGAGGCCATCGCGGCGAAGGTCCGCGCGGTCTACGAAGCGATCCAGCCGCCGGATTCGGATCCGATGCTGGACTTCGACGAACGTGACCTGGTGCGCCATGCGGAGCACGCGGGCTTCCCGGAGATCAGCCTGGACCTGCGCTGGCGGATCCGGGCCACGACGCGCCCGGTGAGCTGGGAGGTATTCCTCCGCGCCTCGGGCAACCCGCTGATCCCGCCGCTCGGCGACGTCCTGGACCAGGCCCTGACCGGGCCGGAGCGGGCCGCGTTCACCGCGGCACTGCGGCCCCAGGTCGAGTCCGGCCGCGGCCAGGACCGGGTGGTCGTCGCCTTCCTGACCGCGGTGAAGGGCTGAGCCCGCTGCGGTCAGCCGATGTGCCGGTGCACGTTGGCTGTCTTGGACGGCCCCGGCTCGGCCTCGGCGATCCATGGCCCGGGGATCGACGGGTCGATGACGCCGTCTTCCAGCCAGGTGTAACGGCCCGCGAGCACCTGCCGGGCCAGCGCCGAGTCCGGGGCGTCGGTGTTCGACCAGAGCTGGGCGAACAGCTCCTCGGCCCGGTGCCGGGCCTGGTCGCAGAACACCCCGGCCAGTTCGAACGCCACCGAGCCCCGCTCGGTGGCGGTGGTCGCGTCGAACTGCGCCCGGGTACACGCGGCGCTGATGGCGAACAGTTCGGCGCCGATGTCCACGATCCGGCCGAGGAAGCCCTGCTTGCGCTCCAGCCGGCCCTGCCAGCGGGCCATCCCGTAGAACGTGACGCGGGCCAGCTTGCGGCTCGCCCGCTCCACGTAGCGCAGGTATTGCGCCAGCGGGCCGAACTCACCGTAGGCGCCGGGCCGCTGGCCCTGGCCGGTCATCAGCGTGGGCAGCCACTTGGCGTAGAACCCGCCGGCCTGCGCCGCCGCACGGGCCTTGCGGGAGGCGGGCACCCCGGGCTCGATCAGCTCACCGGCCGCCGACAGGTGCGCGTCCACCGCCTCGCGGGCGATGAACAGCCGCATGATCTCCGAGGAACCCTCGAAGATCCGGTTGATCCGCATGTCCCGCACCATCTGCTCGGCGGGCACGCCCCGTTCGCCGCGCGCGGCCAGGGAATCCGCGGTCTCATAGCCACGGCCGCCGCGGACCTGCACCAGCTCGTCCACGATCCATGAGCCCATTTCCGAGCAGTACAGCTTGGCCAGCGCCGCCTCGATGCGGATGTCGTTGCGCTTGTCGTCGGCGAGCTGGCTGGACAGCTCGACCACCGCCTCAAGGCCGTAGGTGGTCGC
>Ga0066903_100005772_pt1 | contig 10826 bp, 10 predicted proteins | sample PanSoiMetaGPlot1_FD_67491 | JGI IMG/M metagenome (GOLD analysis project Ga0066903, IMG submission 67491) | Tropical forest soil microbial communities from Panama analyzed to predict greenhouse gas emissions - Panama Soil - Plot 1 (version 2) | ecosystem: Environmental > Terrestrial > Soil >...
CAGTACAGGCTTGAGGCTGTGAAATTTTCAAACTGCTGCTGGCTCATACACGCCGTTCACGCTCTTTAGAATCTCGAGCAGAACTTTGGCGGGCGGCTGAGTCGCGTCAACCACAGTCACCAGCTCGTTCGCATAATACGAAAGCACCGGTTTCGATTCGTTCTCGTAAATGTCGAGGCGCCGCTGAATCACCTGTTCGTTCGCATCGTCGAGCCGGTTGTCTTTCAAGGCACGCTTCTTGAGCCGGTAAAACAGCGTCTCGCGACTTGGACACGCGAGGTGAAACACTCTTTTAACGTCGATCATTTCGTCCATGATCTTAGCCTGTCCGACATTCCTGGGGATGCCGTCCAACACTAGTGTATCAATATCAGGTTTAAATTTGTGAGCTTCCACCGCCGCGTCGATCGCCTCTCGCCAAAGCTCCACCGTAATGTCGTCGGGGACGAGCTGGCCTTTGCTGGAGTATTCAAGAAACGCTTTGCCAACCTTCGTGCGCGTATCGATGGAACGGAAAACATCGCCACACGCGCAATGGTAATAGCGTGGAATCGTGCCGAGCGTTTTGCCCTGGGTGCCTTTGCCGCTGCCCGGCGCGCCAAAAAGGATGAACGTATTGTATCTCATGAGCAAAATGGCTTTATACCGTAGTCCGCTGTGCTGCGGGAAGGAGAATCGACCGGACTAGAGATCGGTAACCGGGGGATCGACGTTCACGCGCCGTCCCGCGCGGTCGAAGCGCACGCTTCCATCAATCAGAGCAAAGATCGTGTAGTCCCGGCCCAGGCCGACGTTTTTTCCAGGTACAAATTTCGTTCCGCGCTGTCTCACAATTATATTGCCCGCGACAACCCTTTCGCTCCCGAATCTTTTTACACCGAGCCGTTTGCTGACACTGTCACGGCCATTTTTAACGCTGCCCTGTCCTTTTTTGTGAGCCATTTGTAAAATCAGAATTAAGCGCCTACGCCTCGGCCTTCTGTGTTGGGGGCTTTTTCGCTCCTACACTGATGCTTTTGATCTTCACACGAGTCAATTTGCTACGATGGCCGACCGTGCGGTGATATCCCTTTCGACGCTTATACTTGAATGCAATTACCTTTGCGCCCTTCCGTTGCTCCATGACTTCGGCCGTTACCTTTGCTCCGGAAATAAGCGGGCTGCCGTGCGTGACGTCCTTTCCGTCGCAAAACATCAACACGTCCCCGAAGGTTGCGGTCTTGCCAGGATCAACATCCAGAAGATCGACATCAACGACATCGCCTTCTGCAACGCGAAACTGCCTGCCACCAGTCTTGATGATTGCGTAAGCCATGACTTCGGGGAAAAAGCCGCCCAAAGTTCCACAGATGCGTGGGTTTGACAAGCGGAAACCTCGATCAACGATGTCGCGGTCCGGACCTGCAATTATGCTGCCGCTTCGTCGGCTACGCCAAGAAGTTCTTTGTATAACTCTTCGTAGCGCCGCGCCGAGGCTTCCCAGGAAAAATTGCGCGCCATCGCCCGGTTCATTAGCGTGTGCCAAAGATCGCGGTCACGAAAGATTTGCCGCGCCCGTTTGATCGCGTCCCAGAACGCTTCGCTTGAGTATTCGTAACAGAGGAAACCATAACCGCTGTCTGAGGTCGGATCGTAGTCCTCGATGATCTCATGAATTCCGCCAGTCGCGCGCGCGACCGGAAGAGCACCGTACTTTAGATTATACATGGCGCCAAGGCCCGCCGGCTCAAACTCTGATGGAATCAAGGTGACGTCCATCCCTGCCTGAATGAGGTGCGTCAGCTTCGCATCGTAATCTTTTTGATAGGCAAATCTCGTCGGGAATTTTCTAGCTGCGATCGCAAGCGCAGTTTCGTAGGCGGGATCGCCTTGTCCGAGAATAATCAGGCGCACGTCGTCCCACAAGAGTCGATCGAGCAGCGGCACCAGAATTTCGAAACCTTTTTCTTGAACGACCCTAGTCACCATTCCAAAAACAGGGCCCCGCGGTCCAGGTGCGAGTTTCAGCTCATTTAGCAATGCGCCACGGCAAACCTGTTTCCCGCGAAGCCGTTTTGCATCGTAGCGTGCCGGCAATAACGGATCCGAGGCTGGATTCCAGATTTTGGAATCCACACCATCCAAAATGGCGCTTAAGCGATACGCATTTTCGCGCAAAACACCATCAAGGCCGCAGCCGCCGGACGGCGTCAAAATTTCCCAGCGGTAATGTTCGCTGACGGTTGTGATCTTATTGGCATAAAGGATTCCGCCCTTAAGAAAGTTCAGCCGTCCGAAGAACTCTACCCCACGCAAGGTGAAAAACCGCTCCGGCAAATTTGTAAGTGCAAAATCGAGTCCCCAAAAACTGCCTTGATTGGCCACATGATGAATGGTCAGCACCGTCTTAAAGGGGAGCCCTTGCGCATACACAAATACCGGCACCAGCGCCGCAGCCCAATCGTGGACGTGTAAGATCTCTAGTTGCGGAGTCAGCCGTCGAGATAGTTCCAAAGCGGCCTTGCAGAAAAAGATAAATCGCGAGGCGTTATCCTCGTACCGCTTGCCCCGTTCCCCGTAAATTCCGTCGCGATCGAAAAGCTCATCGCAGCGGACCAGGAATAACTGAACGCCACTGGCGCTGCGCCCCTCGAGGAACCGCGCAACATAAGTTTTGTCGCCAACCTGCACATCGACTGCGATCCCCGTATCTTTTTTCTTGAATTCCCGGTTCACCTGAATCTCGCGGTAGAACGGAAGCGCCACGCAGATCTCATGCCCCCGTGAACGCAGCGCGGCCGGCAGCGCGTCCATTACGTCGACCAACGCCCCAGCCCGCTGCAGGGGTGGTCCTTCCGGGCTGATCATCAGAATTCTCATTCCATGTTCCTTGCGTTGGCTAATCGCCCTTGCCTAACGTGTACTCTTGTTTCACCCACTGGAGCGCTTCCTCTCTCGTCCGCAGATTTCCCTCGAGTTGTCGTGTCTCCACGGCCTCCAGAATCTCGCCAAACTTCGGGCTCGGCTTCAGGCCCAGAGCGATCAGGTCGTCTCCCCGGACGAGCGGCGGCGGAATAATGGGCTCGTTAGCGAATTCCTCGCGTTTTCGAACCAGGAATCTGTAGTTGTCGAGCATGCGATGACTACCCTCGCAGTCGACCCGGTGCAGCTCGAGCTCGTCTTTAAATGTTGGCCGCGCCATAAACCGTTTCAACCTCGCTACTCGCATGTTGGGAGTGTCCTTAAAAACCATGTGCTGCCGGACCATTTCGACTGTGTCTTCGATTTCCGCGCCCGAGAACCGCAAGCGCCGCATGATTTCCTCGGTCATTTCCGCACCCGCTCGATCATGCCCGCTAAAGCGAATTCGTCCCGTTTCATCCACCGTTGCAGTGCGCGGTTTGGCCACATCGTGAAACAACACCGCGAAGACCAGCGGCACTGAAACTTTTTCCGGCAGAAAGTCCAGCATCAGTCGCGTGTGCCTGAAGACATCGCCTTCCGGATGAAATTGTTCGGGTTGTTTGCACTCCCTCATCGCTTCAATCTCAGGGAGAATGGCACGCATTAGCCCGCTTGCATCGAGCAAGTCCCAACCGTGTCCCCGGTGCGGCGACACAAAAATCTTCACCAACTCATCACGAATTCGTTCCGCGCTGATCTGATTGATCGAGCCAGCGTTTGCGAGCAGTGCCTCCCATGTTTTCGCGTCAATCTGATAATCGAGAACGGTGGCGAACCGCACCGCGCGAAGCATTCGCAACCGATCCTCCGCGAAACGCTGCGCTGGATCACCAATAGCGCGGACCAATTTCGCGGCGATATCGGCGCGCCCGCCCACAAAATCAATCACTTCTTCTGCAACCGGATCGTAAAACATTCCGTTGATCGTGAAATCCCGGCGCCGCGCGTCTTCTTCGGGCGATGAAAAATGAACTGCTGTAGGGTGCCGTCCATCGATATAGGCCTCGTCGGAACGAAATGTTGCTACCTCAAATTGGAAATCGTTTTCCAGCACGATGATCACTCCAAAATGCGCGCCGACCGCGTAAGTCCGTGGAAAAAGCCTTTGCACTACTTCAGGTCGCGCGTCAGTTGCGATGTCATAGTCCTTTGGCGCCAGTCGTCGCACCATGTCGCGAACGCACCCGCCCGCGAAGTACGCGATGTACCCGGCCGCGCGCAAACGCGCCGCCACCTCGCGGGCCCCCTTTTCCATCGGCGAAGATTTCATCCGGTCATTGTAGCCACTTCACTGCACGAAGCGCAACGGACCCGCGCTGTCGGGCCATGCCAGGCCGCCGACTTTCTAAAGGGTTCACGATTGCGTGGCGACTCTACTGAGTGTTCTTCTGCCTCCGAAACGAATGAATAATGAACAGCACCACGGCAACTGAGATGCAGGAGTCAGCGACATTAAAGGCCGGCCAGGGATGCGCATATGGAATGTGCAAATCGAAGAGCAGAAAATCGATCACGTGTCCATAAACAAGCCGGTCGGTAAGATTACCCAGGATCCCCGCGAGAAGAAGCGAAAGGGAAAGATCACGCCAGCGGTCACGTGTGTGCGCCCGCAAGAGAAGACTCACAACTATCACAAGCGCAGCACACGAAATGGCGATGAAAAAAGTATTATTGCCTCTGAATGATCCAAACGCTGCTCCCGTGTTAGTCACGTTAACCAGACTGAAGAAATCTGTCATCAGAACGAGCGGCTCGTCAGGATTGATGTACCGAAGAACCATCTGCTTGGTCCACTGGTCCAGTGCGTAGAGTGGAAGCGACAGAAAAAGAATATACTTCACGTGTTTCAGTTTTGGATGTCATGTCGAGTGGAGTCGAGACATCTCTAATTGGATTTTGTGCAAAAGATTCTTCAAGCCCGACCCGTTCTTGCTCCTTACCGCCCGGAATAAGGGCACAGGTCATCAAGTTTTCTCCGATAGAGCCTTAACCACGCTTTCGCACCGATCGCACAGATCGGGATGCTCTTTGCTCGTTCCAACAGCTGGGCGGTGACGCCAGCAACGCGCGCATTTTTTGTACGCTGTCTTAGTGACGGACGCACTTGGTTCGTCTGCCTGTCGAATCGTTAGATCGCTCAGGATGAAAAACTCCTCCAGCTCTTCCTTGCTGATCTTCGTCGTGACATCGGAGTTTGAATTCAAAACAACCGATGCCTCAAGAGCATTGCCGATTAGCTTTTGCTGCCGCGCCTGCTCGATCGCCTGACCGACTACACCGCGTAACTCTAGAAGCTCCGCAACCTGATCGGTTGCCTCATGTCCTCGATAATCCACTTGCGGGAATTCCTGCAAATGGACTGACCCGCCTAAAGCTGAGTGTACCCATGATTCCTCGGCAGTGAATACCAGGATCGGCGCCAGCAATCGGCACAGGGCGCTGAATATCTCATGCATCACTGCCTGGGTTGCTCGACGCCGGGGCGAATCAACCGCGTCGCAATACATCCGATCCTTGGTGATATCGATGTAGAGGCTGCTCAGATCGACGGCGCAAAACTGGTTGAGCACGTGGTAGACCTTGTGGAATTCAAACGCTTCATACGCCAAGCGGCAATCAGCGATCACCTGATTCAAACGCTCCAGGATCCAGCGATCTATCAACGTTGTAGCCGGCATCGGTGATGCCGGCTGACGGGGATCGCCGCTCCCGGCTACAGCAGGGAAATCATAAAGATTTCCGAGCAAAATGCGTAGCGTGTTCCGAATCCGGCGATACGTGTCGCCCAGACGGGTGAAAATCTCCTCAGAAAACGGCACGTCAGCGGTGTAATCAATACTGCTCGCCCACAATCGAACGAGGTCCGCGCCGTGCTTCTCCACAAAATGGCCAACATCCATCGGCTTCTCGTACGCCGCAGACTTGGAAATTTTCTTTCCGTCGAGGTCGACAACAAACCCGTGGGTTAAACAGATCTTGTATGGCGCCCGATTATTCAGGGCGATGCTGGTCATCAGCGATGATTGAAACCAGCCGCGATGCTGGTCGGTCGCTTCGAGATACATGTCGGCCGGATCGTGCAGTTCCGGGTGCAGTGCGCAGACAGCCTTGTGCGAGACGCCGCTGTCGATCCAAACATCGATTGTATCGTTGCGTTTTGTTGTTCCGGGCGGAAGACCAAGCCTTTTTGCAAGCTCGGCATCGTTTAATTCAAACCAAATGTTTGAGCCCTGCTCTGCAACCAGATCGGCAAGCTTGCGGATAATGTTTGCATCGAGAATTGCTTTTCCATCCTTCGAATAGAAGACAGGAAGCGGCACGCCCCAGCTTCGTTGGCGCGAAATCACCCAGTCGGGACGCGACTCGACGGTGCCGGCGATGCGGTTCTCGCCCCACGCTGGTATCCATTTCACTTTGTTTTGAATGGCTTCTAGCGCCCTGCCACGCAGCTCATCGATCCGAATGAAAAACTGCTCAACATTCCGGAAAATGATCGGAGTCTTTGAGCGCCAACAGTACGGGTAGGAGTGATGAAAATTGTGCTGGCCCAGCAACATTCCCCGTTCCCGCAGCAATTTTACGATATCGCTATTCGCATCGAAGACATATTTCCCAGTGAGATTTGGAAGGTTCGCTTCATCCGTAAAACGTCCGTGATCGTCAACAGGCGAGAGAATTTCCAAGCCATTGGCCTTGCCTAACCAGTAATCGTCCTCGCCGTGACCTGGCGCGATGTGCACCAAGCCTGTGCCGGTATCCATTGTTACGAAATCAGCAGCAAGAACGATTGATTTTTGATCGAGAAACGGGTGTTGCGCCTCAAGCCCGACGAGCTGCTTGCCAATCAGGAAGCTCGACTTACCCGAGGTAACAAAACCAGTTTGTTGAATGAACTGATCGCGGAGCTTGCGCGCAACGATTACTCGCTCGTTCTCATTGGCGAGAATTTCGTACTCGACGTCGGGGTCGACTGCTATGGCGAGGTTCGCGGGCAACGTCCATGGCGTTGTTGTCCAAATCGCGACGCTAACTGATTTGTCGGTTGATAAACCGATTTTTGCCACTTCGTTCCGAGGAAGCGGGAATCGCACGTAAACCGCGGTGTCGTCGCGTTCCTGGTACTCCACCTCCGCTTCCGCCAGTGCGGTTTGCGCGCCTGTGCTCCAAAAAACCGGCTTTTTCGATTGATAAACGAGCTCTTCCTCAACGAATACGGCGAAGGCGCGCAAGATCTCTGCTTCATACTTGGGGTCCATTGTGAGATATGGATTCTCCCAATCACCGAAGACTCCGAGGCGTTTGAATTGCTCGCGCTGGATGTTGACGAACTTCCAAGCAAACGCTTCCGATCTTTTGCGAACTTCGAGCGGAGAAAGGCCGCGGGATTCCTTCACCACCTTGTATTCAATGGGCAGCCCATGACAATCCCAGCCGGGCACGTACGGTGCGCGTTTGCCCAGCATGGTCTGAGATTTCACCACGAAATCCTTTAGAATTTTGTTGAGCGCGGTGCCCATGTGCACGTCTCCATTCGCAAATGGCGGCCCATCATGCAGCACAAACAATTCGGGTCCCTGCCTCGATCTCTGGATCTGCTGGTAGACTCTCGTCTCCTCCCATACTCGCAGCATCTCGGGCTCTCGGGCAGCGAGGTTTGCCTTCATCGGAAATTCCGTGCGTGGCAGATTAAGAGTATTTTTGTAGTTCTGACTCATGGCTGAGCGCGCGAGGCTACGTAACATCCGCCACTGCGCAAATCAACGCATGCACCAAAACATGCTCCTGAAATGCACCGCACGCCGAAATTGGGATAAGCTTGCCGTGCTATGACAACGCCTCAGAAATCAAACGATGTGTTGCGCATTTTCGTTCTCGCGGACACCCACAATCGTTTGCCGCAAACAGTTAAAGCAATCGCCAGCGGCGCCGATGAAATCTGGCACCTTGGCGATGTTTGCACCGACACGATTCTCGATGAGCTTCGCGCCATCGGACCGTGCGTTACGGTTGTGCGAGGAAACTGCGACAGCAATTTGGAGTGGCCATTGGTCGTCGATCTCGTGCGCAGCGGATTAAGGTTCCGCCTCCAACACATACCGCCTGACCACTCGCCGGATGATGTCGATGTTGTACTCCACGGACACACGCACGTTCCGCGAAACGAAAGGCGTGGAAACGTGCTGTTTCTAAATCCAGGTTGCGTTACCCGCGCCAATCAGGGCGCGCCTCCCAGCATGGCTTGGCTTGAGATTGCCGCCGGAAAAACGAATTGGAACCTTGTGCCACTTCGTTGACGGAGATTTTTGCCCGGATCGAGTGGACTGCGCACCCACGCCAAACATTATCGGATTCCCAATCGCAACCCAGCTAATTGCTGATTGACTCCAGAGCTCAAGACGATTGCCTGGCGCGCCCTTGGCAACGGTGTACGCGAAAACGAAAGGCGTAACGAAATGTTTGGGTTCGCGTGAAGCACCGGTGGAATCTCGCGATGACGCAACGCTTGAGCTCCAAGAATGACCTGCCAGAGTCCCGAAGCACCTACGCTTTCACCCAGCGCTGGCTTCGGGGTGTAAATAATGGCATCGGGAATCACCGTCTCCAACGCGCCCTCCTCTGCTTGATCGATAAACGTGCCGTTAGCGCTCGAGATGACAAAATCGGTTTCGCTTTGATCGAGATCGCGCAGCATCTCCTTCAAAATTTTCTCTGCTTCCGTTCGCTTCCCATAACAGCCACCCGGGTGAGCGCATTCAATTGCTATCGAGCCGGTTCGTGCTAGCAGGATTGCTCCTGCTCCTTCGCCCAAAATCATTCCTCGCTTCTGTTTACTAAACGGCTCAATGGGAGGTGCCAAACGAAGCAATCGCCATCGCCAATATGCGTCGCATAACAGCCAATCAACTTCTTCGGTTCCAACAACGAGGCAATAATCAAGCGACTCATCCGTCATTACGTCTTCCGCCATCTTGAGGGCCACTAGGCCGACTGCTCCGTCGCCGACGATCGTGTAAGTCGCCCCGCACACACGCAGGATTGCCGCGAGATGGCTTGCCGGCGCATTAAAAACTGTTTCCGGAAACAAGAGAGGGCTGGCCGACTGCGCCCCCGTCTCAACCACATCACTGTAAAAGCGCTTGGTGTAAACCACGCCTCCGTTGGAGATCGCGAATATTAGCGCTATTTGTTCCGCGTTTTGCGAATCCAGCTTTACTCCAGAAGACCGTAATGCATCCAAACCTGCTGCGGCAGCAAATCGCGAAATCCCACTGGCCCGACGAAGGCGCGGATGCGCCAAACCAGTCAGCGCCGATCCGGGGACGCGGAAAGCGCTGTAAGACCGTTCAGCGAACTGTTCGGAAATCGCTGCCGCCGATGCCTCATCGCCATGAAGCAGTCGCTCCCATACCGAATCGACGCCTTTTCCAAGAGGGGTCACCCACCCCATTCCGGCAATCGCTAGACTCATGCTTCAACTCTGCGCATTAGAATCGAAGCATTCGTGCCGCCGAAGCCAAATGAATTCGAAAGAGCCATCCGCACCGCGGCCGGTCGCGACTTGTTCGCAACAATGTTCAGATCTAGATCGTCATCCAACGCGTCAAAATTGATGTTGGGCGGAAGAAATTGACCCGTGAGCGCCAGCAAACAGACAACTGCTTCGACCGCACCCGCGGCCCCCAGCGAATGCCCCATCATGCTTTTGCTTGAGCTCACGGGGACGCCATTGAACAACGCGCTGATCGCCATCCCTTCGGCTGCATCATTAAATACCGTAGCAGTGCCGTGCGCGTTAACGTAATCCACTTCGCCCGCAGACATTCGCGCACTCTGGAGAGCTCTCTCCATCGCCTGTTGCGCTCCAATACCTGAAGGATCCGGCTGCGTAATATGAAAATTATCCGTTGAAATCCCGTAGCCGACAATTTCCGCCAGGACGGTCGCGCCACGTTTTCGAGCGAGATCCAGATTTTCAAGGGCCAAAATGGCTGCACCTTCACCGAGCACCATGCCGGTGCGATGTCGATCAAACGGTCTGCATTTTTCCGGCGTCGAGGCTTGGAGGGAATCGAAGCCCGTGAAAACCAGTTCTGATAGAGCGTCGTAGCCTCCAGTCAATACCCGTCGGTAGCGCCCCGATCGGACGCACTTGAAGGCGTGACCAATTGCATTTGTCCCCGACGCGCAGGCATTCGCAATCACCTGACACGGCGCAGAAACCCCGAGAACCTCCTGTTGCGCATCGATTACCGGCTTTTGCGCCGGGTAATTGGCGATCCAGGTCGGCGCGCGTCGCAAATCCGCTGATTGGCGTAAAGACCGGTAATATTGTTCTCCGTAAGACATGCCGCCGCTTGTTGTTCCGATCACAATTAGCTCAGGCGTAAATTGAGGCGCCTGGGTCATCGCTTCGCCCAGCGCGTGAATCATCATATGCGAGGCTCGATGCAAACGTTTCGCGTGAAGCCCTTTGCTCAAGCCAGCGAGCAGACGGTCGTCAGACACTTGGCCGGCGGTTTTAGACCGACATTGAGCAACGGAGAATCGCGTTACAGCGGTGACGCAGTCGCGCGCCTGACGGAGCGAATTGAGTGTCTCGGCGAGTCCAAACCCCAAGGGACTTACCACTCCTGCAGCCACGACTGCTACTCGTCCAAGGGTCTTTTCTCCAGTCGTACTACCTAGTTGGGCCGTGTGAGAGGGCAAAAAATTTGTCACGCTAATTTCTATTGCTTTCCTAAGGGAAGCATTTTACAAGTGAACCGAACCGGAAACGGAAGCCTGGAAGTTGGTGGATTGTCAGTTGAGTTTATTCAGTGGCGATTTGAAATCCGATAAGCGGGAACAGTGACCTGGCAGCCTTTTCCAGAATAAACTCAATG